>ERZ887851.1292-NODE-1292-length-21974-cov-9.785209_pt1 | contig 21974 bp, 22 predicted proteins | sample MGYA00521100_ERZ887851 | MGnify/ENA primary metagenome ERZ887851 (study PRJEB32303, sample SAMEA104408602) | aquatic metagenome | biome: Brackish water; feature: Pelagic; material: water | place: Baltic Sea | collected 2014-06-06T16:11:00 | depth 11,444 m ... | reverse complement strand
ATATAGCAAATGAATTATCACCTCTTTTTAGATTCCAAAAACTATATAAGGCAGAATTTATAATTGAAAGTTTAGTAAATAGATATTCACCTTTTATAGATACTATTAAATCTTATAGCATTAGTGAATATTTTATTGGAACTGGTTTCGGGCAAACCTTTTTTATACCTTGGTTTACCTGGAGAGACCATATTGATGATTATAATATATATGTTGACAGTCTATATCTTACTTTATATGCAAAATATGGCGTGTTTTTTATTGTAACTTTTATTTTAATGTATTATTACCTGTCTACATATCTTTCTAAACAAACAAGATTTTATTTCTTTTTAATGATATTAATAATAAGCGTAACTAATGCTATGGTATATCAATTTAATTTTTTGTGGATATTTATATTATTAGCTATGCCTTTTAGGAGTGACTTGGGAACCTCGGCTAGATAAATTAACATTGTTTTCTACTATGTTTATAAACAAACAGATAAAGAAAGTAAAAATAACAACTCCTTTTTGTCTTTCAAGATAGGATTCGGTTATAAATAATATACTCGAAACAACCATAAACATATAGCCTAAGTAGAGCTTGTTTTTTATAAAGAAAATAAAATAATAATAAAAGATCCAAAAAAGCAGTAGTAACCCTAAAATACCTAGTCCAACATAAGTTTGTATATATTGATTATGAGCATTAAATTTTCGTTCTGCATCTTTCAACATATTATGTTTTACATATGAATCAATAATAGATTCTTTAGCGTCTCCAATACCATTTCCGAATAAGAAATCTTTGTTAGCATCAATAGAAGATTTCCATTGATTTATTTTATCTTGACCATCATCATGACGAGGTCCATTATGAAAAGTAAAACCAAATATTTGCTGAAACCTATATCTTGTAACCCTTACATTATAGCCTGTTAAGGCTACAATTATGTAAAATAAAAGTAAATAAAATATGCCTCTTTTTAATTTTTTCTGTTTAACAAAATAAATTAAAATATATAAATTTATCACTACAAATAGTCCTAGTAAAGCTGTTCTAACCGACAAATGAAACACAAAAAAACTTAAATATAATATGCTTAAAAACAAAAATGCTTTTATATGTTTTTTATAAAAAGTTAAAAAAGTTAAAAATAGTATAGCAGTAATAACATAGTAAGCATAATAAGATCTATGAATTCCAATCGCATCATCAGCTAATGCTTTGTAAGAGTACTCCATTCTTACAATATTGTAAAAGGTATCATTATTATCTAATAGTTTTTTAACTACAGTATAATGTGAAAAAAGCGCTAAAATTAATACCCAACCAATTATAATTTTTATAAGTATAAAAAATTCTTTTCTAGTAATTTTAATAACACTAAAAATAAATGGGAGAGCGATTAAAGGCGCTAATTTTATAATTGAATCTACTCCATATTTAATATTACTAGTATAAGTTAAACTAAAAAGAACAAATAAATAAAAACTAAAAAATGGCAAATAGTTCTTTAATTTTTTAAGATTAAATGAACGTTCTTTAATAGCAAAAAACAAACTAAATACAGTTAATGATAAAAGCATTTTTGTATTTATATCCTCTTTTAGAGGAATTGTTAGAACTAATAAAATCAAAAGAACAAATCCTATCTTTTTTTTGTATAATGAAATTTCCTTATTCAATTTATTTATATTTGCTTGTTAATTTTTTATAATATTTCTAATCATAAATTTGATGATTCAAAATTAACTAAAATAATTTAATTTGAAAGTTTTTCACATATTATATGAGTCATTACCACGGGTTTCTGGGTCAAGTATTAGGAGCAGAGATATTTTAATTTCTCAAAAGAATATTGGTATAGATGTAATTGCTATAACTTCTCCATTTACAAATTCAACAAGTCAAAAAGAATTTGATATTATTAATGGTATTAAACATTATAGAACCTCAAAAAAAACTAAAAACTCAATTTCTGATGACAGTAGGAATCTTTTTGATCGATTCTTAAGACTTTTCTCTATCATTCCTTTTTTTTTAAAAATATCAAAAGTTATAAAAAAAGAAAAACCTGATGTTTTACATGCGCATGCAATGTTTTATTGTGGCTTACCTGCAATTTTTCTTGGAAAAATTTATAAAATACCTGTAGTATATGAATTACGATCTGTATGGATGTATAATTATAAAACAGATAAAAAGGAAAATATTTTTAATAAATTAATTAATTCTTTGTTATTAAAGTTAGAAATAATTTCTCTTAAGAAAAGTGATTATATTGTTTACTTAAACAATAAACTAAAAGAACATATAGATCAATTAAGTAAAAATTTTCCAGCATCAAAAGTAATTCCGAATGCTGTTAATTTATCATTGATTAACTCAATAATTAAGAAAACAGAAACAGATGAGGTTGTTTTTGGATATGTAGGAACACTAACCCATTACGAAGGGATTGAGTTTCTTGTTGAAACTTTTCAAGAAATGTATGATGATGGTCTTAAATATAAGTTACTTATCTATGGAAATGGAGTTTGTAAAAATAGCATTACCCATTTGATAGACAGAAAAGAAAATAATATTCATTACAAAGGAAGTATTCCACCTGACAAAGTAAATAGCGCATATTCAAAAATAAATGTTATTATTAATCCAAGATTAAATTTAGACATAACTAACAACGTTACACCACTAAAACCTTTGGAAGCTATTGGTTACAAAAAAATATTTATTGGTAGTGATGTTAATGGTATAAAAGAATTAATAACAAAAAAATCCTATGGGTTTTTATTTAAATCAGAAAATAAGGAAGATTTAAAGAGCATTTTAAAAAAAGTCTATAATTTAAACAATACAGAAAAGAGTATAATATTAGAGGAGTCATATAACTATGTTAAATCCTTTAAAGACTGGGGGTCTAATGCTATTAAATATAAGGAAATTTATACAAGCCTTATTAAAAAAGCCTAAGCTTTAATTAACTCAACGATTTGTAATTAAAATCATTCAATTTAGAAGATCTTAAAATATTCACTATAATTAGATCTTGTTTTTTTATGTATTTTTGTTTAGCTTTTAGCAATGTTTTTTAATTAGATTATCACAATTATTGTATGAGAATCCTTTTAGCAGCAATATATCCGTATGTTTTTATATTATTATATCTCATTATTCCATTCGATGAGTATGTAAGGGCATTGCCAAATATTTTAATGCTAATATTGGTGATAGCATTTCCTTTTATAATCTCAAAAAAAGATTTAAAAAAAATATCAAAAAGCGCTATTCTTTTATTGGTGTTTTTTATTATTTATCTTCTTGCAAACTCCCTTTTACAGGGAAGGTTTAAACTAGATTTTGTGTTTATAAAGACGATGATGATTCCTATTGGAATTGTGTTTTTATACTTACCCATTGCAGATTTTAAAAAGGTAAATAAAGCAATTATTTTCTCATCTTTTATCGCTATTGTATTTACACTGGTTCAGTTTTTAGTATTGGTCAATCATAATTCAGATGTATCGATATTATTTTTTCAGGAAACAGTGGATGCTTTATTAATAGACAGGGTTTATGTTGGCCTTGTATGTGTTTTAAGTGTTTTAATTTCATATAAATCCCTAACTAAAAATTACCATCCCGACAACAAATATTATTTGACGAGTATTATTATTAATGTGCTTTATCTGTTATTAATAATGTCAAAAACAGCTTTAGTTATTTTGTTTTTTATCGTTGTTTTAAGGCAATTTTACGGTAAGGACAAAAAGATTAGACTTGCAATTACTGGAGTGATTTTAGTTGCATTATTAATGACCAGTTATTTTAAGTTTCAAAAACTTTTTCATCCAAATACGGAAATATCAAATGTTATTTATACAGAGTCAACTTTACCTTTAGGGTATAGAACCCAAATTTGGGATTGTGTTTCAAAAATATCAAACGAAAACACAATTGGACTGTTTGGAATTGGATTTAGGGAAACAGCGAATAAATTAGTAGTATGCTATAAAAACGAAATAGAGGATGTTGAAACAAGGCAAAATTTTATAGATAAAAGGTTTAATACTCACAATCAATATTTAGATTTTTATGTAAGCGCTGGACTTATTAGCTTAATCTTATTTTTTGGAATTTTAATCTTTTTATTATATAAAAACTATAAATATTTTTTCCCAACAGCACTGATAGTAACCTTTATTTTATTTGGCTTGGTAGAAAATTATTTTCATCGACAAGTGGGAGCTTATTATTTGGGATTTGTTTTAGTTATTTTGTTAATCAACAATAAAAATATTTCAGATAAAAAGTTAAACAAATCTCTAAAGAATAACTGTTAGTTTAAAAACTCGTATGTTGTATTTTTGTAATAAATTTTTTAAAAAATAATTAATGAAGATATCAGTAATAGGAACTGGATATGTAGGCTTAGTAACAGGAACTTGTCTTGCCGAAACAGGCAATGAAGTTATTTGTGTAGATATAGACAAAGATAAAGTAGAGAAAATGAGAAATGGCGTAGTTCCAATTTATGAACCGCATTTAGATGTTTTATTTGAAAGAAACATTAAAGCCAACCGCTTACAGTTTACAACGTCATTAGATGAGGGGCTTGAACATGGTAAAATTATTTTTTTAGCACTTCCTACCCCTGAAGATGAAGATGGATCTGCTGATCTCTCTTATGTGCTTAAAGTGTCAAAACTAATAGGAGAAAAGATTAAAGAATACAAAGTTATTGTTGATAAAAGCACCGTTCCTGTTGGAACAGCAAAAAAAGTAAAAGAAACAATTTTAGAAAATGCTACTTGTGATTTTGATGTGGTCTCCAACCCAGAGTTCTTAAGAGAAGGACATGCAGTCGATGACTTCTTAAAACCTGAAAGAATCGTAATAGGATCTAGCAGCAAAAAAGCAACTAAGCTTATGCAGAAACTTTATAATCCCTTTGTGCGTTCAGGGAATCCAATAATTATTATGGATGAAAAATCTGCAGAGTTAACAAAATACGCAGCAAATGCATTTTTAGCTACCAAAATAACCTTTATGAATGAAATTGCTAATTACTGTGAAAAAGTAGGAGCAGATGTTGACAAGGTAAGAGTTGGCATGGGAACTGATTCTAGAATTGGGAACCGATTTTTATTTCCAGGCATAGGTTATGGTGGTTCTTGTTTTCCAAAAGACGTAAAAGCACTTCAGAAAGGAGGTAAGGATACATCTTATGATTTTAAAATATTGGATGCTGTTATTGAAGTTAATGAAAAACAAAAAACAATTTTACTTCCAAAAATTGAAAACTTTTTCAATGGTGATTTATCTAATAAAAAAATTGCTATTTGGGGTCTTTCCTTTAAACCGGAAACTGATGATGTTAGGGAGGCTCCAGCCATTTACCTAATGAATGAATTATTAAATAAAAACGCAGTGCTTTCAGTATATGACCCAGAGGCAATGCCTAATATTGAAAAACAATTTGGAAATACACTTAACTATTGCAACTCTATGTACGATGCATTAGAAAATGCAGATGCATTAGTAATTTGTACGGAATGGAGTATTTTTAGAGCTCCAGATTTTCAAAAAGTAAAGCAACTTTTAAAGCATCATGTGATTTTTGATGGAAGAAATTTATATGATTTAGAGGAGGTTAAGAGAGAAGGAATTTCATATATATCAATTGGGAGATAAATTTAAATAATGAAAAAAAGAGTTTTAATAACGGGTGCAGCTGGATTTTTAGGATCTCACTTATGTGATAAATTTATTAGTGAAGGATACTTTGTAATTGGAATGGATAATTTAATTACAGGAGATTTAAAGAACATAGCGCATCTTTTTAAAAATTCAGATTTTGATTTTTACCACCATGATGTTTCTAAATTTGTCCATGTTGCAGGAGATTTAGATTATATCCTGCATTTTGCTTCTCCAGCAAGCCCAATAGACTATTTAAAGATACCCATTCAAACCCTAAAAGTAGGATCATTGGGAACACATAATTTATTAGGATTGGCAAAAGAAAAAAATGCTAGAATAATGATAGCATCTACTTCTGAAGTTTATGGAGACCCATTAGTTCATCCTCAAACAGAAGAATATTACGGGAATGTAAATACCATTGGTCCTAGAGGAGTGTATGATGAAGCAAAACGCTTCCAAGAATCTATTACCATGGCGTATCATCGTTTTCATGGGGTAGAAACACGAATTGCAAGGATCTTTAATACCTATGGTCCAAGAATGAGACTTAATGATGGAAGAGTAATTCCAGCATTTATGGGGCAAGCGCTAAGAGGAGAAGATTTAACTGTCTTTGGAGATGGTTCTCAAACCAGATCATTTTGTTATGTTGATGATGAAATAGAAGGGTTTTTTAAATTATTGATGAGTGATTATATCTATCCAATTAATATTGGAAATCCCAATGAAATAACAATTCTACAATTTGCTGAAGAAATCATTAAATTAACTGGGACAAAACAAAAAATTATTTATAACCCTTTACCTACTGACGATCCTTTGCAAAGGCAACCTGATATTACAAAAGCTAAAGAGATTTTAAATTGGGAACCAAAAATATCAAGAAGCGAAGGAATGAGAAGAACCTTCGAGTATTTTAAAGGATTGTCTCCAGAAGAATTATTAAAAAACGAACATAAAGATTTTTCAAAGCACAATAGGAAATAATAAATGATATTTAAAAGAGGAAGATATTCAGGATTTTTAAGACCAATTTCTTATGTAATAGATTTAATTGTCATAGGGTATTTTTCAATGGGTATTATTTCTGAAAAATCTGATATTTTAAACTTTTTTATTTTCATATCATTTTCTTGGATAGTTTCTGCTTTACTATCTAATTTTTATGAGGTTTATAGATTTACAAGCGTCACCAAAATGCTTGGATTAATTGTAAAACAAACAATTATATTTTTACTATTAGTGTTTGCTTTTTTTGGTTTTTTTAATGAGCTATCTACAAAGTCTACGAGTATTTTAAAATATGTGTTGTTGACAATGTCTTCAATAACCATCATTAAATTTGCAATCTTTTTTCTATTAAAAAAATATAGAAAAGTATTTAAAGGAAACCTACGAATTGTTGTTATCGTTGGATTAAACAAAAAAACAGATCAATTAAGAAAATATTTTAATGATAACCCAGATTATGGATATCAACTTATTAAAACATTTGATTTAAAAGGGGATAATAAATTTAATATTGATGAAGTGATTGGGTTTATTTCTGATCATGAAGTAGATGAGATTTATTCTTCAGTTGCTGAAGTTAAAAATCAAGAATTAACAAAATTAATAGATTATGCAGATAATAATCTTAAAATCTTAAAATTTTTACCAGACAATAAAGAGATTTACTCCAAGAAGTTAGATTTTACGTATTATGGTTATCTTCCTATTTTGTCTATGAGAAGAATTCCAACGGACGAACCAATCAACTTATTTATTAAAAGAAGTTTTGATGTTTTCTTTTCTTTAGTAGTGATTGTAGGAATATTATCTTGGTTAACACCTATTATTGGTTTTCTTATAAAAATTGAATCTAAAGGTCCTGTTTTCTTTAGGCAAAAAAGAAACGGTTTGGACTATAAAGAATTTTATTGTTATAAATTTCGATCTATGATCCCTAATCCAGAGGCTCATCTTCATCAAATTAAAAAAGGAGATCCAAGAGTAACTAAAATTGGGAAGTTTATTAGGAAAACAAGCATAGATGAGTTACCACAATTTATTAATGTCTTAAAAGGCGAAATGTCAGTAGTGGGTCCAAGACCCCATATGGTAAGTCATACGCATATGTATGCTGAAAAGATTGATAAATTTATGGTTCGGCACTTTATCAAACCGGGCATTACAGGATTGGCACAAGTAAGTGGATTTAGAGGGGAAGTTGAAGACGATACCTTTATTACAAATAGAGTTAAATATGATATATATTATCTAGAAAACTGGTCTATTTTAATGGATTTACGAATTGTTTTTAAAACAATTTTCGATACTTTAGGAGGAGATGATAAGGCATATTAAACAATTCTAGTTTCATTAATAAGCTTTCAAATTATTTTCAATTTAAATAAATTCAATGCACTAAAATTAGGGCATCAATTTTCTAACAATTATTTTTGACCCTTCAATATATTTTTCAAAAATGAATATTTTAATTTTAGGTTCAGGTGGTCGAGAGCATACATTTGCTTATAAAATTGCACAAAGTAAGAGGTGTAAACAACTATTTGTAGCCCCAGGAAATGCAGGAACATCAGAGATTGCAACCAATGTATCAATTTCAGTTAATGATTTTGAAGCCATAAAAAACTGTGTGATTAATAATGATATTACAATGGTCATTGTAGGTCCTGAAGATCCATTAGTAAATGGAATTGCAGACTACTTTCTTGCAATAAAAGAATTAAAAAATGTAATGCTTATTGGGCCTTCAAAAGCGGGTGCTTTATTGGAGGGAAGTAAAGAACGTGCTAAAGAATTTATGATGGACCATCAAATTCCTACAGCAGTATATCAAAGTTTCACCAAAGAAACTTTAAAAGAAGGTAAATTATTTTTAGATACTTTAAACCCACCATTCGTTTTAAAAGCAGATGGATTGGCTGCTGGAAAAGGGGTTTTAATTCTTAATGATATTGATGAGGCTAAGAATGAATTAGAAGATATGTTGTCTAATTCAAAATTTGGAGCAGCAAGTTCAACAGTTGTTATTGAAGAGTTTTTAGACGGAATAGAATTGAGTGTTTTTGTTTTAACAGACGGAAAAAATTATAAAATATTGCCTACCGCTAAAGATTATAAACGAATTGGAGAAGGAGATACCGGGTTAAATACTGGTGGCATGGGAGCTATTTCGCCTGTTCCTTTTGCAGATGATATTTTAATGCAAAAAATAGAAGAGAGAATAGTTATTCCAACGGTTAATGGACTTCAAAAAGAAAATATAGATTATAAAGGATTTGTTTTTATTGGTTTAATAATTGTTAATGAGGAGCCATTTGTAATAGAATACAATGTGCGAATGGGAGATCCAGAAACCGAAGTGGTGCTCCCTAGAATTAAAAATGATTTAGTGGAGTTGTTTGAAGCGACTTTTAATCAAGAGTTAGGAAAAACTTTCATAGAAATTGATGAAAGAGCTGCTACTACAGTAATGTTAGTTTCTGGAGGCTATCCTGAAGTCTATGAAAAAGGTAAATTAATTTCAGGAATTAAAAACATCGAGGATTCTATTGTCTTTCATGCAGGTACAGCCATAAAAGATAAAAAAATTATTACAAACGGAGGACGTGTCTTAGCGATAACGTCTATGAACATAGATTACAAAAAGGCACTAAAAAAATCGTATCAAAATATAGAAAAACTACATTTCGATGCGATGAATTATCGAAAGGATATAGGTTATGATTTAACCTAAATATCTATGAGCAGTAACACTTTTATCGTCACTACCTTCTGTGGCGTCATATTTTTTAAGTTGTCCAATCCAATAAACAATTGCAGCCGAACAAATTATCATAAAAATCCATGTCATAATATTTGCAGCCCACCAGTTTGATAGTTCTAAAGTACGAAGTGCATTAAATGGTGCAAATGCTATACCTTCAAAAAAATCTTGTATTCCTCCAAAAAAACCTGCCCAAGTCATATCTTTATGTTTTAAGATAGCAAAAATATAAATTAAGAACCATGCTCACAAGTTTTTTTAGTAATTCTAAACCGGTCCATTTTATAGTAGTGAGCCTGCTTTTGTTTGCAGGTTGTTTTTCATATATAATTCTAGATTTAAATGAAGCAAATAATTATACAGACATAGCTCTATTATTAACTCAAAATATTATTTTTTTATTGCTTTTTTTGCTGTTTAGCTTTATCATTAAAAAGAACCGACTTAGCCAATCAAACTCCTATGCACTTTTTTTATTTTGTTGTTTTATTTTAACGATTCCTCTGATTTTCAAAGAACCTAACCCTGTTTTTTCTTTCTTTTTTTTATTGTTGGCTTTACGCAGAATCCTCAGTTTAAGTTCGAAAAAAAACAGTGAAAAAAAAATATTGGATGCTTCTATTTGGGTTGCGATTGCATCGCTTTTTTATTTTTGGAGTATTTTGTTTTTTATCATTTTGTTTATTGCAATTATTCAATTAGCATCAAAAAACTATAAGCTTGTATTTATACCTTTTGTAGGTTTTACTTCAATTTTTTTTCTAACAACTGTCTATTATATAACAGTTAATGATAGTTTTTGGTGGTTTCTGGAATATAAGGAGCAAATTAGTTTTGATTTCTCTCCGTATTATTCATTAAAAACAATAATTCCCTTTATTTTTATTTTGTTGTTAGGGGTATTTGGTGTCATATACAAATCAATAACTATTTCAAATACTCCTTTAAAAGAAAAATTCAAATATTGGATTCTTCTATTTTCTTTATTAATAGGGTTGATTTTAATTATTTTAACCAAAAATAAGAACGGAAGCGAACTTATATTTTTATTGGCACCAATTTCAATTTTTATTGCTAATTTTATAGAAACTAATTCTAAGAAATGGATTTCAGAACTATTTTTATGGTTTGCATTTGTATCTCCATTTGTAATATTTTTTTATAAAATGAATTGAATAGGGGTCTGAATACTATTACAGAAACAACGAAAATATTTTATAAAATCTTCAGCAGTTAACCATCATTTGTTAAATACTATTGCAAAATATGATATCTTTGCGTCTAAAGTAGTAACAGGTTTACGTGATTATTGTAAAAAAATAGTTCTTCAATCATCTACGGAATTATTGAAAAACACACATTTTAGAAAAAACAAATTAAAGAATAAAAAGATATGTTTTCAGAAAAAGCAAACGCTATTTTTAAAGAAGTTATAACTAACTATCATGTTATTGATAATGTAGGTCAATCTTTTAGTAATCCATACGATTCTAAATCTCAAAATCTAGAACATTTACTTTACAGAAAATGTTGGATAGATACCGTACAATGGCATTATGAGGATATTATTCGTGACCCTAATATTAATCCCCTAAGTGCCTTGACTTTAAAAAGACAAATTGACGCTTCTAACCAAGACCGTACCGATATGGTAGAATATATTGATAGTTATTTTTTAGAAAATAATAAAGGCTTGCCTACTAAAGCAAATGCCACCATTAATACCGAAAGCCCTGCTTGGGGAGTAGATCGTCTTTCAATTTTAGCATTAAAAATATACCATATGAATGAAGAAGCAACTAGGGAAAATGCTTCCGAAGCACACAGAAACGCTTGTCAAATTAAACTAAACATACTGTTTGAGCAACGAGTAGATTTAAGCACTGCCATTGACCAACTATTAAACGATATTGAAAAAGGCGATAAGTACATGAAAGTTTACAAGCAAATGAAAATGTACAATGATGACGAATTGAATCCTGTACTTAGAGGAGAAAAATAAGGATATTGATTTACTAAATTTTAATGTCATTTAGTGGAAGACGAATAATTTCTATAATTGAAAAAACCTACCAACATACTTGTTATTCGTCTTTCAGCAATGGGAGATGTAGCTATGATAGTTCCTGTGCTTAGCGTGTTTTCTGAAACCTATCCAGAGGTTCAATTAACCATTCTGACCAAGGCTTTTTTTAAACCTTTTTTTCAAGATTTCACAAACATAGTGTTTCTTGAAGCTGATATAAAAGGCAAGCATAAAGGTTTTATGGGACTTTTAAAGCTTTCAAAAGAAGCAAATTCCCTAGAAGTTAACGCTGTGGCAGATTTACATAATGTAATTCGATCTAAAATTATTACCCGGTACTTAAAGATATTGGGAAAAAAAGCGGCGACTATAAATAAAGGTAGAAAAGAAAAAAAATCACTAACCAGAGTAAAAAACAAAAACTTTAAGCAATTAAAAACAACTCACCAGCGATATGCAGATGTTTTTGAGGCTCTAGGGTTTTCTATAGACTTAACTAATTTTAATTCATTAGCCAAAAAAGAGTACAATAAAAACCTATTAAATCTCTTAGGTAAAAAAAAGAAAATCACTATTGGAATAGCTCCATTTGCTGCCTATAAAAGCAAAATGTACCCTTTACCGTTAATAAAAAAGGTAATAGCAGATTTAGACAAAGAACATCATTATCAAATAGTTTTATTTGGCGGAGGCACTAAAGAAATAACTCAACTAGACACTTTTGAAAACGAGTTTAATTCTGTAATTAATATTGCTGGGAAACTTAATTTCACAGAAGAATTAGCATTAATATCAAATTTAGACCTAATGATTTCGATGGATAGTGGGAATGGTCATCTAGGTGCTATGTATGGAGTCCCAATAATTTCTCTTTGGGGTGTTACCCATCCATTTGCTGGATTTGCACCTTTTGGGCAACCAAATGACAATAGTTTATTCTCAGATAATAAAAAATATCCATTATTACCGACTTCAATTTATGGGAATAATTATCCCGAAGAGTATGAAAATGCAATGGAATCGATAAAACCTGAAGAAATAGTAAAAAAGGTGGAATCAGTTTTAAAATTAAAGAAATAATTAATTTCTAAACATCATCATAATCAATATACAACGTTTCAGTAGTTGGATGTGCTTGACAAGTTAAAATTAACCCTTCAGCTATTTCATTTTCTGTAAGTATTTGATTTTGTACCATTGCAACCTCACCTTCAGTAATTCTAGCAACACAAGACGAACAAACGCCTCCTTGACAAGAATAAGGAGCTTCAATGTCATTTTTTAAAGCAGCCTCTAATACTGTCTCCTTTTTTGACATTTTTATGCTTTTTATTTCCTCATCAACAACAATGGTTACTACTACATTTTTTTCTTTAACTTTTGCGCTCATTTCAATAATTTTTTTGTAAAAATACGAAGGATTTATAATTTTAAACCATGCTCTTCTTTTAAAAATTTTAAACAGTATAGCTCGAATATTATTTTTTAAGCAAATAATTCCATATTTTTTAAAAAGAAACGTATTTTTACAGTTAATATTGAGGCGGGCACACTAAATGCGAAGCTTTTAAGTTTCAGTAGTATATAACAAAACAAAAATATTTTGAAGGGAATAATAAGAACTATAATTTTTTCAATGGTCGTACTATTTATGGCCGCTTGTTCACGTAAAAAAAATACATTTCTAAGCAGAGCTAAGCAATCTATAACTTCGGAATTTAATATATTATACAATGGGAACATTGCTTTTGAAAAAGGCAAAGAACAATTAGCAAGAACTTATAGAGATAATTTTTGGGAGACACTTCCTGTAGAACGCATAGAACTAGAAGAAAGCAATGTATTGCCTGGCGAAAGTGAAAATGAGAATTTTAAAAAAGCTGAGGAAAAAGCTGTAAAAGCGATTCAAATGCACTCTATATATATAGATGGCAAAGAATACAATCCGCAAATAGATGAAGCATATATTCTTTTAGGGAAAGCAAGATATTTTGATGGACGTTTTGTGCAAGCGCTTGATGCTTTTAATTTCATTTTAAAGACATACCCTACTAGTAATAATATTAATCAAGCAAAAGTTTGGAGAGCAAAGACTCAGATTCGTTTAAATAATGAAGAAGTAGCAATTGAAAACCTGCTTAAAATGAATAAATATAAAGAGCTAAACAGGGAAGACCTTGCAGACGCTTCCGCTATTTTAGCTCAAGCTTTGATTAATTTAGATTCAATTCAAGCATCAATACCTTATATTAAGTATGCTTCAGAAAACGTTAAAGACGATGAGCTTAAGGGGCGATATACATTCATAGCAGGACAACTTTACGATCAATTAGAAAAAATAGATAGTGCAAACTTAGAGTTTGATAAAGTGATAGCATTAAACAGAAAATCTCCTCGTGTATACATGATCAACGCTTATATTGAAAAAGCAAGAAATTTTGATTTCACAAAGGAAGATCGTGTTGCTTTTTTAGAGCTTTTATATGATTTGGAAAAAAACCGTGAAAACAGACCATTTCTTGATAAAATTTACAATCAAATCGGGGAATACTATAGGAAAAATGACAGTATAGAGTTAGCTGTTGAATATTATAATAAATCAATTCAGGCCTATAAAGAAGATAGAGTAATGCAATCTGTAAACTATCAAACGTTGGCAGAGATTTATTTTGACGATAGGTATTATAAATTTGCTGGAGCCTATTATGACAGTACTTTAATCAATCTTGATGAAGGCACAAGACCATGGAGAAGAATAAAAAAGAAACGAGAAAATCTTGATGATGTTATAAAATATGAAGACATAGCATTTGAAAATGACAGTGTCTTACAATTAGTTAGTATGACGGAAGCTCAGCAGCTAAGTTATTTTTCAAAATATACAACTCAACTTAAAAAACAAGCTATCGAAGATTCTTTAGTAAGAATAGAAAATGAAGAAAACATTTCTAATAACGAATTCTTTAACTCAAATGAAGAAAATTCTAAAAATAAAAGAGGACCCAATACTGGAGGGAGTAGTTTTTATTTTTATAATTCAACAACAGTAGCTTTTGGGAAACAAGAATTTCAAAAGAGATGGGGTAATAGAAGGTTAGAGGATAACTGGAGACTATCAGATAAAACGTCTAAACTAGAAAATTTCGAAGAAGAAGTAGCTGCGCCAATAGCTGAAAATGACCTTTATAAGCCAGAAACTTACGTAGCCTTAATACCTAACGATGAAAAAGTAATAGATAGCCTTACAAGAGATCGAGATTTTGCTTATTATCAATTAGGGTTAATTTATAAAGAAAAGTTTAAAGAATATGATTTAGCAACTCAACGATTGGAAGCTTTACTTTTATTTAATCCTGAAAAAAGATTGGTGTTGCCAACCTTATATAACTTGCATAAAATTAATCAATTAACTGGAAATGAAACACTAGCTGCTCAATATAAAAATGAGATTATAACCAGATATCCCGATTCTAGATATGCGGAGATATTACTAAACCCTAATGCAATTTTAGCCACAGATGAATCAAGTCCAGAATATAAATATAATGAGTTATTTAAAGATTTTGAAGCCTCTAAATACCAAAAAGTAATAGAAACAAGTGAGGCTTATATTTCTATTTATTTTGGAAACCCTATAATTTCAAAATTTGAATTATTAAAAGCTAATGCAATAGGTCGTCAACAAGGATACGAATCTTATAAAAAAGCATTAAACTTTGTTTCCTTAAATTATCCTAATTCAGAAGAAGGTAAAGAAGCATTAGATCTTTACAATAACCTGCTGCCTAAAATAGCAAATAAAGTATTTTACTCTGATGGTGAAAGTGAACGTTGGAAAGTAGCTTATAGTTTTAACAGTGAAAATCGTGAAGCGGCTGAAAAATTACAAGAAAAACTTAATAAAGTAATTGAGATTAATGGCTATATTGAAATATCAACATCAATCGATTATTATATTCCTGACACTTTTTTTGTGATGATACACGGCCTAAACTCTAGGCAAGGAGCTAAAGGATTTGCAGATGCTTTAAGTGAAAGAAAAAAGGATAAGATAAAGAAAAATCATTTCGAGGTTTCTTCAGAGAATTATGCAATTATTCAAATTCACAAAAACCTAGATGATTATTTAACCATAGACTTTTCAAAAATATCTGATCCTTCAGAAGGAGTAAAGGAAAAACTTAGATTATTAAAACCAGAACAAGATAAAGTTCAAGAATCAAGAATAATAGAGAAAAGACCGCAAACTAGAAATAATTCTAAAAGCGTTAAAATCAAAAAAGACTCAAAATAATATATAACATGTTTTCAGATAAAAAACCGAGAGAATCCGAAACTCCAGGAACTGGTCAAAATCGCATTAACGATGGAACTAAGCTTAAAGGAAATATAACCTCTAACGGTTATTTTAGAATCGACGGTATAATTGAAGGGAATGTAAAAACTCCTTCAAAAGTGGTAATTGGTAAAACAGGAGTTATTATAGGCGCCTTAAGTTGTAAAGATGCCGACATAGAAGGTGAGGTAAAAGGAATATTAGACATAAAAGGCACACTTAGCTTAAGAGCAACAGCAAACATTGAAGGTGAAGTTGTCACAGGAAAACTAGCGGTAGAGCCTGGAGCTACATTTAATGCAACTTGTTTGATGAAAGCGGGGAATAGTTCTAATTTAGCAAATAAATTATCTGCTTCAGAAGAGAAAAAAGAAAACATAAAAACTCAAAACCACCCTTTTGACAGAACACAAAGAAACCAAAATCCAAAAACAGAACAAGAACAGCAAAATTAATACATACACTAGGTTCTCTGGCATTGCTTTTCAAATGGCAACTATTATTGGACTTGGATCTTTTGGAGGAGTTAAATTAGATGAATATTATCCAAATAAATATTCGATATTTACCATAATATGCAGTTTAGTCTCTATAGGAATTGCTTTGTTTTTTGTAATAAAACAAGTGACAGACTTTTCAAACAAAGAAGATCATAAGAAGTGAATAAAGAAATTAAAGGGTTTACTATTAAACTAATCATCTTTGCCCTAATAGCTTTTGGAATACATTGTCTTGTCTTCCATATTTTATTTCCTCAAATGCTTCTTTTTATACCTATTTGGACAATTTACCTATTTAATAGCTTGCTGGTTTTAACTATTTTTTGTTATTTAAATTATAAAGTAGGAAAAGGAAGCGAAAAAGTATATTCAATTTTTTTAGTTTTAACACTTGTAAAGATGGCGCTTTCTTTAGTTTTTTTATTATCTCTATTTGTTGAAAAATCAGACAATGTAGTTCCTGAGGTGATAAATTTCTTTATTTCATATTTTATCTTTCTAATTTTTGAAATGATTGGTTTAAATAATTTTTTAAAAAACGATTAATCAATATAGATTATGGTTTGCCAATTCATTTAATGTTAGTAGATTTGCACAAAATTTTAGGAACACAAAAGCATTACATTGAAAACAACTAATTTCAACATCATAAAGAATTCTATTTTAGGATTGTTTTTTGTCTTAGCATCAACCACAAGTTTTGCTATCTCTATTGCGAATGACACTAAAGATTCAGAAATAGAAGAAGAATTTAATGTAACAGATATGATCATGCATCACGTTAAAGATGCACATGAATTTCATGTTATGGATTGGAAAGGTCATGCTATCTCAATACCATTACCTATTATTCTTTGGACAGAAAATGGATTAGTTACATTTATGTCAAGTGAGTTTAATCATGATGATTTGGGTAATGTTGTGGTAGAAAAAAACGGTCAGAATTTTGTAAAATTTCATGAAGAAATTTATTATGCAAATAATTCAGCCAATGAAGAAGGTTCATACCTTACGTTAAATACAGAAGATCATCCAGAAAATTCTTATCCAATGGACTTCTCTATTACAAAGTTGGTATTTTCGATGTTTTTCTCTGTCATTTTATTGGTATTTATATTTAGCCTGTCCGCAAGATCATACCATAAAAATGGAGTACCTAAAGGTATTTCAAAATTTACGGAACCTTTAGTTGTTTTTATTAGAGACGAAGTTGCAATTCCTAATATTGGTGAAAAAAACTACAAGAAATTTATGCCTTTCTTATTATCATTATTTTTCTTTATTTGGATTAATAATATGATGGGTCTAATTCCTTTTTTCCCTTTTAGCGCTAACTTAAGCGGAAACATTGCATTTACACTAGTATTAGCATTAATTACATTTGTTATTACAACCATTGTTGCAAATAAAGATTACTGGAAACATATTTTTTGGATGCCAGGTGTACCGGTTCCAATGAAATTATTTTTAGCTCCTATTGAGTTTATGGGTATTTTTATTAAGCCTATTTCCTTAATGATTCGTTTATTTGCTAACATTACAGCAGGACATATTATCGTATTGAGTTTAATCTCATTAATATTTATATTTGAAAGTATTTGGATTGCACCAATCTCGATTGCATTCTCATTCTTTATTAGTATTATTGAGGTATTAGTAGTTGCCATACAGGCATATATATTTACCATGTTGTCGGCCCTATATATTGGATCTGCAATGGAAGAACATGAACATTAATTAATTTTTAATATTTTAAAACTATGAGTTTATTATTATTACAAGAAGCAGTGAGTTACGTGCCTTTTGCAGCAATTGGCGCTGGATTAGCAGCAATTGGTGCTGGTATTGGTATTGGTAAAATTGGGGGATCTGCAATGGAAGCTATTGCACGTCAACCAGAAATGCAAGGAAAAATTCAATCTTCTGCAATTGTACTTATCGCCTTTGTTGAGGCGGTTGCACTTTTCGCAGTAGTTGTATCACTTATTGCAAAGTAAAACAAAACAAGGTGCAACGGTTGGTTGCACCTGTTTTTTAGTTTTTTTATTAAAGAATATTATAAAAAATAAATAGAAATGGATTTAGTTACTCCTGATGTTGGATTGTTATTTTGGACATTTATATCGTTTGCAATCTTATTTTTCGTTCTTAAAAAATTTGCATGGAAACCAATTGTAGGTACTGTAAATGATAGAGAGCAATCTATAAAAGACGCTTTAGCATCTGCTGAAAATGCAAAAAAGGAAATGGAAAACCTTACAGCAGACAATGAGCGTATTTTAAAAGAAGCACGAGCGGAAAGAGAAATGATGATAAAAGAAGCACGTGATCTTAAAACAAAAATGATTTCAGATGCTAAAGAAGAAACAAAAGCTACTACAGATAAAATGATTATTCAAGCGCAAGAGGCTATTGAAAATGAAAAAAAATCTGCTATGGCTGACTTAAAAAATCAAGTAGCTTCTTTATCTGTTGAAATTGCTGAAAAAGTCATAAAAGGTGAACTTTCTAACAAAGACAAGCAATTAAAAATTGTGGAAGATATGTTAGGAGAGGCTACTTTAAATTAATATATAATGAGCGGAAGCAGAGCAGCCATAAGATATGCAAAAGCGGTCTTACAAGAAACAACGGGAACTAATTTAGCTAACGATGTTTTTGAAGATATGTTATGTGTGTCCTCAACAATTGAGGCGAGTAAAGAATTACAGAATGTATTAAGTAATCCTGTAATAAATGCAAATGATAAAAAAGAAGCCTTGCTTGCTATTTTTGAAAACCAATCAGAAACTACAAAATTACTTATTAAAGTATTAGTAGAAAATAAACGAACCAGTATATTAGCTGAGGTTTCAAAAAAATACATTGAATTATATAATGAAGCTCAAGGAGTAAAATTAGCACAAGTAACTACAGCAGTTACTCTTTCTAATGAATTAGAAGAAAAAGTGCTTGCTAAAGTAAAAGAACTTACCGATAGCGACAAAGTAACTTTAGAACGTAAAATTGACGAATCAATTATTGGAGGATTTATTCTTCGAATTGGAGATTTACAATACAATGCTAGTATTTCAAACAGTCTAGCAAAGATAAAACGAGAATTTAGTAAAAGTATATAAATAAATTTCAGAATTAAATCTGAATAATATAGTAGTAAAATGGCAGAAGTAAAACCAGCTGAAGTTTCAGCAATATTAAAGAAACAATTATCAGGTTACGAATCTACAGCTTCACTAGATGAGGTTGGAAGTGTCTTAACTGTAGGTGATGGAATTGCACGTGTTTACGGACTTTCTAATGTTCAATACGGTGAATTAGTAGAATTCGACAACGGATTAGAAGGGATTGTACTTAACCTAGAAGAGGATAATGTTGGGGTGATATTGTTAGGACACTCTAAAAATATTGTGGAAGGTTCTACCGTAAAACGTACGCAACGTATCGCATCTATTAAAGTAGGTGAAGGTATTTCTGGTCGTGTTGTAAATACATTAGGCGAACCAATTGATGGTAAAGGAGCAATTATAGGTAAAACATACGAAATGCCATTAGAACGTATTGCACCTGGTGTAATCTTTCGTGAGCCAGTAACAGAACCACTTCAAACAGGAATTAAAGCCATTGATGCTATGATTCCAGTAGGTAGAGGACAACGTGAGTTGGTAATTGGTGACCGTCAAACTGGTAAAACAACAGTTTGTATTGATACGATTCTAAACCAAAAAGAATTTTACGATGCTGGGGAACCAGTATATTGTATATATGTAGCGATTGGACAAAAAGCTTCTACAGTTGCAAATATTGCTAAAGTATTAGAAGAAAAAGGTGCATTAGCTTACACAACTATTGTTGCTGCAAACGCGAGTGATCCTGCTCCAATGCAAGTATATGCTCCTTTCGCAGGTGCAGCTATTGGAGAGTATTTTAGAGATACAGGTCGTCCAGCATTAATTATTTATGATGATTTATCTAAACAAGCCGTAGCGTACCGTGAGGTATCTTTATTATTACGTCGTCCACCGGGACGTGAGGCGTATCCTGGAGATGTATTTTACCTTCACTCTAGATTATTAGAGCGTTCTGCTAAAGTAATTAATGATGATGCTATCGCTAAACAAATGAACGATTTACCTGATTCTTTAAAAGATATCGTAAAAGGTGGTGGTTCATTAACAGCTTTACCAATTATTGAAACACAAGCAGGTGATGTATCTGCATATATTCCAACAAACGTAATTTCGATTACTGATGGTCAAATATTCTTAGATGGTGATTTATTTAACTCTGGTGTTCGTCCAGCAATTAACGTAGGTATTTCTGTATCTCGTGTGGGTGGTAATGCGCAGGTTAAATCAATGAAAAAAGTATCAGGTACTCTTAAATTAGATCAAGCACAATTCCGTGAATTGGAAGCATTTGCTAAGTTTGGTTCTGATTTGGATGCTGCTACTTTAAGTGTTATTGAAAAAGGAAAACGTAACGTTGAAATTTTAAAACAAGCTCAAAACGATCCGTTTACAGTTGAAGATCAAATTGCAATTATTTATGCAGGATCTAAAAACTTATTACGTAATGTGCCTGTTAATAAGGTAAAAGAATTTGAAAGAGATTTCATTGAATACCTAAATGCAAAACATAGAGATACTTTAGATACTTTAAAAGCTGGTAAATTAAGCGATGAAGCAATTGAAGTATTATCAAAAGTAGCTAAAGATATTGCAGCTAATTATTAACTAATTCATAATTCTGAAGTCAGAATTTTTAATTAACTAGAATGGCAAATTTAAAAGAAATACGTAATAGAATATCTTCGGTATCTTCAACGATGCAGATTACTAATGCCATGAAAATGGTATCTGCTGCTAAATTGAAAAAAGCACAAGACGCAATTACAACGATGCGTCCTTATGCTGATAAACAAACTGAATTATTACAAAGTTTAAGCGCCAGTTTAGATGGAGATATTGGAAGTGATTATACAGATGAAAGAGTTGTAAACAAAGTGTTAATAGTAGCTATTTCTTCTAACCGTGGATTAGCAGGCGCTTTTAATTCAAACATTGTAAAAAATGCTTTATTATTAATTAATGACACCTATAAAGGAAAACAAGTAGACCTTTTTACTTTGGGTAAAAAAGCAAATGATGTATTATCTAAAAATCAAACAATACTTGAAAATAATATAGCGATTTTCGATGACTTAACTTTTGAAAATAATGCTGAAATTGCCCAAAAATTAATGGATTTATTTATGAATGGTTCTTATGATAAGATCGTTTTAGTTTATAATAAATTTAAAAATGCTGCTACACAAATTATTATGAACGAACAATTTTTACCAATTGTTTCCGATCAAAATAAGGAGGAAAAAGCAGAAACAGCAGATTATATTTTTGAACCATCAAAAGCAAAAATTGTTGAAGAATTAATTCCTAAAAGTTTAAAAATGCAACTTTTCAAAGCATTAAGAGATTCTTCTGCAAGTGAACATGGTGCTCGTATGACAGCAATGCACAAAGCTACTGATAACGCAACCGAATTACGTGATGCCTTAAAGCTACAATACAACAAAGCTAGACAGGCTTCTATTACTAACGAAATCTTAGAAATTGTTGGTGGTGCGGAAGCATTGGCCGGATAATTAGG
>ERZ887851.1290-NODE-1290-length-22008-cov-15.862616_pt1 | contig 22008 bp, 14 predicted proteins | sample MGYA00521100_ERZ887851 | MGnify/ENA primary metagenome ERZ887851 (study PRJEB32303, sample SAMEA104408602) | aquatic metagenome | biome: Brackish water; feature: Pelagic; material: water | place: Baltic Sea | collected 2014-06-06T16:11:00 | depth 11,444 m ... | reverse complement strand
TTTATGAAGCAACATTTAGCCAATTTAGCTTTAGTCGTTAGAGACTATGATGAAGCTATTGAATATTACACCAAGACCCTAGACTTTGAGCTGATTGAGGACACGGTATTGAGTCCTGAAAAACGATGGGTAGTAATTGCTCCCCCCGGCGCAAGTGAAACAGGTCTATTATTGGCAAAGGCAGCCAATGAAGAGCAAGAGAAGTACATTGGCAATCAAGCAGGTGGAAGAGTCTTTCTATTCTTGTTTACTGATGATTTTTGGAGAGATTACAACAAATATCAAGAACGTAAGGTGAAGTTTATCAGGGAAGCGGTAAAGGAAGCCCACGGCACGGTGGCGGTGTTTGAAGATTTCTATGGGAACAAATGGGATCTTATTGAACCCAGCAATGCAAACAAAGGACTTAAAAACTACTTAGCGTGAAATACCTAGGCTTGTCTATCATTCTTAGTGTTCTAATGGGAATTCAAATCCATGCTCAATCTTCTGGGAAAGCCTACACCATCGAATGCTCAAATGTGTCCTGCTACGGCACCTATCAAGGTAAAGAGTTTATTAATGGGCAAGATGTTGCTCATCAATTCTCTAACCACATGGCGAACAAAGTCGGTGACCATCTCAAATCCTTGTTTAAAAAAGGGTATTCTTTCTCTTTCAAATGTGAAGTTAAATACAGAAACATAAAGTATAACAGCTCTATCCATGTCCGTAACTAGAATTTCAAAATAAACAACTGGATTGTATTTTTAAACCCCTAATTTAGAAATGCCAGAGGCAAGCTAATGCTCACACTCGAGAGACGCGAGCGAGGGCTTCACTTTTTCAAGATTTCATCAGCTACTTTCAGTGCGTCTTGGCAATACTTATCATCACCTTTAAGTTTCCATTCGCCAGTTTTTTCAATGTAAAAAGTAACCGTTTTCTCTACAACCTTGTCATAGCCACCAAAAGATGATAAAGCATCATGCACATCTTCCAAATAAACACTCTTTTCTAAGTTGCCATCTAACACTTGGTTCCATAACCTATTAAAACGTTTAGACTCTTCCTTATAAATGGGTTTTGACTTTTTAAAAGCCATTAAGAAAAGAGAAAGTGCTTTGACTTCAGGTGTTGGTTTTTCTGTTCTTTGATTCATAGTAGTTCTTATGTATGGGATAAGCAACAAATGTAATTTAATATTTCCACTTCATTTGAGGATAAGAGAGAAGCTACCACCAAACTATAAAAAGCCGCGAATAAACCCCATTATGTTTTTGCCAACACAAGGGCGCTTGTTTCTCTTCCATACAGGTGTTCATGTAATCTTCTATATCCTTAAAGCCCGCCCAATTTTCGTTTTCAGCTGGATCCATTCCCCATTCTTTTTTAGTAGGGAAGTAATAGGATTTATCCAGATTATCTAAGCGAATAAAGGTCTCTAAATTAAAGTAAACTCCCTTAACTGCTCGCTTATAAATAGGGTCTAAATCATCCTTGAATTCATAAGGAACATAGAGTGAAACAAAAAAGCATAAGGCTTGACTTGCCTCATCAATATTTATATTCCTTAATCTTGATGCCGTAACGGGATGATGCAATAATGGGAATTGCTTAGATTTTAATTTTTTCAATTTCTCCACTAGGGAATCATTCCTGTTTGGACCTATCCAGTTATTAATGGGTTCTGAAGAAATACTTGGATCGAACAAGTAAAACTTATAGGCAAGTTCTAAATGGATTAACTGCTTGGCAATGATATCTTCAATAATAAAATCAATTTCTCCAATTGTATTTTTCCGCTCAATTATCTGAATATTTTCATAAATAACTTTGTAGTTGAATGATAATTTTATCAATTCAGAAAAAATATTTTCCGCTAAATGACCCAATCTTATATCATTTGGTAATGGAAAGTCTGGATCGGGTGCTAAGCTCAACTCAGTTAAGCTAAAGCATGGAAAACCTGTAACGGAGTAGTCCAGAATATTCGCTTTTAAAATTGATGCTATCCTTGATTTTGTATTCATTCTAATTACTTGAAGTCTAATGTAGAATTTCTTTTGTTAGCTAGACTGTGAATAATTCCATTGCAATGAATAGTGAATTAGATGTTACACAACTCCTGAAGGAAAGGAAAGCATACTTCGGTTTAAAGTAAAATTATACGTAGAAACCCCAATAGATATTGTGTTTACTCAGCATACTTATCAAAAGCGGTAATTATTTTACCTACTAATTTGTGACGTAATACATCACTGGTTGTCAGCTCAACTGTTCCGATGCCTTTAATATTCTTCAATAAGTTGATAGCTACACCCAATCCAGATTTTTGATTTCGAGGTAAATCTATTTGTGTTCGGTCTCCTGTAATAACGCATTTAGCACTTGGACCTATTCGAGTTAAAAACATTTTTAATTGGGCAACCGTACAATTCTGAGCTTCATCTAAAATGATAAATGCTTTATCTAAGGTTCGACCACGCATAAAAGCCAATGGCGCAACTTCGATCATTCGGTTTTCCATTAAATAAGCCAGCTTTTCCCCTGGAATCATATCATACAAGCCATCGTACAAGGGACGTAAGTATGGATCAATTTTCTCTTTTAAATCCCCTGGAAGAAAACCCAAACTTTCTCCCGCCTCCACCGCTGGACGAGTTAAAATTATTCGTTTCACTTGCTTTTCCTTTAAAGCACGCACTGCCAATGCAACAGCTGTGTAAGTTTTACCGGTACCTGCAGGTCCAATAGCAAAAACAATATCATTTTGCTCACTGGATTCTACTAATTTCTTTTGGTTGGCAGTTCTTGCTCTAACAATGTTACCATTAGCCCCATACACTAAAACATTCCTAGCGTCTACGGGCAATGATTCCCGTACTTTATCCGTATCGTTTAGTAATTCATCTATATCTAGCGCTGTGAGTTTGCCATACTTTTCCAAAAACTTCAAAAGCATGTTTACTTTTTCTTCAAAAAGCGCTAGATCTTCGTCACTGCCTGCGGCTTTTATCTTGGTTCCGCGACTGACAACTTTTAAAAGTGGGAACTTTTTTTTGAGTACATTTAGCTTAGAATTGTTCACTCCGAAAAAATCTATCGGATTAACTTGCTCAATATTAATGGTTAATTCGCTCAAATGATTAATTTTGTTGTGTTAGATAATTAATTTTCTCCATGCCCTTAGTAAGCCTGACATCTGATTATGGTACAAAAGACCACTTTGTAGGTGCACTAAAAGGGCAGCTATACCATGCTAACAAAGATATAATTATAGTTGACATTAACCACGAAATCAAACCTTTTGATGTCCTATCGGGAGCTTATATTTTAAAAAATGCTGCAGCCACTTTTCCAGCAGGGTCCATACACATCGCAAGTATCAATATTCGGGAAGGAAACAGTCGATTCCTTATTGTAAAACGCAAAGAAAACTTTTTTGTAGTGCCTGATAATGGCATTATCTGTTTGATGTTTCCAGCGGAAGACTTCGAGGCCTTCGCTTTTGAAAAACTGAGTAAAGCTTTCACTTTTAAAGAACTACATGAGTCTTTAGGAACTATCATCCAACACATCTCTGAAGATCAAATAGAAGCGATAGGAGTTAAAACGAATTCTTATAAAGTATTGAATAACATTCAAGCTATTGTTATGCCTGAACTGATTCGTGGGTCAATCTTCTATGTAGATGGATTTGATAATGTAGTAGTCAATATCAGTAAAGAATTGTTTGAAGAGTTTGTTGGAGATAAGCAATTTGTCATTTCTTTTCGACAACATAAAATTGGCAATCTAAGCAATCACTATAGTGATGTTGCCGAAGGAGAAGTTCTAGCCTTGTTCAATGATGCGGGTTTCTTAGAAATAAGCATGAATAGAGCAAATGCAGCTGGACTCCTTGGTCTAGCCTATGGAAGTCTAGTTATGGTGGAAGTTTTTGAGTAAAAATCAATACTCAGAAAATAGTATCTTAGACTCACAAGCCCCAATAATTCATGAAAGTTACATTTTTAGGTACAGGTACATCAAGTGGCGTTCCCTTAGTTGCGTGTAAATGTCATGTTTGCGTATCTCCCGATTGGCGAGATAAACGTTTACGGTGCGCTGTTTTATTAGAGTGGGACGATAAAAAAGTAATTATTGATGTTGGCACTGATTTTCGCCAACAGATGCTAAGGGAAAATGTTATGCAGCTAGACGCTGTGCTTATCACTCACTCACATTTTGACCATATTGGTGGATTAGATGAATTGAGAGCATTCAATTTTTCTCAAGGAAAAGACATGCCTGTCTATGCCGATCATTTAGCAGCAAACATGATTACCAATATGTTCGCTTATGTATTTGCAGAGAATAAATATCCGGGCACTCCAAATCTATCTCTCTATACTTTTGATGAAGAGCCATTTGATGTATTCGGAAAGCAAATTATCCCGATAGAAGTCTTGCATGGTAAAATGCCCATTACTAGTTATAGAATTGGCGACTTCACCTACATCACCGATGGAAAGACGATTAGTGAAAAATCTAAAGCAAAAATAAAAGGGACAAAAACCTTGGTGATTAATGCCGTTCGAGAAGAACCGCATTACAGTCATTTTAATCTTGAAGATGCTTTGGTTTTCATTGAAGAAATGGAAGTTGAAGAAGCTTATCTCATCCATATATCTCATCGATTTGACCGACATTCGGCTATCCAAAACAAGCTACCCGCTCACGTAAAAGTGGCATACGATGGACTACAGCTAGAAGTTTAATCATTAATTAGTATTTGCTTACATATTTTATTTACTTTAGCACAAAATCAGACTTTATATGAAAAAATTGCTCACTTTAATTGGCGCATTATTCGTTTCTTTCACCTCATTTGCTCAAGAAACTGTTGGCTTAGATGAAAAAATCGACCAGATTTTCGGACAAGCAACGGGATGGTTTGTAGAAATTATTTTTTGGCAAATCCCAATTACGGACGAAGTAGGATTGTTCTGGGTATTGATTCCATTAATCGTAGGAGCTACCTTTTTTACCGTCTATTTTGGATTTCCAAATATTCGTTTTCTTCCCATATCTATCAAGACAGTAAGAGGAGATTATGAGCACGTAGAAGTAGATGAAAGTCAACCAAATGTGACTGATAATGACAATCCGGATACCATAAGAATTGAAGGTGCAGACGGAGAAGTAACCCACTTTCAAGCACTTACCGCTGCACTAAGTGCAACTGTAGGATTAGGAAACATAGCAGGTGTTGCGGTAGCCGTAGTGATAGGTGGCGCAGGTGCCACATTTTGGATGATTTTGGCAGGACTACTTGGTATGTCGTCAAAATTTGTTGAATGTACTTTAGGTGTAAAATACCGGGAAGTTGGAGAAGATGGAAGAATTTATGGTGGTCCGATGTACTACCTGAAAAAAGGATTAAAGGAAAAAGGACTAGGTGGACTAGGTAAAGTTTTAGCCGTTACCTTTGCTATCTTATGTATTGGTGGTTCATTTGGTGGTGGGAATATGTTTCAAGCCAATCAGGCTTTTGAAATATTTCAATCGGTAACTGGTGGATCTGAAAGTTTCATAGCAGGGAAGGGTTGGTTATTTGGATTAGTAATGGCTGTTTTAGTGGGGATTGTTATTATTGGAGGAATTAAGCGGATTGCTCAAGTAACGGAAAAGATTGTTCCTTTTATGGCATTGATTTATGTAGGGGCTGCCCTGATAGTAATTTTCATGAATTACACTTTGATTCCTGAAGCAATCAGCACAATAGTGGTGAAAGCTTTTTCACCAACAGCAATAACTGGAGGTATTTTAGGGGTATTGGTTCAAGGATTTAAACGAGCTGCATTTTCAAATGAAGCAGGTGTAGGTTCAGCAGCTATTGCTCACGCAGCAGTAAAAACTAAATATCCTGCAAGTGAAGGCTTAGTTGCTTTGTTAGAACCATTTATTGACACGGTAGTGGTTTGTACAATTACCGCTTTAGTAATTGTGATCGGCAACTTAGAAGGTTTGTATCAATTCGGTGGAGCCAATGGTGCAACTTTGATTACAGGTACAGATACGATGTTGTCTGGTGTGGATTTAACGAGTTTTGTCTTTGAAAAGAATATTCCTAATTCGTCTTATGTACTGACTGTTGCAGTTATTCTTTTTGCTTTTTCTACCATGATTTCTTGGTCATACTACGGTCTACAGTCATGGACTTATTTGTTTGGAAAAGGGTTTAAAATTGAGATGACATACAAACTTATGTTTTGTGTTTTTGTGGTTATAGGAGCTGCAGCAAAAATGGGTAATGTACTAGATTTTTCAGATGCCATGATATTTGGAATGATGGTGCCAAATATGATTGGTCTGCTAATTCTATTCCCAAGAGTTAAGGAAGAGTTAGCTAGTTATCTAAGCGCAATTAAACATAAGAATGAATGATTTTATAAAAGAGTATTTCAGTCTAACAAATAATGAACAGAGGGGGATAATTAGCTTAGTGCTAATTATCCTCTTTGTTTTTATAGGCACCCGTTTGTACTTGCTATCTGTGCCTCCCAAGGCTGTATTGCAAGACAACACGCATTTGCTTGTATTTCAAGATTTAGATTCAGCAGCAATTATAGGGAACAATGAATCAATTGAAAATAAAGTGAGAATTGAACTATTTCCTTTTGACCCGAACAAAGTCAGCAAGGAGAATCTTCTTTTATTAGGAGTAAAAGAAAATGTGGCAAACACCTTGATTAATTATAGGAGTAAAGGAGGCCGCTTTTACAAAGCAGAAGACTTGTCTAAAGTTTATGGTATAAGCGATCCTGAATACCAACGATTGAAAGATTTTATCCATATCGAAAAGACATTCAATTCAAGTTCCACATATCCCTCAACTAACAAATCCACGCCCTATTCCACAAAGACCTACTCTCCTAGTCCAAGCAAGAAAGGACCCTTCGTTCCTATAGAATTAAATGGGGCAGATTCAAGCGCCTTAACTACCGCACAAGGAATAGGACCCGTATATGCTTCTCGTATTATCAAGTATAGAAATCTATTAGGCGGCTTCTATAAAAAGGAACAATTATTAGAGGTCTACGGGATTGATGAAGAGGTGTATAATAATATTGCTAAGCAGCTAAAATTGGAATCAAACATAATTCCTTTAAAAGTGAATAGCGCAAGTTGGTATGAATTAAAAAGCCATCCGTATATTAGTAGTGATTTAGCGAACATCCTCTTGAATTATGTCAAAGCACACGGCAAAATTGAAAATTTAGAGGACTTGGAAAGCAATCAACTAATAGATAAAGAAACCGTATTAAAAATAAATCCTTACCTAAGTTTTGACGAATGAGTTTAGAACAAGAATTAAAAAGTATCATTAGAGACGTGGCAGACTTCCCAAAAGAGGGGATCATTTTTAAAGACTTAACCACGGTATTACTTTATCCAGAGTTAACCAGAAAAGTTGTTCATGCACTAGCAGAAGCCGTTGAAGAAAAACCAGATGCCATTGCCGCGATAGAAAGCCGAGGATTTTGGTTCGGAACTTTACTGGCCCAGCACCTAAATGTCCCTTTCATTCCTCTGCGTAAAAAAGGGAAGTTACCAGGTGCTAAGGATGAAATACAGTACGACTTAGAATACGGTACAGCTTCCATTGAAATCCATCAAGGGCATGTTAATCCAGCTTGGAATGTAATGGTCCATGATGACTTATTAGCCACAGGCGGGACAGCAATTGCCGCCGCTAAGCTTTTGGAAAGACAAGGTGTCAGCATTCATTCTTTCAGCTTCTTGGTAAACTTAAGTTTTTTAGGTGCTGGACCAATCATTGAGAAAGAATACCCTTCTACTCCATTGAATAGCTTGGTCAACTATTAATTATAAAACAAGCCCTTCTTTTATGAAATTCATAGTCGCGTTTATACTCAGCATGCATGCACTTATTCCTGTTTCAGCTCAGTTGATTAATACTGAAAACATTCTAATCCTACGCGACGAGTTTGGGGTTCCTTACATCTACACAGAAACAGATGCCGAAGCGGCCTATGCCCTAGCTTGGGTGCAATGTGAAGACAATTTCTACGATGTACAAGAATCACTATTGGGCAGCGAGCAAATGTTAGGATCTGTAACAGGTAAACAAGGTGCTATTTTAGATGCGCTTAGTTTCATTGTGAATGCAGAAGAAAAAGTAAGCGAACTTTATGAAGAAACCTTTACCCCTGAATTTAAAAAGATTATAGAAGCTTATACTTATGGGATAAATAGATATGCCGAAACCCATCAAAGTGACATCAGACATCCTGATTTGTTTCCAATAAGTACCCATGATATCATAGAGACTTACCTATTAAATCTTAGTCTAATCTCTATGGTTCAAAATGACATTATTCGAATATTTGAAGATAAACTAGATTTATTCACCATTGACAATGCCCCTTCAGGATCTAATGGTTTTGCTTGTGCTCCAGATAAAACCGTAGAAGGAAAGACATACATGATTGCGAATTCTCACCAGCCTCTGGAAGGTTTTGCAGCGTGGTACGAAGTTCAAATCAATACTCTAGAAGGATGGAATTTTCATGGAGCCACCTTTGCAGCTGGAATCATTCCTGCGATTGGAACTAACCCAGATTTGGGTTGGACGCATACTGTAAACTACGATGACTTAGACGACGTTTATGAATTGGAGATGCATCCAACAAAGAAGAATTTATATAAATACGATGACGAGTGGTTGCCATTAGAAAAGAGGAAGTTTAAGATAAAAGTAAAAGTGGGAGGAATTCCATTGCCTATTTCTAAGACCTTTTATGAATGTAAATATGGTACCGTAATGAAGAATAAATCGGGGTATTATGCCATTCGTTTTCCTGCCAACCAAGTGATTGGAGCAGCGGAGCAACAATACCGCATGAATAAAGCGACAAACTATCAAGAATTCAAAGCGGCTGTTGATATGCAGCAGCTACCAAGTTTGAATTTTGTTTATGGAGACAAAGAAGGAAACATTATGTTTCTAGCTAATGGATTGTTTCCCGAACGTCATCCAAATTATAATTGGATAAAGGTATTACCGGGTAATACAAGTGAGACATTTTGGGAAGCAAAATTCAAACCGATCTCAGCGTTAAATATGATTGAAAACCCAAGTAGTGGGTACGTCTTTAATATGAATAATTCTAGTTTTGATTGTACAGGACCCGAGAATAACCCAGACCCGAATTCTTTTGATCCGACAATTGGCTACCAAACTGGGCCCACCGCAAGAAGTATTCGCTTTCAAGAACTCATGCAAAACGAAGGAAAGATTTCCTATGCGGACTTAAAAAGATTGAAATATGATTCACAAATGAGTTTTCCATTATATACTAGATCAATCATGAATTTAGATGAGATTAGGCAACTAGACCCGCTAAAGTATCCTGAGATTGCTGATGTCATTTTGAAAGTAACAGAGTGGAACGGAAGTGCGGAAGTAGACAATCGAGAAGCAGCGATTCTTTCTTTAAGCGTTCAGCATCTATTAAAATATATGGATGGGCAGAAGTCTTCAGATCTGAATAAAGCATTACCCCTTGAAGAGTTTGTAAATGCATTAATGTTTGCGAAAAAACACTTGCTAAAACACTTCGGCACTATTGATATTGCTCTTGGAGATTTACAAAAACATGTAAGAGGAGACGTAGAATTACCTATCTGGGGGATTCCTGAAGTTATTACTCAAATGTATACAGAACCCTATAAAGATGGCATGTACAAAACCGTATTAGGCGAATCATTTATATTGTTTGCGACATACGGGGAAGAAGGATTAGAATTGTTAGAAACGATTAATTGTTTTGGAGCATCTGCCAATGAAGGTAGTCCGCATTACACGGATCAAATGCAATTGTTTGTCGATAAGAAATTGAAATCTATTTCAATGGATAAAGATGAAAACTTAAAAAAAGCCACTCAGGCTTATCGACCAAAGTAAAGTAAATTTAACCTGACAGGTTCAAGAACCTGTCAGGTTAAATTGATTTTAAACTAAGGCTAGTTTTAACACTTCACTCATGTCTTCAACAAAGTGAAACTTAACACCTTTTATATATTCTTGGTTGATTTCTTTGACGTCTTTCTCATTTTCTACGCACATGATAATTTCCTTGATTCCCGCTCGTTTAGCGGCAAGGACTTTCTCCTTAATCCCGCCCACTGGCAAGACTTTACCACGAAGACTAATTTCACCGGTCATGGCTAAGTATGGCTTCACTTTCTTGCCTGTAAACAAAGAAGCTAAGGCACATAAAATTGTTATACCTGCCGAAGGGCCATCTTTAGGTGTTCCTCCTTCAGGGAAATGTAAATGAACCGTTTGATCTTTGAAACTATCCATGGTCAAATTCACTTCAGCAGCATGCGCTTTCAAGTATGAAAATGCAGTTGTTGATGATTCCTTCATCACATCTCCTAAATTACCCGTTAGATTCAAGAGTTCTTTACCCGGATACTTCGTAGACTCAATGTACAATACATCTCCACCAACGGTGGTATATGCCAAACCAATAGCGACACCTGAAGGATTTCTTCCTAAAGCCTTATCTCTATCGAAATGTGATACCCCTAAATACTTTTCTAAGTCTTCAGAGCTTACCGATAGGTTATATTCCTCTCCCATAGTAATGCGCTTGGCAATGGCTCTCATCACGGCAGCAACTTTGCGTTCTAAACTACGAACACCACTTTCACGAGTATATTTCTGGGCCAATTCCTCTAAAGTAGCTTTACCTATTTTAACCTGATCAGCTTTTAAACCGTGTGCTTTTCTTTGCTTAGGAATAAGATGCTTCTTAGCAATCTCTACTTTTTCCTCAATGGAATAACCCCCCAATTGAATGATTTCCATCCTATCTCGTAAAGCAGGCTGAATAGAACCTAAATCATTTGCTGTAGCAACAAACATTACTTTACTTAAGTCAAATTCTGTCTCTAAATAGTTATCATAGAAGGTACTGTTTTGCTCAGGATCCAGTACTTCTAAAAGTGCCGAACTGGGATCACCTCTAAAATCTTTACCTACCTTATCTATTTCATCTAAAATAAATACTGGATTGGATGATTTTACTTTTTTCAAAGATTGAACAATTCGACCTGGCATAGCACCGATATATGTTTTTCGGTGTCCACGTATTTCACTTTCGTCATGCAAACCACCTAAGCTCATTCGAATGTACTCTCTACCAATTGCAGAAGCAATTGACTTTCCTAGAGAAGTTTTACCCACACCTGGAGGGCCTACAAAACATAAAATTGGTGACTTCAAATCGCCTTTCAGCTTGATAACCGCTAAATATTCCAAGATCCGATCTTTAATTTTATCTAGACCATAGTGCTCCGCATCTAATACTTTTTTCGCCTTAATTAAATCTAAATTGTCTTTAGTTGTAACTCCCCAAGGAAGATCCAACAATAATTCTAGATGATTAATAGTTAATGCATATTCGGGAGCCGCTGGATTGGTGCGGTGTAATTTCTTATATTCCTTTTCAAAGGTCTCAGCCACTTTCTTCGGCCATTTCATTTTCGCCGCTCTCTCCTTTAGGCCTTCTAACTCTTTTGCAGGATTCTCCTGTCCAAGTTCTTCTTGTATGGCCTTCAATTGTTGATGCAAGAAGTAATCGCGCTGTTGCTTTTCAATATCTACTCTTGTCTTGTCTTGAATTTTATTTTTCAAGTCAAGCATTTGAATTTCATTATTTAAGTGTTCCAGCACTTTATTTGCTCGAATACTTAAATCATCTAAGGATAAAAGCTGTTGCTTGTCTGCAACACCTACATTTAGATTAGATGCAATGAAATTAATCAAGAAGAATCGATTCTTAATATTCTTCAATACCGCAGCCGCCTCAGAAGGAATATGATTGGACTTTTGAATAATCTCTTTGGCTAGATCTTCAATCGTTGAAATCAAAGCCTTAAACTCTTTCGTTTGCTTAGGTTTACTTTCTTCTACTTTCACGAAATTTGCTTTCATGAAAGGGTCTTCTTGAACGCCATCCACTAACTTGATCTTACTAACCCCCTGCAAGATAACCGTATTGGTTCCATCGGGCATTTTTAACATCTTCAATATTCTAGCAAGTGTTCCTATTTCATACAAATCGTCAAAACTTGGATCTTCTTCATTGGCGTTTGTTTGAGCCAATACTCCAATTAATTTGTCCTTTCTGTATGCCGAACGCACTGCCTTGATAGAAGAATCTCTACCGACAGTAATAGGCATTATAACCCCAGGGAAAATTACAGAATTACGCAAAGCCAATACAGGCAATGCTTCTTTAATTTCTATATTATCATTTTCTCCTATTTCCTCTTCACTAATAACGGGTAAAAACTCCGTATCCTCATCGATGGCAATAAATTGATCTCCAAAATCCATATTATGTATAGTTGTTTTATAGAAAAAAGCGGTTGCCGTTTAACGGCCGACCGCTTTTCTTTTATGATGCAAATTTAGTTTAAAAATACTTGATTTACTAAATCTGGCTTAATGATTAATTCTCCATTTTCCACATCCACTTCGAAGCTTGAACCATTCCTGATTTCATTGCCTAAAAGTTTTTTCGAAAGTAAATTTACGATGTCTCGTTGTATTAACCTTTTAATAGGTCTTGCTCCATATTGAGGGTCATATCCCTCATCCGCAATCAAATCTAAGGCCTTGTCCGAAATAGTCATTTTAATTTCTTGTAATGCTAATCTTTCTTGAAGCTTTTCAATTTGTAACAGGGCAATCCCCTTCAAATTACTTCGAGTTAAAGGTTCAAACATTGTCACTTCATCAATTCGATTTAAGAACTCTGGTCGCACCGCTTGTTGCAATCGCTGCATAACTTGAGCCTTAGTAGTGGTATATACTCCTGGTAAATCTTCAGATACCACTCCAGCATAATTCTCTTGAATAATATCTGAACCAATATTTGAAGTCATGATGATAATCGTATTCTTAAAATTGGCGACTCTTCCTTTATTATCAGTTAAGTGTCCTTCATCCAAAACTTGCAACAATACATTACTTACATCAGGATGGGCTTTTTCAAACTCATCTAGTAATACCACTGAATACGGTTTTTTACGCACAGGCTCTGTCAATTGACCGCCTTCATCGTAACCCACATATCCAGGAGGCGCTCCTAGTAAACGGGAAACTGAATGTTTCTCCATGTATTCACTCATGTCTATGCGGATAATCGCTCCATCATCATTAAAAAGATAGCTAGCTAAAGCTTTGGCAAGCTCTGTTTTTCCAACTCCTGAACTTCCGATAAACAGGAATGAACCAATAGGTCTATTCTCATCTGCTAGGCCAGCTCTATTTCGTCTGATAGCATTAGAAACTGCCTCTATCGCTTCTTTTTGACCAATAACTCGTTTGCCTAACTCATCTTCTAAGCGAAGTAATTTAAGCCTTTCAGTTTCCATCATTTTAGATACTGGAATCCCTGTCCATTTAGACACAATTTCAGCAATATCTTCTCGGTCTACTTCTTCTTTCAAAAGCCTTGATTCACTATTGATGTTCTGTAAATCGCCTTCCAATTTCGCTACCTCATCTTCAGCCGCTTTAACTTTACCATATCGAATTTCAGCTACTTGTCCATAATCCCCATCCCGTTCAAGTTGTTCTGCTTGCAGTTTATAACTGTCAATTTCTTTCTTCTTGGATTGAATATTATCCAACAGTTCTTTCTCTTTTTGCCATTTCGCTCTGAATGAAGTTCGTTTCTCTGTCCATTCCGATATTTGCTTGGTGAGATCTTTAATTTTCTTCTCATCTTTCTCCCGCTTAATAGCCTCCCGTTCAATTTCCAACTGGCGAATTTTTCTTTCTATTTCATCCAATTCTTCAGGCATAGAATCAATCTCCAGACGCAATTTTGCTGCAGCCTCATCGATCAAGTCAATAGCCTTATCTGGCAATTGCCTATCTGTAATGTATCTTGAAGATAATTCCACCGCCGAAATAATCGCATCATCCAATATTTTCACCTTATGGTGCATTTCATATCGATCTTTTAATCCTCTCAATATAGATACCGAATCCTCTATGGTAGGTTCATCGATTATTACTTTTTGGAAACGTCTTTCCAGCGCTTTATCTTTCTCAATATACTTTTGATATTCTTTATTTGTAGTGGCTCCAATTGCTCGCAAATCTCCACGAGCCAATGCTGGCTTTAAGATATTTGCTGCATCCAAAGCTCCTTCGGTAGCGCCAGCTCCCACGAGAGTATGAATCTCATCGATAAATAAGATAATACTGCTACCTGCTTCTTGAACTTCTTTGATAAGCGCTTTCAACCTTTCTTCAAACTCGCCTCGATACTTAGCCCCTGCCATAAGTAAACCCAAATCCAAGGAAAAAATTTCTTTAGATTTCAAGTTTTCAGGTACATCACCATTTACAATTCTGTGCGCAATGCCCTCGGCAATAGCTGTTTTACCAACTCCAGGTTCTCCCACAAGGAGAGGATTGTTTTTCGTCCTTCTAGATAGAATATGCAATACTCTTCTAATTTCTTCATCTCTTCCAATTACGGGATCGAGTTTGCCTTCTTTTGCTCTATCATTTAGATTTATAGCATACTTAGATAAGGCATTATATTTTGCCTCTGCATTTTGATCTGTCACTTTACTTCCTTTTCTTAGTTCTTCAATGGCCAATTTAGTTACGGCCTCATTCATTCCCATTTTTTTCAAGTCTTTCGCAAGCTGATCGTTCACACTTAACAAGGCTAAAATCAGGTGTTCAATACTTACATAGCTATCACCCATTTCTTTCATAATGCTATTGGCTTTCAATACCACTTGATTAAAGTCCTTACTAGGAAAGGCTGCCGCTTCGCTACTTTGCTTAGGTAAGCTGTTTAATTTCTTATCAACTAATACCATTAAATTAGGCATTGTGATATTCATTTTACCAAGTAAAAAGGGTAAAACATCCTTATCGCTTTCCACTATTCCTTTTAACAAGTGAATAGTTTCCATGCTAGGATTACTATTATTGAAGGCTAGCTGCTGAGCAAAACTTAGCGCTTCCATCGACTTCTGTGTAAAATTATTTGGATTCATCTCTTCCTCTCCTTATACATTTAATATCAATTTGAGGTCCCATGCCTCACCCTTCATCATCAAATTGTAAACCATAAGAAAAATTCGGAATTTATGTCGCGGAAAACCCTCAAACCCAGACAAAATGTCGCTTTGTAAGCGTTTTAATTTAGTTGTAAATTACCGACTTCCCAATTTGATTGAATTTATATCTTTGTCCAATGAAATTGAATTCCATTCTTAAAGCTTTTACCTACTTATTTGCCCTACTATTCATCATTTCCTGTAAAACGGAAACACAAAAGGATGAATCGATCGATGCTGTTACTCCTATGAATGATACCATCCAATTGTTGGATAGTTTGATTAAATCAGATGTAAGAAATTCCGATTTGTATTTTGATAGAGCCTTATACTATAAGAGCCGAGGTGTTTATCCTAAAGCCATTGCTGATATCTATAGTGCACTTCATATTGACAGCGCTAATGTCGATTACTATCTTTTCGCGGGAGAGTTGTTTTTAGATATGAATGAAGGAGTAAAAGCAGCAGGGTTAATGAGTAAGGGAATCAATATGAACCCTGAGAACCAAGAATTATATATCAAGGCTATTGAGTACAATTATTATTTACAGAACTATGAAGCTTCTTTAAATTTTGCAAACGACCTCATTCAAATCAATAAATATAATGCGGACGCTTACTTTTTAAAGGGGATGATAGTTAAAGAAATCGGGCAAGAAGACAAAGCGATTTCTACTTTTCAAACTTGTATAGAAGTTGATCCAAGCTTCTATAACGCACACATGCAATTGGGATTAATCTATTCTTACAATTCTGATGACCTGGCTGTTCAGTATTTTGAAAACGCCTTGAGCTTAGATGATAATAGTCGAGAAGCTATGTATGCCATTGCTTATCATTATCAGCTAAAAGATGACTTTATACCTGCCGTAAAAAAATACAAAGAAATGATTTTGCGTGACGCAAAAGATCATGAAATATTTTTCAATATAGGTCATTGCTATATTGGGTTAGATTCATTGGATAAAGCGTACAAGCATTTTGATTTGGCTATACAAATTCAACCACAATATGCAGGAGCATACTATATGAAAGGAAATATAAGTGAAATTAGAGGAAACAATGCAGATGCTTTAACGAACTACAAACAAGCACTTTTAATGTTGCCAGATGATACCAATATCACGAACGCTATTGAGCGGGTACAATAAATAACTTTAATCCTTTAATAATCTGTATCGTTTATTTAGGACTAGACATTTGAATGAATTCTATTATCTAAGAATAGATACACTACCCTTGCGATCTATTGTTTTTCCATCTAGATATTCTACATTAACATAGTAGCTATATACTCCTGGTCCTTGCATTTCTCCTTTGTAGGTTCCATCCCAAGACACTCGTTGATTACTACTTTCAAATACTTTCTCTCCCCATCTGTTATAAACTTGCATCTTCACAAATTCGATCCCTTCTCCGAATACCTCAAAGGTTCTATTTACATCATCATAGCTACCTGGAGTAAATGCATTTGGAATAAACAATAACAAGCTGTTCTCTACTTGAATAATAGTATTGGCTGTTGCACTACATAACTCATCATCACCTCCATAATAGTAAACTGTTGCCGTGTATTCTGTGTAATGCTCATAAGTCAATACTGTTGGATCAATGCAATCAGCACAATTCAAACCAGTTGTTGGATACCAATTTACTTCGGCAATAGCGCTGTTGGTGTAGTTTGGAGAGGTCACTGACAACTCTAAAGTGATACTCTCTTCTAACTGTAAGGTCGTATCACCAGGAATAACTTCAAATGAGAAGTAAGGTTGTTCGTATACTGTTGTGGTATATAATTGTGACAAACAAACAGAATTTGAACCTAAGTCCTGAACGATAATCTCGTCATATACGCCTGCTGGCAAATTCAAAAAGTTTGGACTATTTTGGAAGGTCTCTCCGCCATCAAGTGAATAGGCATATCCAACTCCTGTTCCACCTAAGGCTTCGACAGTTATACTTCCTGTTGCATCTCCCCAGCAATTCGCTGAATCGGGTGTGGCAACTACCGCAATCGGTGTTGGTTCGTCAATAAACACACTTCCTGTTTCTGTACATCCGTTCGCATCTGTAACCGTTACTTGGTAGGTATTGCTTGATAAATTAGTGGCTTGTGCATTCGTTTGTGCTTGAGGATCATTCCATAGATACGTGTATCCTGCAGTTCCACCTGTAGCAACTACTGATGCAATTCCATCATTGTATCCTGCACAATTAATGTCCGTTCCTGTTACTGCTATTTGTAATGGAGCTAATGGCTCAGTTACCGTAGAACTATTGGTAAATGTACATCCGTTTCCGTCTGTCACTGTTACCATATATGTTCCTGCTATTAAACCAGTTGCCATAGCTGTGTTTTGATTGTTGGCTGCAGCATCCCATTGAAATTGGAAAGGTGCTGTTCCACCAGTCAATACTTGAGCAGTTAAGCTTCCATCATTTCCACCAAAACAGTTTACTGAAACTTCTGAGAAAGTAATCACTACATCTGCAGGTTGTGTTATTGTAATCGACTCGTTCATTACACAGTTATTAGAATCCGTAACCGTCAAGGTATAGGTTCCTGCTGATAGTGCATTGATGTCCTCTACAGCGCTAGTGAAACCATTTGGTCCTGTCCATCCATAAGTATAAGGGCTCACACCACCATTTACTGTGGCATCTACTTCTCCATCAATCCCTCCGAAACAAAGAATGTTTGTTCCTGCAAGATTGATAGTTAAAGCCGTTGGCTCAGTAATCGTAGCACTTAATTGAGCCGTACATGCATTTGCATCCGTAACCGTTAAAGTATACATACCTGCCGTTGCATTACTCAAATCTTCATTTGCTCCACCTCCATTCGACCATAAGTAACTATAGGCAATTGTTCCGCCTGTTGTACTTACGCTAATGGATCCTGTATTTCCTCCATTACATAATACATTAGTTAAATCATCTAAACTTAGTAATAGTGAATCTGGCTCTTCTATCAGAACAGCTAAGCTATCTTGACATCCATTCGCATCTGAGACAATCACTTGATAATTTCCTACATCCAAGCCAACTGCAGTTGCTGTGTTTTGAGCTAATGCATCATTCCATAAATAAGTATATCCACCAGATGCGCCACTTGCTGTTACCACAGCTGTACCGTCAGCTAAATCCTTACAAGTCACGTTCGTAGAATCCATGGCTAGACTAAATGCAGTAGGCGCATAGATATCAAAACTCATGCTATCCACGCACATATTGGTGTCTCGGGCATAAGCCATGTAATTTCCAAGGCTTAAATTATTGAAAATTGTATTTGAAGAATAAGCACTATTATCTATACTATATTGGTAAGGAGCTACTCCATTTGAAGCATTTAATTCTATCTGTCCATCATTGCTACTAAAGCAAGTCAGACTATCTATTTGAGTGATTCCTAAAGTTAAGGCTATTGGTTGATTCAAACTAACTACAGAATCGATGAAGCATCCAAGGCTATCTTCTAGATAAACGGTATGAGCGCCTCCAGCAAGCCCAGCAAAAACATTAGCAGCTTGTACACTTACTCCTCCATCTATGCTATACTCGTAGGGTTGAACTCCACTACTTACATATACCTCAATAACTCCGTCGTTGACATTTCCACAGCCTGGATCAGTTAAAAGAATAGAATCAAAGACTAATGGCAAACCTCCTACAATGATAATTTGATAGCTGGTATCACATGAACCATTTTCATTCACCACGATGTCGTAAACTCCAGCAGCTAAAGGTTGGAATACATTATTAGCGCTGTAGCTAAGACCACCATCAATTGAATATTGAGGGTTAACCGCACCCGAAGTGAAAATTGTTATACTAGCATCTGCTTGGCCTAAGCAAGTTTCCGTTTGTACAACAGTACTATCTACGTCAATATCAGAAATGGAAACCGTTACTGATACATAAGTCAAACAACTAAATGAATCTAAAGCTACTGTATATGTTGTAGTAGAGTCGGGAAAGAATATTGGACTAAAGCTTGTTGTATCATTTATGCTACCATCATTTGGTGTCCATGCAGCTGATATTGCTCCACCAGTGACAAACAATTGCACAGAATCACCTAAACAAATAGTGGTGTCTGGGGAAACAGTAAAAGAAAAGTTACCTCCTACATTCACCGTTACGGTATCGCTATATGAACAACCATACTGATCTGTTATGCTTACTTCATAATCTGTTGAAGTTAATGGTGTGGCAACGGGGGCCTGAGTATTAAATCCTGCCAAGCCTGTAGTTGGCGTCCAGTTTAATGTGAAGTCTGTGTTCAAAGTACTTTGAGGATAAAAACGAACGGCATCTTGTACTGCATTCCATGCTGAATTATTTCGACCTGTTGAAGCCACCCCACCTAAACCCACATTATTTTCAATACCTTGAGATGCGGTTGGATCACTAGCATCTTGCTGGCAGTTCTCACAAATAACATCAATCATATTGGTTCCTTCATGCAAAACAATTTGTCCAACAACAGCTTCTGTTGCACTTGTTCCTCCCACATGTATCAGCTCAAGCATAATAACAAACCTTCTATTAGGTGCAGCTCCTACGGTGAAATAATTAGATACTGCTGCGGAATCAATCAAATCATCCCACATTAAGGCTACGAAATTTGACGGAAAGCCTCCTGTAGGGATTAAAGTGTTTGACGCTATTGATATTCCAGAATTTGTAAAGGTTAAATATCCATTAGTGGTTACACGAACTTGCGTTTGTGCAGCACAATAAAATTCAAATGGAAATGGAATCGGAATTGATTGACTAAAGCCATTATCTGCTTGAGAGAATACAATAGGGGTACCTGCCCCTGCAGGATTAACTTCTTTATCATATGGTATTGAATATGAAAAATAGTCACCTAAACAAGCTGGAACTGTTCCTGAAACTTCCGCATTCAATTGAACGCCTTCTCCTTGACAAATAGTTGATACCTCTGGTGTTGCATCTACATCAAACCCAACAACATCAACTTGAGTTATCATGTCGTAAGTATTACCATAGATATCGGTTACTACAAAGGTGTAATCAAACAGACCCGGAGTAGAAAAGTTTACAATCATGTCATTTCCGGCAACACTAACCGTGTTGGAATCGGCTTGCCAAGCGCCAATATTTTCATAAGCTAGCGGGATAGTATCTGCTGCTAAAAGTAAAGACTGATCTAATTCGATACTCGCTGAGAATACAAATCCATCATCAATATTCCAATCATCCGCAAAAATAAACTGCCAAGTTCCATTCATTGGACAACCAATAAGGCTAGCCCAAGGGTTTTGCGAAGCATAAGTCCCTGCCGGAAGTGTATTCGCTACTAAAGGAGCAACAGCCATTATAGGAGCTGTAACTGCAGGACTCCAACAATATTCATAAGGCGTTCCTACATAGATAATACTGTCTACGAATGAAGGATGAGGTTCACCCAAGGCAAAGCCCAAACCAGCACAATTGTTATCTACCAAGAAAGTTTGCTGTCCATTCGGACATTGAATAATAATATCTAAGTCTCCAAAAAACGAATGCTCAATCTCTGCGCAGACCTCTATTATCTGGTTAATATTAGTAATTGTAGCTCCAGGTTGATAGCCTAGAATAGGTAAATCATATACTAATGGAACATATATTCCATCGCAATTTACTGCTCCTGCGTTATCTCCTGCATATTGAGTATCAATCGTTGCAACTGTGTTAGATGAATAAATTGTATCACCTCCAATATAATTATTCGGTAGGTTCGGGCCTATAATTGTCGCACTGACAAGTGCATCATCCCCTACACAAATTATACTATCGAAGGTAAAAAGTACTTCAGGGTCTGGCAATACAACGACTTTAATCGGATTGTTAGAACCTGTCCCTAATGAATCCGCAGGAATGCCAAATTGAAGATTGCCACTTTGACATCCATTAACGTCTTCCAATAGAAGTCCTACTTGAAAAATACCTACATTAGGATAAACATAACTAATACATTGTCCCGTATCTAAAACGCCATTACCTAAATCCCAATAAAAATTTGAAGTCGCATCACTCTGAGCATAGGATGTATTATTTTGACCATAGATTCCAGTGGCGCAAATAGTGAAAGTATCTTCAAGAGTAACAAAAGAATAATTATTAGTATCTAAAGAAGGGTCAATAAAATCGATATAGTAATCTACCGACTGACAAGGAGGTAAGCAAGAAACCGCAAGTTCAAAATCTCCAGTAGTCGCAGGGTCAGAAGTAAACAACAAAGTAATACACCCATTGTTCGGGTTTGTTATAGTAGATCGAATATCTTGAGTTGTCCCATTACTTTGATCGAAGCATCCCAATAATTGATTCGTTACCCCAAGACCATCAAACGCACATAACTGATCCCCTTGAGCAATACTATTGGTATTCCACGATAGCACCAAGCCTTGAGTTGCATTAGAAGGACATATGGTCATTTCAATATTTTGATTATTGCCATAATCTGCACCAGCTCCTCCACTATCGAACAACACGGCTCCTGTTGTACAATCTACGGTAATTGTATCGGCGGCGAAATTGATATTTTGTGCAAAGCTAAATCCAAGGCAAAATGCCATAATCAAAAGACTGTAAATTTTTTTCATGTATCCTTATTTTTTACTTTCTGGTCTAATCGATAAAGTTACATTATTTTTTCTATTTGCTTAAGCGTATTACCTAAGCACTCCAAAACAAAAAAAGAGTCCTTTCCCGATAACTTCAGGAAAGGACTCTTTTTTAATAACTAGACCTTTAAAAGCTACCTCAACAAGGTGATACTTCCTTTTCGATCTATTGTTTTTCCATCTAGATATTCTACATTAACATAGTAGCTATATACTC
>ERZ887851.1281-NODE-1281-length-22121-cov-31.715173_pt1 | contig 22121 bp, 30 predicted proteins | sample MGYA00521100_ERZ887851 | MGnify/ENA primary metagenome ERZ887851 (study PRJEB32303, sample SAMEA104408602) | aquatic metagenome | biome: Brackish water; feature: Pelagic; material: water | place: Baltic Sea | collected 2014-06-06T16:11:00 | depth 11,444 m ... | reverse complement strand
ACGATAAGTTGCTAGGTCAGTTTTCAGATAACTTTAATGCACAAGTTGAAGGTGACGAAGAAACAGACGAAGGCAATGCATACGCACACGCAGTTCGTCAAGCAAAGATGAACGGTAAGGAAAAAGGCGACACAGTCAAAGGTCCAGACGGTGATGAGATTGTACTTGCATCTAAAGAACAAAAGACTCCACTTGGTGAATTTATATTAAGTTTCTACGATAGAGAACAAGGTGTATTTCCAAAAGGCGAAACGGCAATCTTAACTATGGTTGAAAAAGACTACGGTGATAGATATATCAAACCAGCGAGTAAGTTTATTGAACGTTTAGGACAAGTGTTCGAAAAATACCAAGTTGCAAAAATAAGCAACATAGATAGAATTCAAGAGTTAGCTGGTTTAAGATAATCAGCTAATTTTTTAATAAAACTTGTCATTTTATTGTTGACAAGTCATAACTAACAGTGTAGTATGTAATAGTGCTGCACACAAACAGGCACAGCGTATTATACGCACAAGCACATAGGCATTAACATTTAGGAGGCATAACTATGGCATCATTAGCAGAAATCCGAGCAAAGCTCAAGGAACAAGAAGCAAACACAGGCGGCAATCGTTCGTCAAGTGGAGGCGACAACGCAATTTTCGCATTTTGGAATATGAAAGAAGGCGAGCAATCAACTCTCCGTTTCCTTCCAGACGGCGACGACACAAACACTTTCTTTTGGAAAGAACGTTTGATGATTAAACTACCATTTGCAGGAGTTAAAGGCGAGACTGATTCTCGACCAGTACAAGTGCAAGTACCATGTATGGAAATGTACGGCGAGTCATGCCCGATCCTACAAGAAGTACGTGGTTGGTTTAAGGACGCAAGTCTTGAAGACATGGGTCGTAAGTACTGGAAAAAACGTTCATATATCTTCCAAGGCTTTGTATCAGAAAATCCATTATCAGATGAAACGCAACCAGAGAATCCTATTCGTCGATTCATTATTGGTCCGCAAATCTTCCAGCTTATCAAAGCAGCACTTATGGATCCGGACATGGAAGAACTACCTACTGATTATACAGCAGGTGTTGACTTCCGTCTTTCAAAAGGTTCTAAAGGTGGTTATGCAGACTATGGTGCATCAAACTGGGCACGCCGCGAGCGTCCACTAACTGATGCAGAAATGGCAGCAGTAAACGAACATGGGTTGTTTAATCTCAATGATTTCCTTCCTAAAAAGCCAGATGAAACTGCTGTAAAAGTTCTTACAGAAATGTTTGAAGCGTCAGTAGACGGCGAAGCATATGATGCAGAGCGTTGGAGTAACTACTTCCGTCCAGCAGGTATGGCAGCACGTACAGGTGATCCAACTAAAGCGGCAAGTTCAGGTGCAACAGCTATGAGTCAAAGTGCTCCAGTAGCACCAACTCCAGTAGCAGCACCAGAAGATGACATTCCTTTTAAGTCAACTGAAGAAGCAGCAGCCGAAGCAGCACCAGCAGCAAGCGGAGCACAAGATATCTTGTCAATGATCCGCGCACGTCAAGGTTAATAAACCTACACAGTAGGGGGCTTTATGTCCCCTACTTCATTCATTTAATAGGAGATACACATGGCATCTAAGTCATTCGATCCAACGAAGTTTCGAAACTCGTTGACAAAAAGTATTAAAGGCATGAGTGCTGGTTTTAACGATCCGACTGATTGGATTAGTACTGGTAACTATGCATTAAATTATCTACTAAGTGGAGACTTCCGTAAAGGTATTCCTCTTGGTAAAGTAAGTGTTTTCGCTGGTGAGTCTGGCGCAGGCAAGTCGTATATTGTAAGTGGTAACATTGTTAAGTACGCACAGCAGCAAGGAATCTTTGTTGTGCTTATTGACAGCGAGAACGCACTTGACGAATCATGGCTACAAGCATTGGGTGTTGAAACAACTGACGATAAAATCCTAAAACTAAATATGGCTATGATTGACGATGTTGCTAAAACTATCTCAACGTTTATGGACGGCCTTAAGGAGATGTCAGAAGAAGAGCGCCCAAAAGTATTGTTTGTAGTAGACAGTCTAGGTATGCTTATGTCACCAACTGAAGTTAATCAGTTTGAATCGGGTGATATGAAAGGCGACTTTGGACGTAAAGCAAAGGCACTAAAAGCACTTGTTACAAACTGTGTAAACATGTTTGGTTCGTACAACGTAGGCATGTGTGTTACTAACCACACGTATGCATCACAAGATATGTTTGACCCAGATGACAAGATTTCAGGTGGTTCGGGCTTTGTATATGCATCAAGTATGGTTGTTGCAATGAAGAAACTCAAACTTAAAACAGATGCTGACGGTAATAAAACATCACAAGTACACGGTATTCGTGCTGCCTGTAAAGTTATGAAAACACGTTACAACAAACCGTTTGAAGGTGTACAAGTTGAGATTCCTTATTCAACAGGTATGGATCCTTACAGTGGATTGTTTGATATGTTTGAAGGCAAAGGCTTACTAGAAAAAGTAGGCAATCGTTACAAATATATTACCAGCGAAGGTGACGAAATCCTTGAGTTCCGCAAGCGTTGGACAGGTGAACTGCTCGAACGTGTTATTGAGGATCTTCCTGCAAAAGAAGAACAACTGCTAAATATCACAAAGGCAGCCGAGGCGGCTGTTCGAGCAGAAGAAGAAGCAGAAATGCTTGCAGAAGCTGCTATTGCTAACGAGGAAGTTGTAGAAAATGAATGAAGATATTGCCGCTGATTTATGGAACCTGTTTAAAGAATATCTAGACAAGAAACACATTGAAATGGCAGCTGAACGTTATATCGACCTGCTTGCAGATATTGGCATGTCAGAAATTCAGTTACAAGCATTATTTGGAAACAGCAAAACATTAGATGCTGCAATCCAGTACTACTTGGAAATGGATCAAGATGATGCTGCCGAAGATGACTATAACGACGATTGGGATGACTAATGGGATGGTATAGTCGAGTTTCACGAGACATATCTGAAATACCAGCAGCAATACAACACTTTGAGAACGAGTTGGTAACAGCTCGTTCTGAAGTGAAGTTAAAAGGCAGTATTGAAAAGGCTGCTGCCGAAATGCCCGGACTTGTCGAATATCGTTTTAATCAACTACAAGAAGTTGAAGCAATACTTGAATTCCTTAATATTGAACTACGCAAACTGCGTAGTTCTTTTTTTAAGAAATACCTCGAAAACTATCAGCGAGCATTGTCAAGTCGCGATGTTGAAAAGTATGTAGACGGCGAACAGGATGTATGCGATTATGAAAAGATTATCAATGAGTTTGCATTAATAAGAAACAAGTGGCTAGGTGTCCTAAAAGCACTTGATCAAAAACAATGGCAGATAACTAATATTGTAAAGCTGAGAGTAGTAGGCATGGAAGACGCTTCGATATGAAACAAGTATATAATTATTGGTTGCCCGACAGCGATAATCACTTTGAACGTTTAATAACAAAACGTATTAAAAATGGTGGCCCTGCAGAATATCAAGATGATGTTAGAGATGCTGCATATAAGTATGTTACTGATTTTAGTCTAGCAATTGATGTTGGCGCTAATGTTGGTTTTTGGGCATTTCCGCTAAGTCAAGTATTCGAAGAAGTAATAGCATACGAGCCGATGAAACAAGTATACGAGTGTTTGCATCTAAATGTCCAAGGTTGCAATGTTCAAGTTAACGAATACGCATTAGGTAATATCAATGGTATGGTTGCAATGGAATACGACAGTAATAACACCGGTAATAGTTTTGTTAGCGAAGTTGGTTCTGGAAATATCTCTATCAAACGCATGGATGATTTAGAGTTGCCAAAGTTTGGATTATTAAAAATAGACTGCGAACGTCACGAGCTAGAAGTATTACAAGGCGCAGTTGAAACTATATTAAAATATAAACCTATTATTGTATGCGAACAACACCCGGATACCGAAGAGTGCGCAGGCATGTTTTTAAAGTCATTAGGTGCAAAAGAACTTACAAATGTAAGAAAAGACTATATATTCGGATGGTAATATGATAACAATAATAACAACATTTGCTAACAGACATTACGAAGAACACGCAAAGTATTTTTTAGATGGACTAAAAAAATATTTAGATGATGATATTAATGTTATAATTTATACAGACACCCCATACTCGTTTGATAGTTGGCAAAACTATATCCTAGAAGACGAATGCCCAGATCTAACACAGTTTAAAAATCGCAACGGCCACCGACCTATTGTTGAAGGTAAAAAAGGATTTATAAGAGATGCTGTAAGATTTAGTCATAAAAGTTATTGTATTGTAGATGCTGCAAGAAAAATAAAACAAGGTAGAATGGTTTGGCTGGACGCAGACAGCGAAATTATCTCTCCTCTTACAAGTGAATACTTAACTGAAAAACAAGACAACGATGCATTTGTAAGTTATCTAGGAAGACCAAATAGGTACAGTGAAACAGGATTTCTAAGTTTTAATCTTGATCATAAACACAGTCAGGCATATTTTGATAGATGGCAAGCCTATTATGACACTGATTTAATTTATCATCTAGGAGGTCAACTAGACTGCCATGTGTTCGATGCTGTAACAACAGAATTTGTAAATTCAAATAAAATAAAAGGACAAAGCATTAGTCCAAAGGATGCACTAAAGTCTCATTTTGATTTAGCATTCCAAGGTGTAATGTGTCATTATAAAGGCAGCAAAAAAGAAAACGTACCAGCATTGCAAGAGCGTCGGAATCGAAAATTAAAAACATGAAAATAGTATTAACTGGACACAAAGGATTTATCGGAAGTCATTATTACAAGTATATCAAAGACCGGTATGAAGACCTGTATCCGTATGACAAAAGAACCGGCACTGGCATGCCCGCAATCTCTTCAGCCGATTTAAGCAATCCTACCGTAACAAGAAATGCACCTGACTGCGATGTTGTTGTACACTTGGCAGCAACAAACGGCACAAGATTGTTTTATGAAAATCCAACAGATGTGTGTATCAATAATACATTACCTACAATCAACTTAATACAACGCTACAGGAATACAAATACCAAGTTTGTATTTGCAAGTACCTGTGAAATATTTAATGGAGCAATAGATGAAGGTTATTACCCTATTCCGACTGATGAGCAAGTACCAGTTATGTTTAACGACATTACGAACCCAAGATGGAGTTATAGCGTTCCGAAAGCTCTCGGCGAAAACTTAGTTGCCAACAGTGGCTTAGATTATCTTATCATACGTTACTTTAATGTATACGGCCCAGGACAGATAGATCATTTTATCAATGAGTTTGTCGAACGTTGTAAAGCAGGTGAATATTATATCAAAGGCAACGACACAAGAAGTTTTTGTTATGTTGATGACGCTGTAAAAATGACACACTGCCTTGTAGAAAATGTCAGCAACAAAACTGTGCATGTTGGTAGGAATGAAGAAACGCCAATTGCAACGGCTGCAAAACTAATCATGGGCATAATGGGAATCAATCCAGATAAACTTGAAGTACGCTCTGGACCGGTTGGCAGTGCTAAACGCCGTTGCCCAGATACAACACTAGTACAGTCACTTACTAAGTTTGTAGACTATACGCCACTAGAAGTTGGGTTAAGAAAAACAGTAGAAAGTTTACTATGAAACTAGGTATTATCGGATTAGGTGCTGTAGGCACAGCAAACAAAAAAGGATTTGAACATGTGGGACACATTGTTGTTCCTCATGATATCACACTTGATACAACAATACAAGATGTGCTCGACACTGAAATAACATTTTTATGTGTACCTACGCCTCAAGCAGATGACGGCAGTTGTAACACAGGCATATTAGAATCGGTTATTACCGAACTCTCGCAACTCAACTACACGGGTATTATTGCAATACGTAGTACAGTTGTTCCAGGATTTACACAACGTATGATTAACACACATAGAAATCTTACTATATGTTTTGTGCCTGAGTTTTTACGTGAACGTTGTGCAGCAGAAGATTTTATTAACAATCATAAGTTGCTTGCAATTGGCACACATGATATTTGGGTATATCGCAAGTTAGTACAAGTACACGGAACATTGCCTGAACACACAGAACATTTAACACCTAATGAAGCAGAAGTATTAAAATATTACAACAATGTTTATGCTGCATTGCGTGTTACATTTGCTAACGTGATGTATGAAGTATGTGACAAACTTGATTGTGATTACACTACTATTAAAAATGCTTATATCAAGACAGGTAAAGCAACTGATATGTATTTAGATGTAAATCCTAATCTTAGAGGTTATGGCGGCATGTGCTTGCCTAAAGATACACAAGCAATAGCATCTTTATTAAAGCAACTAAACTTAGACTTTGAACTAATTAATAGTGTGCATACCGATAATGAAAAATTTAAGAAAACAGTATTTAATGGAATGAGAAGCTGATGGATCGTTGGGAATATAATTGGATTAATGATTTAAATATTACAAGTATTTTAGATATAGGAGCATGTGCAGGACAGTTTGCAACTAGTCTACGTTCTAGTAATGAAGATTGGAAAATAACCTGCGTAGAACCAAATCCTTTTTGTATGAATAAGTTACGTAATATGAAAAAACGTAATGAAATAGTCGATTGTCATAACATAGGCTTGGGAAATAAAAAAGAGATACTAAAACTTTTTCTACCAAAAACAAAAACAAAATCAAAATCTAGTTCCTTTTATAAACCAACTCAATCTGAGAATATTGAATATTTGTTAAAAGAAGTACAAGTTGAAACAATGGATGATTTTTTTAAAGACTGTATCTTTGATTTGATTAAAATTGATACACAAGGAAATGAATATCCTATTATATTAGGTGGCAAAGAAATACTTAAAAAAGCAAAATATATTATTATTGAGTTTCAAACAGTAAGTACAAATATTAATGCACCAGAAAGTATATTAGCTGTTAAGGAGTTAGAAACTATTGGATTTACAATTAATTCAATTGTTGAAGAAAATAAATCTGCATATTTAAAAAGCAGAAATAGTGTACACTTAGATATATTATTTACTAAAAACTCAACACACAATAAAGAATGCCTTAAAGATTATAAAGAATATTTTAAGGAAATCTTATGAAATCATATTCGCAATCTTCCCAAGATCTATTTGCATTAGAAGTGTGTAAAACAAAATCTTATATTGAAATAGGCGGCCGCAAACCTATAAAGTTTAATAACACATACTTGTTAGAAAAAAATAACTTCCTAGGATTTAGTTTAGAAATTTCAAATAAGTTTGCACCGGTTTGGAATTCATCAGAGAGGAAAAACAAATGCTATTTTGAAGATGCATTAACTTTTGATTATAAATCTGCAATACAAAAATCTAACATGGATATGCATATAGGATATTTAAGTTGTGATATTGAACCTGCTGCAAATACATTTAAGGCATTACAAAGAGTAATAGCGCAAGGTGTTACATTTGATTGTATAACATTTGAACATGACGAATACCAAGAAGGTAGTAAATATAATCTACTTGCAAAAGAATTTATGTCTAGTAATGGATACAACGTTGCCGTTGAACAAGTATTCATAAACAATGATCCTAAAAAAATATACGAAACGTGGTTTGTAAATAATAATATTGATTATGAACAAATAACATATTTCACATTTTTAGAACAGAATAAAACTATCATATAAGTATTGTTATGAAAGTAGTAATAGTAACAGGCGGCTTTGATCCCTTACACTCAGGGCACATTGCTTATTTTAAAGAAGCTAAAAAGTTAGGTAATCATCTAGTTGTGGGTGTTAACAGTGACGAATGGCTAACTCGTAAAAAAGGCAAGCCATTTATGCCTTTTGAAGAACGTACTGCTATTATCAAAGAACTAGAGTGTGTCGATGAAGTTATTGGATTTAATGATACCGACGACAGTGCGTGTAACGCAATTGGCCACGTTCTTGCAACTAAATGCAGTGCGTGGAAAGTTATATTTGCAAATGGCGGCGATAGAATAAAAACTAACAGTCCTGAATATAACGTATACCATGATCACAGAGATGTTGAGTTTGCATTTGGGGTCGGTGGCGAAGATAAAAAGAATAGTAGCAGCTGGATACTCAAAGACTGGGCACAACCAACCACAGAACGTGCTTGGGGAACATATACTGTATTAGATAATAACACAGGTTGGCAAGTTAAAGAACTTGCATTTAATGCAAATAGTGCATTGAGCGATCAACGGCATTTTCACAGAAGCGAACACTGGCATGTTGTCCAAGGCAAAATTAAAATGGACCTTGAATTCCAAAATCAATACAGAACATCTAAAATTTATAAAGCTGGCAACAGCATTGATATTCCTGTTAAAACTTGGCACAAAGCAACTAACGTTGGTAATGAAACTGCAAAAGTAATCGAAGTTTGGCTTGGCAACAAATTAACAGAAGATGATATAGAAAGAAGAGATTAATGAAAGTATTTGTAGGTTACGACACAAGAGAAGATATGGCATACCAAGTATGCAAGCACAGTATCGAACGGCATAGTCCAACTGCACAAGTTATTCCATTGAAACAAAATGATCTTAAACATCAAGGTTGGTATTCAAGATCACCGGACAAACTTGCTAGTACTGAATTTACATTTACTCGCTTCTTAGTTCCTGAGCTTGCTAATTTTAACGGATGGGCAGTGTTTATGGATTGTGACATGTTACTTAGAACAGACATTGCAGAGTTGTTTGCACAAGCAGACGATACAAAAGCATTGATGTGTGTACAACATGACTATGCACCTAAAGAAGGCACCAAGATGGATGGACAAACACAAACAGTTTATCCACGCAAGAATTGGTCTAGTATGATGCTTATTAACTGCGGACATCCTGCTAACAAAAGACTTAACATAGACTTAGTAAATGAGAAAGAACTTAACGGTGCATACTTTCATAGATTTAGTTGGTTAGAAGGCAATGACGATTTAATTGGTGAACTATTACCCGAATGGAATTGGTTGGTAGGACACTACAAGCAGCCAGAGGATGGCGCACCAAAACTATTACACTACACAGAAGGCGGCCCGTGGTTTGAAAACTATAGGAACTGTGAATACAATCAAGAATGGAAACAAGAACTGCAGGATATGATGAATGCTAGTTAAAGTTCATATGCTAAGTGCAGCTAGTACACAAGAAGCCGACTTGCTAAGAAGAATGAAAGAAGGGATAGAAGCCCAACTTATCCCTGCTGATGATGCCGATCGTGTTAAGTTAAAACGCATTAATAGAAACGAAGGGTTAGGTTTAGGCGTTGAGTTTGCTTACACTCCTAGTTATGATAAGTGCGATGTAGCAGTTATGTTAGGTAGTTGGAAATATGAACGAGGTAATACACATCACCAAGTGCGAACGTCTATTGCAGAAAAAGCAAAATGTTTTATTTGTATAGAAACGCCTATCCTTAATCGCACAGTTGCGTTTGATCAGTGTGAGTATTTTCGAGTAGGTGTAAACGGATTTCTTAATAAAGATGCATACTTTGGACCTGAAAAAAATTACACCAATGATAGATTAAAAAAACATCCTATAGCGTTTAACGGATGGAACCCTCCTAACACAAATAATAAAGTTGTAGTTGCAATGCAACTACATGGTGATGCAAGTTTACGGGGTACAAACATTAATGGGTGGGCGTATGAAGTTATAACCCAATTATTAATACGCACTCACAGGCCTATTGAAATACGATTACATCCTGCATTGAGTGACAAAGGAATAGTAGGTCATGACGATCTTCTACGTTTACTAGCATACTCTGATGTTGATTACTCAAGAGTCAAGTTTGTAAAAGGTTCAGAAGTATCCTGGAAAGAACAAATTGCTGACGCACACTGTGTTGTTGCATATACTAGCGGACTTTCGATTGATGCAATACTCAGCGGCGTCCCTGTTATTGCATACGACGAAGGAAACTTTGCATGGAATATTTCAGATACTACATTAGATAAAGTTGAAAATATAAAAAGGGCGCCTGTAACAGATGTACAACAGTGGTTGAACAATCTGGCATATTGTCAATGGACTGCTGAGGAAATGGGCAATGGCACTGTCTGGAATCATTTGCGTCCTGGCATTGAAGAATGTTTGTTGAGACTCAAACAAGAAGAACAATAATATGGGACGAAAAGTAGCAGCAATATATGACATAGCTGATCATTATACTATGCCAGCAGACCAAGACTGCGATCATTTTGTAAGTCATCTTATATTGAGTGCTAATAAAAAACTAGGTAACTGGGATTTAAAAAAACCAGCAAACCGCCCAATAGTTACTAGGGGCCTTGGCGGCACTAGTAAAAAAGCTATTAAGTATTGTCGCGAAAATAACTACGATTTTTATAATATCGATACTGGCTATATACAACGTACTTCAAGAAAAGATTATCATAGAATTACAAAAAATGCAATGCAGAATCTTGGCCCGTTAGTTGAAAGAGATCATGATAGATTAAGAAAATTAAAATGGCAGTATCGTCAGCACACTCCTGGCAATAAAATATTAGTAGTTCCGCCTAGTACAAAAGCAATGAATGCTCACGATGAGTCGTTGGATATCTGGATGGAAACTGTTTTATCACAGCTTAAACAGAATACTTCTAAAGAAGTTGTAGTTAGACTAAAACCTACACGCACAGAGAGAACAACAAATAATACAATCTATGATGCAATGAATGATGCATATTGTGTAGTTACACATAATAGTATTGCTGCAACTGAAGCATTGCTGTATGGTGTTCCTGCTATTGCACTTGCACCTAATGCTGCAACAATATTTTGCAATACTAGTATATCTGAAATAAATAATCTTTACATTCCAAACTTAAAAGACATGACTGCATTTGCAGCACACTTGAGTTATTGTCAGTTCACTGGTGACGAAATAAAAAACGGAACTGCATGGAGGATACTTCATGAAAGTAGTTAGTTATCTTAGTAGTGTGCCTAGTAGAAACAACAAGCCGCAAAAAGAAGAATTGTTAAAACGCTATATTCAAGGTGTAAATGCAGCCGGCGATACAGGAATATTGCATATTGGTTCTACTCTAGTAGATGCAGATGTAGCAGTTGTACAAGGATGGGTGTATGACAAAAAGACTTCTACACATTTACGGTTACGTGATAATATTATAAACAGACAAACAAGTTTAAACAAACATACCTGCTGTGCCGATGCAAACTTATTTTTATACAATGACATTGCCAATCCGCATGGATATTTAAGATACAGCTATAACGGAATATTTCCTACAACTGGCCAATATTGCGATGCACACGTTGATCCTAATAGATGGAATATTATTAGTAGAGACACTAACATACAATTACAACCTACTATCAAAAAAGGAAAGTATATTGTGCTAATGATGCAACGCAACGGCGGCTGGAGTATGAAAGGGCTCGATGTACAAGATTGGGCAATCCAAACTATCAATCGTATCAGAAAGCATACTGATCGTCCTATTGTAGTAAGAGCACATCCAGGAGACAAAGCAGCACACATATATTTAAATCATCGTACTTCTAGATTAGCAAGAATGCCCGGAGTAAGAATAAGTGATTTTAATACACCGCTACAACAAGAAATGCACAAAGCATGGGCAGTCGTAAATCACAATAGCAGTAGTGTTGTTGGTCCAATCATACAAGGATATCATTCATTTGTAACTGATATTGAAAGCAGTCAATGCAGAGATGTTTCTCATGACGACTTTCATAGAATTGAAAATCCAAAAGAGTTTGATAGGGAAGCATGGCTACAACGTATTAGTATGTTCCATTGGAAGTTTAGTGAGCTATCAGACGGAACGTGCTGGCGTCATATGCGTAACTACTGCCAGTAACTTTCGTTGCGTTTTACAAGCAAATCTTTAGGCTTGTTACTTTTTCCAGTTTGTTTTCTGTCACCTTTTAAATGATCAAAATACTTTCCTAAATCACTGTTAATCATTGGATGGCCTTCTCCATTAACTAATGTTCCGCTGATGTTATAAAATGGCACTGTGTGATGTTTGGCTTGAATAACTTTGCGCACTTCTTCAAATACAAAACTGTCATGCCATTCTTCCATCTTAAAAATACCGTTTTCTGCATCTTGATACACACGTTCAAACTCTTTTAAAAACTCTTGTGCTGCATCTGTTTTAAGATTAAGACCGTAGAAGCCGCACTCTGGCCATTTCTTTCCTCTGCCTAAATAACTCATCCAAGCACGTTTGGGTGTAAACTTTTGTAAGTCCATTAACAACGCAGGTGAGTGTACATATGTATCAGCGTCAAGCCAAACAAGCCAATCTGTGTCGCATCGTTGTGCAGCATCAAATACTGCATATACCTTGTTGGCAAATCTTATAGCATTCCATTTAAACTCTTTGTGCCAATCACGCGGCCGTCTTGCTTTTATATCAGCAGGCGGCATTCCGTTTGCTTTAGGATCATTTTTCCATTTGTTTTTAAACTCAACTAGTTTTGGCAATGTTGCATGATGATCCATAATATGAATACGTGGATCGTTTGTAACAGGAACACAATCTTCTGCATATAGATATAGTTTAATCTGTTGATCAATGTTTTTACTAAAACTGTCAACAAAGCGTTGTCCGTATAAATCTAATACAGGCTTATGGAAAGTTGATACGAAAGAAATTGTTGTCACGGGCTGATCCTTGTTAAATAGTGTACTGGAGTATTTACACATGAAGTTTAGTCTATGGACAGAATATGGCGCACTTAACAGCAAGCCAGTATTTGCAGCGTTTGCCACTAGTCTTACAAATGCCGGACACACTGTTGTTTACAATGACAATGCAGCTGATGTCAATGTTATCTGGAGTGTACTATGGAACGGCCGTATGTCTCAGAACAAAGCAGTGTGGCAACAAAAGAAACCAACAATAGTATTAGAAGTTGGCGGCATACAGAGAGGTACAACATGGAAGGTAGGACTAAATGGGATTAATAGAGATGCTTACTTTGGGCCCACTAATAATAACGATGATCGCCATCGTCTACTGGGCCTATCGCTAAAGCCTTGGAAAGACACAGGTAAATTTATTCTTATATGCGGGCAACACGATAAAAGTTTACAGTGGCAAGACATGCCACGTATGAGCACATGGATAATGAATACCATAGACGAAATACAAAAATACACCGATTTACCTATAGTATTCCGGCCGCACCCAAGATGCCCGTTGCAAGACATTGAGCGTCAGTATCAAAATGTGTATCGAGACAATCCTGTAAAGATCACTGGAAGCTACGATGATTTTAATTTAAGTTTTAAAGATTGTCATGCTGTAATAAGTTGGAGTAGTAATCCAGGGCCACTTGCTGCAATCAACGGTGTTCCTGTGTTTACAGGGCCAAGTAGTTTGGCATACAATGTTGCCAACACCGACTTATCAAAGATTGAATATCCAGACAAGCCAAATAGAAAACAATGGCTCAATGATTATGCACATACCGAATTTACTATCGATGAAATAACACAGGGTATTCCATTGAAAAACTTGACTCCTATGCTATAGCATGTTATATTACTTGTATGGATATAGAAGATTTACTTTACAAGTTCTTATACGATTTTAATATAGAGTCGCCTAACAGATCTATATTAGAAAGCATCTGTAAGCAAACAGAAAAAGGTGTTGCCTTAACTGATAGGCAATATGCATTAGTGTTGGAAAAACTAACTCAACATGAAGATGTGTTTCTTACCAACAATATTATTTTAACTGATCTTAAAACACGACTACCAATACGTAGTATTAATAGAGAAAAGTATATTAAGATTGTTGAACGCAACAATGCACTGTGGATTAAAGTTAGATTTCCGTTTGCTAAAAAAGATATTGTAAAAATACAATCGTTGCATATACCGGCACGAGAATACGAGCACGTTCGGAGTTCGCATGAGCACTTTTATAAGTTAACCGGAGTTAACGCTTATGCAGTAGTTGATGCACTTAAAAATCGTAACTTTAATATTGATGCCGACTTGGTTGAATATGTAAACAAAGTTTCTGATGTATTAGATAATTCAAATCTTTACAACTCATCTTTTGAAAATGTTATACAAAGAATAGACAGCCCATGGAAAGAGTCGCTTTCTGAAATGTCCGATCTTATTAAAGCAGATAGAAGTTTACAGTTTGGATATGTTGTAGACAGTGTTGACATACAAACCTTAACACAGCGTATTGCTTATAGAGATGATATCGAAGTAACTTGCGACCCTAACACCTGGACAATGCAGGATATTGTTGACAGTATTGCAGAGCTTAAAAGATTTCCATTAGTTGTAACAATTGACGAATCTGATGCGTTTGAGCAAGTGTCACAGATACACAACGCATTTTCACCATACGTAGACAACAGTTTGCAATCCGTTATGTTTAGAGTTGATAACAACGATGTTGCAAATAATGTATTAAATCAGTATATTAAAGATTATAAGTTAAACAATTGGGTTGACAACCGTACTAAAATCGTGTATATTAAAAAGAACAAACTACCAAAACCTCTGTTAGAATCTGACTTTATTCCTATTTGCTCATTAAGCAAAACAAGTATACGTTCACATAATAATGTAAGGTCATATATAGATTTGAACTGCGACTGTATTCTTCATAACGATAGGAGTTCTAGTTTTTTTGAACGAAGGAGATATCATCATTATGGCTAGCTGTAAACTGATAATTGAAGATGAGGTAAACATTAAGATTGAAGGTCTCGATGTTGATGTCCGTCGCAAACTTAGTAACGCACTAAAGTTTGAAGTGCCGTATGCAAAGCATATGCCGCAGTACAAACTAGGACGCTGGGATGGCAAAGTTGCTTTCTTTGGCATTGGCGGCACAGGATATGTTAATCATCTTGATGTTGTACAACAAGTACTACAAAAGAATAATGTACAAATTGTTGACATTGAAGATAAGCGTCATCCAATCAAACTAAACTTTACTCCAGTTACAGAACGCTATTGGGCAGACCAAGGTGTGTGCTGGCCTGAAGGTCATCCTGTAGAAGGTACAGAAATTATCCTACGCGACTACCAAGTAGAAGCTATTAATAACTTTTTAGAAAATCCACAGAGCTTGCAACAGATTGCTACTGGTGCAGGTAAAACAATTACTACAGCAACGCTGTCACACATAACTGAGCCTTACGGACGTAGTCTTGTGATTGTTCCTAACAAGTCGTTAGTAGAACAAACTGAAGAAGATTACATCAACTGTGGGCTCGATGTAGGTGTGTATTTTGGCGACAGGAAGAACTTGGGTAAGACTCACACTATTTGCACTTGGCAGAGTTTAAACATTCTAGACAAGAAGCACAAGGACGGCAGCGCAGTGTTATCACTTGCAGAGTTCCTTGAAGGTGTAAGCACTATTATTGTTGACGAAGTACATCAGGCCAAAGCAGAAGTTCTTAAGAACCTGCTTACACGCAACCTACGTAATGCACCCATTCGTTGGGGACTAACTGGCACAGTGCCAAGAGAGAAGTTTGAGTTTGAAAGTATTCACGCTAGTCTTGGACCAGTTATCGGCAGCATTAGTGCCAAGTCATTACAAGACAAAGGTGTACTATCAAAGTGTCATGTTAACGTGTGTCAGTTGATTGATACTGTAGCACACGCAGGATATCAAGAAGAATTAAAATACTTAACAACAAATACAGCAAGACTAGAATACATAGGCAAATTATTAAACACAGTAAAAGAATCAGGCAATACACTTATACTAGTAGACAGAATTAGCGCAGGACAACTACTTGCAGAACTAATACCAAACAGCACGTTTGTAAGCGGCGCTGTTAAAAACAAAGACAGGAAAGAAACGTATGACACGATTCGTGAAGGGACTAATGAAGTCATTATTGCAACCTACGGGGTGGCCGCTGTTGGACTTAATATACCGCGGATCTTTAATCTTGTTCTTCTTGAACCTGGTAAGTCTTTTGTTCGTGTTATTCAGTCTATTGGTAGGGGCGTAAGAATCGCAAAAGACAAAGACTTTGTACAAATATGGGACTTGACATCAACATGCAAGTTTGCAAAGCGGCACCTAACAGAACGTAAAAAGTTTTACAAGGAAGCAGAGTATCCATTCACAATTGAGAAAGTAGACTGGAATACATGAATATACTTACATTAGAAAATAAAAGTTTTAACTTAAATAGTTTACCAGATGAAGTAGACGACACTATGAGATTTAGTGTACTAGACAATAGTAATCCACAAGATCCAGATTACTTTTTTGTTCCACTAATCTTTTTAGAAAGTTTTAATAGCCCAGCAGCAGTTATTGAAATCAACGGACATCAGATCACAATGCCATTGGATTGGTGCATTGCAGTAGGATGCAGTGAAGCCGGTAGTGACTTAGAAGTATTGCCTATTACAAGTCTAAACGAACGCGGCTTTGAAGCATTCTTGTTTAATCCACTAACAGGATTTCAACCAAAGTTTGGAAGTATAAATATTATTAACTTTTATAATGATGTAAAGTGGTTCTTTCCTAAGATGAAAAACGGCCAACTACTAAGTGTGCCTATTACAGATGGTGACGAACCGTTGTGTGCATACTTTGTAAAAGACATCAGTAGACAGTGTGAGATAATTGACTTTGGCAAACTCTTATAATACCTATCACAAATATATAGATCTGCCTTTTGAAATTAAAAAGCCAGATCTATTTGATACTAATCAAAAAGCTGTAATGCAACAGCACTTGCCCAATCACTACGATCAAAATATGGTAGATTTCTTAGCACAGTTTGATATGAAGTTGTTGATGATTGAATGTTTTTATACTCCGCCAAACGGAGGCAAAGTACCAATACACACAGACTTTTATCATTACGAAACTGACTTTATAAAAATCAATCAAACGTGGGGACCGGAAGACGGCGAAATAATATGGTACAAAGCAGATAAAACATTTGAGTACACAGTTAAAACTGGCATGAATACCGATGGAGAGCAAAGTGTAATATACGACGACGAAATAACTGTGCTTACAGCAGCACCAAAGGACTGTACAGTATTGCATAGAGCTAATACAAATAAACCTAGTATTGTAAATACAGGTGTATTGCACGGTACACTTAATCCAGGAAACCAGCCACGATGGACAGTATGCTTTCAGCCAGTTTGGGATATTAAAACAGAACAGTATGTTAGTTGGCACGAGGCAATGGATATATTTAAGGAGTATATAAAATAGACGTACATAGATATATAGATCTCCCTTTCGAAATAAAATGGCCCAGTGATGAGTTGTTTACATTTGATAAAGATAATAAAGCGTTCCAAAACGTTATCTTTGAGGACGAAGACTGGAAACCAAATAACCAACCGTTGATTGACTTTTTAAACAATGCAGGTATAGATATTATACATGTAGAAAGTTTTTTTACACACAGAAATCATCATGGTGTTTTGCACAGTGACTATTCTTGGTTATCCAATCATACAAAGTTAAACATTAGTCAAGGCGGAAAAGACAGCGGCATTGAATGGTTTACAAGTACTAATCCTGTAAATGTGCCGCCGATACCTCCTAGTAAAGAACAAAAATTAAAAGACCATATACTAACAGCAAGTATGAAAACCTGCACAAAAATAGGCAGAGCAAACACACATAAACCAAGTCTTTGTAATGTAGGACAACTGCATAGAACATACAATGATAGCGACGAAGATAGACATACACTATGTTTTGTACTAGTGTATAAAGATACCGAAACAGTATTAGATTTTAATGATGCAATAGAAATGTTAAAGGAGTATATAACATAATGGGAATTAAAGCAGGAAAAGTTTGGGGCGGCACAGAGCTCATCCATGCAAACGGTGTACTAGAGTTTCACCGTATTGAATTCAACAAAGGATTTAAATGCAGTGAACACGAACACGAATTTAAATGGAATGGCTTTTATGTAGAATCAGGACAAATGATTGTGCGTGTATGGCAAGATGATCAAGGACTAGTTGATGAAACTATTCTAAATGCAGGCGACTTTACACAAGTCAAGCCCGGCAAGATCCATCAGTTTGAAGGGTTAGAAGACGGTGTTGCATTTGAGTTGTATTGGGCAGAGTTCAATCACAATGACATTGTAAGACGCACAAGCGGAACTTCTGTTGCCTAAACTTATACCAGGTGCTGCACTAGAATACGAGCATAGAGACGGTGTTGTCTATGCTTGTTATAAAGATAACAATGATGTTCCTCAGTGGATTATTGGCGGCGACTCTAATGCAATATCTCGAGCACAAGGAACATTATTTGGCTACGATGAATGGCGAGACATGCAACTTTGTGCCGACAGTCATCCTGCATTAAAGAAACAACTTGACAGGTTGTTAGTAATGTACTATACTGTTAAGGACAGTATCAAGGATTGAATATGAGAATTATAGCAGGACCGTGCCAACACGAAGGCCTAGCACAGAGTGCAGAGATTGCTCGAGAGTGCAAACGTGTATGCGACAAGTATGGCATTGAGTATTACTTCAAAGCAAGTTACGACAAAGCAAATCGTTCAAGTCTTGGAGGCGAACGTGGTATGGGCTTGGAAGCTACACTCACAGACTTCCTTGCACTAAAAGTTACACTTGGTGTAAAGACACTAACTGATGTACATGACTACACACAAGTAAAACGTATTGAACGAGAGTTCAAAGATGCAGTTGATGTCTATCAGATACCTGCATTTCTATGTAGACAAACTGACTTAATACAAGCAGCGTGTGCTACTGATAAGATTGTTAATATCAAGAAGGGCCAGTTTATGGCGCCCTGGGATATGGCTGGAGTGCTAAGTAAGTGTACAAACGCTGAAGAAGTATGGATAACAGAAAGGGGTACTAGTTTTGGATATAACAATCTTGTCGTTGACTATACTGGTCTTATGTATATGCTCGACACTTATGAGCATGATATTGTTTTTGATGTTACGCACTCTGTACAAAAGCCCGGAGGACTTGGGTCTAGTTCAGGTGGCAACCGTGATTACGTTCCTAGGCTGGCTTGTGGTGGGGCTGCTGTTGGGGTCCGGAATTTTTTCTTGGAAGTCCATCCTAATCCTGATTTAGCACCCAGTGACGGACCGAACATGTTGCGATTGGAAGAATTTGAAGATACTGTAAAACAGATTTATCATATTTCAAAAATGTCTACTGATTGGAGATGGCTATGACAACAGCAATACTAATACCAGCTAGATACAACAGCAGTCGCTTTCCTGGTAAGATGATGGAAAAGCTAAACGGTGTACCACTTGTAGAACATGTTTACAATATTTGTGCTGCTACAGGATTAGATACATATGTACTAACAGACCATCAAGACATATACAACTACATGGGCGCTAAACGGTGTCTTATGACACAGGATGCAGAAAACGGAACTGAACGTTGTATGCAAGTCATTGACGAAGTGTTACAGTACGATCGTTATATTAACGTGCAAGGCGACATGCCAGACATTACAGAAGATATTATTCGTGCAGTTGAAAAAGAACTACAGCGCAGCGATGTATCGACTGCGTACACACCGATGGATTTTAACTTGCGTTCTGATCCAAACAGTGTTAAAATGATACACAGCAGAGGCAGAGCACATTGGTTCTTGAGAGCAAGTCTTACATATGGTGACCATCACTTGGGCGTATATGGATACAACAGAGAAGCAAAGGCAATGTACAATGCTAGTACTAAGTACATCGAAGAAGACATTGAAAAACTTGAACAGCTACGTTGGATACAAAATGGAATGCGTATTGGCGCAGTTGAAGTTGAGTTTGACGGAATAGAAATAAACACTCCAGAGGACTTGGAAAAATGGCAAATAAAGAACTAGATCTTTTTAAAGTATTAATTCCTGCAATTGATAACAACATGAAAGAGTTGTATGATGCTGCAACTGATGTAGGCAAGAAAGATATCAAAGGCGATCTTTGGAATCTCAATAGATACATCAGCAGTGTTAAAGGGTCGTTTGAAAAGCAAGCACTTGCTGTTTTTAAAGTAAACGAATACTACAATAAAAACTGGAACGTGTTAGGTGGAACCAATCACATTAAACTGCAATGGCAGTTGTTGTGTGTTGCTGGAAATACAGGCAAGCAAGAGTTTCACCCATGGATCGGTCTAAAGAAAAAGAAAGACGATAGCAGCAAATCAGTAAGTCTATTGTCAAAAATTTATCCCAACATGAAACTTGATGAGGTTGAAACACTTGCTAGAATATCTACCAAAAAAGAAATCAAACAACTTGCAGAAGATCACGGATACGAAAAAGTTGTCCTCTAAGTTTGTATGTGAATACTGCAAAAAAGGGTACACTAAAGAGAAAACTCTTATGGTGCATATGTGCGAGAAAAAACGCAGAGCATTGCAACAAAATGAAAAACGTGTACAACTTGGCTTTTATGCATTTCAAAGATTCTATAGACTAAGCGCAGGACACAAAAATGAAAAGACTTATGAAGACTTCTGTGCAAGTAGTTTTTACAATGCGTTTGTTAAGTTTGGCAGCTTTGTAAGTAATGTTCGACCTTTGTATCCAGACAAGTATATTGACTATGTAGTTACTAGTAATGTTAAACTTGATCATTGGTGCAGAGAAGAAATGTACGAAAAGTATGCAATTGAACTTATTCGAAAAGAAGGAGTTGAAACTGCATTAGAACGTTCAGTAAACACTATGGTTAAATGGGCAGAAGAACATAATAGTTTGTACAATCATTATTTTCTTTATGCAAGTACAAACAGAATCACATGGGATATCAAAGACGGCAAGATTTCACCTTGGTTGGTATTAAACTCCAAAAGCGGCAAAGAATGTTTAATGAAGTTCAACGACGAACAATTGAATATGTTAACTAGTATCTTAGAACCTAGACATTGGGCAATGAGATTTAACCGCAGTAAAAAAGATGTTGAACTAGTAAAACAAATAGTAAAGGAAGCAAACATATGAAAATATTAATATTTGGTTTGCCAGGCAGCGGAAAGAGCACATTAGCAAAACCATTTGCCAAACTCATTAACGGTGTGCATATTAACGCAGATGCAGTACGCAAAGAATACAATGATTGGGACTTTACACCAGAAGGGCGCAATAGACAAGCATCAAGAATAAAATACTTGGCAGACGGCGTTGTTAAAGCAGGTAAGATTGCTGTTGCTGACTTTGTTTGTCCAACACACCTTACACGTATGGAGTTTAATCCTGACTACACAGTGTGGATGGATACTATTAAAGAAGGTAGATTTGAAGATACAAACAAGATGTTTCAGCGTCCTGAATATGTAGACTATCATGTTGAAGCGTGGTTTGACAATGCTCACGAGCAACTTATGCTAGTAGTACAGCGTTGGATGAATATTAACGATGTTTGACTGGAAGGCACCTACAGTACAAATGCTCGGACGTTGGCAACCTTGGCATGACGGGCATACTGAATTGTTTAAACGTGCATTAGAAAAAACTGGGCAAGTTATTATTATGTGTCGTGACGTTCAAGGCCAAGATGCAGGACCAGGACAGGCAGACAATCCGTTTGATTATTTTGATGTAAGGAATAATATTATAGCAGGACTTGCAGAACACGGATATACTTGTCACATAGAATACGAAATAGCAAAAGTTCCTAACATAGTTGATATTAGTTATGGTCGTGGCGTAGGATATAGTTTTACAGAACACAATTTAGGAAAAGACATACACGACATTAGTGCAACTAAAATTCGTGCAAAAATGAGAGAAGAAGGTAACCTTGAATAGAAAATTATTAGATGGTACAACAGTACCGTCATTGGATATACCAATAGAACTGATTGTTAAAACAAAATGCCCAGGCAAGTATAAACTGGTTGACATGGAGACTGGATTAGAGTATATTGGTGTTATACCAGATTCTAATGACGGATACTTTTGGAAGAGAACTGATGCCTGATATTGATATAGACTTTGCAGACAGAGATGTTATTCTATCTCAACTCAAACATCGTGTGGCAAAGTTAAACACAGGCAAGAAGCACAACAC
>ERZ887851.1280-NODE-1280-length-22143-cov-10.740809_pt1 | contig 22143 bp, 28 predicted proteins | sample MGYA00521100_ERZ887851 | MGnify/ENA primary metagenome ERZ887851 (study PRJEB32303, sample SAMEA104408602) | aquatic metagenome | biome: Brackish water; feature: Pelagic; material: water | place: Baltic Sea | collected 2014-06-06T16:11:00 | depth 11,444 m ... | reverse complement strand
CATCAATATTTTCAGGAGGCCAACCAGGCAGATCCATTCCCATTGAAAGACTCATAGAAACTAATACTTCCTTAATCTCATCTAGTGATTTTCTACCAAAATTTGGTGTTCTTAGCATTTCACCTTCTGTTTTTTGCACTAAATCACCAATATAAAATATATTATCATTTTTTAAGCAGTTAGCTGATCTAACAGATAATTCCAACTCATCAACTTTCTTTAATAAATTTTTATTAAACTGAGGTTCGTTAGAAGATTGGAGTTGTTTTCTTTCCTCTTCAGTAGGTTCTTCAAAGTTAATAAACGGCTTAAGCTGATCTTGAAGTATTCTTGCTGCTAATGCGGCTGCTTCATCAGGAGTAACCACGCCATTCGTTTCAATATCTAAAATTAATTTATCAAATTCAGTGTCTTGACCTATTCTTGAATTTTCAACTTTAAATGAGACTCTTTTAACAGGACTAAAAGTACTGTCTAAAACAATTTGTCCAACACTCTTACTATCATCAGACTTATTCTTATCTGCTGGTAAATATCCTTTATTTACATCAAGAAAAATTTCAAGATTGACTTCTCTATTTTCGTCTAAATTCATAATCACAACATCTTTATCAACTATTTCCACTTCACTATTTTCTTCAAAATCAGAGGATAATACTTCTTTAGGGCCTTTGACGTTTAAAGACAATTTCTGTGTGTGATTGCTTGAAGAATTAAATGTAACGTTTTTTAGGTTCATAATTATATCTGTAACGTCTTCTCTAACTCCTTCAATGGTTGAAAATTCATGAAGCACGCCATTAATTTTAATAGATGTCATAGCTGTTCCCTGAAGTGAAGAAAGAAGAACTCTTCTTAAAGCGTTACCAAGAGTAGTTCCAAAGCCTTTTTCTAATGGCTCAATTATTACAGTTCCAAATTTTTTATTTTCACTAATTTTATACTCAACTTTGTTTGGCTTAACCAACGTAATCCAATTATTCTCTATCACTTCATATCTCCTTAAAAATTAACTTTTAAACTCTTCTTTTCTTCTTAGCTCTACATCCATTATGAGGCAATGGTGTAACGTCTTTAATATTAGAAATTGAAAAACCAATATTTTGCAATGCCCTTAAAGCAGACTCACGACCTGATCCAGGACCCTTCATCAACACATCTAATTTTCTCAGTCCCAAGTCATAAGCTTTTTTTCCAGCTGCATCAGTTGCCATTTGAGCTGCATATGGAGTAGATTTTTTTGAACCCCTAAAGCCCATAGTTCCACTAGAAGACCATGAAACTGCATTACCGTTAGTATCTGCTATTGTTATAATTGTATTATTAAATGAACTATTAATATGTACCACCCCGTTAGGGTTGTAGTCCTTTTTCTTTTTTTTTACTTCACTTTTTTTATCTTTAGCCATAATTATCTATTTTGTAACTTTCTTTTTACCAGCGATTGCGACAGCTTTACCTTTACGAGTTCTGGCATTAGTGTGTGTTCTTTGCCCTCTTGTTGGAAGTTGTCTTCTATGCCTTAAACCTCTATAACAACCGAGATCTTTTAATCTTTTAATATTCTGAGAAACTGTTCTTCTTAAATCACCTTCAACTGTATAACTTTCTTCAATTACTTTTCTAACTTTTACAATTTCATCTTCTGAACAATCTTTAATTCTTTTACTGAAATCTAAACCAGTAATAGTACAAATGTCTGCAGCGAATTTAGGACCTATACCATGAATATAGGTTAAAGATATAACTGCTCTTTTATTAACTGGGATATTTACGCCTGCTATTCTTGCCAATTGAGATCTCCTGAATGGGTGAAACTATAAAAAAAAATATATTTAGTCAACAAAAATACTCCTATAATTTTCCTAAAAAGCCTTTAATTTCAATATTAATTGACTCAAGGTTATTATCAGCCTCAATATTCTTTAAATCAAAGTTTTTATGGACAAAACTAAGTATTTCCTTGTATGTTTCTTGGTAAATATCAAATCTCTTATCAAAGACGCTATCGTCTTTTCTGGATTCAATTTGCGATCTTTTCAAAATTCTTTCTTTAAGTATGTTTTTTTCTACATTGAAATTGAATACTATTTTAGAGGTTTCATCTACTAGTAGTTTGCTTAAAAACTCAGCCTGTTTTAAACTTCTTGGATATCCATCAATTAAAATGTCTTCTCCTTTAAGAGACGTAAATTTATCAGTTAAGACCTGATTAACAATATTGTCTTCGATCAATTCACCTTTATCCATTTTTTCTTTTATCTGATTACCAAATATTGATCCATCTGATGATTTTTCAAGAAGTAAGCTGCTTACTGTAAGTATAATGAGGTTCGGGAGATGTTCTTTTAATAAATTTGCTTGTGTGCCTTTTCCTGATCCAGGTGGGCCAATAAAGATTATAACCATTTACTTTTATATACTTTATTTTTACTAAGAGCTTTTTCATATTGAGAGGAATAAAGCTGTGTTTGAATTTGTGAGAAAAAGTCCATTGCTACAACAACGACAATTAATAAGCTAGTTCCGCCTAAATAAAAGGGAACTGAAAGTCTTGATATAAGCATTTCAGGTATTAAAGCTATTAGTCCTAAATAGATCGCACCAACAAATGTCAGTCTGTATATAACATGTTCTAAATAAGCTGCTGTCTGTTCACCAGGTCTATAACCTAAAACAAAACCACCATAATTTCTTAAATTTTCAGCTTGTTCTTTTGGATTAAAAACAACTCCAGTATAAAAGAAAGCAAAAAATACGATTAAAGAGAAAAAAGCGAGCATATATAAAGGCTTGCCGTGTCCAAGATAAAAACTTATCGAAGCCAAAATTCCCTCAGAAGAGGAAGAAAAATTTGAGATTGTATTAGGAAAAAGCAATAGTGAAGAAGCAAAAATCGCTGGTATCACACCTGCTACATTAACCTTTAATGGTAAATATGATGACTGACCACCAAAAACTTTATTGCCAACCTGTCTTTTTGGATATTGGACAAGCAGTCTTCTTTGAGCTCTTTCAACGAAACAAATTACAACTATTAAAATAAACATCAGGGCTATAATCATTAAAATAGCTATAGCGCTTAGAGCACCAGTTCTTCCTAATTCAAATGTATTAAATATTGCAAAGGGAAGGTTTGCGACAATACCTGCAAATATAATAATTGATATTCCACTTCCAAAACCATTTTCAGTTATTTGTTCACCAAGCCACATAAGAAATACAGTTCCAGCGGTCATGCAAATAACTGATGAAATTTGAAAAAATAAAACACTACCAAGAGTAGGATCTACTGTATCTGAAATATTTAACATGCCATTAGAAATTCCATAACTTTGAAATAATGCTAAAACAATTGTCAAATATCTGGTGTATTGTTGAATTTTTTTTCTTCCAATAGTGCCTTGTTCCTTAAGAGCTTTTAAACCATCAAATGATGATTGCATTAATTGCATTATGATTGATGCAGATATGTATGGCATCACTCCTAAAGTAAAAATGGACATTCTCATTAATGCTCCACCTGAAAACATATCGAATATACCTAAAATACCATCCTTATGTTGACTAAAAATTTGTTCAAGCACTGCAGAATTAATACCTGGAATTGGTATATAGGTTCCAAGCCTATAAACAACAAGAGCAAATAAAATAAAACCTAATTTTTTAAATAAACCCGAGCTTTTGATAGCTTCGTTATAATCTATGTTTGGGACTTTGGTATTCATGGAATGAATTTAGTAGTTCTATTGAGTTGATCCACCTAGTGATTCAACTCTTTTCTTAGCGCCATCAGTAAATTTAAAGTCTTTAAATTGTAATTTTTTCTTAAAACTAACAGAATCAATAATTTTGATAGACTTCTTAAGATCTTTTTTCTTTAAAAATCCCTTAGTGACCAGAAGCTCATGATTAATCACAGAGTCTTCTTCAATACTGTTAAAATTATTTAATGGTATCGTCAAAGATGTTGGGTTTTGTTTTTTTAGTGAATTAAAACCTCTTTTGGGTGTCTTTCTGTAGATTGGCATCTGACCACCTTCAAAAGTAGTAACTGCAACACCTGATCTAGATTTTTGACCTTTGTGACCACGTCCAGATGTTTTACCAAGACCTGAACCACCACCGCGTCCTTTTCTTTTTTTATTTGTCTCTCTTTGTTTTGTTAATTTATCTAACATCTTAATTTTCTCTTTTGTTTATAACATCATTCATATCTATACCTCTTCTAGCAGAAACAGATTTTGGAGTGTTAATAGATTGTAAAGCTTTCATGGTAGATTTTACAATGTTATGAGGATTTTTTGTTCCAATTGCTTTAGACACGATATCAGAAATTCCTAATGATTCAAAAATAGCTCTTGATGGACCGCCTGATATGATACCAGTACCTTTAGATGCACTTCTAAGAATAACTGTACTTGATGAGAATTTTGCTTTTACATCATGGTGAATAGTTCTTCCTTCTCTTAATGGAATTCTAACCCATGTTTTTTTAGCTTCTTCAGATGCTTTTCTTATCGCTTCTGGTACTTCTTTAGCTTTACCAGATCCGAAACCAACTCTGCCTTGTCCATCTCCACTTACCACTAAAGCGGCAAAACCAAATCTTCTTCCACCTTTAACAACTTTAGAAACTCTTCTAATTTGTATTAATTTTTCAACTAAATCTTTATCTACTTCTCTTTTATTATACTGTTCCATTAAAATACTAATCCCTTCTCTCTTGCTGCGTCAGCAAGACTTTTTAATCTTCCATGATATCTATAAGGGCCTTTGTCAAACTTTACTTCTTTAATACCAGCAGCTAGTGCTAATTCAGCAATTTTTAATCCAACTTCCTTAGCTATGTCAGTTTTCTTATTTTCTTCAGTTTTTTTGATTTTAGCTGATGAAAATGAGCACAATGTTACATCATTTTTTACAGAAGTTACTGAAGCATAAATATGTTTTGAAGATCTAAATATATGTAATCTGTGTTTTTGAATACCGTTAAGTTTTTTTCTAACTCTTGATTTTCTTCTATTTATTTGGGCAAGATTTTTAGTCATTTTAATTACTTCTTCTTTCCTTCTTTACGATAAATTTTTTCACCTTCGTATCTTACGCCTTTACCTTTGTATGGTTCAGGCTTTCTAAAACTCTTAATTTTTGCAGCTACTTGACCAACTAACTGTTTGCTAGATCCAGTTACTGACACATTCGTATTTTTTTCTACTTTGATAGTAATACTATCTGGAATAGTGAAATTAATATCATGACTATATCCAAGAGATAAAACCAATTCTTTACCATTGATATTTGCCTTATAACCAGTGCCAACTAGTTCTAGCTTTTTTTCAAAACCTTTAGAATTACCATGAATTTCATTTTTTATATTTGCATATAGAGTGCCCAGTAAAGCTTTGTTTTCACTTGTTAGCATAATTTCATTTTTATCAATGTTAACATTAATGGAATTAGGAATCATTGTAGAAGACTTACCAAGTTTACCTTCGACATTGAGTAGATTATTATCCAATGAAACTTTAACGTCATCACTAATAATAATTGGATTTTTTGCTAATCTAGACATGTTTGATTAAAATACTGAAATCAGTATTTCTCCACCTAAATTTTTTGATCTTGCATCATTATCAGTCATAACACCCTTGGAAGTAGATAAAATAGTAGCTCCTAATCCACCAATTGTTTTTGGAATTTCAGATGACGAAGTATAAACACGACAGCCTTGCTTAGATACTTTTTCGATTTTGTTAATTAAGGGCTTACCATTATAATATTTTAATTTAATTGAAATTGATTTTTTAACATCACCCTGTTGAGAGAAGTCTTCAATAAAACCTTCTTTTTTTAAAACTTCACAAACTCTCATATTGGTATTTGAAAAGATTGATGATATTTCAACTTTTTGAGCTTTCTGGCCATTTCTAATTCTTGTAATCATATCTGCTAATGTATCACTCATATTTTACCAACTAGCCTTTGTTAAACCAGGAATTTGACCTTTACCAGCTAGATCTCTAATAGCTATTCTTGATAAACCAAACTTACTATAAACACCTCTCGGTCTACCGGAAAAAAAACATCTATTTCTGAATCTATTTTTTGCAGAATTTCTAGGCAATGAGTCCATCTTAATTTGTGCCTTAATTCTATCTTCAAAAGGAACGTTCTTATCCATAAGTGTTTTTTTAATTAAATCACGTTTTTTCTTTAAACGATTAATAAGTACTTCTCTATTGAGATTTTTTTGTATTGCGCTTTGTTTTGCCATTTTAATTGTAAAAAGGGAAATTCATTAATTTTAATAATTCATATCCCTGTGTATCATCCTTTGCTGAAGTTGCGATAGTGATATCAAATCCAAAAATGTTTTCAACATTTTCGACACTAATTTCTGGAAAAATTATGTGATCTTTAATACCGATTGTTATGTTCCCTCTTCCATCAAATGATTTTCTAGAGAAACCTCTGAAATCTTTAATTCGGGGCATTGCTATGTTTACTAGTCTGTCATAAAACTCTCTCATTTTTTCTTTTCTAAGAGTTACTGTTAATCCTACTGGCATACCTTCTCTAATTTTGAAAGAGGCAATTGCTTTTTTTGCATTCTTAACGACTGGCATTTGACCTGATAATAATGCCATATCTTTTTTAATTTTTTCGATTGCTTTATTATCTTCTTTTTGTTTACCAATGCCTGCATTTATGACTATTTTTTGTATTTTGGGTAGTGCCAACATGTGAGGTATGTTTAAATTTTTAGATAATTGCTCTTTAACATCAAACATTTCTTGAATAGAAGTCATTAGTAATTTTCCCCGTTACTTTTTAATATTCTAACTTTTTTACCATCAACAATTTTAAAACCAACTTTACTATGCTTTTTATTTTTAGCATCATAAGCAAGGATATTGGAAATATGAATAGGCATATCTTTATTTACTATACCACCTTTTGAATCTTGAGATGGCTTTTGATGTTTTTTTGAAACATTAATACCAGCGATGACAACTTTATCAGTGTCATTAATGACTTGTGAAATTTTTCCAACTTTTCCCTTATCTTTACCAGTTCTAACAATCACTTCATCACCTTTTTTGTATTTTTTAATCATGACTATAAAACCTCTGGTGCCAAACTAACAATTTTCATCATATTTTTTTTTCTTAATTCTCTAGTTACTGGACCAAAAATTCTAGTACCAATTGGTTCATTAGATTTATCTAATAGTACAGCTGAGTTACTGTCGAATTTAATTGAAGATCCATCTTCTCTGATAAGTGGTTTTTTAGTTCTCACGATAACAGCACGTTGAACTTCACCCTTTTTAACTTTTGATCTAGGTATTGCGTCTTTAATTGACACTATTATTATGTCACCAATTCTTGCATAGCGTCTCTTAGAACCGCCTATAACCTTAATACATTGAATTAGTTTAGCGCCGGAATTATCAGCAACTAGTAATTGTGATTCAGTTTGAATCATATTAAGCCATTACCTCCCAAGATTTTCTTTTTGACAAGGGTTTTGATTCTTTAATTTTGACATGGTCGCCAACAGCAGAATTATTAGTTTCATCATGAGCTAAATATTTTTTAGAAACTCTAATAATTTTTTTATAAATAGGATGTGTAGTTTGTCTAGTGACAAGAACTGAAACAGTCTTATCGCCAGATTTTTTTACGATCTTACCAGTTAGTATTCTTTTAGGCATTTTCTATATTTCCTTTTGTTAGATGTATTGCAATTTTTTTTCTTATTTTTTTGAATTGTGAAGTATCGGTTAGTTGACCACTTTTTTTCATGATTTTAAGATTGAAAATCTCTTTTTTTAAATCATTAATTTCTTTATTATTTTTCATTGGTAATTATCCATAGCTATAAAACTTGTCTTAATTGGTAGTTTAGCTGCAGCTAGAGCAAATGCTTCCTTGGCAAGTTGTTTGTCAACTCCATCTACTTCAAACATTATTGTACCAGGCTTAACTCTCACAACCCATCTGTCAATGTTACCTTTACCCTTACCCATTCTAACTTCTGCAGGTTTTGAAGTAACCGGAACATCAGGAAATATTCTAATCCAAAGTCTTCCAGTTCTTTTAAGATATCTTGAGATAGTTCTCCTGGCAGCCTCGATCTGTCTAGACGTAATTCTTTCAGGCTCTAGAGCCTTTAGGCCATAAAAACCAAATGTAAGTTCGTAATTGCCTTTTGCATGGCCATGTATTCTACCTTTAAACTGTTTTCTATGTTTTGTATTTGCTGGCTGTAACATATTTTTTAACTATCTTTTTTTTCGTCGGCTTTAGTTGGCTTTGCAGAAGTTTTACTTTCACCTTTAAATAACCAAACCTTAATACCTATTATACCATAGGTAGTAAGAGCTCGAGCTGTTGCATAATCTATATCAGCCCTTAAAGTATGTAAAGGGACAGATCCATCTGAGAATTTTTCAGTTCTTGCTATTTCAGCTCCACCTAAACGTCCGCCGCATACAATTTTGATACCTTTGGCGCCTAATTTTATTGCCGACATACCAGATCTTTTCATGGCTTTCCTGAAAGCTATTCTTTTTTCAAGTTGTTTGGCGATTGAATCAGCTACAAGAGTAGCATCAATTTCTGGTTTTTTAATTTCCTTAATATCAAGTGAAACATTTTTAACAGATAGTTTACCTATTCCATTTTTTAACTTCTCAATATCAGCACCCTTTTTTCCAATAAGAACACCCGGCTTAGATGTATGAATAATAATTCGAAGATTATCGGCAGCTCTTTCTATGTTAACAGAGCTGATACCAGCTATAGAGTAATTTTTTTCAATATAACTTCTGATTGTATGGTCTTCTTTTAATAAAGTGGAGTAGTGTTTTTTTTCAAACCAAGTAGACTCCCAATATTTATTGATTCCCATTCTCATTGAAATTGGATTAACTTTTTGTCCCATTATGCTGACTCCTCTAATATCACTGTAACTCTTGAATAGGGTTTGATTATTTTATGAGCACGGCCCTTACTTTGAGGGTTATATCTTTTTAATCTAATGCTTTTACCTACGTAGACTTCTTTGACAATTAATTTATCTATATCAAGATTATTATTATTTTCAGCGTTAGCCACTGCTGAATTAAGTGTTTTTAAAACTTCTGAACTAACTCTTTTTTGAGAAAATTTAAGTATGTTAATAGCTTCAGAAATTTTCTTTTTTCTAATATCTTTTACAATTAAGTTTACTTTTTGTGGACTAGATCTAATCATTTTATGAATTGCTTTGACTTCTTTATTGATCATTTAGATACTGCCTTTTTGTTACCAGCATGCCCTTTAAATACTCTAGTTGGAGAAAACTCTCCTAATTTATGTCCTACCATGTCTTCAGATATATAAACTGGTATAAATGTTTTACCATTGTAAACAGCAACTGTGACACCAACAAAATCAGGTATAATGGTCGACCTTCTGGACCAAGTTTTAATTTGACCTTTGGCATCGGTTTCTTTTGCTTTTTTAATTTTTTTATAAAGAGTTATATCGAAATAGGGCCCCTTCCAAACAGATCTAGTCATTATTTTTTAGTACCTTTCGATATTATATATTTATTGGATCTTTTATTAGTTCTAGTTTTTTTACCTTTAGTTTTTAAACCCCAAGGAGAAGTAGGATGTCTACCACCAGATGTTCTTCCTTCACCACCACCATGTGGATGATCGACAGGGTTCATAGCTACACCTCTTACAGTTGGCTTAATTCCAAGATGTCTTTTTATACCTGCTTTACCAATTTTTTTATTTTTATTATCAGAATTAGAAACAACACCAACAGTAGCCATACATTCACCACTGATTAGTCTAGTTTCCTTAGAAGTTAATTTTACAATTATATAAGCTTCATTGACGCCAAGTACTTGAGCGAATGTACCGGCAGATCTACACAATTTGGCGCCAGCGCCTGGCTTTAATTCAATATTATGTACAGATGTACCTGCAGCAATATTTTTTAATTTCATAGAATTTCCAATTTTGATTTCAGCTTTTTCAGATGATACAATTGTATCTCCTACTTTAAGGTCGGTTGGCGCAATAATATATTCTTTAGGTTTATCCTCATAAGAGATTAATGCGATAAATGCTGTTCTGTTAGGATCGTACTCTAATCTTTCTACAGTTCCTAAAGCATCCATTGTACTTCTTTTAAAATTAATAATTCTATATTTTTTCTTAGCCCCACCAGATCTGTGTCTGATAGTTATTTTACCTGTATTATTTCTTCCAGCACTTGGTTGTTGGGAGACAGCAAGTGTTTTTTCAGGTCTACCTCTAAAGAGATTTTTTTTATCAACTTTAACAGTTTTTCTTAATGAGGGAGTTGTAGGTTTAAAAGATATAAGACTCATTTTATTTGACTGAAGCTCCTAGATCTATTGTATTACCCTGTTTTAATGTAACGGTAATTCGTTTTGTTTCATTTCTCATACCACGAACACCCTTAAAAACTTTAGGCTTACTTTTTGTTCTTAGTACATTAAGTTTCTCAACTTTAACTTTGTATAACTGCTCTACAATTACTTTTAAATCTTTCTTTGTGGCCTTCATATCTACCTCAAAAACATATTTGTTAAATTGAGCATTAGCAGTGGACTTTTCTGTTATTACAGGTCTTTTAATTTGATTTAAATTACTCATTTAACGATACCATTTAAATGTTTTGTAAAGAGTTCAGAGTTTTTTGATAAAAATAAGGCCTCATGTTTTAATGCTTTAAAAACTGAGTAAGTTGAATCTGACATGAAACTAAGATTTTTATAGTTATTAAACTTCTTAATTACTTCGACATCTTTGGTATTTTTGAATACAAAAATAATTGATTTATGATTTATTGATTTTAATGATTTTGAGAAATTATCAATGTTAACGTCTTCTTCATTAAAAATATAAAGGTTATTGGTTTCAATTTTAGATATTAATGAAGACACTTTAGAAAGTGCTTTAGTTTTTTTATTAATCTTGAAACTAACTTGATGAAATTTAGGTCCAAAAGCTTTTCCACCACCTCTTCTACTTCCATTTTTACCACTACCAGCTCTTGAGCTACCTGTACCTTTTTGTTTAAAAAGTTTTTTTGTAGATCCTGTTATTTCTGATCTATCCTTAGAGTGATTATTTCCTTGTTTATGTGATTGGACTTTATTAATTGCAAGGCTAATAACCTTAGTAGAAGGTTGAGTGAATTCAGCAATAACAGACAGTTTTGTTTCTTTAATTGAAGAGTCACTAAAATTAATTTCTTTAATCATTATTTGTAAACTCTCACAATTGTACTTCTTTTTCCAGGAACTGAGCCTTTTAAAAATAATAGACTGTTATCTTCATCAATTTTTAAAACTTCTAAATTTTTTTGTGTCACAACTTCATCACCAAGGTGACCAGCCATTTTTTTTCCTTTAAAAACTCTACCTGGGTTTTGATTTTGACCAGTACCACCTGCAGATCTATGTGAAATAGAAACACCATGAGAGGCTCTTAGACCTCCAAAATTATGTCTTTTCATAACACCAGCAAATCCTTTACCGGTAGATTTTGACTGAACGATAACTTTATCACCAATTTCAAAATCAACTTTTAATTCTGACCCAATTTCTAATAACTTATCTTCCACTTCTAATCTTTCTTCTTTTAGATGTTTTTTCGGATCTATATTTTTTTTTATGAAATCTTGTTGTTGTGGTTTGTTTAACTTTTTAGGTTTTAGGAAACCGATGATATTAGCAATGTATCCGTCTTTATCATTAGTTCTATTACCAACCACAGTACAACCCTTATAGTCAAGAACGGTGGCACAAACTCTCTTACCCTTTGAATCAAGAAAAGATGTTTGACCTAATTTTTTCCCTAAAATCATCATTATTTTTTTATTTTAATATCTACGTTTACGCCAGAGGCTAAATCTAATTTCATTAATGCATCAACAGTTTGCGGTGTGGGTTCGATAATATCCATCATTCTAATATGAGTTCTTATTTCGAACTGTTCTCTACTTTTTTTATCTACATGAGGGGATTTATTAACGGTAACTCTTTCAATTCTTGAAGGCATGGGAATTGGACCAATAACTTTAGCACCAGTTCTTTTAGCAGTTTGCATAATATCGACAGAACTTCTATCTAAAATTTTATGGTCAAAAGATTTAAGCCTTATTCTTATATTTTGGTTTATCATTTATGCTAACTTTGATTTAATTTCTTCTTCCACATTAGAAGGAACAACTTCATAATGAGAAAATAACATTGTATAACTTGCCCTACCTTGACTCATGGAACGTAGATTATTAACATAACCGAACATATTAGCAAGTGGTACTGTTGATGAAATAACTTTTGCATTTCCTCTATCTTCCATCTTTTCAATTTGCCCTCTTCTAGAATTTAAGTCTCCAATTATATCACCCATATACTCTTCAGCAGTTACTACTTCAACTTTCATAACGGGTTCCAATAGTTTTGGATTTGCTTTTTTCATAGCGTCTCTAAATGCTGCTCTTGAAGCAATTTCAAATGCTAGAACAGATGAGTCAACATCATGATATGCTCCATCGTAAACTTCAGCTTCAAAATCTATAACATTATATCCAGCTATCACACCATTTTGACATGCTTGCTTAATTCCTTTTTCAACACCTGGAATATATTCTCTAGGAATATTTCCTCCTACAACGGTATTTGTGAATTTAAATCCAGACATTCTTTCTGTTGGTTTAAATTTAATTTTAACTCTCGCAAATTGTCCAGCTCCGCCTGATTGTTTTTTGTGAGTATAATCTACGTCGACTTCTTTGGTCATAGTTTCACGATAAGCAACTTGTGGTGCACCAACATCTGCTTCCACTTTAAATTCTCTTTTCATTCTATCTACAAGAATTTCTAAATGCAGTTCACCCATACCTTTAATTAATGTCTGACCTGACTCCTCATCAGTAGCTACTCTAAAACTAGGATCTTCTTGCGCTAATCTATTCAAAGCTTGTCCCATTTTTTCATAATCCGCTTTAGTTTTAGGTTCAACAGCAACTTCAATAACAGGTTCAGGAAATTCCATTTTTTCCAAAACAACGGCGTTTGATGGATCACAAATTGTATTACCTGTGGTAACATTTTTCAAACCAACAAGAGCTACTATATCTCCTGCTTTTGCTTCCTTAATATCTTCTCTTGTATTTGAGTGCATTAATAACATTCTTCCAATTCGCTCTTTTTGATTTTTTGATGAATTTAATATTGTTGCACCGGCAGATAATGTACCTGTATAAATTCTAGCAAAAACAAGCTGTCCAACAAAAGGGTCTGTAGCTATTTTAAAAGCTAATGCAGAAAAAGGCTCTTCAGGTGTGTTAGGTATTTGCACCATCTCTTCTGCTCCATCTTTTATACCTTCAACAAAACCAATATCTTTTGGGGATGGAAGATAATCAATTACAGCATCTAATAAGGGCTGAACACCTTTATTTTTAAAAGCGGTACCACAAAGAACTGGGACAAATTTAAATTCTATTGTTCCTTTTCTGATACATTTTTTTAAAACTTCCTCTGAAATTTCTTTTCCATCTAAATAGTCTTCCATTGCTTGGTCATCTGCTTCAACTGCCATCTCTAACATTTTTTCCCTTTTTAACTTAGCTTCATCAAGCATGTCAGGGCTAATATCAACAACATCAAAAGATGCTCCCAAACTATCATCTTTCCATATAATTGACTTAAACTTAACAAGATCAACAACACCAACAAAATCTGCTTCTTTACCAATTGGCATCTGAATTACTAGTGGATTAGCACCCAATCTATCAATTATTGTTTGAACGTTCATATCAAAATCCGCACCCATTCTATCCATTTTATTACAGAAACAAATTCTAGGGACTTTATATCTATCTGCTTGTCTCCAAACAGTTTCGGATTGAGGTTCTACACCAGCCACTCCATCAAAGCAACAAACTGCTCCATCTAAAACTCTTAGTGAACGTTCGACTTCAATCGTAAAATCTACGTGACCAGGTGTATCAATAATGTTAATTCTATGATCATCCCAAAAGCATGTAGTAGCAGCAGAGGTAATTGTTATTCCCCTTTCTTGCTCTTGCTCCATCCAATCCATTGTTGCAGCACCATCATGCACTTCACCAATTTTATGAGACTTACCAGTATAATATAAAATTCTTTCAGTAGTAGTTGTTTTACCAGCATCAATGTGGGCCATAATACCAATATTTCTATAATTACTTAAATCCATCTCTACCACCTATAATGAGCGAATGCTCTGTTAGCCTCGGCCATTTTATGGACATCTTCTTTTTTTTTGACAGAGTTTCCTTTGTTCTCAAAAGCATCAATCAATTCGTTCGCTAATCTTTCACGTTGAGTTTTTTCATTTCTTTTTCTTGAATTTGTTGCAATCCATTTAAAAGCTAGAGCTTGAGATCTAGTACTTCTGACTTCCATTGGGACTTGATAAGTAGCGCCACCAACTCTTCTAGACTTTACTTCAACGGATGGTTTAACGTTGTTTACACATTTTTGAAAGTAGTCTAAAGGATCTTCTTCATTAGATTTTTCTTTAATAATATCAAGTGCTCCATAAACGATTTTTTGAGCGACAGTTTTTTTGCCACCTTCCATAATTTCGTTAATAAATTTATTTAAAACTTTACTGTTATATACTGGATCAGGTAATATTTCTCTTTTAACTGCTGCTCTTCTTCTGGACATTTTTAAATTTTAACCCTTCGGTCTCTTAGCGCCATACTTAGATCTTCTTTGTCTTCTTTTTTCTAAGCCTTGTGTGTCTAATGTTCCTCTTACGATATGATAGCGAACACCAGGAAGATCTTTAACTCTGCCACCCCTTATTAGAACAACTGAATGTTCTTGTAAATTATGTCCTTCACCTGGGATGTAACTAGTAACTTCTTGGCCATTAGTTAGTTTAACTCTTGCTACTTTTCTAAGTGCAGAGTTTGGTTTTTTTGGAGTTGTTGTGTATACCCTAAGGCAAACTCCTCTTTTTTGAGGACAAGCTTTAAGAGCCGGTACCTTATTTCTCTTAAGAACTTTGGCACGAGGCTTACGAATTAATTGGTTTATCGTTGGCATTGTGCGCAGAATATATGGTTTGATGTTAATATAGTCAACATTTAATTAGCAATTTCCTGAGGTATTTCTTTGTTATCTTCTTTCTCTTGTTCCATTGCTTTAAGTATCTCAATATCTCTTAATTTGGCCTGTTTTCTTAGGTCTCTAATAACATTTCCTGTACCAGCAGGTATCAGTTTACCAACTATTACATTTTCTTTAAGACCAACAAGTTTGTCTACTTTTCCATTAATCGCTGCTTCTGTAAGGACTCTTGTAGTCTCCTGAAATGATGCTGCAGATATAAATGAATTTGTTTGAAGACTTGCCTTGGTGATGCCTAAAACTAGCATTTTAAAGGTAATTTCTTTTTTACTCTCAGATTTTAGTTGCTCATTTTTAACAAGAACATCAGATTTATCCATAACGTCACCTATAGGCAAACCGCTATCACCAACATCAATTAATTCAACTTTTTGAAGCATTTGCTTAGTAATGCACTCAATGTGCTTGTCATCAATAAGAACACCTTGAAGTCTGTAAACTTTTTGGACTTCTCTGACCATATATTCAGCTAGAGCCTCTACACCTAGTATATTAAGTATGTCCGAAGGAGCTGGAGTACCATCAACTAGCATGTCACCCTTATTTACCTCATCACCTTCATTAAAATACACATAAGTACCTTTAGGGATTAAATATTCTACTGGTTCTTTTGATTCATCACTTGGGACAATAATAATTCTTTTTTTGCTTTTAATATCTTTACCAAATTCGATTGTTCCACTAATTTCAGCAAGAACAGCAGGATTTTTTGGTTTTCTTGATTCAAAAATATCTGCAACTCTAGGTAAGCCACCAGTAATATCTTTAGTTTTAGATGATGCTCTTGGTATTCTTGCAATAATATCACCTGCGTTTACAGATTTACCTTTTTCTATATTAAGTATAACGCCAACACTTAAGTTATATGAAGCACCTAACTTAGAGCCTTTAACGCTCATTACCTCACCAGAGTCGTCAGTAATGACAAGCTGAGGTTTAAGGTCCGCTTTTCCTTGGAAACTTTTCCAATCAATAATGACTTTAGAAGATATACCGGTGGTTTCATCAAATTTCTCGACAAAAGAAACGCCTTCAACTAAATCTAAAAAGTCTAATTTACCTGAAGCTTCAGCAATAACAGGTACAGTATAAGGATCCCATTCAAGTAACAAGTCGCTTAATTTAACATCCTGCTTGTCTTTAACAAGAATAGTTGAACCGTAAGGGGCTCTAAACGCTGCAGATAAATTATTATTAACATCGAAAATATTAATTTCAGTTGTTCTATTAACCACAATTTCACTTCCAGAGGAGTTCTTTACAGATCTTAGATTTTTAATTTCCACTTTACCATCTGTAGAGGATTCAAAAGTTGACTTTTCAACTGAAGAACTAGCAACACCACCAACGTGAAAAGTTCTCATAGTAAGTTGAGTACCAGGTTCGCCAATTGACTGAGCTGCAATTATTCCCACTGCTTCCCCAACATTTACATGTTGACCTTTAGCTAGATCTCTTCCATAGCATTTTGCACACATTCCATGAGTATTTGCGCAAGTAATAGGAGAGAAAATTTTAACTTGTGTGATTTTTTCTTTTTCTAGTATTTCAATTTCTTTATACGAGATATAAGTATTCTTCTCCATGATTACAGTTCCATCTTTAGATTGAACATCAGCCGAAAGATTTCTACCAAAGACTCTCTCAACTAAAGGAATAGCTAATTCACCAGATTCATAAATAGCATCAACAGTTAAACCATTAACACCACCACAGTCTTTTTTAGTAATAGTTAAATCTTGAGCTACATCAACTAATCTTCTAGTTAAATATCCAGAGCTAGCAGTTTTAAGCGCAGTATCAGCTAAACCTTTTCTAGCACCGTGAGTAGAATTAAAATATTCAAGAACCGAAAGACCTTCTTTAAAATTAGAAGTAATTGGATTTTCAATAATCTCACCAGAAGGTCTTGCCATTAAACCCCTCATGCCAGCTAATTGTCTAAGCTGAGTTTCAGAACCCCTGGCACCGGAGTCAGCCATAATATATAGAGAGTTAATTTGACCCTCACTATTCATTACTGATTTCATCATAGCCTTAGAAACATTTTCAGTTGTTTGGGACCATAAATTTACAACTTTATTATATTTTTCTCTTTCAGTAATTAATCCCTCTTGATAGTGACCTTCAAGAGTAGCGACATTTTTTTGAGTGTTTGCAATTAGAGTTTGTTTTTCTTCTGGAATGATTAAATCGTCTTTTCCGAAAGATATTCCTGCTTTCGCAGCATATTTAAATCCTATACCCATAATTTGATCAACAAATATACAGGTAGCTTTTTGACCAGTGAATCTATAGACGTTATCTAAAAGATTACTAATTCTTTTTTTATTTAATATTTCATTTACATTATCAAAAGATAAATTTTTATTTTCTGGTAGTGTCTTGTATAGAATAACTCTACCAGCTGATGTTTTAAATTTTTTATCTTCAAATATTTCTGTTTCTTTGTTGTAAGTTTTTGTTCTGTAGGTAATACAGGTATGAAGATCTATTGTTTTATTTTCTAATGCAAATTCAACTTCGCCAATGTGTGAGAAATATTTTTTTGGTTCTTCATTCTCATTCATAACTGAAAGATAATATATGCCTAAGACAATATCTTGACTTGGAACAATAATAGGTTTTCCGCTTGAAGGTGATAAAATATTATTAGTACTCATCATTAAAACTCTGGCTTCTAGTTGAGATTCAAGACTTAAAGGAATATGAACTGCCATTTGATCACCATCAAAATCGGCATTGAAAGCAGTACATACTAATGGGTGTAATTGAATAGCTTTGCCTTCGATTAAAATAGGTTCAAATGCTTGTATGCCCAACCTGTGAAGAGTAGGAGCTCTGTTTAAAAGTATTGGGTGTTCTCTGATAACTTCATCAAGTATATCCCATACCTCTGGTCTTTCAGTTTCAACCATTTTTCTTGCAGATTTAAGAGTTGAAGCAAAGCCGTATGATTCTAATTTATTGTAGATAAAAGGCTTAAATAATTCTAAAGCCATTTTTTTTGGTAAACCACATTGATGGAGTTTCAATTCAGGACCAACAACGATTACGGATCTTCCAGAATAATCAACTCTCTTACCTAATAAGTTTTGTCTAAATCTTCCTTGTTTACCTTTTAACATTTCAGATAAAGATTTAAGAGGTCTCTTATTTGTACTGGTTATAACTCTCCCTCTTCTACCGTTATCAAATAAAGCATCAACAGACTCTTGAAGCATTCTTTTTTCATTTCTAACAATAATATCAGGAGCTCTTAAATCGAGGAGCCTTTTTAATCTGTTATTTCTATTTATAACTCTTCGGTATAAGTCATTGAGGTCTGAAGTAGCAAATCTCCCCCCTTCTAGGGGAACTAGAGGTCTTAGCTCTGGTGGAATGACCGGTAATACTTTTAATATCATCCACTCCGGTTTGATATTAGATCTTTTAAAACCTTCTAGTACTTTTGATCGTTTTAATATTTTTTTCTTTTTAGTTTCTGATGAAGTAGCTTCACTATCTTCTTTTAATTTTTGAATTTCTTCCTCTAAGTTTAATGAAGATAAAATATCGTAAACCGCTTCAGCTCCAATTCCATGTTTAAAAGTGTCTTCTCCATACATCTCAATGGCTTCTTCTAACTCTTCATCATTAAGCAACTGCTTAGCTTCTAATCCAGACATTAAAGGATCAATTACAATGTGACTTTCAAAATATAAAACTTTTTCTAAACTTTTTAGTGTAATATCAAGAGCCAGTCCTATTCTACTAGGTAGCGATTTTAAAAACCATATATGAGCAACCGGAGCGGCTAATTCAATATGAGCCATTCGCTCTCTTCTGACTTTAGAAAGAGTAACTTCAACACCACATTTTTCACATGTAATGCCTTTAAATTTCATTCTTTTATATTTGCCACATAAACATTCATAATCTTTTGTAGGACCAAAGATTCTAGCACAAAACAATCCTTCTCTTTCAGGTTTGAAAGTTCTGTAATTGATTGTTTCAGGCTTTTTAATTTCACCAAAAGACCATGATCTTATTTGTTCAGGGCTGGAGACAGAAATTTTTATCTGATCAAAATTTACAGTTTCAACATTATTTTTAAATAAATTGGTAAGATCTTTCATGATTAAATTTTCTCCATATTATTGTTACTCGGGTCGGTTTCTATTAGTTCAACATTAAGTCCTAATGATTTTAATTCTTTAACAAGAACGTGAAAAGATTCCGGTATCCCACTCTCAAAGTTATAGTCACCACGTATCAGAGCCTCATAAACTTTAGTACGGCCAGCTACATCATCAGACTTAATAGTCAGCATTTCTTGAAGTGTGTTTGATGCTCCATAAGCTTCTAATGCCCATACTTCCATTTCTCCAAATCTTTGACCACCAAATTGAGCTTTTCCTCCCAATGGTTGTTGGGTAACTAAGCTATATGGACCAATAGATCTAGCATGGATTTTATCATCGATTAAATGATGAAGTTTTAGGACGTATTTAAATCCAACAGTTACTTTTCTTTCAAATCTTTCTCCAGATCTGCCATCGTATAAATAAACTTGCCCACTGTTATCAAATCCAGCTTTATCTAAAAGAGCAGTAATTTCGTCAGCATTTGTACCATCAAATACGGGAGTAGCAAACGTTACGCCTTTTTCAAGATTAGTCGCTAACTCAACAATATGGTCATCATTCATCTCTGAAATAGCCTTAGTTGAATTTGGATTTTTTTCGTAAAATTCAGCAATAGAATTTTTAAGAGCCGCAACATTACCTTCTTTTTTAGCAATATCTAAACTTTTTGATATCTGTTTACCTATTCCATATGCAGCCCAACCTAAATGGGTTTCAAGTATTTGACCAATGTTCATTCTACTTGGAACACCTAATGGGTTTAATAAGATATCTACTGGAGTTCCATCTTCTAAGAACGGCATATCTTCTACTGGAACAATTTTTGAAACGACACCTTTATTACCATGTCTTCCAGCCATTTTATCTCCAGTTTGTAATCTTCTCTTAACGGCAACAAAAACTTTAACAACTTTAAGAACACCTGGTAGCAGGTCATCTCCGCTTTGGATTTTTTCAATTTTGTTTTGGAAGCGTTTATCAAGAAGAATAATTGCGTCATTATAAATTTTCTTTTGAGAAGTAAAAGTTTCCATAGTCTGTTGGTCATCAGTAGAAATAGTTTCTAAGAATTCTATATTTTTATTCTTTAATAATTCTTCATCGATCTTTGTAGCTTTATGCAACCCATCAATTTCAATATTAGAAATTTTGTTCTTAAAAATATTGATTAAGTTTTGCTTATAATTGTTTTCGAGAATTTCTTTTTCGTCATCCCTATCTTTAGCTAAACGATCAATTTCAACTCTCTCAATAGCAATAGTTCTCTCATCTTTATCAACACCTCTTCTAACAAGGACTTGAACATCGACAACTACACCAGAATAGCCAGTAGGTAATCTTAAAGATGTATCTTTAACATCAGCAGCTTTTTCTGAGAATATAGCTCTTAATAGTTTTTCTTCTGGAGTAATAGGGGAGTCACCTTTTGGAGAAACTTTTCCAACAAGTATATCACCGTGCTTAACTTCAGAACCTATATAAACGATACCAGCCTCATCAAGATTAGTAATACTTTCGTCTCCAACATTAGGCATATCTCTTGTTATTTCTTCGGGGCCTAATTTTGTATCCCTACATAAAACTTCAAATTCTTCTATATGAATTGATGTAAACTTATCGCCCTGCACTACGTTTTCAGACATAATAATTGAGTCTTCAAAGTTGTAACCATTCCAAGGCATAAAACCAACTAGTAGATTTTTACCTAGTGCTAATTCTCCTAAGTCAGTACATGGCCCATCTGCAATAATATCACCTCTACTTACGTAATCACCAATCTTAACAATCGGTTTTTGATTTATGGCAGTACTTTGATTTGATCTTTGAAATTTCTTAAGATTGTAAATATCGACACCACTTTTATCTTTGCTGATATTTTTTGAATCTGATCGAATAACTATCCTAGAAGAGTCAACCTGATAAACATAACCATTATTTTTTGCAACTACTACAGCACCACTATCTCTTGCAACTTTAGATTCAAATCCAGTTCCAACTAAAGGAGCTTCATTTTTCATCAAAGGAACAGCCTGTCTCATCATGTTTGAACCCATTAAAGCTCTATTTGCATCATCATTTTCTAAAAATGGAATTAATGAGGCTGCAACTGAAACAAGTTGTTGTGGGTTAACATCCATAAAGTCTATTTCAGTTGGGTTGCAGAAAATAAAATCACCTTTTCTTCTACAGCTAACTAATTCTTCAATAAACCTTCCATCGCTGTCTAAAGGACTATTAGCTTGAGCTATCGTATAATTTTCTTCTTCATCCGCATTTAAGTAAAGAACATCTTTTGTAACTAACTCTTTAACAATTTTTCTATAAGGTGTTTCAATAAAACCATAGCGATTAACTCTGGCATATGAAGATAGGCTATTGATCAAACCGATGTTCGAACCTTCAGGAGTTTCAATAGGGCAAATTCTTCCGTAATGAGTTGTATGGACATCACGCACTTCAAATCCAGCTCTCTCTCTCGTTAGACCACCAGGGCCTAATGCAGATATTCTTCTTTTATGAGTAATTTCACTTAACGGGTTAGTTTGGTCCATAAATTGGCTTAACTGACTTGAGCCAGTGAACTCTTTTAATACTGTTTGGATTGGTTTTGAATTCACTAAATCTTGAGGCATGATGGATTCAATATCCACACTTCCCATTTTTTCTCTAATAGCTCTTTCCATTCTAACTAAACCAATTCTGTATTGATTCTCAATTAATTCTCCAACGGATCTGACCCTACGATTTCCTAAATGATCAATGTCATCTTTACCAATATTGTTGGTCT
>ERZ887851.1274-NODE-1274-length-22212-cov-20.744279_pt1 | contig 22212 bp, 21 predicted proteins | sample MGYA00521100_ERZ887851 | MGnify/ENA primary metagenome ERZ887851 (study PRJEB32303, sample SAMEA104408602) | aquatic metagenome | biome: Brackish water; feature: Pelagic; material: water | place: Baltic Sea | collected 2014-06-06T16:11:00 | depth 11,444 m ... | reverse complement strand
ATAGAATTTTAAAAGATCTAAAGGAAGAAATTGAAAATACAAAGCCAATTGACAATTTAATTTTGGCAATAAATGTAATTCTAAATGACTTAGAAAAATTAGACAAGGAGTCTTTAGAACAAAGACTAAATCAATTATTAGAGCTTTCAGATTCAATTCAAAATATTGGGAATGTAGGAGATTTAATTTATGAAACTACCACTAAGTTAGATGATCAAAATACGATTGTTTCTTTGCTTAATGAATCAAAAATATTTTTAGACTCTAGCATTGCCTGGAAAAAAATAGCCTTTACTAGAATATATTCTAAACTATTGGATTATGATAATTTATTGAAAGACTCTATTGGTTTGAGAAGTCAAAACCGCCTCAATAAAGATCAAGCTCTTGAAGTAGCAAGATGTAACTCTAACCATAAAGATATAGCACTAAGGTTTTAATTATGGAAAAGAATATTCTATCAAGAAATCATATGATCATTGTTTTTTTTGCTTTCGCTTTTGGTTATTTTTTATCTACTTTACTTAGAGCAATCACAGCAACCTTATCACCTGTTTTGATTGATGAGTTTTCATTGACGGCAGCTAACTTAGGACTACTATCCGGAGGTTATTTTTTTGGATTTGCTGCAATGCAAATTCCACTAGGTTATCTTCTTGACCGATATGGACCAAAGAAAATAGTTAGTATCTTTCTTTTGGTAGCAGTGCTTGGAATTTTAGTTTTTATGCTGGCTAACAATTTCAATAATCTTTTAATTGCGAGAGTACTGATTGGTATTGGTGTATCAGCTTGTTTAATGGGGCCGCTTACCGGCTATAGAATGTGGATGGGAGATGAATACCAGCAGAGAGGCAACTCTTGGATGTTAATGGTAGGATCTATTGGAATGTTATCTTCAACACTTCCAGTGCAGCTTATGCTTCCTTTGTATGGATGGAGATCAATTTTTGGTGGTTTAGCTGTACTCGCAGCATTTTGTATTATTTTAATTTTCTTAATATCGCCAAAGTGGCCAATTAAAAATAATAAAATTCAAAATATAGAATTAGAAAATCAAGAGTCATTATCACAGATTTGGAAGAATAAATATTTTCAAAGCTTAATTCCTATTGGTGTTTTTAATCAAGGAGGTTTATACGCAATTCAAACTTTATGGGCTGGACCATGGTTGGTTAATGTTTCAGGTTATACTCCACTTAAAAGTGCAACAGGACTTTTTTGGATTAACTTTGTTATGTTATTTGCTTTTTTGTTGTGGGGGTATATCAATCCAAAATTATTAAAGCTTGGGTATACCGCAAACAAACTTATGGCATATTTAACACCTTTAACTTTCCTAGTTTTATTAAAGATAATTATATTTGCAGAAAGCACGACTTATATTGATTGGGTTGTATATATATTAAGCTGTATTGTTTTAACCCTGGCTCAACCAGCCGTCGGTCTTGCCTTTTCCACTAAACTTGCAGGAAAGGCGCTTACGTCTTTCAATTTTATTTTATTTGTAGGAATATTTGTAGTTCAGTGGATGATTGGAATCTTGATTGATTTGGTTACAAGCAGAGGGCATTCAATAATTTTTGCTTATCAATTTTCATTCTCAGTATTCTTGATTATTTGTGTTTTTTCCTATCTTTATTTCCTAAAATTTAATTATAAAAAAATTAATGAAGCATAAAATTCAAACTACTATTGCTGGGAGCTTACCTAAGCCAAACTGGATTGCAGATACAGGCAAACTTTGGAGTCCTTGGAAATTATCTGGCGAAGCATTAGAATTTGGCAAATTGAATGCAACACTTTTATCTGTTGGTGATCAATTACAAGCTGGAATTTCAATTATCACTGATGGAGAGCAAAGTCGGCAGCATTTTGTTACTACATTTATTGAAAATTTATCAGGAGTAAATTTTAAAAAAAGGAAAGTAGTTAGAATTAGAGATAGATACGACGCAAGCGTACCAACTGTTGTTGCAAGAATAGAGAGAAAAAAAGCAGTATTCTTGAAATACGTAGAATTCTTGAGAAAATTAACAACAAAGAAAATTAAGTTTAGCTTACCAGGTCCAATGACGATGGTGGACACACTTTATGACAATTATTACAAAAATAGAGAAAAATTAGCTTGGAGATTTGCAGAAGTTTTAAATGATGAAGCAAAAGAATTAGAAAAAGCAGGAGTAGATTATATTCAATTTGACGAACCAGCCTTTAATGTATTTTTTGATGATGTAAAAAATTGGGGAGTATCAGCCTTGGAAAGGGCAGCAAAAGGATTAAAGGTAAAGACAGCAGTTCATATTTGTTATGGCTACGGCATTAAGGCTAATAATGATTGGAAAAAAACATTAGGTCAAGAATGGAGGCAGTATGAAAAAATATTTCCATTACTCAATCAAAGCAAAATAAATCAAATTAGTCTGGAGTGTATGAATTCAAAAGTACCATTGGAATTGCTATCTTTATTGGATAAAAAAGAGGTTTTAGCGGGTGTGATTGATGTAGCGAACAAGAAAACCGAGACACCAAAACAAGTATTTGAATTAATCAAAAAAATTATAAAGTACGTCAAACCAAAAAAATTAACTTGTTGCACTAATTGTGGAATGATTACATTACCTAATCAAATTGCAAATAAGAAAATGGCCGCAATGGTTAAAGGTGCTGAACTTGCTGAAAAATATTTATTTTAAACTTTTTTTGATTTCGTTTAATTGATTTTTTAAATTTGCAAGCTCTGAAGCTAGATTATCCTCATTTTTTTCTTGGGGAGTTTCTTCTTCTTTTTTTGGTTTTGTAAAAATACTTTGCATATTAAAAGGATTAAAATTCATCATTTGTGCAAACCCATCAGTGTACATATTATTTGTATTAGCAAAGTTTAACATGTGGTTTAAATAACCAAACATATCGCTAGATTTATTATTTTCATAATAAAGTATGATTTGCTTTAAAAAATCTACAGGAACTAAATTAATGCCAGCAGTTTCTTTATCCAAGATAATTTGAGTTAAAATTGCGGGAGTAATATCTTTCTTGCTATCTGCATCAATAATTTTAAATTTTTCACTTTTCTTGATGAGTTCTACAATATCATCCTGAGTGATGTAGCTACTTGTGTTTGTATTATAAAGTCTTCGATTAGAATATTTTTTTATCTCAATCATAATTATTTTTCAGTTACGTATAAACCTGGAGCTTTGTAAATTTCCTTAAATTTATTTTGGTTAATTTGTTTAGCTTCAACTGATTTACCAGAGTATTTTTTTAACCAATCAATCCAGAGTGGCCACCATGAACCATCTTGTTTTGTAGCATCTTTAAGCCATGCCTCTGAGTCTAAATTTACATTGGAGTTTTTATTTTCGTAGTAGTAAAGTTTACCTGGCTTTGCTCCTTTGCCCTGAATAATTCCTGCTATATGACCAGAATTAGCTAAAATGAATTTAGCTTCATTGCCGTAGCTCTTAAGTCCTGAAAATACACTTTTCCAAGGTGCAATATGATCATCCGTAGTTGCCACGTGGAACATTGGTGTTTTAATCTTACTTAGGTCTAGCGTTTTACCTTTTAATGAATATTGTTTTTTAATTAACTTATTATTTAGGTAACAAGACCTTAAATAATCACTGTGCAACTTTTCTGGAATTCTTGTTGAATCTGAGTTCCAGTACAACATATCAAAAGCTGCAGGTTTGTTTCCAAGAAGGTAATTGTTAACTACATAGTTCCAGTATAGATCACCCGGTCTTAAGAAGTTAAAAGTTGCCGCCATATCTTTTCCATCAAAGTAGCCGTTGATTTTCATTCTTTGTTCAAGCATAGCAATTTGATCTTCAGTTAAAAAGATTCCAAGATCACCAGGTTCTTCAAAATCAATTAAACTTGCAAAGTAAGTTGCAGAATTAACTTTATATTTAAATTTTGTTTGTTCTAAGTAAGCAAGTACCATCGAAGTTAAAGTTCCGCCCACACAGTAAGAAGCTAAGTTTACAGAAGTTGCTTTTGTTTCTTCGCAGGCTATCTCGATAGCTTTTAAAACTCCATCATCCATATATTCAGCGAAGCCAAAGTCTCTGCTATCTGCTTTAGGATTTTTCCACGAGATTAAAAATACATTTTGATTTTGTTCAAGTAGATAACCAATCATAGATTTTTTTTCATTAAGATCCATGATGTAATATTTATTTATGAAAGGCGGAATAATTAATAAAGGAACCTCATATTGATTAGGTGTTTTTGCTGTGTAATGAATTAACTCAAACACATCATTTTTAAAAATAACTTTACCTGGAGTAACAGCTAGATTTTTTCCAACTTCAAATTCATCAAAGTCTGTTTGAGAGATAAAAAGTTTATTAGGATGTTTTAAATAATCGTCTCTAAAGTTATTATAACCTCTTACTAAATTAGCTCCACCTTCTTTAATCGTATTTGAAAGTACTTCTGGGTTTGTAAAAACAAAGTTTGTGGGTGACAATGCCATATTTAATTGCTTAATATAAAAGTTCATTAATAATTTTTGCTTCTCATCAACAAACTGAATACTATTCATTAAATTCTCTAGCATGGTGCTCGTAATTAAATAGAATTGTTTAATAAAATCAAAAAATAAGTTTTGACTCCATTGTTCAGAAGCAAATCGTTTATCTGTTTTTTCTGGCAGTACTACAGGGTTAGCCTCTTGATTTGAAAGTCTTGCAACATAATAAAAGTTTAATTGAGCAATTTGATTTAACCACAAATTTACATTTTCAAAATAAAGTTTAGGATTGTTATTTAAAGACTGCGAAAACTTTAGCATTCCATCCATAAGCTTATTAGTCGTAGGACTTACGGTCATAAACCAATCTTGCATAGTAAAGTTATTTGCTTGACCACTAGATTTTTCTTGCGATTTACTTTCTTTATTTTTCTTTGAATTCTCTTCTACAAAGTCATTGTAGATTTTTAAATTATTTTGAATGATATCGTTAAAAGCACCAAAGTCTGGAGCAGTAATGCCCTCGTTCTTTACTTCAGTTTTTTTTGAAGTATCTGCATTTAATTTTACGTCGGGCTTTTTATTTTTCTTACTTTTAGAGGATGCATTTTTTTTATTCATATGGTTAGTATAAATACTATAAATTTATTGTGCAATCCTGAACAAATTGACGCACTGCAAAATAAATATCAATAAAATGGCTATTTTATTGAACTATTTAGCATAAAACGTCTATTGACATATTGTGCATCGCACCATATATACCTCATATGAATAAAAAAAAGGAGAACAATATGTTTAATAATAACTACAACCCTTTTGAGATGTTTGATTTTCAAAAGATCTTAACTGCTGCAAAATTTCCAAATGTAGACGTTAATTCTGATGCTGTAATTAGCTCTCAAAAGAAAACTATGGAAGCTTTTGCTTCTGCTTCAAAAGCTATGTTTGAAGGTGTAAACGCGTTTTCAAAAAAACAAGTTGAAATCTTAAATGCAGCTGTAAATGAAGTAAAAGAAGCTACTTCTGAATTAGCAAAAGGTAACACACAACAATCTGCTACTAAATCAATTGAATTAGCAAAAGATGCAATTGAAAAAGCACAAGCAAATGTTGCTGAGTTAGCAAAAATTAATGAAAAAACTGCAAAAGAGTCTTTTCAAATTTTAAACGCTAGATTCTTAGACAGTTTAACTGAACTTAAGAACGTAGTTGCAGAGCAAACTGAAAAGAAAGCTCCAGCTAAAAACTAAGTTTTAAAGCTTAACTTCAAAGACCAGATTTATTCCCCCTTGTTTAAAACTGGTCTTGAAGTTATTTTTTTATAGAGTATTCTTCGGGAGTTTAACAAATGAGCAAATTAGTATTAGTTACAGGTGGCACAAGAGGTATCGGGGCAGCCATTGCTAAAAGATTAAAAGATGATGGCAACGAAGTTATAAGCACATTCATCGGCCAAGAAGAAGCTGCAAAAAAATATACAGAAGAAACAGGAATTAAAACTTACAAATTCGATGTAGGTTATTTTGAAAGTTGTCAAAAAGGAATTGAAGAAGTTGAAAAATCAACTGGTAAAACAGTAGATGTCCTAATTAATAATGCAGGTATCACGAAAGATAGATTTTTACATAAAATGTCAGCAGAAGAATGGAATGCTGTAATCAATACAAACCTAAATTCAGTTTTTAATATGACACGTTGTGTTATTGAAAAGATGAGAGCTAAAGGATACGGAAGAATTATTAGCATCTCTTCGATTAACGGTATCAAAGGTCAAATAGGCCAAGCAAATTATTCAGCAGCTAAAGCTGGGATTATTGGATTTACAAAAGCTGTAGCCCAAGAAAATGCAAACAAAGGTATTACAGCAAACGTCATTGCACCAGGTTATGTGGGAACTGACATGGTTAAAAAAATTGATCCAACGATCTTAAAAGGAATTGTTTCACAGATCCCAGTAAATCGATTGGCAGAACCAAGTGAGATAGCAGCGCTTGCAAGTTACTTAGCAAGTGATCAAGCTGGCTTTATCACGGGTGCCACATTCTCGATTAATGGTGGTCAATACATGCAATAAATCAAATTTTAAATTAATTTAACCTTGAAAGGAAAAATATAATGGAAAATAAAAAAGAAATAGTAATAACAAGTGCGTTTAGAACTCCGATCGGATCTTTTGGTGGTTCTTTATCTTCTTTATCAGCTGCTCAATTAGGTGCAGAAGTAATCAAAAAATGTGTCGAACATTCAGAATTAAAAAATACTGATGTTGATACAGTTTATATGGGTCAAGTGCTTCAAGCAGGCACAGGTCAAAACCCAGCAAGACAAGCTGCAAAGTTTGCAGGTTTACCAAACGAAACTGTTTCTACAACGATCAATCAATTATGTGGATCAGGCTTAGCGTGTGTTGGTTATGGCTATAATTCTATTTTAGTTGGTGATGCAAATATCGTTGTTGCAGGTGGGCAAGAAAGTATGAGTAATGCTCCTCACGTTGTTAACATTCGTAATGGTGTAAAAATGGGTCCAACAACATTAACTGACTCAATGGTCCTTGATGGTTTAACAGATGTTTACAATCAGTACCATATGGGTATGACAGCTGAAAACATTGCTGAGAAATATCAAATTAAGAGAGAAGAACAAGATAGCTTTGCTGCTAATTCACAAAGAAAAGCAGTCGACGCAATTAAGAATGGCGCTTTTAAAAGTCAAATCGTACCAGTTAAAGTTAAAGTTAAAAAAGAAGAAAAAGTAATTGATACTGATGAATATCCAAAAGCAGGTGTTACAGTTGAAACTTTAAAAGCTTTGAGACCAGCCTTTAAAAAAGATGGTACAGTTACTGCTGGTAATGCATCAGGAATTAATGATGGTGCTGCTGCGGTCGTGTTAATGACTGCTGAAGAAGCTAAAAAAAGAGATTTATCACCATTAGCTAAAATTGTTTCATGGGCTGTATGTGGTGTTGACCCAGCTATTATGGGAACAGGACCAATTCCAGCTTCAAAACTTGCTCTTAAAAAAGCAGGTTGGGGAGAAGATCAATTAAATTTAATTGAAGCCAATGAAGCTTTTGCAGCTCAAGCTATTTCAGTTAATAAAGAATTAGGTTTTACAGCTGACATCGTAAACGTTAACGGTGGAGCGATTGCTTTAGGACACCCAATCGGTGCTTCTGGTGCAAGAGTATTAGTAACGCTTCTTCACGAAATGCAAAAAAGAAAAGCTAAAAAAGGTTTAGCAACTTTATGTATTGGTGGCGGAATGGGCGTTGCAATGTGCGTTGAAAGAAATTTCTTAGAACAAAAATAATTTTATCAAACAAGTAAAAAGAGGGTTGGTTGTAATAAAACTAGCCCTCTTTTTTTTACATCTGTTAAATCATTAATTAAACCAAACATAAGATATGTTTACTTCGTTTTAGATTAACTTATAATTTCTATTACATTATGGACTTTTACGTTTTTTTTATAGTTTTGTTTTCAGCTGTGCTCCACGCCATATGGAATAGCATGGCAAGTAATTATAAAAATAAAAACGTTTCTATTCCTGCAATCGTTTATGGACATGTGCCAGCTTGTATCGTTGCGGTAATTATTTTACCGCTACCTAGCATTGAAAGCGTTCCTTATATTATCTTAAGTGCTATCATTCATCAGGGTTATCAAAATTTTCTTTTAACAGCTTATCAAACAGGAAAATTTACAACTGTATATCCTGTAGCAAGAGGTTTTGGTCCATTAGTAGCTACTATCATTTCAATTGTTTTTTTAGGAGTGTATTTAAAAGTTTTTACTCTTTTATCTATATTGTTAATTTCGAGTGGAGTTATTCTAATTGGGGTGTTTAGTAAATCTGTGATTAGAAATTATAAAATACTTTATACTTCTTTAGCCACAGGGTTATTCATAGGTATTTATTCCGTCGTTGATGGCTATGGTGCAAGGATTAGTGATTCAGCTATAAGTTATATGAGCTGGGTATTTATTTTAAGTGCTTTAATCTTTCCTCTCGTTTTAAAGATGAGGAAGCAAAAAAATATTTTAAAAAAGACATTAACCGAAGGTAAAAAAGTTTTTTGGATTGGTGGTTTTTTTTCTTACATTGCTTATGTCATTACTGTTTGGGCTTTTACCAAAGCGCCAGTTCCTATGGTATCAGCTCTAAGAGAGTCTAGTATTCTCGTGGCATTATTTATTGGTTATTTTTACATGAAAGAAAAAATTAATTTATACAAAGTAATTGCCATCATTCTAATTTTCGTCGGGGTAATAGGACTTAAATTATTTTAGAAAAATTTAAAAGAATAAAAAGGGAAGCGATTAACTTCCCTTTTTATTTATACGTTTGAATTAAAAATTGTTATTAGCTTTAGTAGAAATGTGGCCTAAAACTTTTCCTTTATTAGGTCCATTTTTTATTCTGTAACCAGTCGTACCATTACCATATGCTTCAACAGCAGTTTTTTTCTTCTCAATTGCTTTTTCTTTTTCTTCATTAGCACGTTGAGCTTTGATCGTTTTGATTAGATGATCTTTGATCTTAATCATAGGTTTACCTCATTGTTCAAGTTTACCTACTTTTAACTCATGTAGATGAGCCACTTTTGATCCATGTGAATGGCGCACTTAAAATTATTTTAAGTACAATTAAACTATATTTATGGCATTAGAATAGTCAAGCCAGTATGTTATTGAATAAATCTATATATTTAACGAGGGATTTAAATGAAATTTGTTTCAATGGTAAATGTTACCAGGGGTAAAGAAATAGAAAGCTCACATCAAGGGGTAGCAGTTTGTATAGACTCATCAGGAAAAATTTTAAGAGAATGGGGTGACTCTAATTTCTTAATTTATCCTCGCTCATCATTAAAGCCCGTACAAAGTTTAAATCTCTATAAAAATGGGATGATCGATCAATTAAAAATTGATGACACACATTTAGCTTTTTCTACAGCGTCTCATCACGGTGAAGACATACATTTAGCGAAAGCAGAGACTTGGTTAAAAGATTTAGGACTTAACGAGGATGATTTAGCTTGTGGAGCTGACTGGCCAAAAAATTTAAAAGATAAATTTAAAGCTGAAAAAAAATTTAAGCAAAAAAGAAAAGTTTTTCACAATTGTTCAGGCAAACATTGTGCTCACTTGGCTGTCTCAAAAATTAGATCTCTTGCCATCAAAGATTATCAAAAAGCAGATCACCCAATTCAAAAAGAATTAATAGATTTAATCGAAAATCTTTCTCAAGAAAAAATTAAATCTCTAGGCATAGATGGTTGTACGCTTCCTAATCCATTTATGTCCCTAAAATCATTTGCTCTAATTTCAGCAAGATTTGGTGATTTTACTTATTTAAAAGAACACGGCTCAACTGCTAAAAGAATATTTGAGGCATGTGTAAAACATCCAGAATTAACAGGTGGAACTGAGAGCAATAATTGTTTGTTAACAAAACTTTCAAATAACATTTTTTTCAAAAATGGAGCTGAAGGAGTTTATGTGGCTATTATTCCTCATTTAAAAGCAGCAGTTGCTTTAAAAATTTTAGACGGGACACAGCGAGCTGCAGAAATTGCAGTTGCAGGCATCATTAATGAATTAAATTTTATTTCTAAAGAAAAATTAAATCCATTTTTACAAAAACCTATATTAAATTCAGCCAATGAAGTTGTTGGGAATATTGAATTTAACAAGAATTCTTAAAATATTTTCTAGCGAATAAAGTATATAATACTATAAATAATTTTAATTTATGAAAGATGATAAAACTATAATTGACAGTCATTTTCTCAAGTCTCATGAGGCAAGGTCAGTTAGAATTCTAGCCGAGTATGAAAAGATAAATTCTGAATTAGAAAAACACAAAATTACAAGTACCCTAACTTTTTTTGGTAGTGCAAGATTTTTAGCTAGAGATGAAGCAGAAGCGGCTTTAATTAAAGCTAGGAAAAAAAATAAAGAGGTCAAACTAGCTGAAGTGGATTTAGAAAATTCTAAGTACTATGAGGAGGCTAGAGCCTTATCCTTTAAATTAACAAAGTGGGCTAATAAAAAATCCAAAGAAAGAAATGAATTCGTTGTAGCTACAGGTGCTGGCCCAGGCATTATGGAGGCAGCTAATAGAGGAGCTAATGAGGCTGGTGGTAAAACGATTGGCTTTGGCATTAGACTGCCACAAGAACAAGTAAATAATAAATACATTACTTCAGGATTGAGTTTCCAATTTTATTATTTTTTTATGAGAAAATTATTTTTAACTTATATGGCTAAAGCTACGATTATGTTTCCAGGTGGCATTGGCACCATAGACGAATTAAGTGAAATTTGGACGTTGAAACAGACAGAACGAATACAATCACCAATGCCAATCGTTTTATTTGGAAAATCTTATTGGAACAAATTAATTAATTTCAATATGCTAGTTGAAAAGAAAGTAGTTTCTCAAGAAGAGTTAGACATGGTTTATATGTCAGATAGCATTGAAGATACCTTCAACTATTTAACTAAAGAAATTAAATAATTAAAAATGTCAGAGCATATTAAATTAGGATTATTTGGTCACAATTTATCTAAAAGTAGAGCTAAATCACTTCATGAACTATTAGGTAAATTAAACGGATTAAACGTTACTTATGAAAATTTAGATTTAAAAGATAATTCTAATGTTGATTTTGCAGCTGAATTAAAAAAATGTAAGGAACAAGGATTTAAAGCAGTTAATATTACTTATCCTTTCAAACAAGTTGCTTATAAATTAGCCAAGATAGATCAAGCGTTACCTAAATCTTTAAATGCCATTAATACTTTATTATTTGAAAATGAAAATTACTTTGGAACGAATACAGATTTTACAGGCTACTACAAAGCAACCTTAGATCATTTTGGAAAAGATTTTAAACCTGGTAAAGTTTTATTGTTAGGCGCAGGCGGGGTTGGAACTTCAATTGCTTCTGCTCTTTATAAATTAAATGTAGAAGAGCTAGTTATTTTTGATATCGATGAAACAAAAGTCGCTGCTATTTTAGAACCTCTTAAAGCTACAGGATGTAATGTAAGGCACGCAGATAAAAATCTTATTAGCGAGATGAAAAAAGCAAACGGGTTAATTAACGCAACACCTGTAGGCATCCACTTTAATCCAGGTAATCCATTTCCAAAGGAAGGTTTTACTAATCAGCAGTGGGCATTTGATGCAATTTACACACCTGAGAACACTGAGTTCATGCAGTGCTGCAGAGCCAATAAAATGGATACGCTCTCAGGATTTAAATTATTTATGTACCAAGGTGTGGACGCATTCAAATTATTTACAGGTATTCAGTTAGACGTAAATGAAACTGAAAAGAATTATTTAAAACACTATCCTGATACTTTGATGTCAAAATAAAATAGTAAAATTAGAAAAATAATTTAGCTAAATACGTATAGCTTGGAATTCCGATTAAAATGTTTATTGGAAATGTTAAACCTAAAGACATTCCAAAGTATAAACTTGGGCTAGCTTTAGGTAGTGCGTATTTAAGTGCTGCAGGTACCGCAATGTAAGAAGCGCTAGCCGCTAGTAACATAAGTAAGATCGTGTCACCCAAAGAAACTCCAAAAAGTTTTCCAAGCAGTAAAGCGAAGATAGCATGAACGATTGGTGCAAAAATTGCGTAGGCTATTAAGAACATCGATTTAGTTAAAATTTCTTTAAAGTTTTTAGCAACCTGTAAACCCATATCTAGCAAGAAGAAAGCCAGCATCCCTTTAAATAAATCTATAGAAAAAGGAGCCATCATATTTTCTCCATCTTGCCCGCTAAAAATTCCTACGATCATAGCTCCAATTAAAAGTAATTGAGCTCCGTCTTTTAGAGAATTTTTAATTAAAAGGAATGTAGGAGTCTTAATTTTTTTCTTTTTGTCATACATAACTGCTCTATGTCCAAAATAAATTCCTATTACGATGGCGGGTGACTCCATCAACGCCATAGCTGCCGCCATATAACCACCATAAGCAATTTGATTATTGTCTAAGAATTGTCCCGTGGTAATAAAAGTAACTGCGCTTACAGATCCATAAGTTGCCGCTATAGCTGCCGCATCATATCTTCCAATTTTTTTTTTTAAAATATTATAACCAATGATTGGTACTACAATTGCAAGTATTACCGCTGCTGATAAAGTAAAAAAGATTTCAGTATTAAAACCTGATTTATTGAGAGCAAATCCACCCTTCAAACCAAGACCCATAAGTAAATAAAGTGATAAAAACTTTGTAATAGGTTTTGGAATTTCCAAATTAGATTTAATTAAGCCAGCAAACGCTCCAAAGATAAAAAATAATATTGCGGGATCTAAAAAAGTATTCATTAAATAAAGTTTTATAGATTAAAATTGTTTATTATCAATCGATTAAATGAAGTTATTTTTTTTAAAATAGTTTAAGGTAATTATAATTAATGAAATTAATTTCTTATCTTTATTTAGCTGGCGGTATCTTTTGTGGAATTGTTGCTAATGGATATTTTTTAAAAATAAGCGAAGGTTTTACCAAAATTATTCCCTCAACACTTGCTTCAGTATTAATTATTCTTGCAATATTTTTTTTATCGCGTGCGATGAATCATATTCCTGTTGGCTTTACTTACGCGACCTATGGTGGATTAACGATTGCTGGCGTTACTTTATTTGGAATTTACAAATATCATCAAACTCCAAACTTCTATGGTTTAATAGGAATTATTTTTATAATTGTAGGAGTTTTTTTAGTTAATTATTTAGGCAGAATAAATTCTTAATACCACCTCTGGTGGTATAAAAATCTTTTATAAGTTTAAACTATTTTAGGTATACTCGATTTAACAATTAACAAGGGAGAAATAAAAATGAATAAGTTAAAAAAAATATTTTTTGTTTTCTCAGTATTATTTCTAGCGTCTTACGCTGCACCTACTTATGCAAAAGGTAATCTTACTTTGTATTGCAGTGTTGAAATCGAAGTATGTGAGATCTTAATTCAAGGTTTCACTAAAGAAACTGGAATAGATGTTGCGATGACAAGAAAAAGTTCTGGAGAAACTTATGCTCAAATTAAAGCAGAGGCTTCTAATCCAAAAGGAGATGTTTGGTTTGGTGGAACAGGTGATCCACACCTAACTGCAGCTTCAGAAGGCTTAACAGAAAAATATAAGTCAAAACATTTTAATGATTTATTACCAGCAGCACAAAACCAAGCAAAATTCTCTGATTATAGATCAGTTGGAATTTATGTTGGTGCACTAGGATATGGTTACAACACAAACTTATTAAAAGAAAAAGGTTTGCCAGTACCAAAATCTTGGGCTGATTTGACTAACCCTGTTTACAAAGGTGAGATTCAAATTGCGAATCCAAACTCTTCAGGAACGTCTTATACAACTTTAGCTACGATCATGCAGATATTAGGTGAAGATAAAGGTTGGGATTTTATGAAAGCTCTTCATAAAAATGTTAACCAATATACTAAATCTGGTTCAGCACCGATCAAGGCGGCTGCTAAAGGAGAGACTACAATTGGTATAGTGTTTCAGCACGATGCTGTTAAACAAAAGAAAATAGGTATGCCGATTGCCGTTGTTTCTCCCACAGAAGGAACAGGATATGAAGTAGGCTCTATGAGTATCATCAAAGGTGCTCGTAACATGAAAGAGGCAAAAGTATTTGCTGATTGGGCTTTAAGTCCTGCTGCTCAAACTTTAGTTTTTAATTCAGGTCAATCATTACAAGTACCTGCTAATACTAAAGCAAAAGGTGATCCAGACGCTCCAGTATTATCTGAAATCAAATTGATTAGTTATGATTTTGAGAAATATGGAAATAAGGACATGAGAGCAAAACTATTAGGTAAGTGGGATAACGACGTATCGAATTTACCTAAGTAAAGATTGATGAGAAAACTCGTCGTTGGATGGATACTTATTGGAAGCTTAGGTTACTTTGTCCTTCCATGGTACATGATCAATGACGGGTTTCTCTCTTTTTCTTGGCTAATCGAATACGAATTAGAAGACCACGCTTCAGGAATAATTTTTGGTTTAACTGAAAAGAAATGGTTATTACCGTTAATAGGGCCATTAATATTTCCGCTCATATTATTTTTTTTTAAGTACAGCAGAAGAACTTACGCGAACATTTTTTTAATTTCAGGTCTTGTTGGATTTTTATATTTCTTTTTTCAAGGTTACGCGATTGGTGTTAGAGGTTGGAATTACCCAATCTTTGAGAGTTTATTTGGCGAAATAGATCGTCAGTTTGGAATAGGACTAGGGGCTGTTTTAACTATTTCTACATTTATTTTTTATGTAACCCATGGCTTATCATCGCGTGGATGGTTGAACGGAGATAATTTTATCGTAGGAACCATTTGGTTAATAATTATTTTAGTAACTCTTTTTGTTTTCATGCCGATTTTTAGCATGCTGCACAGAGCTTTTATTAATAGTGAAGGCGTTCACACATTGGTTAGTTTTTCAGATAAATTTATCAATAAAGGTTTGTGGGGATTAGACTGCTTAGTCAGCAATGTTGGTTGTGGTGTTGTATGGAACACTTTAACGATGGGCGTTCTCACAGCACTCTCCTCAACTCTTTTAGGATTAGGTTTTGCATTATTAGTCGCAAGAACGAATTTTAAATTTAAACGTCTTTTTAAAGTTTTATCTGTTTTGCCAATCATAACTCCACCCTTCGTGATTGGTCTAGCTATCATTATTTTATTTGGAAGAAGCGGGGCAGTATCGACATTCTTAGAGTGGGGCTTTGATGTAGAACGTTCAAGATGGATTTACGGACTAAGTGGAATTTGGTTTGCGCAGACACTTGCTTTTACACCAATTACTTTTTTAGTTTTAATTGGAGTTATTGAAAGTGTTTCTCCTTCAATGGAAGAAGCTTCACAAACTTTAAGAGCTGGTAAATGGCAAGTTTTTAAAACAGTTACTTTTCCTTTAATTCGACCCGGCATAGCCAATGCTTTTTTATTAGGATTTATTGAAAGTCTAGCCGACTTTGGAAACCCGTTAGTCCTTGGCGGAGACTTTGACGTTCTATCTACAGAAATTTTCTTTGCAGTCGTAGGTGCTCAATACGATGAGTCTAGAGCAGCTGTTCTAGCGATTATATTATTATCGATGGTGCTTTTAGCTTTCTATGTTCAAAATCAATGGCTTGGTAAAAGATCTTACGTCTCAATTACTGGAAAAGGTGATAGCGGATTATATGCTGAGCTTCCTCAAAGCATAAAAAACTTTATTTACTTCATTGTTATTCCTTGGGGGCTTTTAACTTTAGTTATCTATGTCATGATTATGTTTGGCGGTTTTGTTGAAATGTGGGGCGTTGATCACAGCTTTACACTTAAACATTATGTCAATGCATTTAGTGTAAGCTTCGATGAAAAAATTGGATTACATTGGACAGGAACTGCTTGGAATTCTTTCTCAACAACCTTTTGGGTAGCTGTTTTATCGGCACCACCAACTGCAGCGATCGGAATTTTAACTGCCTACTTACTTGCTAGGCATAATTTCATTGGTAAAAAAGCTTTTGAGTTTGGTACTATGCTGTCATTTGCTATTCCAGGTACAATCATTGGTGTAAGTTACATTTTTGCATTTAATACACCTCCAATAGAAATTACGGGCACAGGAATTATTTTAATTATTTCGTTTGTATTTAGAAATATGCCAGTAGGGGTTAGAGCTGGTATCGCTTCTATGAATCAACTTGATCCTCATTTAGATGAGGCATCAGCAACTTTAAATGCAAATAGTTATCAGACTTTTAAAAATATTATTTTACCTTTATTAAAACCAGCAATCGTAGCTGCATTAGTATTTAGTTTTGTCAGAGCAATGACTGCAATAAGTGCAGTAATTTTCTTGGTAAGTGCTAGATATGATCTTGCTACTTCTTACATTTTAGGAAGATTGGAAAGCAATGATTATGGACTAGCAATTGTTTATGCTTCAGCTCTAATAGTTGTGATGCTGATAACAATCGTTATCATTCAGTTGTTGGTGGGTAGAAGAAAATTAGGTAGAAGAGATCAGTACTTTAGTTTAATTCAAGGAAACACAGGATAATATGAAAAAAGCGAAAGTTGAATTTAAGAATATAACTAAAAAATTTAATCAAACAGTAGCCGTTGATAATGTTAGCTGTACTTTTGAACCTGGAACCTTAACGACTTTATTAGGTCCTTCTGGATGTGGAAAAACAACTTCATTAAGAATTGTCGCTGGATTAGAGAGAGCTACCAGTGGACAAATTTTAATTGATGATGAGGATGTTACTATTTTACCTGCCACTGAACGAGACGTATCTATGGTCTTTCAATCTTATGCTTTGTTTCCTCATATGTCTGTGATGGAAAACGTCTCTTATGGTTTACGAATGGTTAACAAATCTAAAGAGGAATACACTGAAAAAGCGCTTAATACTTTGGAGTTAGTGGGTTTAAAAGGTTATCAAGATAGAATGCCGTCCGAATTATCTGGTGGTCAACAACAAAGAGTTGCCGTGGCAAGAGCAATTGTACTTGAACCTAAGGTGTTATTATTTGATGAACCGTTATCAAATTTGGATGCAAAATTAAGAAGGCAAGTCAGGGAAGACATTAGATCTTTGCAACAATCATTAGGCGTTACAACTATTTATGTTACCCACGATCAAGAAGAAGCTTTAGCCATTTCAGACAATATCATTGTTATGAAGAATGCGATCATATCCCAACAAGGTAGTCCAAGAGATCTCTATAATTATCCAAATAATAAATTCGTTGCTAACTTTATAGGTGACTCAAATATTATTAATGTCTCCATTGTTTCACACCAACAAGATAATTATGAAATAAAGATAGATAAAAAAGTTTTTAAAATTAAATCTTCCATTCAAGCAAATAAAACTGAGCCCCATGTATCCATAAGGCCTGATAAAATTAATATTTTAAACTCTACCAAAGATAATGATCTTGAAGGGCAAATTGATAGTAGCTCATTTGTCGGAGGCAGCATTCAATATAAAGTTAAAACTAGTATTGGTGAGTTTTACGTCATTAGTTATGATACTAATAATGTCTTTAAAAAGAGTGAGAAAATTTTCCTTCAATTTAGCTCTGAGAATATAAAAATTTTGTCAGATTAAATTCTTTTAATGAAAAAAATAATTTTAAGTTTTGTTTTTCTTTGTTCATTTATTCAAGGCTCCTTGGCAAGCAATGATGTCATTTCTTCATTGCAAGAAGGTGGAAAATTAGTTTTCATCAGGCACGCTTTAGCTCCTGGAGGAGGTGATCCTGAAAATTTTGACATAAATGATTGTTCTACTCAAAGAAATTTAAATTCAGTTGGAATCGAACAAGCTAAACGTATTGGACAGTTTTTTAAAGATAACAATATTCCCATTGAGCAAGTTTTCTCTAGCGAATGGTGTAGATGTCAAGACACTGCTAAGAATGCTTTTCAAAACTATAAAACCTTTAATGCATTAAACTCCTTTTTTTCATCTCGTTTTGCTAAAAATAGGGATAAGCAAATTAAAGATTTAAAAGCTTTTGTTAAAAACTGGAATGGTAAAGACAATTTAGTTTTTGTAACGCATTATGTAGTTATTTCAGAAGTTTTAAATAGCACTGTTAGCTCTGGTGCAATCATCGTTGCTGATAAAAATTATAATGTTTTAGGCAGTATTGAAACCGATTAAAGCCTGTTCTAAAAATTCAAAAGCAGTTATAATAATGATGCAATGACTTATTATTTGCTCAGCATTCTGTTGATTGTAATTATAAGATCTATTTTTTCAAAACCCTACAAAAGTGAATTAGAAAGATTTGAAGACAAGAATAATTGGACTTCATTGGGTGGTTGTTAAAATAACTTGTGTTAAAATTATAAATTTTGTTTATAAACAAAATTATAATGGCCAGTAAAGTTTCAGCAAAAAGATTTGACTACGTAGATATCGCAAGATTTTACGGTATCTTTTTAGTTTATTACGGTCATGTGGTTGAACGTTTCATGTATCTTAAAATTGAAGCAGCAGCACTTCAATATAAATACATCTATTCTTTTCATATGGTTTTATTCTTTTTTTTATCAGGAATGGTAATTTCTGAAAAAACTTTAAAATTATCTTTTGTAGACTTCATTAAGAAAAAATTTAAGACAAGAGTCATTCCTTACTTATTTTTTAATTTTATTTTATTAGTCTTATCTTTATTCTTGCAACGAGATTTTCCTCCTTTTCCACTAGAGACAGTTCAAGATTATTTTAGAACTATTGGTTTTACTCTTATCGGCGTATCTATTTTTAATATACCAACGTGGTTTATTATGGCTTTATTTGCCGTAGAACTCATTCATTACTTTTTAAATAGATTTTACAAAGATGGATTTAGAAATAAATTCTTTTTTATAATTCTTTTTTATTTTGCAGGATATTATTTAAACCTAAATATTCAGTTTATTAGTTTTGAAAAAATTATAGGCATTAATTATTATCTGTTTCATGAAGCGATCATTATGTTTAGTTTCTATCTGATCGGTAGTTCAGCAATTAAATGCAATCACATCAAAGATTTAAATTTTAATAAAAGTTTAATTTATTCACTTCTTGGTGTTTTAGTAATTTATTTTACTTACAACCTAAACCAAGGGCCTTTTAGATATCTTGATGCAGTAGTTATTTTACTTTCTGGTCACGGACATATTTTTTGGTTTCCATTCACTGCTATTGCAGGCTGTATGACTATTATTTATTTGGCTAGAGCAAGTATTAGTTTGAAATTTTTTAGTTTTTTAGGAAAAAATATAATTACCGTATATTGTTTTAATGGAATTTTTTACCACTCCTTTAACGGACCTTTCGCAGTTTATATGTCTAATGTGATGCCAATGAATTATTTTAATTTAACTTTTGTTAGTACGGTGTTTAGTATTCTAACTATGGGCTTATCTATTCCATTTATCTTTCTCTTCAATAAATACTGCCCACAATTAATTGGTAAAAAATAGTGGACAAAGAAAATTTAAAAGGTGTTGCCGCATTACTTGTACATGTTGCTAGGGTTGACGAAGCTTATACCGATAAAGAAAAGCAAATAATTAAAAGTTTTATAAATTCTTTTAATGAAAGTGATGGCGAATTAATCTTAAAAGAAGCAGAGGAATTAGAATCGAATTCTAATCAGCTTTTAAGTTTTACTCGTGCCGTCAAAGATCAGGAATTAGAAGTTAAAAAAGAAATCATCGAACATCTTTGGAAAATAATTATTTCAGATCAAAACGTTGATCATTATGAAGCTAATTTAATGCGAAGAATTTGTGGACTTATCTATTTTCCAGATAAATTGTGCGGAGAGATTAAGATTAAAGTTTTAGAAAAAACTTCTTAAAATATTAAGGGTCATTCTCATTTATTGAAAATGACCCTTAATCGAATTTAAATTAATTTGCTTTTAAACGATCTGCGTTCATAACCTTCGTCCAAACAGCAACGAAGTCTTTTACAAACTTCTCTTTATTATCGTCTTGAGCGTAAACTTCAGCATATGATCTAAGCACTGAATTAGAACCAAATACAAGATCAACTCTTGATGCTGTGTATTTAACTTTCTTTGTTTTACGATCAATGATGTCGTAAGAGTTTTTGCCAGTTGGTTTCCAAGTGTATTTCATGTCAGTTAAATTAACAAAGAAGTCATTTGTTAATGCGCCAACTTTGTCTGTGAATACACCATGATTTTTAGCACTTGAGTGATTTGTTCCTAACACTCTCATACCACCGATCAAGCAAGTCATTTCTTTTGCAGATAAACCTAAAAGAGAAGCTTTCTCTAACATTAGCTCTTCAGGCATTGGGACGTAATCTTTTTTCACCCAATTTCTAAACGCGTCATGCGTAGGTTCAAGTACAGCAAAGCTTTCAATATCCGTTTGATCTTGCGAAGCATCACCTCGACCCGCAACAAATGGAACTTTAACTTTAGAACCACCTTTTTTAATCGCCTGTTCAAGTCCAACTACACCTGCTAACACAATAGTATCAGCAATTGTTGCACCTGATTTTTTAGCAACGCCCTCTAGAGCTTTTAAAACTTTTTTAAGTCTAGTTGGTTCATTACCTTCCCAATCGATTTGTGGAGATAATCTAATTCTTGCACCATTAGCACCACCTCTTTTGTCAGTTCTTCGGTAAGTTCTTGCACTGTCCCAAGCCGTAGCGATTAAATCACTAGAGCTAATCTTAGTTGCAGCAATCATTTTTTTAACTTTTTCTGCGTTAAATTTTTTCTTTGCTGCTGGAACTGGATCTTGCCAAATTAAATCTTCTTTAGGAGCCCAAGGTCCGATGTAATTCGTTCTAGGTCCTAAATCTCTGTGAGTTAATTTAAACCAAGCTCTTGCAAAAGCATCATCTAAGTATTTTGGATCTTTGTAAAATTTCTCAGATATTCTTCTGTAACTTGGGTCCATTTTCATAGCCATATCCGCATCAGTCATGATTGGGTTATGTCTTTTCTTAGGATCAGCCAAGTCTCTTGGTTTTTTATGTTCCTCAAGATTTTTAGGTTCCCATTGCCATGCACCTGCAGGACTTTTCTTAAGTTCCCAGTCATAGTTTAATAGTAGATCAAGATATTCATAATTCCATTTGTCTGGATTAGAAGTCCAAGCACCTTCAATTCCGCTTGTTACTTGTTCTACACCTAAACCACCACCACCTTTTTTATTCCATCCTAAACCTTGTTCATGAATATCAGCGGCAGCTGGTTCAGCACCTAATTTTGCAGCATCACCATTTCCGTGAGCTCTTCCGATTGAGTGACCACCGATAGTTAGGGCTGCAGTTTCTTCATCGTTCATAGCCATTCTACCAAAAGTTAATCTAACGTCGTGAGCAGTTTTTAAAGGATCTGGTTTTCCATCTACACCTTGAGGGTTAACATAAATTAATCCCATCACAACAGCTGCTAATGGATTTTCTAAAGATTCACGATCGCTCTTTGAACTGTATCGTTTATCTTGTAACCATTCTTTTTCTGAACCCCAGTAAACATCTTTTTCTGGGTGCCATATGTCTTCACGACCAAATGAGAAGCCGTACATTTTAAGACCAGCATGTTCATAACCAAGGTTACCAGCTAGGATCATTAAATCTGCCCAGCTAACTCGGTTACCGTATTTTTTCTTAATAGGCCAAAGCAATCTTCTTGCTTTATCTAAGTTTGTATTATCTGGCCAAGAATCTAATGGAGCAAATCTGTGATTACCTGTTCCACTTCCTCCACGACCATCTGCAATTCTGTAAGTTCCAGCAGAGTGCCAAGCCATACGAACGAATAAACCAGAGTAAGTTCCTAAATCTGCAGGCCACCAAGACTGGCTGTCCGTCATTACTTTCATTAAATCTTTTCTAAGTGCTTTGAAGTTTAATTTTTTAACTTCTTTTTTGTAATTAAATCCTGGAAGAGGATTTGTTTTTTCATCGTGTTGATGCAAAATATCTAAGTTAAGAGATTTCGGCCACCAAACTGCTGTTGTTGAATCACCAGCATTAGTTAATGCACCATGCATTACAGGGCATTTGCCGTTACCATTTGTTTTATGTTGTACGCTCATTTGTTTTAATCCTTTTGTTATTTGAGACTCAATCTAGCATTATCTTGACATAAGATATAATTATATTTAATTAT
>ERZ887851.1273-NODE-1273-length-22272-cov-23.999145_pt1 | contig 22272 bp, 18 predicted proteins | sample MGYA00521100_ERZ887851 | MGnify/ENA primary metagenome ERZ887851 (study PRJEB32303, sample SAMEA104408602) | aquatic metagenome | biome: Brackish water; feature: Pelagic; material: water | place: Baltic Sea | collected 2014-06-06T16:11:00 | depth 11,444 m ... | reverse complement strand
GTACTCGAGGCGGGACTTGAACCCGCACGAACATTACTGCTCATTGGATTTTAAGTCCAACGTGTCTACCAATTCCACCACTCGAGCAAACACTTACATTGACGTATCAATGACGCAGAGCGAAAGACGGGATTTGAACCCGCGACCCTCACCTTGGCAAGGTGATGCTCTACCCCTGAGCTACTTTCGCAATTTGGAATGCAAATGTACTTAAAAATCGTAAAAATACTTCATTCTTTTTCTCAAAAAATTTAAGAATTTTTAGCATTCGAAAGGATACGTTTGATCTCATTGAGTTTCATCAACGCTTCAATAGGGGTTAACGAATCAATATCTGTTGCCAATATTTCATCCCGTATGGTTTCTAAAAGCGGATCGTCCAACTGAAAAATACTCAATTGCAAATCATCGGCTGTACTTTGGGTTGTAGTTTCTGTAGCATTTTTTGGATCACGATTGCGCTCTAATTTTTTAAGAATTTGATGCGATTTATCCAAAACCTGACGCGGCATTCCCGCCATTTTTGCCACATGAATCCCAAAACTATGTGCACTTCCTCCGGGAACCAATTTGCGTAAAAACAAAACCGAGTCTTTCGTTTCTTTAACCGAAACGTTGTAGTTTTTGATCCTAGAAAACGTTTCTGCCAATTGATTCAACTCGTGATAATGAGTTGCAAATAAGGTTTTGGGACGCGCAGGATGCTCGTGCAAATATTCGGTAATCGCCCAAGCAATGGAAACTCCGTCATAGGTACTGGTTCCTCGGCCAATTTCGTCCAACAAAACCAAACTTCGTTCTGAAATATTATTGAGAATGGACGCGGTTTCGTTCATCTCAACCATAAATGTGGATTCGCCCATCGAAATATTATCGCTTGCACCCACTCGGGTAAAGATTTTATCTACCACACCAATTTCAGCACGCTCGGCAGGAACAAAACTTCCAATTTGAGCCAGCAATACAATCAAAGCGGTTTGTCTGAGTATTGCCGATTTTCCTGACATATTGGGACCCGTTATCATAATGATTTGCTGATCATCACGATCCAAATAAACATCGTTGGAGATATACGGTTTTTCCAAAGGCAATTGTTTTTCAATTACCGGATGGCGTCCCTGTATAATTTCTAATGAAAACTGATCCGTTAATTGAGGGCAACAATACTGATTGCGTTGTGCCAAAACAGCAAAACCAATCAAACAATCCAGTGTTGCCAGTTGGTGTGCATTTTGTTGAATTTTATTTATAAAAGGCTGAATCGAAGCAATTAATTCAGAAAAAAGCATTTGCTCCAAAGCAGCGATCTTTTCTTCGGCTCCCAATATTTTGGATTCGTACTCTTTAAGTTCTTCCGTAATATAGCGTTCGGCATTCACCAAGGTTTGCTTTCGAATCCATTCTTCAGGTACCTTGTCTTTGTGCGTATTTCTCACTTCCAAATAATATCCAAACACATTGTTAAATGCGATTTTAAGAGAAGGAATTCCTGTTCGTTCGGTTTCGCGAGCCAACATCTCATCCAAATAGGATTTTCCGCCTTGTGAGATCGCTCTCAAATCGTCCAATTCTTGAGAAACCCCTTCGGCAATTGCATTTCCTTTGGAAAGCAAAACAGGCGCTTCTTCTTGAAGCGTTTTTCCAATAAGGACCCGAAGCTCGTCGCAAAGAAACAAAGCGTCTCCAATCGTTTCCAATGAGGTATTTCCTGTTTGGGAAAGCAATTCTTTTATCGGAAAAACTTCATCCAAAGAATGTTTGAGATGATTCACCTCTCGAGGGCTCACTTTGGCCGTTGCCACTTTTGAAACCAGCCGTTCCAAATCGCCCATTTTTTGAATGGATTGCTGTGTTTGCTGACGAACTCCAGGAGCTCCTACCCAATACGAAACCGCCTGATGGCGTTTTTCTATTTGGCTTTTGTTTTTTAATGGAAGAGATATCCAACGTTTTAGCATGCGTCCGCCCATGGGCGAACTGGTATGATCTATCACATCCAAAAGGGTTACTGCCTGCGAAGAATTTGGAGCCAGCAATTCCAAATTGCGCATCGTGAACCGGTCCATCCAAACGGCATCGTCATAAACAATGGGTTGAATTTTAGTAATATGAGACAGTTTCGAATGCTGCGTTTCTGACAGATAATGCAAAACAGCTCCTGAGGCTATTTTCCCCTCTAAAAGTCCTTCTACTCCAAATCCTTTGAGTGAGACTACATCAAAATGGGTGTGTAATTTTTCGGCCGTATAATCTTGCTGAAAAACCCAATCTTCGAGAAAGAAAAAAGGATAGGGTGAATTAAAATCTTGGGCAATCTGTTTTTTCCACTGCTTTGAAACCAACACTTCTTTGGGTGCAAAATTCTGAAGCAGCGTGTCAATATATTCTTGAGATCCTTGGGAAGTTAAAAATTCTCCCGTTGAAATGTCTAAAAAAGAAACCCCGTAATTGTTTTTTCCCCGGTATAATGCGCCTAAAAAATTATTGGATTTATCTTCCAAAACCCCATCAGAAAGCGCAACGCCGGGAGTGATCAATTCGGTTACTCCTCGCTTAACAATCGTTTTGGTCATTTTAGGATCTTCCAACTGATCGCAAATAGCAACCCGTTCTCCAGCTTTGACCAATTTGGGCAAATACGTTTGCAAAGAATGGTGGGGAAACCCTGCAAGCTCTGTTTCGCTTGAGCTTCCCGCTCCGCGTTTTGTTAATATAATGCCTAATATTTTGGAGGCTTTCACAGCATCTTGCCCAAAAGTTTCATAAAAATCTCCTACACGAAACAACAACAAAGCATCGGGATATTTCCCTTTGATTTGGTTGTATTGTTTCATCAACGGAGTTTCTTTATTGAGCTTTTTAGACGCCACTAAATCTTTTTTGATAAGAGGCTAATTTACTATTATTTGATAGGCTATAAAAACAATTGTTAAAATTCATTTTTTTTCTTTCTTTAGCGGTATGAAGCATTCCAACAGAAAGTTAAAAAATAGTGAACTCAACCGAAAAGAAATCCCTGCGTTTAAGCAAGCTAAAAAAACACCATTAACGGTCATTCTTGATGATGTTCGAAGCCTGAACAATGTCGGCTCTGTATTTAGAACCTCAGACGCTTTTTTAATTGAAAAAATATATTTGTGCGGTATTACCGCAGTGCCTCCTCACAAAGACATCCAAAAAACAGCCTTGGGAGCAACCGAAAGTGTTGATTGGAAATATGCAGAAAATGCAAAAGATGTAGTCAATCAACTCAAAGCAGCTGGTATCCAAATTTGGGCAATTGAACAAGCCGAAAATGCACAAATGCTGAACGATGTTCACATTGATTCCTCAAAAAAGCATGCCGTTGTTTTTGGAAACGAAGTCAAAGGAGTCTCTCAAGAAGTGATTGATGTGTGTGATGGGGTAATTGAAATTCCCCAATTGGGCACCAAACATTCTCTCAATATTGCTGTTAGTGCAGGAGTGGTTTTATGGGATTTTTTCAAAGTCCTTACAACTGATTAGCGATTCTTTGCAGCAATTGGCGGTAATCGGCTGAGCGTTCCACATAATCCAAATCGGAGCAATCGACCTTAATTACATTCCAATCCGAATGAATTTTTAAGTACTCCATATACCCTTGGTGAATGTTTTTTAAATACAACTCTTGGATATTTTTTTCATACGATCTACCTCTTTTTTTAATATTGCGAAGCAATTGATCGGGTGTTTGCATCAGGTATATGTACAAATCAGGGGCTTTCAGGTCCTTTGTCATCATGGCAAACAAATTCCGATACAGCTGAAACTCATCATTCCCGAGAGTTGCTTTCGCAAAAATCAGGGATTTAGAGATGTGATAGTCGGCCACAAAACCTTCGTGAAACAAATCAAGCTGCGCCAAGTGCTCGGAAAATTGCTGAAAACGATCCGCCAAAAATGACATTTCGAGGGGAAACGAATAGCGCTCTGGATTCTTGTAAAATTTGGGTAAAAATGGATTGTCTGCAAAACGCTCCAAAATAAGTTTTGCATTCAAATCGTGTGCTAACATTTCGGAAAGGGTTGTTTTTCCAGATCCAATAGTTCCCTCTACAACAATATGATGGTACTTTTTTAATGCAAAAACAGATGGAAAAACCAAAGAGGATTCTATAGGATTACAATCGCCAGTATCCTCGCATTCTTGTTGTAAATCAATGGCTGTTTTATGAAAAACAGGATGCACTTTTGAAGGAGCAATTTCGACCAAAGGATCGAGCACAAACTGTCGTTCGTGTAAATTGGGATGGGGAATCGAAAGCCCTTCTTTTTTGATAATTTTATTGTCATAAAACAAAATATCAACGTCCAAAGTCCGAGATTGGTAATGGGTTGATTTGTTACGAATTCGCCCATTGTTTTCTTCAATTCGAACGCACTGTTTCAACAAATCTAGGGGTAATAAATGTGTTTCAATGGAAACACAGGTATTGAGAAAAGGCGGTGCGTTAAACCCCCAGGAAGCTGTTTCATATACCGAAGCAATTGAGAGGATAGTTCCTGTTTTTTCTTCGATTTCCATCAACGCATTTTGAAGATAGGTCAGTCGATCTCCCTCGTTACTTCCCAACGATAAAATGGCATTTACTCTTTTCATTTCTAAAAAGCAAAGTACGGAAAAGAAAATCTAAAAAAACCTTATCTTTGAGGAAACCTTGTTAGTATGAATTTTTTAAGAAATGTGGCAGCAGCCATTCTGGGTACATTTATCTCACTTGGACTCTTATTCTTTTTGTTTATTGCAATCATCGTTGCGAGCGCCTCTTCTGATGCTTTTTCTGGCGGAGGAATTCCTGCTACTATTCACTCAAACTCGGTTTTGGCGTTACAGCTTCAAAAGCCTATTGTTGATCATATTGCTTCAGAAAGTGAGCTGGAAGAAGTGCTTGGTTTAGAGCCGGCTGCCTTTGGATTGGATGCCTTAATTCGTTCCATTGAAGTTGCAGAAAATGATGATCGCATTGAGGGAATTAGCATACAATTTCCGTTTATATCTGCTGGATTTAGTCAAACTCAAGCGCTTCGAAGGGCTTTGGACAATTTTAAGAAAAGTGGGAAATTCGTTTTTGCTTACCACGAATATTACACACAAAAAGATTACTATCTGGCTTCCGTTGCTGACTCGTTGTTTCTTCATCCTCAGGGGGAAGTAGATTTTAAAGGGCTTGCATCTGAAGTATTGTATTTTAAGGATTTCGAAGAAAAATCGGGACTGTCAGTGGAAGTAATTCGCCATGGGAAATACAAAAGTGCTGTCGAGCCTTTTCTTCAAAATACAATGAGTAATGAAAACCGGATTCAAATCAAAGAACTGCTTTGGTCGTTGTGGGAAACTGTCACAACAGATATGGAGCAATCGGGCTTACTTGATAAACCATCTTTGAATAAAATCGCCACCCAGCTTGAAGGACGAAATTCAGAAAGAGCATTGGAATCGGGCTTGGTTCATCAACTCGTTGAACGCGATGAGTATGAAGCCGTTTTGAAAAATAAAGTGGGTATTGCTATGGACGACGATCTTCATCTGGTTTCCATTCAAGATTATCTTTCATCACTTCCCTCCTCCATCAATTTGAAAACAAAAAATAAGATTGCGGTTATTTATGCGCAAGGAGAAATTGTTTACGGAGAAGGAAATAAGGAAACCATTGGGCAAGAAATAATGATTGAGGCACTTGAAGAAATTCAGAATGACGACCGAATAAAGGGAGTAGTTCTTCGTATAAATTCGCCCGGAGGAAGTGCATTGGCGTCTGAGCTAATTTTACGAAAACTCGTAACCACCAAAAGCACCAAACCTTTGGTGGTTTCTTTAGGCGATGTAGCTGCTTCAGGAGGCTATTATATAGCTTGTATGGGCGATGAGATTATTGCTGAGTCGTCTACCATTACGGGCTCCATTGGCGTATTTGGCGCGCTTCCCAATGCTAGAGGACTTGCCAACAAATGGGGAATCAACGCCGAACAAGTTGCCACGCATCCAAACGCTGTGGGTTACAGTGTTTTTGAACCCTTGAGCGAATCGTTTCGGAAAGTAACAACGGAAAGTATTGAAAAAGTTTACAATACGTTTGTAAAACGAGTGGCTAAAGGAAGAGGATTGACTTATGAGCAGGTAAATAAAATCGCTCAAGGAAGAGTTTGGTCTGGTTTGGATGCTAAAAAAATTGGTTTGGTGGACGATCTTGGAGGTCTTGACAAAGCATTGGAAAGAACTGCCTCATTAGCGAAAATATCAGAATACAACATAACCGTTTATCCCAAATACAAAGATGATTTTCAGGACATCCTTAAAGAACTCCAAAACGGTCCGTTTGGAAAAATACATCAAACTGGAATTCAATCCGAATTGAAAAAAACCATCGGTCCATTGCTCCGTTCCATTGAACGTTTTTCAAATCAAGAAGGAATTCAGGCACGACTTCCTTTTGAATTGATTATCAAATAATGCGTATGAACAATAAAGACCGTCAGTTGGCGCAACAAATTTATCTGTATTTGGCCGCCTTATTCATCACTTCCTTGGTAGTGTCCAATTTGATTTTTCAAAAATTTTTCTACTGGTATCCTTTCGAGTGGGAAGTTTTTGGATTTTCGTTGTTTGAGCTTTCAGTAGGTATTTTGCCGTATCCCATTACTTTTTTAATTACCGACTTGATTTCTGAAATTTACGGTCAAAAAAAAGCCAATCAAGTAGTTGTTGCAGGTATTTTTGCTTCTTTTTTTTCAATGGGCATTGTACTTATCGCCAATGAAGTTCCAGCTTTGGAAACATCGCCTGTTGATGACGAAGTATTTTCTCAGGTATTTTCGCTGTCGCCCATCGCGGTTTTGGCGTCTATGTTGGCTTATTTGTTTGCGCAGTTTATTGATATCAGAATTTATCATTTTTGGAAACGCTACACAGACGGGAAAAAGCTTTGGTTACGAAACAATTTTTCCACCTTTTCATCCCAGTTTATCGATACTTTTACGGTAGTTTTACTACTTTCTTTGTTCGGCGTTTTGCCTTGGAGCATGTTTTGGGGACTGCTTTTATCGGGTGTTGTTTTCAAAATACTCATTGCCCTATTTGACACCCCCCTGTTGTATCTTTTTGTTGGAATGTTTCGCAAACGATTTCAATTGAAAGCTGGCGAGGAAATTCAATTGTAAAAACAAAAAAAGAAATCAGCCCAATACACGTAAATCGGAAATCCACGGCTGTTGCTGATTTCATTAATTGAACAAGAATATTTTTCTAAAAAACTTTAAATTCGGTTCTTCTATTTTTAGCATGCTGAGCGGGAGAGCAAGGTTTTGAATCGTCACAATCGTTGAGCAACTTGGACTCTCCGTATCCAACAGCAATCAACCGGTCGGACTTAATGCCTTTTTCTATCAAATAATCAACAACACCCTTTGCACGTTTTTCAGAAAGTTGTTGATTGAATGCTTAGCCACCCTGAGAGTCTGTGTGTGAGCCAATTTCTATTACAGAAGAACTGTTTTTCATAAGAATTGATAAAATATGTTTATCAATGAGTCGTTTGGATTCATTTGTAAGGGCGGCACTTCCTGAGGCATAATGAATAGGAACAACACCTACTTGCTCGGGTAAGGTACATGGAACTTCACGCCAGGCGGTCATTCCTCCTTTTTTGACTAATACTTTTTTGACTACCTGAGCATATTCAGCAGGAACTTCTATTTCACGAGTGGTTTCGTCTTTTACCAAAACGCTTCGCTCTATTTTTTTCGTTTGTTGAGGAATCAACTCTTCGCGGGTTTTGGCGGGGGTTACTTCCACTTGTTTTGGGATCAGTTTGTAATTGCCAATCACTTTCATTGATTGTGTTGTGGTAGGGCTTTTTAAACGCTTTACTGGAATTGATCGAACCACAGCTGGGCTTTCCCGATAATGAAAAACACGACAGTCTGCAGGATTGATGGAAGGACAATTCGGATCGTCTTCTCCTGCTACCCAAGATCCTGATTTTGGAAATACCTCAACAGATTCTTCGGCTGTAGAAAATGAGGCGGGAACCACTCGCAATTGATGATACGGATCTTTGAGCCAAACCGTATCAACTACTGACTTGTAAACAGCTGGCTGATAAATAAATCGTTTGGATGCAGGGCGAATTATAACTTCTTTAACTTCGGTTTGATACACTGCAGGGACAATTTCCAGAGTTTTATGAGCTGGACGGGTTAATACTTGAATCGTTTCTTCTTTGTATTCGTCTGGAACAATACATTTGGCATAACATTTTCCAGATTCAGGGTTTTCTGGAAGTTGGTCAAAATATTCTTGAGAAAAAAGCGATGCGCATAAGAAGAGTGCAAAAATCGAGTAGATTGATTTCATATTAATTAAGAATTAGGGTTAAACTTCAAGACAAAATTAGTAAAAAAAATAGAAAAAAAGGGAATTGATTGTAGGATTAAATCACAAAAAATAATTATTTAAATTGTAAAAAAATCACACAGAAAATCTTGCGACAACCCCTTCATTGCTGCGAATATTAAAAACTGTTTGGTCCTCGAAAATTAAATACTGTCCTTTAATCCCGACCAATTTTCCTTGATAACGAGTGGCTTTTTCCAAATTCAAACTTTTGACTTTATTAGGATAGCTCTCTACAGGAAATTGAAAATGCAACGGTTCGATATCTCGAACAATGTAGGGCTTAACTTCTTTGGGAAGATGCTCCAAGGAGTGTTCTTTTTCTGCTTGCAAATCGATTGTCAAATCACTTTGTTGAAGCATTTGGCGCCAGTTGGTTTTATCTGCATAATGGCCTTTGAGGGCGACTTCTGTAATTCCTGCCAAATACCGATTGGGAGCTTCAATGATGGGAATTGCCGAAGTAGCTCCTTGATCGATCCATCGGGTAGGAATCTGTGATTTTCGAGTGACTCCTACTTTCAAATTGCTAGAAACAGCCAAATAAACAATATGGGGTTGAATTTGTACTTTTTTTTCAAAAGCTAAATCACGATCTTCAATATCCAGATGGGCTTTGCTCAATTCGGGTCGCATAATCCAATCTCCTGCACTGGGAATTTCAAAAAAACAATTTTTACAAAATCCTTGCCTGAAAATGGGTTTGGACAAATGACAATTCAAGCATTCGTGTCCCAAAAATTGAATCTCTAGCTTTTTTCCTAACAAAGAATTCATGTGAAGAAAGTCCTTCTCAAACTCTAAGTAGTACTGAATAGGCGTGTTGTAATGAGATTTCATCTTTGTCAAAACTCCTTGGAACATATTCATAATTTTTAGTTACTTTTATTTTTTTTAAAGATACCAAAAAATGCCTATCCCCTTATTCAATTCTATTCTTTCCTGGTTCTTGAAAAAGCGCATACATCAAATAGAGCTTTTTTTAAAATATCCCAACGAAGTTCAGAACGAAGTGCTTATAAAACTTCTCGGTGCTGGCAAGAATACAGAAATTGGTCGCAAATATGGGTTTGAAAGTATAAACAATTACGAAACCTTTAAAGAACGAGTGCCTTTGTGTCAATACGAAGATATTGTTCCACTCATTGAGCGCGCTCGAAAAGGGGAACAAAATATTTTTTGGAATACGCCTATCAAATGGTTTGCAAAATCGAGTGGAACCACCGACGCTCAAAGCAAATACATTCCCGTAAGTACAGAATCTCTTGAGGACTGTCATTTCAAGGCAGGGAAAGATATGTTGAGCCTTTACATCAACAACAATGAAAATTCACAACTATTTTCGGGCAAAGGACTTCGTTTGGGCGGAAGTAAAAAACTATACGAAAGTAATAATACTTATTTTGGAGATTTGTCTGCCATTATCATTGACAACTTACCCCTTTGGGCCGAGCTAGTCAGTACGCCTAGTAACGACGTATCGCTCATGAGTGACTGGGAAGTAAAAATGAATATGATTGTCAATGAAACACTTCAGGAAGACGTAACCAGCTTGGCAGGAGTTCCGTCATGGATGATGGTTTTGCTTACTACCGTTTTGGAAAAAACAGGAAAATCACATGTTTTAGAAGTGTGGAAGAATCTCGAAGTGTATTTTCATGGCGGAGTAAGCTTTGAGCCATACCGCGAAGCCTACGAGAAATTAATGCCCAAGTCTGAGTTCAATTATTACGAAATTTACAACGCCTCAGAAGGTTTTTTTGGAATCCAAGATCAAAATCACTCCAACGAACTTCTTTTGATGTTGGACTATGGTATTTTTTACGAATTCATTCCTATGAAAACGTTTGGAACATCCCGTCAGAAAGCTGTTCGGTTATCAGATGTTGAATTACACACACAATATGCTGTTGTAATTTCTACCAATGCGGGTTTGTGGAGATATTTAATTGGAGATACCATTCGATTCACATCCCTTCACCCGTATCGTTTCAAGGTTTCAGGTCGAACCAAACATCACATCAATGTTTTTGGAGAAGAATTGATGATTGAAAATACAGATCGCGGACTGGCTGAAATTAGCAAACGCCACGGAGTTAGTATTGTCGATTATACGGTAGGACCTATTTTTATGAAAGATAAAAACAAAGGCGGACACGAATGGATTATAGAATTTAAAACACCTCCTAAAGACGCTCCTCTTTTTGCCAAACAATTGGATGAAGAATTGCAAAAACTAAATTCCGACTATCAAGCCAAAAGGGATATGAATATCACGCTAAATCCGCTGATAATTCATCAGGCAAGACCGTCACTTTTTTATGATTGGTTGAAAAAAGAGAAAAAATTAGGCGGTCAGCACAAGATTCCTCGGCTTTCTAACGAAAGAAAATTTGTAGAAGAATTGCTTGCAATGAATCAGTCCTAAGAAACCGCTTTCAATTGATTCAATTTGGATTTATTCAACTTTGAAAGCACGTAATTTTTGTCTATTTTCAATTGGGTTTGGTCAGTACCCGGAAGCTCAAACATGGCGTCGGTAAGAACCGCCTCACACAAAGATCGTAACCCTCGAGCCCCTAACTTGTATTCAATTGCTTTATCGACAATTGTGTTCAAAGCTGAACGGTTAATTGAAAACGCAATTCCATCCATTTCAAACAACTTTTCGTATTGCTTGATAATGGCGTTTTTGGGCTGAGTAAGGATTGCCAAAAGAGTAGATTTATCCAGCGGATTCATATGGGTAAGAACGGGCAATCTTCCAATTATTTCAGGAATCAAACCAAAATCCTTCAAATCGGTTGGAATAATGTATTGAATCAAATTATCTTGATCGTAACTAACCTCTGCTTTGGATGTGTTGTAACCTACCGACTGCATGTTGAGTCGCTTGGAAATGTGGCGATCGATTCCATCAAAAGCACCTCCAGCAATGAACAATATATTTTCGGTATTGACTTCAATAAATTTTTGATCGGGATGTTTTCTTCCTCCTTTGGGCGGAACATTGACTACCGTGCCCTCAAGAAGTTTTAACAAGGCTTGCTGAACTCCTTCTCCAGAAACATCTCGTGTAATGGATGGATTGTCACTTTTTCGAGCAATTTTATCCACCTCATCAATAAAAACAATCCCATGTTGGGCTTTTTCTAAATCGTAATCTGCAGCCTGTAGGAGTCGTGTTAAAATACTCTCTACATCTTCACCTACATATCCGGCTTCAGTGAGAACCGTAGCGTCTACAATAGCTAAAGGAACATTGAGCATCCGCGCAATGGTTTTGGCCATTAGGGTTTTACCCGTTCCTGTTTCTCCTACCATCAAGATATTGCTTTTTTGAATCTCAATATCTTCTTTATTTTGTGGCTGAAGCAATCGCTTGTAGTGGTTGTAAACAGCGACAGAAAGAACTCGTTTGGTTACATCTTGACCAATGATATATTCATCAAGAAACAATTTGATTTCAACAGGTTTTTTAAGAGTCAAGTCTTTGGAAAGCGTAGCATCCGATTCTTGCGAGGATTCTTCCAAAACAATTCCATTGGCTTGCTCAATACAACGGTCACAAATATGAGCGTCTAAGCCTGCAATTAGCAAGCTGGTTTCCGCTTTTTTTCTTCCACAAAAAGAGCATATAAGTTCTTGGGTGCTCATTGTTTTAGGGTGTTAACTTTTAGTCAAAATTTCGTCAATCATTCCATAATTTTTAGCCTCATTGGCTTTCATCCAATAATCACGGTCGCTATCGTCATGAACCTTATCGTATTTTTGACCTGAATGATTTGCAATAATATCGTACAATTCTTTCTTTAACTTTAGAATTTCACGAGCCGTAATTTCAATATCTGAAGCCTGCCCTTGAGCACCCCCTAGCGGTTGGTGAATCATGACTCGCGAGTGTGTGAGTCCAGATCGTTTTCCTTTTTCACCAGCACAAAGCAATACGGCTGCCATCGAAGCAGCAATTCCGGTACAAATTGTAGCCACATCGGGCTGAATGAACTGCATGGTATCGTAAATTCCAAGACCAGCATATACGCCTCCTCCTGGAGAATTGATGTAGATTTGAATGTCTTTGCTTTTATCAACACTTTCCAAGAACAACAACTGCGCTTGGATAATATTGGCTATGGAATCATTAATAGCGGTTCCTAAAAAAATAATACGATCCATCATCAATCTGGAAAAAACATCCATTTGAGCGACATTCATTTGACGTTCCTCGATAATATAGGGAGTCATGCTGCTGATCAATTGATCGTAGTACATAGAATTTACTCCATGTTCTTGGGTCGCAAATTTTTTAAACTCATTTCCGTAGTCCATAAAAAATAGTATTAAAAATCAATTATTTAAAGGGTTGAAGCTATAAAGATACTAAAATTAGCCCGCAACCTACTTATTTTTTATAAGCCTCTTTCACAAATTGATCGTAGGTAGTCTTTTTTTCTTTGAGTTTGGCTTCCGATTTGAAAAGATCAATAAGTTTTTGACTCATCATTTGGTCCGACAAACGCTTTACCTCGTCTTGATTGGAAAGAATACGAGCTGCAATATTTTCAAGTTCGCTTTCTTCAGGATTGAGTTGCCCAAATTGTGCCATTTGAGTTTTGATCATTCCTTTAGAATATTCTTTCAATTCTTCAAACGCGACTTGGAGGTTGTGCTCAGAAATAAGCTTTCCTTCAATGAGTTGGTACCGCAATCCTTTTTCTGATTTTTCATACTCGGCAGCAGCTTCCTCAGCTGTAAGCGGATTTTCTCCAGCCGTTTGAATCCATTTCTTTAAAAACTCGGCAGGCAAATCAAATTTTGTGTTTTCTAGCAAGGACTCTGTTACATCGTTTAATAGTTTTTGATCGGATTGGGAAGCAAATTGCTTTTCTGCATCTTCTTTCAATTTGTCTCTTAATTCTGTAACCGTTTTAACCGCATCTTTTCCAAAAAGCTTGTCGAAAAGCTCCTGATCCAAATCGGCAGGTTCTCTAAGATTAATTTCTTCGATGGTAAATTGCACTTCGATATCGAGTCCATGTGCTGCATCGTGTTCGACTTTCAAATGCTTGACTAGATCGTGATCGTCTTCAAACAACCCTTTGGTGTTGAGCGTTACCACATCTCCTACTTTAGCACCTAAAAATATTTTTGGATTCTTTTTTCCCTTTAGACTACTATATTCAATAGTAGATTTATTGTCAATATTGGCTTCTTGGTTTGAAAAAGTTCCTGTAATCTCTGTGTTTTTTACGACTTCGTTTTGAGAGACTAACTTTCCGTATTGTTTTTGAATGTTTGCCACCTGGTCATCAATCATTTTATCATCTGCATAAATGATATAATGCGTAATGGATTTTTTGGATTTTAGGTCGATGTCAAATTCGGGAGACAATCCCAATTCAAATGCAAATGAGAGTGTATCTGCGTCCCAGTTCAAATCTTCTTGTGCCTGAGGAAGCGGATTTCCAAGAATTGCTAATTTTTCTTCTGTCAAATAATCATTTAGTGATTTTTGCAATAATTTATTTACCTCATCAGCAATGATAGCTTTCCCGTATTGTTTCTTAATCAGGCCCATAGGAACTAGGCCTTTTCTAAAGCCTGGAATATTGGCTTTTTTACGGTAATTTTCCATGACTTTTTGAACGTCATCATCATAATCTGCTTTGTCGATATCAATCGTAATCATCGCATTCAAAGCATTTACATCTTTTCTTGTAACTTTCATTTCTTTTTTGTTTTTAACTACGCAATTATCTCAAGATTGCCAGAATAAAAGAAATCATTTTTTAAAAATTTGATCTTCTTAAATTCAGTCGGCAAAAATAGGATTTTTTAATTGGGGCAGCAAGTTTTTAAGAACTTGATTTTGGGGGTATTATTTCTATTTTTCAATTAAAAAGCGGTGGGTTATTTCGTAAAATTGAACGGGATTCTCTGCATGAAGCCAATGTCCTGCATTTTGGATGGTTTCAAGTGTTGTATAGGGAAAATGCTGTTTCAAAAGACTGAAATCCTCATCGGTTATGTAATCTGATTTTTCCCCTTTTAAAAACAATGTAGAGCCGTGAAACAAATAAGAGCTAGGCAGGGCCTCCCCAACGGCTTCTGCTTTTTGGGAAAGTACGGATATATTGGCACGAAGACCCAATCTGTCTTTTGTTTCCCAATACAAGTTTTTTAACAAAAATTGACGCACTCCTTTTTCAGTAACGAATGTGGATAGGGCTTCATCGGCTTGTAATCGAGAGGAAATGGTGTTAAAGTCCAATGCACTCAGTCCTTTTAATATTTGTTGATGATGAGGCGGGTAATATTTGGGTGCGATATCGGCAATTACCAATTTTTCGACCCGATTGGAATATTTGGCGGCATAGTACATTGCTGTTTTTCCCCCCATTGAATGCCCTAAAAGATGAAATTTGTTAAGACCATAATGAGCTGAATAACGCTCCAGATCATCAGCCATTACATCGTATGAAAATTCGGGGCTGTGAAAACTTCTCCCATGATTTCGCTGATCAACCAAATGCACTTCAAAACCGCTATTTGAAATATTTTTGGCAAACGTTTTCCAGTTATCAGACATTCCTAAAAAACCGTGAAGTATGAGTAATGGTTGTCCCGATCCAAATTGTGTAGCATGTAAAATCATGCTTTCAATTTGCTTAGATATTGACCAATCACATTTTCCAATCCATAATAAAGAGATTCGCAAATGAGCGCATGACCTATCGAAACTTCCAATAATCCAGGAACTTCTTTAGCAAAAAACGCAATATTCTCAAGGCTCAAATCATGACCTGCATTCAAACCCAAGTCGATTTTTTGAGCCAAAACCGCAGAATCGATAAAGGGCTGAATGCCTGAAAAATTGCCTAATTGATGTTGGTGAGCATAAGATTCTGTATATAACTCAATACGATCGGTGCCTGTTTGCTTAGCTCCTTCAATCTGTTTTAGGACAGGATCAACAAAAATAGAAGTTCGTATTCCGTTTCGTTGAAATTCGGCGATCACCTCAGTCAAAAAGTCACAATGTTTCAATGTATCCCATCCGGCATTCGAAGTTATCGCATCTTCGGCATCGGGAACCAAGGTGACTTGTGTTGGCTTTACTTCCAGTACCAAATCAACAAATACTGAATTGGGATTGCCTTCTATGTTGTATTCTGTTTGAATGACCTTTGGTAAGTCTCGAGCGTCTTGGTAGCGAATATGTCGCTCATCCGGTCGTGGATGGACTGTAATTCCTTGAGCACCGAAATCCTGGATATCAGACGCCACTGATAAAAGATTGGGATTGTTGCCTCCTCTTGCATTTCGAAGGGTTGCAATTTTATTGATGTTGACACTTAATTTCGTCATGGTAGGTTTTTTTACAAAAATATATATTTACCTTACAATTTTGTCACTTATTTTAACTATTTTGCATTGAAGTAAAATCAATCCATTGAGCATTAAAATCGAAAACAACTCCTTAATTTTATTAACACCTGCAATGAAATTGTTAGATGCTAACAACGCGTTTTTGAAAATGAATGTTTCCCATCTTCCAGTGGTTCAAGAGGATATTTTTTTAGGAATGTTATCTCGAGACAGTATAAAAGGTCTCAATGAGACATCTCTTCTTGAAAATTACGTTTCGCATCTTGAACCGATTTTTGTTAGAGAAACAGCTCATTGGATGGAAGTTCTTCACGTTATGCAGGAAAATTCTTGTAACCATATTGCTGTATTAAATGATCTAGGAACTTTCATTCAAGTCCATCATCTTAAGGATGTTTTGGAACATTTATTGAGCACTCCTTTGATTAGTCAAAAAGGAAATGTATTGGTGATAGCAGCTGACGCTACTGATTTTAGCTTGTCACAAATTACTCAAATCGTTGAAGCTCACCAGGGAACTATTTTGGGAGTTTTGGTTGAAAATCAAGACCCATCTACTGTTCAAATTTGTATAAAATTACAAACTCCTGATTTTAACAATACATGTTTGAGTTTGCGAAGATATGGTTATGATATTCTGTCATCTAAAGCAGGAAAAAATGGGTATTCTGAGTTTGAAACACAAATTGATTATTTAAAAAAATACATATTTAACTAAACTATTCTTTATGAAAATTGCGATTTACGGTCAGTTTTCTAACCGCGATACGATTGATGTTCTAAAGGTAGTAATGTTGTTGATGGAGCCTTTAAATTTTGAAGTTTCCTTAGAAAATGAGCTGTATCAAAACACTCAAGAATTACACGCAGGAAATCCTAAGGTTTCTGCATTTCATTCCTACGAAGATATTGACTCCAAATGCAATTTGTTTATCTCTATTGGAGGAGACGGTTCGATGTTGCGAGCCATGACATTTATTCGTGATTTGGGCATTCCAATTGTTGGATTTAATACGGGGAGATTGGGCTTTTTGGCAACGCTTCAAAAAGAGGATGTCAAAAACAGCCTTTCAGAAATTATTAAAGGAAATTACCGCATCGAAGAACGCGCATTGCTTACTGTTAAAACAACTCCAAGTTACAAAGAAATTGAAGCGATGCCATTGGCTCTTAACGAGGTTTCTGTTGGAAGAAAAAACACCACTTCCATGATTAATATCGACACCCATTTGGATGATGAATATTTAAACAATTACTGGGCAGATGGGCTAATTATAGCAACACCTACGGGCTCTACGGGTTATTCATTGAGTAGTGGAGGGCCTGTCATGGCACCCTCTAGTGAAGCTCTAGTCATTACTCCTATCGCTCCGCACAATTTAAATGCACGTCCGCTAGTGATTCCAAACCACACATCCATTAAACTTCGAGTAATTGGAAGAGAAGAAGACCATTTACTTTCTCTAGACTCAAGAATAATTACTGTTGCAATGGATACAGAAATAACTATTAAAAAAGCTCCCTTTACCTTAAAAATGGCACAACTCAACGACGAACGTTTTTTTAAAACTCTTCGAAAGAAGTTGTTGTGGGGAGAAGATACCCGAAATTGAGCAATATTTTATAAAAAACACGGTTATTTTATGAACGTGTAGGGATTGGAGAATGTCTATCTTTGTGCGTTTGAATGATGAAAAATATTTTTTTGATTTTCGCGATAATTGGAAGTGTAGCGATGGGATTTTCGCAACTTCATGAAATTGGACTCTATGGAGGCGGATCGAATTATATAGGTGACGTTGGAAATACAACCTATATCAATCCGTCAAAATTTGCTGGAGGCATTATCTACAAATGGAATGTTCATGAACGCTATTCGTGGAGAGCCAGTGTCATTCATTCAACTCTTAGCAATTCAGATGCAAGCTCGAATCTTTCATATAGAAATGAACGGATGCTTTCGTTCGAAAATAAAATTACGGAAGCAAGTGCAGGAATAGAATTTACGTTCTGGAATTTTAATCTCAACCAAGACGGCTTGTTGTGGTCACCCTATATTTATAGTGGAATTAGTTATTTTAATTACAATGAATTGTACTACGAAATTGGAGAAACAGCAGCAAAAAAATATGAGCCCAACACAGCCTTTGCAATTCCTATCAATGTAGGAGTGAAAGTGCGTATTGGCTGGAGATTCTTATTAGGAGTGGAAATTTCTGCAAAAGTGACCTTAACTGACAATATTGATGGAAGTTTTAGTAGTTTTACCGTCAAAGACAAAGCTCCTAATTTTGGAAACAGTTTAAGCAGTGATTGGTATGTGTTTTCTGGAATGACTCTTACCTATACATTTGGGAGGCCGCCATGTTATTGCCCTTAAAAACAAATAAATGAGTTTAAAAAGTAGTATCCGAAACTTGGATTTACCCAAGCACATAGCCATCATTATGGACGGCAATGGACGGTGGGCAAAAGATCAAGGGTTAAAACGTGTGTTGGGACATCAAAACGGAACCAAAGCCGTTAGGGAAACCGTAGAAGGAGCTGTAGAATTGGGTATAAAACATTTGACTCTTTTTGCGTTTTCAACCGAGAATTGGAAACGCCCTCAACTTGAAATCAATACCCTAATGAAACTTTTGGTTTCTTCGCTTAAAAAAGAATTACCCACTCTCTTAAAAAACAATATTCGCCTTCTTGCTATAGGAAACTTACAGTCTCTTCCCTCAAAGGCTTATAATGAACTGAATGAAGTAATGAGTAAAACCGCAACCCATTCGGGTTTAACCCTAACTCTTGCTCTAAGTTATGGCGCTAGGGAAGAAATTGTGAAAGCTGTTAAGGACATTAGTGAGAAAGTTAAAAATAACATAATTTCTCCTGAAAATCTTGATGAAACGATTATAAATGAGCATCTTTACACGCAAAATTTACCAGAGGTAGATTTATTGATTAGGACAAGTGGAGAATACAGAGTAAGTAATTTTTTATTGTGGCAAATAGCCTACGCTGAACTATACTTTACTCCAGTATTTTGGCCTGAATTTAATAAAGAAGACCTTTTTAAAGCAATCGTTAATTATCAACAAAGAGAACGAAGATTTGGAAAAACGAGTGAACAACTTCAATAAAAGAGCTTTATATCGTTATACTGTACGATTACTTTTATTCAATCTAGCGATGTTTTTTACATCAATAATAAGTGCCCAAAACCTATCCTTTGATAAAGGCAAAGAATATGTTCTCAATGAAATTAAAGTTTCGGGTATAAAAAGTTTTAGCGAACAAACAGTCGTTGCCTACACCCGCTTACGAAAAGGTCAAAAAATACAAATTCCTGGCGAAGAAATTAGTGCAGTTATTAAAAAACTGTGGGGGCTGGAATTGTTTAGCGATATTAATATTTATTTGATCGATGTAAAAGACAATAACGCTAGTATTGAGCTAGTTATTAAGGAATTACCTACGCTTTCTGAGTTTACAGTTACTGGACTTAAAAAAGGAAAAATAGAAACTATTGTCAAAGACACTGAGTTAAAGAAAGGTAAAAAATTGTCAGAAAGCTTTCTGACCAATACCAAAAACTACATTATCAATAAGTACAAAAAACTAGGTTATTTCAATACCAAGGTTACCCTTGATATGAAAGCCGACACTACTGGTGCTAACAATAAAAAAATGTTAATCCATGTAGATAAAGGGAGACGAGTAAAAGTAAATAGCATTGAATTTGTTGGAAACAATGTAGTGAAAACCTCCAAGCTTAAAAGTAAATTTAAAAATACCAAATCCAAATTTTTTGGGCGATTTTGGAAACGATCAAAATATATTGAGGCTGATTACAAAGAAGATTTGGCGGCAGTAATGGAATATTATAAAGAAAAAGGGTACCGAGATGCGCGAATCATTATGGATACCGTTACTATTGCTAATAACTCAATTGATATCAAAATTGAACTTGAAGAGGGAAACAAATATTATTTTGGAGATATTTCATTCCTCGGAAACACGGTTTATACTGACCAGCAATTATCCAGAGTCCTTGGCCTTAAAAAAGGAGACACCTACAACGGAGTTCTTCTTAAAAAAAGGATTGCAGATCAAACAAAACCCGATGGAGAGGATTTAACCAATCTTTACCAAAACAATGGTTATTTATTTTCTAGCATTAACCCTGTAGAAGTTTCTGCTGAAAACGACACTATCAACTTCGAAGTTCGAGTTACGGAGGGAAAACCCGCTTATTTTAATAAAATTAGCGTTGTTGGAAACGATCGAACAAACGACCATGTTATCTATCGTGAATTACGAACCAAACCGGGTGAGCTTTACAGCAAAGATTTGGTGGTTCGAACTGTACGTGAACTTGGGCAACTCGGTTTTTTTGATGCAGAACAAATTTCTCCCGATTTCAAAAATGTCGATCCCAACGCCGGAACGGTTGATATCGAATACGGTTTGGTTGAAAAAGGAGCCAGTCAAATCGAACTTCAAGGAGGTTATGGCGGAGGTGGATTTATCGGAACCCTAGGGTTATCGTTCAACAACTTTTCAATTCGAAATATTAAGAATAAAGAAGCCTACAAACCGCTGCCTATGGGAGACGGACAATCGTTATCGCTTCGGCTTCAAGCCAGTCGCTTTTTTGAAACTTATAGTTTTTCATTTTCAGAACCCTGGATGGGTGGAAAACAGCCTGTTCAATTCTCAATGTCTCTTTCCAATACCATTCAATATCGTTATAACTATATGACGGGAAGAGCCGACAAAGACCAATTCTTTAGAATTAGTGGAATCAACTTTGGATTGGCCAAACGACTTCAAGTTCCCGACGATTATTTTACACTCTCTCAATCCATTGGTTTTCAATATTTTGATTTGAAAAATTATTTTACAGGCCTGTTTACTTTTGGAAATGGATCGTCAAATAATTTGTCGTACACCATAGCACTTTCTAGAAATAATACCTTTACCAACCCAATTTTTCCATTGGGAGGATCCAAATTTTCATTGAGCGCTAAGCTTACATTTCCCTACTCCCTGTTTTCAAGTACTGATTTTGGAGATTTAGAAAATCAACCTACATATCAGGATGCAAATGGAAATCCGAATCGTGCCAAAATCGATCAAGAAAAGAATCGTTGGTTAGAATATTACAAACTGAAATTTGCTGGTGAGTGGTATACGCGCTTGTTTGATAAATTGGTTTTAAAAACACAAGCTGAATTTGGATTTTTGGGAGCTTACGACAACGATCGAGGAATTATTCCATTTGAACGTTTTTATTTAGGGGGCGACGGGTTAGCTAACTTCGCTATGGACGGAAGAGAAACAATTGCCCTGAGAGGATACGAAAATCAGTCATTGTCGGACAGAAATAATGGATCAACGATCTACAATAAGTTTTCATTAGAATTACGATACCCTATCAGCCTGAAGCCTTCGGCATCGATTTACGCTTTGTCGTTTTTGGAAGCTGGAAATGGGTTTGACAATTTTAAAGAATATAATCCGTTTAATATGAAACGTTCTGCAGGTTTAGGAATTCGTATCTTTATGCCTGCATTTGGACTCTTAGGGATTGACTTTGGCTACGGGTTTGACAGTCCCTTAGATAATGATTTAACTCCTAACGGATGGGAAACTCACTTTATTATCGGTCAGCAATTTTAAAAACAAAAAACCCAATCTTGTTTAAAACCTATGTCATGAAAAAAAGTGTAATTTTTTTAATTGTTATAGGACTCCTTGCAGTAATTCCTCTTCAGGCTCAGCGGGGCGTTCGAATTGGATATATTGATATGGAGTATCTTTTGTCTCAAATGAATTCGTATCAAAAAGCCACGGCAGATCTTGAAGAAAAAAGCAAAGCCTGGAAAGATGAAATTTTGCAAAAACAAGACGAAATAAAAAGAATAGAAGAAGAATTTGAAGCAGAAAAACCGCTTTTAACTCCTTCACTTATCGAGGAAAGGATTGATGACCTTGAATATGAAAAAAACAAGCTAATAGAATATCAGCAAAAAAGGTTTGGCCCTCAAGGAGATTGGTTTGTACAACAACAAAATTTGATTCAACCCATCCAAGATCAAGTACTTTCAATCGTTCAGCAAATTGCAGATAAAAAGAAATACGATTTTGTCTTTGATCGAAGCTCTGATGTGTTCATGTTATATTCCGAAAAAAAATACGATATTAGCGAACTCGTTCTTAAAAATATTAAAAAGGCTGAAAAACTTCAAAGTGCAGAAGAAAGTGATCAAGACAATGAACTGATTCTTGATGATGAAAGCTTAGATGATGTAGACCCAGAGAAGGAAGCTCGAAGAAAAGAACTCGAACAAAAGAAAGCAGAACGAGCAAAAAGAATTGAAGAGGAAAAGGCTGAACGCGCTCGAATTATTGAAGAGAAAAAAGCAGAACGTGCTCGTGTTTTAGAAGAAAAAAGAAAGGCATACGAAGCTGAAAAA
>ERZ887851.1269-NODE-1269-length-22303-cov-9.577985_pt1 | contig 22303 bp, 22 predicted proteins | sample MGYA00521100_ERZ887851 | MGnify/ENA primary metagenome ERZ887851 (study PRJEB32303, sample SAMEA104408602) | aquatic metagenome | biome: Brackish water; feature: Pelagic; material: water | place: Baltic Sea | collected 2014-06-06T16:11:00 | depth 11,444 m ... | reverse complement strand
ACCGAGACTGTCAAGGGACCCACGACCCGGTACCGAATTGTCCGACCCAATGTGGATATCAAGGAGGCACCTTTGAGAGAGTCTTTAACGTCTCACTTCAACAGCAAGGGTCCGGTCAGGCGTGTCCTGGACCCATCAGTCACACATGCCCGGCGACGCAAGAGTGCGACATCGTGAACGGGCAACCTGGAGTGGTGAACCGAGACTGTCAAGGGACCCACGACCCGGTACCGAATTGTCCGACCCAATGTGGATATCAAGGAGGCACCTTTGAGAGAGTCTTTAACGTCTCACTTCAACAGCAAGGGTCCGGTCAGGCGTGTCCTGGACCCATCAGTCACACATGCCCGGCGACGCAAGAGTGCGATTACTACGCGGTGAAGAACTGTGTTTGGGGCAGCACAGAGGAGTATAAACAAGGGTGTCCTGGTTCGAACCAGTTTCCGGGAGGAGGGACGTGCTACAAAAAAACATTGGACACATCCATGTTCAGACGTCTGACACCGTCCGAATCTACGAATTCTGATCCACAGATTGCCACTCGGTGTTACAACGAACTGTCCAACACGGGCATGTCTGTGGATAACACGCTCGGTCAGGAGAACTACGATCAGGCGAAACGTACATGCGAAAGCCAAGGGGTGGGATGGCGAATGCCCAGAACCATGGACGAGGTGGGAAAAACGTGCGGCACCGGTTTCGGATACGACGACGCCTTTGTTTGGATGGACAGAACGTATCAAGTATCCGGACCCGTGTCACCTGAGCCTGTGTTGTCTTCACCTGTGTTGTCTTCACTTGAGCCTGTACCCACAGGAAGTCTTTCTCATAAAAAATTGCGCTTGGGGAGGTGCAGGTCCTATTTCTATGGGGTCCAGTATTCTCAATCTGAACGGGACAGACATTACTTCAAGCAATCGAGAGACTACACACGGGTACAAGTCAGTTGCTTCGGATACCGAAAATCACCCAGAGTCAGCGGTGCGGTGTTTCAGCGACCGGTTAGGTATAGGTGCTTCGGTACCGAATCAAACAAGCGTTGATTACCAGACCGCCGAGGCGGTGTGCGACGCGTTTGTGTTGGACGGAAACAACGACTGGAGACTTCCGAGAACGGTGAACGAGGTGGGTTCGGCGTGTGGTACGGGTACGATGCAAACATTATATGGATGGACAAATCTTTCCAAATTTAAAAATGCGATTCTGTTTTGTTCAAGTCTTCGGTGAGTTGCTTTCGAATTTATTATTTTCTTGACATAACGATTTATTCGTTAGAAGACATTAAAAACGATGAACGAAAACCATAACGTGAGACGCCCTAGAGTCGGTAGAATCCCTCACAAAACGACGAGCTGTTCCGTATACAGCAACCAAAGAACCGAAGAGCTTTCGGACGATCAGATGTGTCATTCGGACCTGTACGCTTACATCAAAGTGTTCGGAAACGAGGATCAGCGGATACAATTGGTTGGCTTGAAGAGCAAGGTGCGTCGCCAACATTTGCTTCCATTGTACATTCAAGTCAAAGCAGGACGACCTAACAACAACAATAGAGGTCCGGGAAACAACGGTGGTGGCAACAATAACAACGGTGCCCCGGGGCGACGCATTGGAAAAGAACCCGTCATAGTAAACACCACGAACGCCGCGTATTACCGAAGTCGGTTGAAAAACACCGAAAGACAGGAGTACGACGAAGCGATACAGACGTTGTTTTCTAAGCGAAACTACAACTCGATCGTCAACAAGTCGGAAAAGTTCAATCGTGCCAGGAACGTGTATCCAGGGAACAAGTCTGAGTTTGACGAGATACTCGACGAAATGTTTTCAAATGCAAGTAGAATACCACAGAACCAAAAGAATAATTTGTTGAAAGAAATGAATATCATTTAATGAATTTTCATTTGATGAATGTTGAACAGCGCGCGGATTTCTTTGGCCGAGAGGGACCCGGCGCTTTCACACAGGATATTATTGTGTTCTATGGTTTCTTTGATCCGATGATCGTTTAGAATATTGGCGATGATGTCCTTTTTTTTTTCTTGTAATTTCAGAATGTTTTCTTCAATAAATGGCATTTTATTGTCTCCACTTGTAATACAAAACTTGGTGACGTACACGGTTTTCAACTGTCCGGTTCGGTGGGCACGACCGATGGCTTGGTATTCCATAGCGGGGTTCCAGTTGGGGCTCATTATATAGATCCGGTTTGCGGCTTGTAGATTGATGCCTTGACCACCGGTGTTGATTTGGATCAAAAAGACATGTATGTTTGGGTCAGTGGAGAATGACTGAACGGCGTGGTTTCTTTCGGTTATAGTCATGTTTCCGTCTAGACGAACACTATTAAACTCACTATCGGCGAAGACGGTTTCGTAAATGTCCATTTCCCGGACAAATTGGCAAAAGATCAAGGTCTTGTCTTCCCTCGGTTGTTCTCTCATGCAGGTCATCAGCGCCTTGATTTTTGTGGTGTCTCGTTCCCAGTGAGAGTACTCTATCGGCTTATTCTTGCGACTCATTCCGTCAATGTACAGTTGTGGGTGGATACAGACTTGTCTGATGCGCAGCAGGTGCTCTAGCAAGTCAGTAGTTGTTGTTTTGGCTTTGGTTTGGATATGACGTCGTTCTTGGTTAAAAACTTCGACGTAAATATTTGCTTCGTCGTAAGACTGAAAGGGAATGTTTTTGACTTGGACCACACAGTCGCTCATTATCAGAGAAGGATTGAACGTTTTGACATCGGCTTTGGTACGACGAAGAATGAACGTGTTTGTAATGGCGTCTTTTTCTCCTTGACACAAGAATTTGGAAACCCCGATCCAATTCATTATATTCACATAGTCAATCATACGGTTCATCACGGGAGTTGCGGTCAAAGCCCAACGGACCCCCGCTCGAAGCATAGAGCAAGACTCGTAAAGCTTTGACTTACAGTTTCTAAGCATATGGGCTTCATCTACGATGATACGATCCCAGTGAATATTGTGTACAACCGAGGAACCCACGACAGAGTTACGAAGGTTCAGAAGGCTTTGAGAAACAAGATACACATGACCGTATTCTTCGAACATCTGTATATCGTCAGAACTTTTGCGGATGATATGAACTTGGAGTTCGCTGAAGGTTTTGATTTGAGCTTCCCATTGACAAATCAAAGATTTAGGAAGGATAATAAGTGTGCGTCGTTTAAGGTTTCCGAGCATAACCCCGATAGACAGGATTGTTTTACCCAAGCCGACTTCGTCCGCAACAATGCCACCGAAAGGCATGTCTTCCTCAAACATGCAAATTTGTTGTGTTTCGCGAGACAACATCCATCGGATCCCGTAAGGTTGATACGGTTCAATGAGGTCGGTTTTGATGTTTGTTTTTGCGCGAAAGAATAAGTCTTCCATATTTTCTCAAGGATTTGCTTAATTAGTAATTACATTGTTCTTTAAGTGTATTTTTGTTCAATACGTTCAATTATGGTCTTTACTGCGTTCTCCGTAGGGTCGGTGGGGTACCAGTCTCGTCGGAACCAACGCTCTGTGTCTTGGCGTTCTTGACACGTTTGACAATTTTCTCCACAACAGCAGTGATTTACCACTTCGGAATCGTCAACGAAAGAATCGTATTCCGAATCACTGTCGTTGGTACTCCAAGAGTCGTTAGATCGGATCTCGGACTCGGTCTCGGAAGAGGACGATAGAGAGTCCACATAGTACTCGTCCGTGATATGTTCATGGTCAAAGAGTTTTTCAAAACGGATGTCGTTTTCTGAAACGATCGGTTGAAATCCGAGAGAGATCCATGCATGATGAAAGTCTTCGTTGGAACGAACGGTATAATGTTCGGCGACAGCTTTTTTCGGGATCCAGCACGAGTCGCCGTAAACGAAATAGTCATCCACAGGAACAAGTGGGAAGATTTCGTAAAAGACGTTTCCGGAGTCGCGCATTTTTCCCGGACCCACTTCGTTGAAGTTTGCGTATTCTATGTACGGACAAAAGATGATGTCTCCACACTTGATCTTCATTTTTTTCACACTTAAAATTAAATTTATAATTCTTAAAGTAAAAAAATGTCTGAGAGTGTAATTGTACTTCTTGTCATTTTATTGATATTCGCGGGTCTTTGGGCTCTTTACACGGGTGGATTTTTGGAGCTTAATTTGAAAAATAAAGAAAACGAAGACAATCCCAGTGGCGGTTCTAGAGGTGAGATTACGGGTGGTCAAACCGATGACACCACCGGAGGCAACGTTTTTGGTGATTCCGAAACACAAGAAGGGGACTTTCAAGATTTTCCTGATGGATTCGTAGAGGCGCCTGTGCTTCCACCAAGGAAGAAATCTCTAAACGAAGCGTGTGTGGAGCAATCGGAATGTAATCGTGGGTTGGACTGTCGTGTGGTGAACGAAGCCGGAGACAAGCAGTGTCGGGTGCGCGTGAACATGGAAGACTTGGCGGGGGCAGATCAGGTGCAGGTACCGGGTACGGAACTGGGAACCATTAGCACGGGCGACAAGTTTATGATTCGAAATCGCCACAAGGGGCGTTGTTTGGGAAAGAACGACGAAGACCGATTGGTACACTCTGAAGTCGGTCCGAATGGCCAGACCATCCCATGTGATGCTGAAGATTCTGATTTCCAATGGGAAAACGTAAACATTCCTGGTACAAACAAAAAGAAGTTTCGTATTGTGGATACGAATTTATGCTTGGCGTTGAACGGTCGTCTGAACGTAACGTCACAGTTTCCCAACGGACGTTGGGCGTCGCAGCAGAATTTTAGTTTAGTGTCTTGTGATCGTCCGAACAAGGCGACTGCGATTGAGGTGGTCCCAGAGCCGGAAGAGTCGGGTATCGTAGAAGGTCAGGAGTTTGTTCCTGCGAGGTACTACGCGCTGAAGACGTATTCCACGGAAGTTGCGGAAAGGCCAGGAACGACACCTGGTTGTCTGTGGATGCCGGGGTGGCACCCGAACAACGCGCAGACGTCTTACATTGTTACAAAGTGTGATCGGTCAAGCAAGAATGATACGATGCATTTTAATTTTCCTAAAATTGAATAAAAAAACTGGTAGTGGTTTTTTAAAAAAAGTCCATATCGTCGTCCAGCTTGAGGTCCACCCCTGTAATGAAAGTGGCGTTCTTGTACATCCGTCCACCTTGTACCGGATATTTCTTGTTAGCCTTGGTTTCCACGACCAAATTGTATTTACTGAAGGGGCTTCGGTAGAGATCCACGTTGATCTTGGGTTTTTGTAAGTTGTTCTCGGTGCAGAACGCGTTGAAGCGTTTGAAGAACTCGTCCAGGGGCATGTAAAGGTCTTCTGAGAAAACCAGACAGTCGCTGTCGAGGAAAGCGAACAGACTGTTGGACGCAGCAGCCATCATTTTTTGGGTATCTATGAAGTAATCCGGTAGCACATTCCATAGGTCCTTTTTGGCGTATTGTTCGCAGTATCGCAGGTAGTACAGATTACATTGGCGCATAATCGCTGAAATTTCTTTTTCTAGTTTTTTACCAAGCTGTGGATCACCCTTGGTCACCTTACGATCAAAGCGGGTGACCACGACACGTCTCTGGATACTAGAGGCGTTGTCCACAAAGCCGGGATTTTCATTGCCACCGAGCATACCGGGTGCGGTCCATTCGATGCGAACGCTGGGTTTGTGTTTGATATTGACATTTACCTTACCACCGCTGACGATTTCCTGAAACTCGGCTTGGTCAATACCCCAGTCCCTCTTAATTTCGGGGGCGATAAAGGCAAATTTGTCATAGATGTCCGCGAGTCCGAATATTTTTTGGTAGTTGTTTCCCAATATTCCCACGTCTTCGTTTTCGTAAAAGGTGCGGACGATGTTGTTGATGGTGCTTTTTCCAGTACCTCCCGCGCCGAGAAGGAAGGGGATCACTTGCCAGTTGTCCAGTTCCCCGACGTTGTACAGCATACGTCCCAATAACATTTTGTTAATCACGGCAACATCGGGATCCAGGTTTTGATACTGATATACGCTGTCCAGCACGGGCGTGGCGATGTCTTCGGGTAAAGTTCCATCGTCCGGATAAGCAAAGTCCATGTCAAAGTATTTGCAGCTGACGATGCCCTTGTCAAGACTGACAAAGTCAGGTGAGTCGTATTTTACAAAGCGATCGGTAAATTGTTCTTCTGTTTTTGTAAAGTAGATTCCATTTTTGAAAGAAAACACGTGTCGGTCGCGGACGAGCACAGGGAATCGAGGATCCTTGGTGCGAACTAGGTGATCGTTGAGTTGTTTGTCTAATTCCTTGGCGGTTGTCAAAAGGGTCCAATTTCCAAAGTCAGAGACCATATTGCATACAGAGTTGACAATTTCAATGATGGTACATACGGGCTTCCATGCATGTGTTCCATAGTCATTTACGCGAATTTGTTCGTAGCACATGTCATCTACACGACGCAGTTCGCTGCGGTCCATGTAGTCAATCATTTTGAAGATCAGTTTCTGAAACGGTTTGAGGTTTTCGTACACGATCGGGACAAACTTGAACATGGTGGTGTCTATGTTAGCGTTATAATCATGAGAGTCCTTGACGCGATCGTAGCTGGAGAAGTCGGACACCAGCTGTTTGGCGTAGTGAATTTTTTCCAATAGACGATTGTAATCCACCAGGAGTTGCGCATTCTCCTTGGTGTCCATGAGTTTTCTGTTTTTCAGTTCGGTTCCGATGGAAATCATTGTGTTGTTGATTCCGGTAAAGTCTACATTACTCAAATCATCGAGGTCAAGCATATTCTTGATGATTTCAATAATGGTACTGGGATTGACTTCAAATTTCCATTTGGTTTCGTAGTTTCGGAAGATCTTGACAAGGTCTTCGTTGGATGAATTTCTGATTGTGGTATTCATTGTTGTTTGTCCTAAGACCACAATTTCTTTAAGTTAATTTTTTAAAGGACGCGCCCGAACGATTCGGCGATTTCCACCTTGTGCTTGAAGAGAATGGGATCGGCTCCTTTGAAGGACACAGGGGTTTCGTTGGTGCTTCGCTTCATCTTGTACTTTCGCATGATTTCAATGTCGTCAGAGTCCAGCACGGGGATGGTCTTGTACTCGCCATTGACCATGGATCTTTTGATTTCGCGTACGGTCACGGTCAGGGTGCATTGTTCGGTATCTCGGAGCTTGCATAGGGCGGTCATGGCTTTTTTGGCGGCGGCGCTCGGGGAACCGCTAAATATCTTCTGGGGGACAGGGCCCGCGGGTTGAACGGAGTAAATCTCGAAATGGCGCATTTTTAATTACTATTTAGAAAATAAAACGCAATGTCCGGACGAAAACGATAACCGGTGTATTCTCTCGTGTCCCACGGGTGATCGTCTTTGTAGATGTCGGGTTCTTCTTGTTCTGCTAAGAGGTCTTCCAAATCATCGTATTCAGATTCAACATCCGAAACGTCTTCGGAAACGACGTAGATTTTATAATCAGAAAACACAACGGTTACGTTTTCATTCATCTTATTTAAAGTTTTTTAAAGGTTATTAATTAAAATGGCGAACGGAAAGAATGGAATTGCTTCTATGATACAGGTGTGTGCGAACAGCACGATGGAGCGTGACTATTTGTACTCACAAAAAGGTACTTCTTTAAATGAAATTTTCAAAAGCAAACATAAACATCATACGCATTTTGACAAAGAACCGATGAACACCGAAGACAGAAGGGTTTCGTTAGGAAGTTCGACCATCTTTGAATTTGACAATAAGCGAAGTGATATGATTGGAAACCTTATTTTACGTATTACGGTAGACTCCTTACCTTCTGATCGTGTGTACGTAAATAATTTGGGAACGAGATTGATTGATACCGTACGTATTATAAACGGCGACCGAGAGCTAGTGTCTTACACCGGACATTATTTGCTTACACATCATTTGCTGAATACTCCGAGAAGCAAAGCGAACGGCGTCGATCGGATGATAGGCCATTACAACACCAAGTACAGTCTGAACGGAAACCGGAGAACCCTGTACGTACCATTGCCATTCATGCGCGAGCAGTTCTATCCATTGTTTCTGAGTAAATTTCAGGTGAATGTGCATTTGTCAAGCGACATTGTGTCATACAAGACTGAAAGTGTTCAGGTGCGTTTCGGATTACGACACAACGGTACAGTCCGAGCTATTTTGAGCACCAACACCGAACCTGTTCCAATGAGTGCGTCGGTTTCTTTGTTGTTTGATGCGATCCATCTGTCTCGTGACGAGCGTTTGTTGTTCGCTACGCGGAAAGGGGAGCTTTTGTTTCAGTCGATACAACAAAAGTCTTTTCCGGTGTTTTTAGGAGACACCACAGTCCAGTGTCTATTAGACTTTACTGGGACAACAAATCATTTGATTGTGACGATGAACTACAAGAAGATCAATAGTTTTAGGCTTTTAATCAATGGCATAATGGTCAATGCGGACACTGATGCGAATATGTATAGGTATTTCAACAACAGTCTGGCGATCAAAGGGTACATTTATGTCATTCCTTTTGCTTTAGATTGTAACAATCCACAACCCTCGGGATCCATTACGTTTTACGGGAGAAAGAACACGGTGCTTATGGTAAACATGGACCCGGATACTTCGGAAGAGATACAGATTGTTGGGGTGATGTTAGATAGTATGAAGTTCGAGAACGGACTCGTGTTCTGAAATCAGTTTGGTAATCTTGTTGATTGTAACCACAGTTACGGCGAATTTTTTGGACACCTCAGCTTTCGAAACGTCCAAGCCGATTTTTCCGCAGCTGTACATGATTATACCCGCGGCTACGGCGGACGGTGTCTTACAGTCTAAGAACCCTTTTTCTTGGATTCTTTCATTCAGACGGTTCGAAAAGCGAACGAGTCTCGTTTCCACCTTTCTTTCCAAATCGAGACTGTTGCAGTATCGGTTAATCAGGTGTTTGCAGTTGGTGGCTTCCAATGCATTGTCTTTTGTGTTGTTGGAAATCACAAGGACATCTTGCATTAATTTCATAAACAATTTGTTGGTCTTGTTGAGGGTGGCTGTCGTGACTCCGGTTATGTTAGAGATTTCCTTCATAGACCTCGGGACGTTCATCGCTTTACAGGCGTGTAAGATACAGCAAGCGATCAACCCTTGTCGGATTACACCACGCGATAGTTTTCTTTCGGAAAGGACTTTGTAATAGTACTTGGATTGTTCGATTACATTATGTGGAAGATTGCCGATTTCACCGGCAACTTTGTAAATTCTTTCAAAAATATGGTATCTTGCTCTCTCGACGTAGTCCATAGACATCTGGGAATGCAGTCTTTTCATAAATCCGTGTTTGTTGGTCACGATCATTGTGCTCATGGAGCTTTTTTGAAGCATTGGATTGATCGGACATCCACAACGAGAAGGATCTCTACTATCTGTATTTTCTGAATTTCCAGAATTCCATTCGGGGGTTTGGTCAATTATGCTGTATTCGGACACAGTCCCGCACGCGGTGCATATCATAGACCCGTTGACGGCGTCCAAAAGCAAAGGTTTTCCACATTTACATTCGTTGTTGTTTGAGTCTGGTTCTTCTGTTTCGGCGGTGATTGTGTCATAGACAGACCAAATTTCTTGAAAAGGGTCCATTTTCTTTTTAGAACATCGTGTTTCTTAAAGTTGATTTTTAATGTCAATTTAATAACAAAATGAATAGGATTTATCGTCAAACGGACAACGTACTATTGACGACTTTCATGTCCGAAAAGAACGTGGACTTTCTTCAGGAATCCCTATCCCAAGCGGTTCGTACCCGCACGGGACTGAACATTTCGCGTCAGTCGGACATGGACCTCATCGGGATTATGAACTCGATCTATCAGGAGCACGGACAGACGGCTTGTGGAAATCAAACGGTGAGTGATCTCAACCAGCTTGTGTTGCGAGAGGCAGTACCCAACGTGTTGTCCGGCATTCACAGCTACATGTTGTACGTGCGCGACGCGAGCACGCTCCCAGAGCCTCTGTCGCGCAGTGTTTCAACGACACAGGACAAATCTCTTAAGATGAACCATTTCTTTTAAAGTTCTTCTTGTCGCATGTATTTCAGTCCCACGAAGGTTTGTTTGCCCGATCGTTTGAGCTTGGTGTTTGCGTTCATATACTCCATAAAGTCAGTCTTGGAAGGCACGGTCGTCGTGTTCATGTTGCGCCACCACATCTTGAACGCGTCGTACATCTCCTGCGCGCTCAGGCGATCAGTGTCTTTGTTGGTGGTCTCAAAGTTGTCGTCCATAAACTGGAGGTACATGTCGGACTTTTTCTTGTAGTCCATAGACGCCTTGCTGACAGACTCCGGGTCCCTGACACCACCCTTTTTGTACCTCTTAAGATACCACACCAGTAACCACATAAACCCTTCTCGCCAACCGTCAAAGCGAGACGACAATGTTTTGTCTTTTTTGAATTCTTGCTCGTTTTCTGGACTCGGTTCGTCCACAAAGCTAGAAGTAAAGTTCACCACGCGGATCCTTCGCCATGTCCCGTAGTCCCAGCCTTTGATTTGTGGCATCTTGTTGCAAAGCAGCACCAACTTAAACTGCGGCTTGAACGGGGTCGGTGTAGAAAACAAACCACGAGAGTAAATCTTGTCTCCACCGGTGTACTCCTTCATCGCACCGGTGTAAATCAGGTCGTTGTCGTTGGGTTCTTGCATGCTCGCGAAGCGCTTGCGCATGACATCCTGAAGCTCCGGGGTGCAGGCGTTAGAGCTCGCGCGATCCTTTGTCAACAAAGTCACCGGAAACTTACCACAGTAGTCGTCTCCGAAGGTTTTCTCAAACAACTCGATGATGGTACTCTTGCCGTTGCTGCCGCTCCCGGTCCAAATCTGGAACGTTTGTTCCTCCGTGGACCCTCCTAAGAAGGACGCGAGTACCGTCATCACATAGTCCAGCATTCCCGGGTCCGGTTGCACCTTACGTAGAAACCCAAAGATTTCCTGGATAATTTCGTGGTCCATGGAATAGTCTGTGTTGTAAGTAATCCCGGTGCACTTGGACACGTTGTCGTCCGGTTGTCCGTCGCGAAACTCGTCCCGCGAAATGTCGTACATCCCATTCTCAAAACAGACCAGATTACAGTCGGTGTCCAACTTGTCTTTGAATTCCCCGTCAAAGAACATACGCGCGCACTCCTTGAGAACGCCCGTTTTGAACCCATTATCCTTCACTTGATACTCCAAACGAGCGCATTTGTCGCGTTTTTCTTTATGCTCTTTCATCTTGGTCGGATCAGTGCTTATCATATTCCTTCGGTGAAACGCCGCCATGTCCGCAAAGTCTTTGGAGAGCTCTTTTGACATCTTGTTCATCAGAATGTACCCTCCGGGCATCTCCTTCCAACGGTGGTTGTCAAAGTAATACCACTCTTCCGACTTTTTCGGGCTTACGGCGCGAAAGATGTCGTTGTACTTGCTGTACATGATCGCCGCAATGTCGTAATGCGCACCACAGTTGATGCTGTACTCCAGGAAGATTTTCGCGTTCTCCCGCACAAAGATTTCGTATTGCTCCGGACTGTCGTTGCGCGCCCAATTATACAAACTCGGCAGCTTGTACCCGTCTTTGCGAAACCTTTTCCATTGTTTTTCACAATCACCATCCCGAAACTTGTCGCTCTGTCGGCTCCACTCTATCCATAGCGGTAAAAAACTTTCGGACACGTTATGTAGGCACCACCCCACCCGGATCCAGGAGGGCTCTTCGTGTACGCGTTCCAATTTCAGCATTCTCAGTAATTGTCCAACCTTGCGCTCGTCAATTGCGTTAAACACCGGGGGTTCTGGAACGGTTGATTCGTCTTCCTGTTCATGAGGTTCTTCGGGAAGATCTGTCAAGAGCATTTCGCTCCGTTCGCGGTTTCGTATTCGGAAGACCGAAGTATCTGATACTTCGGGAACGTCGTTGTTCAGTGTTTGTCCATCGTACATACCCGTTAAAACGTAAGGGAACGGATCGTCCTTTTTCATACACCCGTACATGAGCCAGTTATTTGTGGCTGCACAATCGTCAACTACACCCTTTGTGTAGAGACGCATGAAAATGTCCGTGCGTTTATCCAACGCGGACGACACGTCACGGAGGATCCGCTTGCGAACATCTTTGGGTGCTACAACCTGATCGAACATAGCGTGAAATCCGTCTTTTATCTGATCCGGAGGAAGCCGCCTCGGTGATTTCTTTTCAAACACAAACGAGTTCATACAAGGATCTTTGACATATCGTCGGATCGTGTCTCGAAACAAATGGAGGACTTGTAGTACGTCGTCTGATGTGTATCTCCTCTTTGAACCGCGAGCACTGGGGTACTTAAAGTCTATGTCCACCAGAATAGGCGCCCATTCAGGCTGAACTTCTGTAATTCCGGCGTTCATCATCGTTCCCCCACCCGTTATTTTATACACATTGTTGTACAAGTCCCAAAACTCCGGAAGATCCTCGTCAAGAACCCGCCAAGATCCCTGACAAGGAAAGAACATCCCGGTGTGAGTTGGATAAATACCCTTGTCCTTGTCAGCCTTTCGCTCACTAAAAAAAGAAACCAGTTCGTTCATAACATCACCCATTTTCTGTTCTTATTCTTAATAACTTTTTTAATTACTATTATTGTCTGCTAAAAGTATCTACAATAGCAGTAATTTAATATTTTCAGTAATGGGATCTTATTGCAATATTCTCACATGTGTTTTCACATGTCAATAAATATCATATTAATCACAAACTGAGAGAAGGATCCTGCGACAACCGCGTATGCCCGGAGAATGTCCAGTAGGTATAATAGATGATCTTCTTTTTTCTTTAAATGAAAGCTAGTAGAGCTGTATACGACGTAACAGTACGTGTAGAAAATGTCTCTCTGTACCGGGTTGTCGTTCAGGAGGTACATCGTACGCATCATGCTGTATGAGACGCGTTCATAGATTTGTATGCGGTTGGCGCGCACGATCCGATTTACCAAGGTCCCATATAAATACGTATTGTCTCCTGACAATTCTTCTACTCCAAACAAAAATTGATTAATCTTAGGAGCTTCGTTATTATCCCCATTTTCTTCCACAGCGCTTTCTTCAATTTGAAGGAAGCGAATGTCAAACGTTCTCGTGTACCACTCGGAATCTTCAGCTGCTTCCACACCTGAACAGAAATCTATCGCCCATGGCAGAATCACAGGATTTTCTCGGTTCTTTAACAACCGTGTTAAGGAGGCCCGTGAGGCACCGAAGTGGTAACTTTTGTTTCTAATCGTTTGGTTCCACTCGACCAGGTCCGAAATCTCGTCGACAGGCTCCAGGGTACATGGATCGGTTTGATTGTAGCATCTATGAGAAGCCTTCTTTCGACTTTCAATTTCTCCCCATAGAAGCTTTTTGTTCCGAAATGTTTTCGGGTTCTCTATACCGAGGGTCTCTGCCAATGCGTTCATTTCAGTTCGCTTCATACTTTTATTTTGTAATTCATCTTTTTAATTCTTTTCTTCGAATCTAATATTTATTTTTTTAGAGCATTGTTTGTTTGTATGTTGTATCGAAAGTGGTTCGTGAACAACTAAAACAACCCCTCTTGCGTATTTATCTTGTAAGTGTTTAAGGTGTGCGTAAAAATTGTCACTAGTAAGGGAATTGGTGTAAAAATAATTGATGATATATTGAATTGTTTTTTTATTTTTGCTAGAGAATGTGACGTTCATAATCCTTATTGTTGTCAAACTCAGAAACAAAAAATCTCTCAACAAACACACTTAAAGAATATTATGAGGTATTTTAGGAATAAAAATGGATGCTATCAGTGAAACTTTAATTGCGTACGAACATAATTTGTTTGACAAAATGTTTTGTCTAAAACACATTCATCCACCTATAACAGGGACTGTTCCCGATTGTCTGTATTGTCGTATTCATGGAAATGTGTTTCAGAACGGTGTTTCTTTGGCGGACGATCGTTTGCAAGCCTTTGTTGTTCCGGTTTTAGATTTTTGCAAGGAGTGAACCAATGACAATAACGACGATCAACATAGAATACGTTTGAAATACACTGTATTTGGCTTTTCTGAAGTGAGACACAAATCCGATTACGTTCGCTATGATAATCAAAAGTCCTGATATGTACTTGTCGTTCCCCGAGAACAGTTCCCTGAACCCCGGATTGTTCGATACATTATTGGTATTCATTAACTTAAAGAATTATTAACTTTATTACAAGAAAAAAATGAAAGGAGCCATTGTGAGTAAAGTTTTCAATGAAGCTATTGCAGATTATACATGTGATTGGATACATTTAGACCCACCGGATGCTCTGAACGCACTGAGAGGAAATGAAATTAAATGGATTCTTATTGACATGACTCTTTTAGACAAACTCCATGATCTCTTTTCTTTGTTAGAATACCGGGGACGTTCTTATGGAGTTAAAGAGCATGAAGGGATTGTACTAGGGCTTTACAGTATTCGTACCGAGGAACAGATGTACTTGGACATGATGGGAGAAGTTGTAAAAATGGGACATTTTAGGACCGACCGTACTGGTGTCGGGGTGTTTTCCAGGTTTGGAAAAACGCTCCGTTTCAATCTTCAGGATAACACATTACCACTTCTTACGACTAAACGGGTCTATTTTAAAGGTGTCGCTAAAGAACTGTTGTGGTTCATCAAAGGCTCTACAAATACCAGAGAGCTTCGCAAAGACAACGTTCACATCTGGGACGGAAACGCGTCCAGAGACTTTCTGAACAAGAGAGGACTTTCCTCTTACAACGAAGGCGAGCTCGGTCCTATTTATGGATATCAGTGGCGTCGTTGGGGAGATCCCTATATCGCTGAATGCGATCGAACTATTCAAAAACCCACCGCCGGATTCGATCAGCTTCAGGACATTATAGACAATATCAAAAAAAATCCTTACAGCCGTCGTATGATCATCAGCACTTGGAACGTTTCACAATTGTCTGAAATGGCACTCCCACCGTGTCATATTCTCGTGCAGTTCTATGTCCACGAAAAAGACAATGTGAAATATCTATCCTGCTCCATGTACCAACGGTCCGCCGACTCTTTCCTCGGGGTGCCTTTCAACATCGCCAGTTACGCTCTACTGACGCACATGATTGCCCAAGTGACCGGAACATCTGCGTACGAACTGATTATAAACTTCGGAGACACTCATGTGTATTCCAATCACGTCGAACAAGTAAAAACGCAACTTCACAGGTACAACGAATGCAAGCCGTTCTGTAAACTTCGTTTAAACCCGGAAAAGAAGACCATTGACGACTTTGTCTATTCCGACTTTGAAATTGTAGATTATAATCCACTGACGACAATTAAAGCACCCATGGCGGTTTAAAAAATGGTATAAATTACACTTAAAGAAAATTAAAACCCTTTACTAAACAAAATGATTTTGACTCTGGGTGGAAACATTGGCTGTGGCAAGAGCACTCTCTTGGAAACACTCCGAACAAATGGAAACGAAATTGTTCCTGAAGCGGTGGAAAAATGGGGGTCGTGGCTGGACCTCTTTTATTCAGACATGAAAAAGTTTGGCTTTGGATTTCAAATGAAGGTTTTGTTTGACTTTATCGACGCACCGCCTCCGGGCGCCATCACGGAACGCAGTCATTTGGATGCCTTGTACATCTTTGCCAAGACTCTCTTTCAAACCGATATACTGTCGCACATGGAGTACAATCTGTTTTCCGACTATGTTCATAAAATTGGTTGGAAGCCCGATTATTATATTTATCTTCGCGCCGATCCTGAAGTGTGTTTCGATCGGATCCATACGCGATCACGAGACGCAGAAAATGGAGTGACTCTAGAATACATCAAACTAGTCCACAACATGTACGAAAAGTTTTTTCATGTTCTCACAGACCTTGGAATTAAAGTATTTACGGTGGATGCGAATCAGACTCCGGACCGCGTTTACAACGCTGTGGACATGATCTTGTATACAGTCAGATAGTACAAAAATATTTTTAAATGTCTCGTTTACATTAAATTTTTAATGTTGAACAATGCAAATGGTTTTCAGACAAACGTATGGGGACCAGTTGCCTGGATGTTTCTCCACTGTGTTTCGCTGAATTACAGCCCAGAGCGCAAGAAGGATTACAAGCGGTTCTTCCACAGTCTCGCCGGTGTGCTTCCGTGCGGCTCGTGTAGAAATAATTATATGTCCACTATCACACGACACCAGACACTCAAACTCACAAACAAGGTCTTTGACTCCCGGGAATCTATGGCGTATTGGCTGTTTAGACTACATAACTATGTGCGTAAATGTCAGACGAACAAGAAACCGTTTTACAAAAACACCAAGACCGACTTCAAAAAAATGGTGTCTAACTACGAAAGGTTCCGAGCCAAGTGTCCCAAAGATAAAAATCTTCCAGCAAATCAGATTCACAGCAAGCACGGATGTACCACGCCGCTCCACGGTGGGATCCGGTTGCGCAGTGTGATTACCGTGATCCCGCTCAAACAACGTTGCCGTTCCAGATCTTTGAAATAAAAGTTCTTCGGTGCTCTTGACACGGACCGTGCTCTTGTATGGCTTCTATGTGTTTCTTGGTCCCATATCCGTTGTTTTGTTTCCACCCGTACATAGATGCGTACTGGTGTGTCCCCATATATTCATCCCGGGCTACTTTGGCGATAATACTCGCAGCGGCAATGTCCACTCGCACATCGTCACCCTTGACAACACAGGTGTGGGGTATGCCTTCATAAGGCCGAAAACGATTCCCATCCACGTAAAGCCTCGCCAGAGGCACCTTGTTGCACAACTTGCCTACGCTTTCGTGCATGGCGTCGTACGTCGCTTGTAAAATATTTTTTAAATCAATTGTTTCTGAGTTTATGAAAGAAATAGAATAATCGATAGCCTTTTCTTTGATAAACTCGGACATTTCTATTCTCTTTTTTGAACTGAGCTTCTTGCTGTCTCGGATTTTCTCGTGAACAATGTTCGGGTCCCAAACGACCGCCGCGGCCACCACCGGTCCCGCCAATGACCCACGTCCACATTCGTCAATCCCCACTTCTCCGACAACCTTTGGCAATTCCAACATATATTCTTTTTGAAAAAAAAATCTTTAAATGAATACAACAAATGGATACAAAAGTTGTTGTTATTATTTTGTTTATGTTGGTAGCCAGCGGTATATTTGGTGGTTTGATCTATTGGAAACGAGACGAACTGTTTGGGGACGACGCTGGTTCCGGAAGTGGTTCTGGTTCCGGAGGTGGTTCTGGTTCCGGAGGTGGTTCTGGTTCCGGAGGTGGTTCCGGAAGTGGTTCTGGTTCCGGCGGTGGTTCCGTGGACCCCAAAGGAATTGGAGAAACCTGTCTAGAAGACACTGAATGTCAGAACCATCTGGTATGTAACGCTACGGACATGACATGCTCTCCAGAGCCCGTTCCTTGCCAAGGGGAGTACGAACCTGAGACGTGCGACACGAATTGTGGGCAGTTCGAAACGACCAAGACGAAAAATTTTATCGTGTCTGTACAGCCGTCAAACGGCGGGACCGCCTGCCCAACGATGCCCCCCCGGCAGTACACCTGCCCGGCCACCGATCTTTGCGCAGCTGACAGGTGTATCGGAACTTACGATGAAGCGGTGTGTCCATCGACCCGTGGTTGTGGAGAGCCGGAAACGACTGTCAAGCGTCCGTTTAAGATCCATACTAATGGCTCATTCTGTCCGGAAGAGGGAACCACAATAGACCACATTTGCCCACCAACCGCTCCGTGCTACACGGGAAGCATGAACCGTCCGACAACCTTGTACGCGAGCCAAAAGTTTAAAAACCAAAACAACCGAGCGCGATTATTCAAGTACAAGAACGGTAGGCCTTTTTGTCTGATGATTGGCGGAGACGACAACAAGTTCTCCCCGAATGATGCCGTAGAGCTTCGCCCGTGCAATGTACACAATAACGACGCATTAGAGCAAAGGCTGTCTTCGTGGCGGATCAAGAACGACGGTCGCATTGAGACGTACGAAACGACGGACAGGTACAAAAAAAACAATGTTAACCAACCGCTGTGTTTGGACTACAACAACAATAGCTACAAGGTTACCAAATGCGAAACGGGACCGCCACCGGGACCTCGACGGGGCCGGGGCGGGGGCGGGGGCGGGGGCGGGGACCTCGACCTGCTTAACCGCACGTTCACGCTCAACGATCACGACAAGATGACCTGGTCGTACCACGAAAACCAACTGACCAACTCCACGGAGTACAGCCAGTGGGAGCACATAGCACCGGTTCGGATTGTCCCTGGACGCACCTCGCAGTGCATGGACGACGCGAGCAATGACAAGGTGGATAATTGCGACAAGGAAGAAACCGCTTACTACATGACGCAGTACGGTGCGACGAATATTCCCAATTGGGAAGATACAACGACACAGACACAAAATAGTTACACAACACTAAGTAGGAGAAGAACTATGAGATAAACAATGAACTCTGGACATTAATGGTCATGAATTTGAACATCGACCCCCTCATTTGAAAAATTAAAAAATAAAATACTTTTGTAAAAACTTAACATAAAGTCAGTTCTACACCACGAGATGTCATTGAACTTAAATTACAGTTACTGAATGTCATTTCTAAAAATCAAACTTTCTTTTCGTCCAGGTATCGAACGAATTCCAGACGAGCGATAATCAGTTCAATGTTTGCTGCAATTTGAGAGTCGTCTGCGTACGTCTCGCGAAGATTTCTCAGGCCTTCTTTCACCGGATCGATTAGCTTAATTATTTCAACACGAACCCAATCTTTGTCTTCGTAGTCCTTCTTTTTAAAGTACGTTTCCAGTTCTTCCACGCGTTGTTTGATCCTTATGATGACACAACGACGGTTCGAGTTTGTCAGCCAGCGTTTGAGCGGTGAAAACAAACTGATCGGTTCTAACGCTAGTGCGTCGTCGTTAATGTAAAGTTTCCTTGCCGGTTCCAACATGCTGATGATTTTAAAATCGATCCATATGTCCTGGAGTGTCATATTTGTTTTTTTAACTTAAAGACATCAAACTCTTAAAGCAGAGCAAATATGGAAACACTTTTGTCCGAGTACCGTTGTAAAACGGCTAGCGAAGCGACCCATTTAAGCTTGATTGGAGGGAAATTTTGTATCAAAGAACATCACCGTGACCTTTTTCAAAAAGTGTATCACAATATGGTTCTAAAACTCGGAGCGCATCTGGTGGAGAAAGTCAGATATCCGTGTCGCTGGTACATTGACATTGACAAACAACCTCAAGGATGTCTGGAAAAGCTCAAGGAAATCTTAAACATACCGTGTGTCGTGAGCGCACCGGACGAGAAGGATGGCGTGCACATTGTGTTTTACAATGAATACGTGAAAGATCGCCATGAAGCCATCAAAAGAACAAAAACCCTGTTGGAACCGCACGGAATTCCTTTTGACTGTTCTGTGTACTCTTCGGGACTCCGTATGCCCGGTTCTAAAAAGTCCAAACAAGTCGACCGGATATATTCTCCTGTTTTCAAGATTACAGAATCCGGATCCTATGAGACTTGTGGGAGCCCTTGTTCTTTTGATGACTTTTCAAAGTCTTGTATCCTCGGAAACCCTAAAGGCGTTTCCAAAGGCGTTTCCAAAGGCGTTTCCAAAGGCGTTTCCAAAGGCGTTATTAAAGATCCAGAAGAAATGACAATTCAAGGCACTTACGATTTCGGTTTCATTCACCCGGAGTACAAGAATACCCAGGTGGTTCAGGTGAAAATGATTAAGAATTACATTAACGTCTTTACAAACAATAGGTTCTGTCAGAACATCGGTCGTGAGCACAAGAGCAACCGTATTTATTTCGTGATTTACAATGGGCCAACGAATGTCACCGTGACTCAGAAGTGTTTTTGCAAGTGCGATCACACGGGTTGTGGGAATCACAGAGGAAAAATATTCAGGATGCCTATGGTGCTTTATTTTAAATTAAAAAGTAAAATTTTGTTTTAACGATGTACGACAAGATTCAGTTAAGACTTGAACTCAGTAGTCAGGGGACTATACCCAATGATGCCCCATTAGACACCCAAACCCCTGTGGTGAAAAACCTATGGTTGAAAAAGCATCAGTTGCAGAGCATCCACGCGATGATGTCTCTGGAAACCAACGCGGTGAAGACCGATTATGGTGACACCTTAGTCGCGGAGATTGGTATTTTGTCCAACAAGATTGGAAGCGGAAAGTCTCTTTGTATTCTCGGTCTGATTGTCTCGCAGGTTCGTTTGAGTACCCAGTCTTTTGTTACGTATCATTTCGGAGACGCGGCGTACGTCATGAACGAAAGGCAAAACATTCATGGAGGAAATCTTATTGTGGTTCCAAACCATCTGCTGTACATGTGGGAATCTTATATCCATGATTACACCCATATGAATACGTGTCTTGTGAAGAAGCATATGTTTCCTTTTGAAAACTGGGACACTGTGGCGGAGTACGACATCGTTTTATGTGGAGCGTCTCATTACAATCTTTTGACCAAGTCTTGTCCTTGGACTTGGTCGCGGGTCATCTTCGACGAGGCGGATTCGATTAACATTCCCGCGTGCGTCAAGCCTTCGGCACGCTTCGTGTGGTTTGTGAGTTCCAGCTTGAACAATCTGCTCTTTACCGACGGATTTTTTCTAAAATGCGAAGAAGACGGTCAGTTGACCCGGGTCTTGACGAACGGCATTGCGCGCAACGGGTATATCCGAAACACCTTTAAACGCTTGGAGTCCGTCTCTGCGGATTGTATTCTGTCCAAGATTATCGTCAAAATGAACGACGCGTACATAGACGAACATCTGAATTTACCCCCGGTGTCTCATCATGTGGTTATTTGTGAAGACCCGGTCGAACTGGTTGTACTGGATCACTCCATTTCCGAACAGGTGCGCATGATACTCAACGGGAGTGACCCACAGGGTGCGATGGACTACTTGGGATGTCCGGTGGGCTCGAAGGACAACATCATTTCATTCATTTGTAAAAATCTTGTCATTCAAATGAAAAATTATCAAAAGAAGATTGAATATTTAAATAACATAGAAACCGTGGACTCAGAAACGTTGGAAACAAATAAAATAAAATTGTCAAAGACCCAAGCAAAGATTTCCGAATTAGACAGTAAGCTCAAGAGGATACACACAAAAATTACCGAGTTTGCAGAGTCTGGATACGTCGCTGGTGTGTGTCCGATATGTCTGGAAGAAAACCAGGAGACGTGCGTTTTTACTTGTTGCTTGAACCATTTTTGTAAGGACTGTACGGACCGAATGATTTCGGAAAAAACAAGCTGTCCGTTGTGTCGTGGTGAATTCCGAACAATCGTCCGAACCAAACCATTCGATACCAAACATTCAGTGACCAAGTACATGGAAACTGCCAGAGTAGTTCGTGAAAGGCTAAACGATCCCCAGGCAAGTGTCTTGGTTTTTTTGTGGTCCGAGAACACCATTCGGAAACTCCAACAAGTATTTGAAGACAAGGGTATTCCTTATCGTTGTCTCACAGGAAACGGTAACGCAATTCGCAAAACAATCCATTGGTTCAACGAAAAAAAGGTTCGTACTCTTTTGATAAACGCCACGGTCTACGGATGTGGTCTCGACTTGTCCAGCGCGACCGACATTGTTTTGTTTCAACGAATGCACACGGAATTAGAAAACCAATTGACGGGCCGCGCGCATCGCATCGGTCGCACGCACGAACTGAACGTGTACCGGATACTCCATGAGAATGAACTAACGGTTTAAGTATATGTCAGACGCAAGATTCACAATCGACTGGATCCATTCATCTTTTGTGCGGATATTACGATTCGTTGTAAGATTCTTTGTAAAAGTTCCGGAAACTGACTTTGGTTTTAGAACGTTCATGATTTCAGCAAAGTCTGTTCACGAGGTCCCATCTTGACCACAAAATACTCTTTGTTGTTTTGTTTCGGATATCACATATAAACGATAAAAACAAACAACTACTTGGTTATTCAACAAGCAAAAGGTCTGGAACTCAAAAGCCTGGAACCGAAAAGCCCAGTACTCATTCGCCAACAAGAAAACTCAATAGTTCCGTGTATCGGAAATGATTGCTTCTAATATTAAAAATAACTCAAAAAAAAAATTTCAACAGGAGTTTTCGTTAGTTTAATTAAATTAGTCTTCGATCAAAAACACAGTGGTAATTCACGTTAGCCGAAAAGGGGGTCTTTTTAGGGTTTCTAAAACCCTTTGAAACAATAGTACTCACAAC
>ERZ887851.1249-NODE-1249-length-22499-cov-15.201479_pt1 | contig 22499 bp, 16 predicted proteins | sample MGYA00521100_ERZ887851 | MGnify/ENA primary metagenome ERZ887851 (study PRJEB32303, sample SAMEA104408602) | aquatic metagenome | biome: Brackish water; feature: Pelagic; material: water | place: Baltic Sea | collected 2014-06-06T16:11:00 | depth 11,444 m ... | reverse complement strand
ACCAACATTCTTTTTCCTATTCTAATTTTATATGTACTTTTGCCGCGGATTTAGAGAACAATAGATCGTGTGATATGCATAGATTATTTAGATTTTTACTTGTTTTAACTTTGGTTAGCCCTTTTGCCGTTAATGCGAACCCGCACAACGAATCTGGGCATGGAGAAGAGATTGAATTGACTCCTGAAAAGCAAAGAGCGAAGAATACGGAGTATGTGAAGCATCACACGAAAGATTCTTACGACTTCAATCTTTTAACTAATGAGTCGGAAGGAAAGCACTACGGAATTCCTTTACCAGTCATTTTGTGGGATGAAGGATTGCATGTATTCATGTCAAGTGCTTTTGATCACGGTCATGAAGTAGTTGAGTCTAACGGGAAATACTTCGTTTTAGACAATCACGAAGGGAAAATCTACAAGTCAGACGAAAGAGGATCCATCTTACAAGAAGCGGTGAAGGATGAGGACGGAATGATTACAGAGTATGTAAAACAAGCTCCGTGGGATTTCTCGATCACCAAAAACGTTGTTGTAACGATTTTAATGATCATTTTAATGTTCTTCTTGTTTAGAGGTATCGCAAAATCTTATCGAACAGGTCTTGCTCCAACAGGCGCGGCTAAGTTCTTCGAGCCAATCATTTTGTTTATCCGTGACGATATTGCCATTCCGAATATTGGTGAGAAGCAGCACAAGAAATATATGGTTTATTTACTGACTGTATTCTTCTTTATTTGGTTCTTGAACCTTGCCGGAATGACACCACTAGGGATTAACGTAACAGGGAACTTGGCGGTCACATCGGCTTTGGCGATTTTCACATTCATGATTACTACTTTTTCAGCGAAGAAAGATTACTGGATGCACATCTTTTGGATGCCAGGAGTTCCTGTTCCAATGAAGATAATTTTAATTCCGATTGAATTGATTGGGATGTTCGTGAAGCCATTCGCCTTGATGATTCGTTTGTATGCGAACATGTTGGCGGGACACATCGTATTGGGGTCTTTGATCGCAGTTGTGTTCTTTTTCGATTCGATCTTCGCTCAAGGAGCTTTCATTGGATTGACGTTCTTTATGAACATTATTGAATTATTAGTTGCGCTTTTACAAGCGTACATTTTTACGATGTTGACAGCCTTGTACTTCGGTTCGGCGGCTGCAGAAGGACATCACTAAACGAGTATATTTTTAACCCTAAATATAATTATCATGGAAGAATCAATGGCAGCAATTAAGTTAATCGGAGCTGGTTTAGTAGTTATCGGTGTTGGTATCGGTATCGGACGTATCGGTGGATCTGCAATGGATGCTATCGCTCGTCAGCCAGAGGCTACGAACAAAATTCAAACAGCAATGTTGATCGCAGCGGCGCTTATTGAAGGAATTGGTTTCGCGGCATTGTTCGCGGTTTAAGACCAACCAAATTGATCTGAAGCCATAACGGTTGGTTGTGGCTTCAGATTATTTAGAGTTAAAACAAATTAAGAAAAGATGGATAAGTTATTAGAAGAATTTTCGATTGGGTTGTTCTTGTGGCAAGCAGTTTTGTTTTTAGCATTACTGTTCTTATTGAAGAAATTCGCATGGAAGCCGATCTTGAATGCTGTTAATGAGCGTGAAGAGAAGATTTCAGAATCGTTAGACCTTGCTGAAAAGACAAAAGTTGAAATGTTGGAGCTTCAAGCTTCCAATGAAAACCTTTTGAAAGAAGCACGTGCTGAGCGCGACACGATGATCAAAGATGCTAAAGAAACAGCATCGAAAATGATCGCGGATGCAAAGGATAAAGCAAAAGAAGAAGGTAATAAAATGTTAGCATCAGCTAAAGAGTCAATCAACGCAGAGAAAGCAGCAGCGATTTCTGAATTGAAAACTCAAGTTGCGGCATTCTCAATCGAAATTGCTGAAAAGATTGTTCGAGGGGAGTTGTCTCAAGCGGATAAGCAAAAAGCGCTTGCAGATAAGTTGGCTGACGACATTAACATGAACTAATTGAAATGAAAAGTACAAAAGTAGCAGCAAGATACGCGAAAGCACTACTCGAATTGGCCATCGAAAATAAGAAGGTTGATTCAGTGGCTGGCGACATGCACTTTTTGCTTCAAACAAACAACGAAACGAAAGATTTCGAATTATTGATCTCAAGTCCAATTATTCAGGCAGATAAAAAGATTTCTGTCTTTAAAATGATTTTTGAACAATTCGAAGATATAACATTGTCTTTCCTGGAGTTGCTTACAAATAACGGTCGTGAGGCTTACTTGCCTGTGATTGCCGTTGAGTTCGAAGCGCAAGTTAAAGCATACAAAGGTATTGTTCCAATCACATTGGTTTCGGCAATTCCATTGGAAGCGTCAACAAAAGAAGCAATTCTTGCGAAAGTAAGAGGTTCTGTAAAAGGGACATTAGAGGTTACCGAAGAGATTGACCCGTCAATCATCGGTGGTTTCATGGTTAAAATGGGAGACACTAGAATAGATGCCTCAGTAAGTAGCCAATTAAATAAATTAAAACAACGTTTAACACGATAATTTTGTAAGTGAAGACAAATCCAGCTTGGTCTTGATAATCTTCACCGATAAAAACAAAACAAAATGGCAGATGTAAAACCAGCAGAAGTTTCTGCAATATTAAAAGAGCAACTTTCAGGATTCCGCACGGAAGCTGAATTGCAAGAAGTGGGCACTGTGCTTCAAATTGGAGATGGTATCGCTCGTATTTATGGACTTCAAGGAGTTCAGTATGGTGAATTGATTGAGTTCGAAGGTGGACTACAAGGAATCGCTTTGAACCTTGAGGAGGATAACGTAGGAGCTGTACTTCTTGGTCGCTCTACAGAGGTAAAAGAGGGAGACACAGTAAAACGTCTTGGTCGAATTGCTTCTGTTCAAGTTGGTGAAGGAATGGTAGGTCGCGTAGTTGACACACTTGGAAACCCAATTGACGGTAAAGGACCTATCGAAGGTGAGTTGTTCGAAATGCCAATCGAGCGTAAAGCACCAGGAGTTATCTTCCGTCAGCCAGTAAACGAACCTCTTCAAACAGGAATTAAAGCGGTAGATGCGATGATTCCAATTGGACGTGGTCAACGTGAGTTGGTAATTGGTGACCGTCAAACTGGTAAAACAACAGTTTGTATCGATACAATCATCAACCAAAAAGAATTTTACGATGCTGGTAATCCAGTTTACTGTATCTATGTTGCGATTGGGCAAAAAGGATCAACAGTTGCTGGGATCGTTAAGAAATTAGAAGATGCTGGCGCAATGGCTTATACAGTTGTTGTTGCTTCAAACGCATCTGATCCTGCACCAATGCAATTTTACGCTCCGATGACGGGTGCTGCAATTGGTGAGTACTTCCGTGATACAGGTCGTCCAGGTTTGATCGTATTTGATGATTTATCAAAACAAGCGGTAGCTTACCGTGAAGTTTCGTTACTTCTTCGTCGCCCTCCAGGTCGTGAGGCATACCCAGGAGATGTATTCTACCTTCACTCGCGTTTGTTAGAGCGTGCAGCGAAAGTTATTAATGATGATGCGATTGCAGCTCAAATGAATGACCTTCCAGAATCTTTGAAAGGAAAAGTTAAAGGAGGAGGATCATTGACAGCACTTCCAATCATTGAAACACAAGCAGGTGACGTTTCTGCATACATTCCAACAAACGTAATTTCGATTACGGATGGTCAGATTTTCTTGGAAGGTGACTTGTTTAACTCTGGTATTCGTCCAGCGATTAACGTAGGTATCTCGGTATCTCGTGTTGGAGGGTCTGCTCAGATTAAATCAATGAAGAAAGTTGCTGGTACATTGAAACTCGATCAAGCGCAATACCGTGAACTTGAAGCGTTTGCTAAGTTCGGTTCTGATCTTGACGCTGCTACAAAGTCTGTACTTGATAAAGGAGCTCGTAACGTTGAGATCTTGAAGCAAATGGAAGGTGATCCTTATCCAGTAGAAAAGCAAATTGCAATTATCTACGTTGGAACAAAAGGATTGATCCAAAAGGTACCAGTGGAGAAAGTGAAAACTTTCGAAAGCGAGTATTTAGATTATCTTGACGCAAAACATCGCGATACTTTAGATGCTTTGAAAGCAGGAAAATACACAGATGCTGAAACAGATGTTCTTGCGCAAGTAGCAAAAGAATTGGCAGCGAAATACTAAGTGATATTTATGAGTTCGGAAAGATGAGTTAAGCACTATCTCATCTTTCTACATTCATCATTCATAATTCAAAAAGATGGCGAATCTTAAAGAAATAAAAAACCGAATTACTTCCATTTCATCCACGATGCAAATAACATCTGCAATGAAAATGGTCTCTGCCGCAAAATTAAAGCGTGCTCAGGATGCGATTACGCAAATGCGTCCTTATGCTGAAAAATTGCAAGAGATTTTAAGTAATTTGAGTGCAACACTTGATCTTTCAGAAAACGCATACTCACACCAACGTGAAGTAAAAAACGCATATATTATTGCAATTACTTCTAATCGTGGACTTTGTGGAGGATTCAACAACAACATTATCAAGAAGGTAAATGGTCTGTTGGCTGGAGAATTTTCAGGGTACAATACGAAAGTAATTAGCGTTGGCAAAAAGGCAAATGATGCTTTCAAAAGAGGTGATAAAGGTTTTCGCCCAGAAGGAATTGGTGCTGCTGAAGACATGTTCAATGATTTGACTTTTGATCGTGCTTCTCAATTGGCTCAGTATCTTATGGATGAGTTTCAAGCTGGGAAAGTAGATAAAGTTGTTATTATTTATAATAAGTTTATCAATGCAGCATCTCAGGATGTAATGGTAGAGCCATTCTTGCCGATCATCCCAACGGTTTCGGAAGGAAGTTCATCTACTGGTGATTATATTTTTGAGCCTTCGAAAACGGAAATTGTTGAAGACATGATTCCTAAATCTTTGAAAATTCAATTGTTTAAAGGGTTGTTGGATTCTCATGCTTCAGAGCATGGAGCGCGTATGACAGCAATGCATAAAGCAACAGATAATGCGTCTGACTTGAAACGAGATTTGACGTTGGAGTACAACAAAGCACGTCAAGCAGCAATTACAAATGAAATTTTGGAAATTGTTGGTGGAGCAGAAGCCCTCAACAATTAGTCAGAATAAACTTTTATATGCAAACTCCTGCTTCGAAAGAAGTGGGAGTTTTTTGTTTAGGGGTTTTGGTGATGGTTTGAGTGAGATACGAGATTACAAAAGTGTATAACGTTTCGACATTTCTAGAAATGTAGAAATATCGAAATGTAAGAAGGAGTCAGCAAAGGTGAAGCACTATAAATAGCTCTTAAATAAACGTTTACATTTTATTTCTAGAGACAATGACACATTTAATTAGGTTTGCCAAAAACTCAAAAGTGTGCAACGTTTCGATATTTGTAGAAATGTAGAAATATCAATGAACTCTCTGACAATAAAATACCCTATCAGCTCCCATCCCTAAACCATCCCATTAGCATTTTGTGCCCCACTCGGCACTACCTGTATCGAATCCCAATGTTCGCAAATTTTACCTCGCTCATCAAAACGAAAAAAATCCATCGTAACATATTGCTCATTACCGGGCCAAGTTTGATGTGTGTGCAAAGCTACCAAGTCTCCCTCGGCTATACATCGAAGAAATTGAATCGATTTCTCAGGGTATTCTGTTTTCATTCTTTCGAAATAATCGATAAAACCTCTTTTCCCGTCAGCAACTTCTGGGTTGTGTTGTATATATTCTTCTCCAAAATACGTTTCCACTGCCAATCGCGGATTACCTAAGTATGCCATTCGATATAATTCAATCGCGTTTTCCTTGTTCGATTCTAAACTCATTTATTCTGGTTTAATACCAATTACATCAACGTTCTGATCGCGAATTAGAGCGTTGTATTTGGGAATATCGTTTTGTTGAATTTCTCGCCATCTTTCCAATTCAAGGTTGATTTTAGCCGTTATTTCTGAAGCTACTCCGAGCATTTGTTTCGTTGGACGGTAAATCCCCATACTTGCAAGCGATGCTACGTGCGCCAACTTGTTGTTAAGTTTAATCGGATAATTTAACATGTCCTGATTACTTTTCAGTTTCGTTTGATAAAGGGCTTTTTCGATGTCGAGCATGAGTGAATCCAAACGCTTTCCTTCCGTAATAACACTTTCGTATTTTTCCGGGTCGATCCGTTCGTTTAAAGCCGAAATTTGGTGCTTCAGATCATGCATATTTCTAATCGCATCATGAGTTTCATCCAATTTATTCCGAATTTGAAGTAGAAATTCAAACTGGGCGCGTCGATCCTCCGCAGTTCCTTCGATTCTAGGATCAAGGAGAATCTCAAAATTGACCTCTGCACTATCTTTTTCAGTTACCACCTTAAATGTATAGGTTCCAGGAGGTGCTTTCGGACCAGAAAGTGTTCCCCACCATAGAAGAAGCCCTTCAAATTCATCTGCCTTTTCGTACCGTGTGTTCCAAGCAAAAGTATTCAGCCCTTCCTTCAAAGTCACCTTGTTGTCCGCATCCGATGCTTTCGTACTAAATTTACGGATCAACTCTCCATTAGAATCTAAAAACAGTAGAGACACTTCTTCATCGACATTTGGAAGATTAAAATACAAGCGAACGCCATTTGGATGATTTGTTCCTGCCAATGAAGAGGATTTCCCACCACCTCCGAAACCAACTGTGGGATAAGAATCGTAAACTCTTAATGTTTCTTTAGCCGTCGGTATCTCTACTTCATCCCACAAGACATTTAGATCGTCAAAAATCCAAAAACTTCGACCTTGTGTAGCGACAATTAAATCATTTTCCTTTATGGCTAAGTCTGTAATCGGCACGATGGGTAAATTCAATTGAAACGGTTCCCAAGTTGAGCCATTATTCTTGCTGATGTACATTCCGAATTCAGTTCCACAGTAAAGTAGACCTTCCACCTTAGGATCGGCCCTTAAAACGCGTGTAAAGTGTCCAGAAGGGATTCCATTTGTGATGAGTTTCCACGTTTTACCGTAATCTGTTGTGTGATATAGGTATGGCGTGTAATCTCCTTTTTTGTACAAAGTTGCTGCCACGTACAGTCCACCCTTTTGGAACGGATCAGCTTCGATGCTATTGATCATGGCCCATTCAGGCAATTTTTTCGGTGTTACATTGGACCAATTTTTCCCACCATCTTTACTGATATGCAACAGTCCGTCATCCGATCCTGCCCAAAGTAGGTCTTTTTCATAAGGAGATTCTATTGCTGCGAAGATGGTTGCGTAATATTCAACACCCGTGTTGTCTTTTGTGATCGGTCCGCCAGAAGAAACAAGCTTTGTGCTATCATTTCGACTTAAATCTGGGGAAATAATTTCCCAATTTTCACCGCCATTGTATGAAACATGCATGAATTGCGAGCAGGTGTAGAGTTTATTGGGATCATGCGGAGAGAAAAATACAGGGAAATTCCACTGGAAACGGTATTTCATTCCTTCGGCACCATAACCAATCGGATTGTCTGGCCAAACGTTAATCGCTCGATTTAAGTTGGTGTGATGATTGTAGCGTGTGAGAAACCCGCCGTAGCTTCCACCATAAACAATATCGTTGTCTTTCGGGTCTGGCGCTAAATGGGCACTTTCTCCTCCTGCCGTTTCCTCCCAATTATTTTCAGAAATGTACCAACCGTCAGAACGGGATTCGATTCGAACGGTAGAGTTATCTTGTTGTGCACCGTAAATGCGATACGGAAAGTGATCATCGGTAACAACACGGTAAAATTGAGCAGTTGGTTGATTCATATAGGTCGTCCAAGTGCCTCCTCCATCGTTAGAAACCTGACCACCACCGTCATCAGCTATAATCATTCGATTAGGGTCTTCAGGTGCAATCCATAAATCATGATGATCGCCATGTGGTGCATAATGCGAAGAAAATGTTTTTCCACCATCTGTCGACTTATGATACGAAACGTTCATAACATAAACTCTGTCAGCATCTGCAGGATCAGCGTAGATCCGCGAATAATACCAAGCTCTCTGTCTCAAACTTCGATCTGAATTGGTTTTTGTCCAGGTTTTTCCTCCGTCATCAGAACGAAAGACACCACCGTTGTCGTTTTCGATAATTGCCCATACGCGTTCTGGATTCGCAGGAGAAACGGTAACACCGATAATTCCCAATGTTCCTTCAGGCATCCCTTCCATATCTGAAAGCGATTCCCATGTTTCCCCACCATCGTTCGATTTCCAAAGTCCGGAACCTTCTCCTCCTGAAGAGAAATCATGCGGCGTTCTGCGCACATTCCAAGTACTTGCATACACAACGTCAGGATTTACGGGATCGAGAATTAAGTCCACAGCGCCTGAACGTCCATTTTTGAAAAGCATCCGTTTCCAAGTTTTTCCACCATCAATTGTTTTGTAAACGCCGCGCTCTTCCGTGTCCTTGAACAAATCTCCCAAAACAGCAGCGTATACGATTTCTGGGTTGGTCGGGTGAATCCGAATACGAACGATGTGTCTTGAATTTAAAAGTCCTACGTTTTTCCAACTTCTTCCGCCATCCACGGATTTGTACATCCCCGTCCCAGGAGACACGTTTCCACGAACGGTGACTTCGCCTCCACCGACATAAATGACATTATTGTGAGATTTAGAGACTTCAATAGCGCCTATAGAGCTTCCGAAATAGCCGTCGGAAATATTTTCCCAAGTCGTTCCACCGTTCTGTGTGCGCCAAACGCCTCCGCCAGTGGTTCCCATGTAGAAAAGCATCGGTTTTCCCTCAACTCCAGTTACTGCAGCTGACCTTCCACCACGAAAAGGACCAATACATCGGTACTCTAAACCTTCATTAATCTCCGGAAAGGCATTTTTAATATCGAGTTCTTGTGAAAATGATATGAATGATAATCCGAGGGATGTTAACAAAAGAATTGCAGAGAGCGTTTTCATAAGTTCTAGTTTTGAAGGCTTAAAATACGGATTTCAAATGCAATCTCAATTTGATTTTGGCTAAACGGTATTAAATTTGATGCGGAAGAAGATAAATCATTCTATGAAGCTACTCTTGTTGCTTTTATTATTTGGGAAACCGTGTTTTGGTCAACAACCAGATACCATTCAGTTAGATATGAAGCGGCAGGACTCTATCTTAAATTCAGGAAGAATAGACTTTGTACAATGGCCAGAAGCCGAATTCCCTGGAGGATTTCAAGCGTTGATCGCCTTCCTAAAAAACAATATGAATTATCCGTTTGAGGCGATTGAAGAAGGAATTTCTGGAAGGGTGTATGTTCGGTTTGTTGTAGAAGTCGATGGCTCGATCACCGAAATAGAAGTGGTAAAGCAGGTGCATCCCTTATTGGATGCAGAAGCTGTTCGACTGATCCGACAAATGCCTAAGTGGATTCCGAGTTCTGGTCCTAAAGGAGCTGAAAAGAGTAGAGTTACTTTACCGATAATTTTCACGCTCGACTAATGTAACGGATCTCAAAACATCGCTTAAAAATGTAATTTAGCGAGATGGAATTCCCAGTGTTATTTCTTGTGCTTTTGCCAATAGTTGCGTTTTTATATGCGGCCGTTGGACATGGTGGAGCAAGTGGGTATCTTGCTTTAATGGCATTGTTTTCCTTCGCACCAGAGAACATGAAAAGTATTGCTCTTCTCCTCAATTTGTTCGTCGCAGGTATTTCTTTTTTCCATTTTGCACGGTCACGGTTTTTCAAACCGAAATTATTCTTGGTGTTCGCGGTAGTGTCCATCCCACTGTCTTTTCTGGGAGGAATGTTAGATGTCGATGCGCATATATACAAAATCACTCTCGGAATGCTATTGCTTTTTGCAATTGCAAAAATTTTGAACCTGTTTGGAAAAGAGAACACAGAACTTAGAAAGCCAAATTGGTTCCTTGGAATTGGGATCGGAGGATTGATTGGCTTCTTTTCTGGATTGATTGGTATTGGCGGTGGAATAATCTTAAGTCCCGTGATTTTGCTTTTGCGCTGGGGGACAGTCAAAGAAGCGGCGGCAGTTTCTGCCCTTTTTATTTGGGTGAATTCTGCTGCGGGAATTGGGGGTCAGTTTTATTCGGGCGCAACCATTCCGCTAGCAACATGGGTTTTGGTCGCTTTGGCCTTATTGGGTGGGTTTGTAGGAGGATTAATAGGAAGTAAAAAATGGGATAATCGAACCCTAAGGTATGCGCTTATACTTGTTTTAATATTGGCTAGCATCAAACTAATGCTAGCCTAAAAAAATTGTTAAACCGAATCATTTTATGACAATCCTGAAATTTTACCATCGTTGTCGATATGCATGTGTTCAGATGCTGGAATAGCGGGTAACCCAGGCATGCGCATCATGTTACCGAGGATAGGAATAACGAAACCAGCGCCAGCCGCAAACTCAAATTCACGGATGGTAATACGGAAATTGGTTGGTCTTCCTAGTAAAGCATCGTTATCACTGAATGATTTTTGTGTTTTCGCCATGCAGACAGGTAAATCCGAAAGTCCAAGCGATTCAATTTGCTTCAAGTCTGTCAATGCTTGCTTGGAGTAATCAACACCGTCAGCGCCATAGATTTCTCGTGCAATTGTTTCTATTTTATCTTTGATGGAAGTGTTCCAGTTGTAGAGTGATTTGAAGGCATTTTTACCACCTTCAATCTCCGAAACAACGGCTTTCGCAAGGTCTGTCATTCCGTCGCCGCCATCGGCCCAACCTCTTGCCACAATGGCTTGAACGCCGAGTTCTTTACATTTGCGTTGTACAAATTGAACTTCTTCATTGGTATCGGTTGGGAATGCGTTGATAGCAACCACTGGGTTCAAACCAAATTTTTTCACATTTTCCAGATGTTTTTCTAGATTGGCAAAACCTGCTGATACGCGTTCAACTGAGGCTGTATTGTACTCTTCTTTCTGAGCTCCTCCATGATGACGCAGCGCACGAATGGTTGCAACAACCACAACGGCTTCTGGTTTTAATCCACCCGAAACACATTTGATATCCAAGAATTTTTCAGCGCCCAAATCGGCTCCAAAACCTGCTTCCGTTACGACGTATTTTGAAAGGGAGAGTCCTGTTTTTGTTGCAAGCATAGTATTCGTTCCCTGAGCAATGTTCGCAAAGGGACCACCGTGAATAATCGCAGGATTTCCTTCCATTGTTTGAACGAGGTTCGGCTTGATTGCGTCTTTCAAAAGAATCGCCATCGCATTTTCTGCCTTTAAATCTCTGGCATAAATCGGCATTTTATCGAAGGTCATTCCAACATAGATATTTCCCAACCGATTCTTGAGGTCCTCGAAGTTTTCTGCCATACAAAGTATCGCCATAACCTCTGAGGCAGGTGTGATATTGAATCCATCTTCTCGCGGAATTCCGTTGCCAGTGCCGCCCAAACCGATCGTAATATCTCTTAAAGCTCGATCGTTCATATCCATAACACGTTTCCAACCGATTGTCCTAGGATCGATACCAAGGTTTTGCGTTTTGCTTTGAATGTTGTTATCAATCAAGGCAGAAAGTAGGTTGTTTGCTTTTTCAATTGCCGAAAAATCGCCAGTAAAGTGTAAGTTGATGTCTTCCATTGGAACGACTTGCGAATATCCGCCACCAGCAGCACCGCCTTTAATTCCAAAAACAGGCCCAAGTGAGGGCTCGCGAAGAACCACGGTTGTCTGTTTCCCAATTTTGTTCATCCCCTCGGTTAAACCGATAGAAGTGGTTGTTTTTCCTTCTCCAGCTGGAGTAGGTGTCATTGCAGTTACCAAGATCAGGTGATTTTCAGCGATTTTTTTCTCGTCGATCACCTTCAAGGGTAATTTCGCTTTGTACTTTCCGTAGAGTTCGAGGTCGTCTTTGTCCAGTTTTAATTTTTCAGCGATCGATTCGATGTGCTGCATTTTGCAATTTTGTGCGATCTCTATATCTGAGGGTACTTTTTTATTCATAGCAATGTCATTCGTTTTGATAAATATAATTTCATTTGGCTGAATATAACTTCATCTTGCGATTATAAAGTTTCTGCCAGCCATTTGTAGAACTCTGTGTGCCAAATTAAACTGTTTTGATAATCCAAAACCCAATGATTTTCCTCTGGAAAATAGAGGAGCCTACTTTTAATTCCTTGCATTTGTGCCGCTTGAAATGCTTCCAAACCTTGTCCAATTGGCACTCTAAAATCCAAACCACCTTGGATCACCAAGATAGGGGTATCCCAATCAGCAACGCGTTCAGCAGGGTTGAAAATCGTATGGCTTGCCCAAGCATCTTTGTTGTTCTTGTCCCAATATGGCCCGCCCAAATCCCAGTTGAGAAAGAAGAGTTCTTCGGTAGTGCCATACATACTTTTCCAGTTGAAGATGCCATCATGGGCAATGAAAGAGCTGAATCTACCTTCGTGAATGGCAGCAAGATAATAGGCAGAGTAGCCTCCGTAACTCGCTCCAATACAACCGATTCGTTCTTTGTCTACATACGGTTCTGTTGCCAAATCATCAATTGCTGAGAGGTAATCGTCCATGTTTTGACCACCATAATCTTTACTGATTTGCTCGTTCCATTCAACGCCATATCCTGGCATCCCTCTTCGGTTTGGAGCAATGATAATGTATCCATGAGCCGCCATTAGCTGGAAATTCCAGCGATAGGAGTAAAATTGACTCAAAGCTCCTTGCGGGCCTCCTTGGCAATACAACAGTGTCGGGTATTTCTTTTTCGGATCGAAGTCTGGAGGGTAAATCACCCAAGAATGTAATTCTGCTCCATCGGTAGCCGTTGTTATTCGCTTTTCAACTTTTCCGAGCTTAACGCTTGCATAGAGTTGATCATTTGCGTGGGAAAGTTGCTTCATTGTGCCATCCGTCAGGTCAACGCTATAAATTTCTGAAGCTTGGTTCATATCACCTCGACTAACGATCATTGTTTTTCCTACATGTCCAGCGATTCCACGGATATCAAATTGCCCAGAAGTAATTTGCTTTGGTGCGGTTGGTTTCTCATTAAATTTCTCACTTGATTTTGGTACCTCCATTTCGAAAAGGTGAACAGTTCCTTTTACCGCTGCAGTGAAATAGATTTTCTTCGAATCATTACTCCAGACATACCCGCCAACAGTTCCGTCCCAGTGGGCTGTTATGTTCAGCGGTTTTCCATCCATCATGAGAATAATATCGTTTTTGTCTGATTCATAACCATCGCGTTTCATTCTTAGCCATGCTAAAACACCAGTAGATGAATACGATGGACTCATATCATAACCTTCATTATCATCTGTTAGATTCTTTGTTTGAGCCGTTTTAATATCGTAGCTATAAATATCTGTGTTTGTACTCACGGCATATTCTGTCCCATAAAGCTTCTTTGTTACGTATAAAACAGAATTACCATCGTGGGACCAAATAAAATCTTCCTCACCCCCAAATGGTTGCTGCGGACAGTCGAAAGGCTCATTGGTCATCAAATCCATTTTAACCGATCCGTCTAATTTTTCCAACATGACATGGCTGTATTTCCCATCTTCCCATTTGTCCCAATGACGATAATTGAGTGAATTGTAGATCATCATATTGGACTTCTTAAGTTCAGGATACAAGTCTTTGCCATAAACATCTCGAATCTTCACCTCTTCCGCATAGATTTTATAATCTCCGTTGGGAGAAATGTTTTTATCAGAGAGCAAGGTTGAAACATCATTGACTTGTTCAATATCGGTGCCATCAAAATTCATAGTGTAGAATTGTCTTTTCGAGGCATTTTCGTCGATATTCACCTTTGAAACAGCGTAGACAATTTTAGTTTGATCTTTCGAAATACCCATAGGAGACACTCGGTTTAATTCGATTAATTTCCGAGGTGTCATATAATCTTGGGACAAGCATGTCATGGAAAAAAACAATCCAAAAAGTAGAAGAATACTAAATGATTTCATGGGTGTGCAGTTTGATTCAATTTGTTTCAAGTCGGACTAAGATACAGTTTTCTTGAATTCATGGAAGTTTCTTCGGATTAACACTTTTTAGAAAAGGATAACAGAATAAATTGTGACCATTCCGCTAAATCGTGTTATAATCGCGACCAAATCCAATTGATGAAGCGCTTTACTTTACTTTTATTTCTGGTAATTACGGTTTCCAGCTATGCACAAAACACTCGTTTAGAGGTTCCTATCATTGCACAAGATCTACCTGAAGGAATGGGGCGTGGATTGGTTTATTCTCTTCCAGATTCAAGTTTGGTGAAGGGGAATTATATTGACAGCAATTTGTTCTCCATAAGATTTAATGCGAAAATTGGGGAGACTTTTTATTTAAAAGTGATGGCTCCAGGTTTTAACGATACATTGATCAATTTCACTGTGAATGATACCTTGATCCGCATGGAACCCTTAATATTGATGAGTGATTTAACGTTTGATGCCGTTAATGTAGTCTACAAAAAGCCTGTTTTCGAACGCACAATGAATGGGTTGTCCGTGAATGTGAAAGGGACGACTTTAGAAGAGTTGAATACATTGTTCGATATTTTGAAGGCATCTCCGCGACTTTCTTCTCCTGATGATGAAAATATTGAGATTATTGGAAGGGGAGTCCCATTGATTTTAATCGATCGACAAGCCATACTATCCAATGATGAGTTAAGGGCAATTCCGGCTAGTGAAGTCGACCGGATTGAAATAATCACCAACCCTTCTTCGAAGTACAGAGCACAAGGAAGTGGGAATGGCGTAATTGAAGTGTACACGAACAACTTTTCGTTACAAGGATATCGTGCTCATATTCGGGCGAATGGTGGAATGAATACACAATCTAAGTTTGAATCTGGATTGAATGCAGGCCTGAACATCAAAAAAGGGAAGTTTTCTCTTAACGGAAACGGAGGAATGCATTTGGGGCAGGGGTACAATTATGGAATCTCAAGTTTTTCAACGTTGGATTCATCGCTCTATTCTAATTCGGAGTTTACGGGTGACAATGATTATCGATGGCAGTATTATACGTTGAAAATGGGTTATGATTTCAATGAATCACAGCGACTTTCTTTTGGTTTTGGTGGACATGGCAATAAGCGTCAAAATGATCAAAATTCGTCAGCAAATTATTTTTCAAATGGAATTTTGACAACAGAACGTCTGGGGAATTCTCAGAATGAGAGTAAATGGCAAAACAATCGGGCTTTCGTTAATTATACTTGGGATACTGATACGCTTGGGAGTGCTTTAGAACTCAACTTGAATTACACACGTCGTGTTTCCGACAATCAGAATGTGTTTGCAACGGACTTTTACGATTATCAGAATCAATCCTCATCAGAATACGATGCGCTAGCTACCTCACAGGACCGCCCGAATGTAGGTGAATTTCGAGTGAATTATGAGTACTACATCGATTCGCAGTTTATTTTGGAAGTAGGTGGAGATGTTAGTTTACTTTTGAATGAAAAGCGCTTCAATCGCTACAACGCCATTGGTGGTGACTGGGTTGAGGATACCATTTTTACAAATTCGTACGATTATCAGGAGCGCATTGCTGGAGTTTTTGCTCAAATTTCGAAAAAATGGAAGAAGTTTGGCTTTCAATTGGGCGTTCGTGGTGAGTACACAGATTTGGACGGATTCAGCCGGTCTTTGGATCAACAATTTATAGATTCTAGTTTTTTGTTGCCTTTTCCCAATGCTGGAATGTTGTTTGAACCCAATGAAAAAGTAGGAATTACTGTTTATTATTCGTCGGGAATTGATCGACCTTCTTTCTCAAATTACGATCCATTTGTGCGTATTTTGGATAGTTTGAACGTGCAGGTTGGCAATCCATATTTGCGTCCATCGTACAACCACACTGTTGGGCTGGAGTTGGACTTGTTCTATTCCTACAACCTTTCCATGAGTTATAGCCGTTATAACAACATGGCGAGTTCCGCGACTTTTATTGATCCGCAGTCTTATGTTTCTACAACAACTCCATGGAATTCAGCGTATTCAGAAACGTACTCCTTAAGTTTAAGTGTTCCAATAAAGTTGGAATGGCTTGATGGCTGGAATTCCTTCTGGATGGATTACAATAACTATGTTTTTACGGATGTTTTCCAAAGAGATCCTTTCCAAAATATTACCATGGGATTTTATTCCTATTTAACGTTCAGCCTCCCGTATGATTTGAAATTGATGAATCGATTCAGTTTGTCCAAATGGGGAAATGACGAAATGACGGGACGAATCAACCGAAACTGGGGGCTAAGACTCACCAAAGAATTCGACAAGCCAGATTTGAATATTTTCTTCGAGGTGAATGATATTTTCCCGAATAAAAACATTTCAAATTCCGTGAATGGGAACTTTCTTTCTTATTCAGAGAGTCAATGGCGATTTACGGGCTTCCGCCTCGGAATCTTCTTCAAATTTGGTCGTTTAACTGCCAATACGAATATTAAAGAATCCAATTCTGGTCAGTCGGATCGATTCTAGTTTAAAATTCAAAAATTACCCCTATAGTCGGAGTAACTGTTGCGCTCTCGTTCGGAATGATAATCGGGATGGCATTCGAACCATCTGGTTGCAGCGGTTGACCATCTGTGGTTGCAAACCCTGTGTTGTCTTCGTTTCTTTTAAAAGTGTAATATGACGGCGTTTGTTGTTTTATTCCGAGTAGGTTCTGAATATCAATATAGAAGTCAAAACTTACTTTTTTCAAGTTTACGATTTTATCAATTCTGAAATCCAACTGATTGAAAGCACGCAATCGTTGGGAGTTTACATTGTCAAAATCAAGGACTCCATTTCCTGTGACTGCATAAGCTTGTTGGGAAGCTTCTAAATTAAACGGTGTGAAAGGAGCACCACCAGCAAAGCGATATTTCAAACCAAGTTTCCAGTTTTTACCGAAATTCCAACCGAACGTTGATGAGAATAAATGCTGATTGTCCCATGCCGATGGAAGAAGTTCGCCATCAAGTCCAGAGAAAAGCGATCGAACGTAAGTATAGCTAATCACATAAAAGATGTTTTTCACCAATTTCTGCTGAACGAATACCTCAAAACCATAGGTTTGACCGTCACCAGAACTTACTACGTCTTCGTTTCCAACAGCCCCAAATTCTTGTCCTTGATTGGCGAGTGAAATGCCATTGGCAACAGAAACGGGGTAGTTACTATAGTCTTTGTAAAAAGCCTCAAAGGTGACTCTCATACTTTGCTTTGGAAGCCATTGTGTCCCCAAAACATAGTGGTCGGATTGAATATATTGCATCGATTTGTTTGCGAGATTGTTGTTTGGGTCTCGGTAACCGAGGGAAGTATAGGTAGGAATTTTGTAGTAACTCCCAACAGAAGCCGTCACATCCCATTTTTCGTTGAGGTGATAGGCAAAGGACAGGCGAGGCGACAATGTTTCAAGGGGATTGTTTCCGTTATCTGTAAATGAGTTCATGTCCGTTCGCACCCCTGCTGAAACCAAAAGCTTTTTGGCGAAGAATTCTTTCGAAACCTGCGTAAAAGCACCATACTTGAAGAATTCGATATCCGACCGGTTTTCGATAATTATCGCAGGAACGATTTCATTCCCCAGCGAGTCAAATTGCGCACCGATTAACTTGTTGTAAAGTTCAGAATTGTACTTCACATACTGCCCCATAACTCCCCAGGAATACTTCCATCCGTTCTTATATTTATTGAAGTCAAATCGAAACTTGTTTTCAATTTCTTGAGAGTTTAAACCAAAATTTCGGAATGCCTCGTTGCCATTTTGGGCATCTTCAAATTGATCCAATTGATTGTCGAACATATTGCGACTAACTGCGATGGTGTAGAAACCATCCTTTACGCGTCGTTTTACGGAAACGCCATTCGTGTAATTCCATTGTGTAATGAATGGAAGCGATCTTCTTAAGAATTCAGTTTCGTCATTATCTTCTCTTGTAGGGGCGAAGTTAAATCGATCGTAGGCACCTAGCCCTAAAACTGTAATTGTGGTTTTATTGTTTGGACGGAAGGTGGTTTTGAATTGGAAATCGGAGAAATTTGGCCGGATAGGAAGGTCGATTAGGGTGAAAAGAAAATCCAAATAAGAAGTTCGAGCAGACAGAAGGAAGTCATTTTTCTCTCCCAAAGGTCCTTCTAAGGTTAAAACGCTCTCGGTAAAACTAACACGCGCATTTCCAGATAGTTTTTCGCGATTCCCTTGTCTTTGTTTAATAACGAAGGTAGAAGCCAGGGCATTATCGTATCGCGCATCGAAAGCTGAAGAACTCAATTTTAATTCTTCAATAAACGACACGTTTAGAATTCCTTGTGCACCGCCCGAAGATCCTTGAGTTTGAAAATGATTGAGCACTGGGATTTCAATACCGTCGAGATAGTAAACGTTTTCATTTGGAGCCCCACCACGGATAATAATATCATTCCGTTGTGCACCGCCAGACGAACCTCCGACACCTGGCAGCGTTTGCACTACCTTGGAGACATCAAAGTTTCCTCCAGGATTGGATTCGATTTCAACGGATGTGAGTTGTTGGACTGAGAGTGGAGTTACCATGTCAGTCGTTTTGGCGATTTTGTTGTTGTCGTAAACAACTTTAACTTCTTCCAACTCCTGCTCTGAAGGGGAAAGTTGAAAGTTAACCGTTTCAACGTTTCCAGAATTGACAGGTACATTGAATTTTTTCATCGGTTCGTAGCCAATGCTCGTAATCACGATAGTGTATGTTCCAACTGGAAGTTCAAAACTAAAATTGCCATCAATATCCGTCACAGCTCCAAATTGAGTCCCTTCGGCGAAAACTTTTGAAAAAGCGAGTGGTTCTTCAGTGTTCAAATCTTTGGCGTTCCCTTGGATCGTTCCTGTTTGCTGCGCCCAAGAAGTGAGGCCGATGAGAACGAATACACTGAGCAAGAATGATTTCATAATATACGATTTCGTATTAATTTGCTGCAAATATAAAACTTATTGGTAATATTTACCCAGTAATATATACGCAACCGTAATAAAATTCTATTTACTATCTTTGTCACTATGGATAGTACACTTATTCAGATTGTGCGTCACTATGAGCGTTTTAAAGAGAATTCAAAAGGTGCTCTAGAGAATGATAATGTTGCAAAATTTTCGGCCTATTTGCATCAAGTAGCCCTGTCGGAATCAGATTATTCCGAAACCGTTTCAACGGAGAATTGGCAAAATTTCAATCGTAAGACGCTACTGGAAATGACCACTGCGTATATCGGTAAAATGTCCCGATATGTTGATAATTATTGCCGAAAGAACTTACCAAAAACGGCTCTGGGTAATGTAGAGGAATTCACTTATTTGATTGTGCTGCTTGAGCATCAGCAATTGCCAAAATCTGAATTAATTAAAAGAAACAATCACGCAATTACCACGGGGACAGATATTGTCGCGCGTTTGATCAATAAAAACTTTGTGGTTCAGTTTCCCAATCCAGTAGACAAACGTAGTGTGATGATCTCGATTACCGACCATGGTAAAGGTGCTATCTTTAGTTCTTCCGAGACCTTGAATAATCTTTCCATGATAGGCGCTGGAGTATTGTCGAACCAAGAATTGATACAACTGATTGGGATGTTGCAAAAATTGGATACGTTTCATGAAAGAATTCACGACGAACATAAAAACTTGGATTTAGCAGAAATTATCGCAGATAATAAAACGCTCTTACAAGGATAAACTACCAATTTTCAAGCTGCGTTATAAAGATTGCGGTAAAATCCTTCCTTTTCAATTTGGGTTGGGGATGGATAGAATTGACCATTCTAAATTGTTAAAAACGCAATTATACCCGATCCCTCAACCATAGTCAATCAATCAAACATAAAAATGTGTGAAATTTTTATTCGTAAAACTACGTAGTAAAAAGTTGGGTATTTCACCCTGAAAAAAGCCGTATTTGTGCTCTTGAAAAGCTCGATAATCTCCATTACATTTGATACAGTTGAGTTTGTATCGATGCACTCAAAGGCTTCCAGTCTTAAGGAAGTACGACTACTACTTCAATTTCATTGCGCAAGGAAAAGAGGTGGGAAACGAATTTATTTTTTTTACCTAAAACAAATAAAATGAAAAGAGTATTATCATTGCTGACGTTCTGTGGTCTGATGACCGCAACGTCAATAGGACAGGTCAATCCGTCTGTTAATCCAGACACGCCTATTTGGGGTGTGACATCGAATACTGGGATTGCCATAGCACCTTTTTACCAATGGCAAGCCGTTGTATTTGATGATCCGGGAGGAGCTTATATTATTCAATGGTTAGATGCGGCAAGTGGTGCATTGTTGGATATTGACAAGCAGCCAGGTGAAAATCCAGATGTTGCTTATTACGGGAACGCAGACGCCTTAGTGGTTGCCTACGAGTTGGGTGGAGATATCTGGGTGGACGACTATTACTTAGCAACTGTTTCTCCAACTGATTACAATTTGGGTTCTCAAACACCAGTTTTCTGCGGGGAAAACCCGAACGTGGACATGAATAGTTCTGGAAATGGAGTTCTCACATGGGAATGTGGAGGAGATGTGTTTATGTGTTGTTTCACCATCGGGTCATTCACACCTGGGCCAGTTGTTCACGTTAACAGTGGAACAATGCCTGATGTAGCTTTAATGGATGATGATGACCATGTTGTTTCGACTTATATACAAGGCGGACAACTTTTTATGGAGACGTATTTATATGCAGATTTATGCGCTGGAGGTTTGTCCCCATCAAGTGGTTCTGTTGTAATACCACCTTCAATAGCCGGCTTCGAATGGCCAAGAGTTCAAACGAACAGACATAGTGCGTTTGGTCCTCCACAGTTGTACACAGTCGTTGCTCAGGATGGTGTTCCTGGTGCTTACGATGTTTCCGCGTATTTCTATAATGCTCCTGGTGGGTTGATTAATGTACAAAATGTCAATGCGGGCGCAAATTTTTGTGGACCAGACAATCCAAGACCGGTTGTAGCTTATGATCGTGATGAAGTGCATGTTGCATGGGCTCAAGATTATACTTGCGCAGGTTTCCCTCCAATTGATCCATTTGAGCTGGATGTTTTGATGGTTCAATGCGATCATAATGGCAATTTCTCAGGAGGTTCTTCGACTCCAGGTCCAGGAATGCTCCAGGAAGTGAATCAATTCGATCTTGACTTTACAAATTCGGCAACATCTTTGAATACGGAGTATGACGCGTTTTATGGGATTAATTTTGGGAACTCTTTTGAAGGAGTTGTTTTCAATGATCCGGGAGATTTATTCTGGAAAAGACGAGACATGTTTAATCCTTGGGCGCCTTACAAAAATTCAGGAGATGAACTAGAAGATCCTATCACCATCGTGAAAGCACCAGATTTCGGTCAGATTAAAGTAACTGTGGAAGGTATGGAGTCTGAATCCGAAGTCGCAACATTCACACTAATTGATAACAGCGGACGTGAGATTGAACTTTCACCAGCTACGCAATCAGGAAATGTGTTTACTTTGGACGCATCTTCTTTATCAAACGGAATCTACTTACTTAATTGTACAGTTGGAGATCGCACAAAAACAGAGCGCATCGCGCATTTTAAATAAAATAAGGATTTAGAATCTTGGAAAACGACATCTGGAAACGGGTGTCGTTTTTTGTTGTTACAAAGCAGCTTTGGTCGTTTCGGCAAGCTTGGAATGTGTCTTCGCTATTTCGCGTAATTCTTTGTTGCCTTTGGAATAGATTAATTGAAAGACTTCAAAAACTGAGATTCTAGGCTCGCCGGCTTCAATCAATTCAAGTGTATCCCCTGGTTTAATGTTCCCCTGCTCAAGAACACGAAAGTAACTTCCACAATATCCATGTTTAGTGAATGCTTTCACCATTCGTTTTGAATTGAAACGCACATTCAGTTTGAAGCAAGGTTGACGTGGTTCAGAGACCTGAATGACTGCATCACCCACCTTAAAAGTGTCACCAATGTACAGTTCTTTTTCATTCAACCCCTTTATGGTTAAGTTCTCTCCAAACATGCCGTGGTCCCATTCTAAATCTGGGAATTGCGGATTCCAAAACGAGTATTGATCAGCAGAATACGCGTAACAAGCTTTGTCAATGCCCCCGTGATATTTCCGATCCACAACAGAGTCACCTACGACATCTTCAATACCTAAGAAAATTCCTTCGGAAGTTGGAAATTTAAAAATTCCAGTGGTCACTTTTTTGAATCCCCACGATACCGTTCGTTTCTCACCTGTGTTAGTCGCAACTACTTTCATTATAGCAATGTACTAAAATGAAGTTATTCATGATCAATTTTGAATAACAAAGAGAATTCGTGAGTGAGTAAACTTGAATCGAATGCGTCTGTTTTAGTTACTTGCATCGAGTAAGTCGTGCGCCACCTTTTCTTGATTTCCCAGCCTGTGCCGACTAATAAACCGTTTGAGGTTCTGTATCCCGCAAATAAATTCAATTTTTCGAACAAAATCCTTCTTTGGCATGTGCATCTCCATAATCATCAATTCCAGCACCTTTT
>ERZ887851.1244-NODE-1244-length-22590-cov-23.896650_pt1 | contig 22590 bp, 48 predicted proteins | sample MGYA00521100_ERZ887851 | MGnify/ENA primary metagenome ERZ887851 (study PRJEB32303, sample SAMEA104408602) | aquatic metagenome | biome: Brackish water; feature: Pelagic; material: water | place: Baltic Sea | collected 2014-06-06T16:11:00 | depth 11,444 m ... | reverse complement strand
CCGTGTAAACGGTTGCTCCAGTGGATTCGTTGATTAACTCAACCATGATTCTATTACCATTCGTACCTAACCCGTGTGTAGCCGCTGTTATCGTGTAAGACGTCCCTACTGGATTTAGGTTTGTGAACGTTGTTCTCTCTATAACCGCAGTGGATAGACTTGCTACTGTAACCTTTTTGTTTGTCCCCGAGTCATATATAGGTAATGTATCTGCGTCAGCTAAAGCTTGTACTTCAGTAAGACCATCTATATCTAGACCTACTTTCACATTTCCAGTAGTTGGACTTACTGATATACCCTTAAGATCGTTATCAGTACTAGCTCCAACCTCATCTACAGGAGTGCTATCTGTCCATGGCACGTTAACTACCAGTTGATCACTAGCATTCATTTGAATTCCGTATGTTCTAGAAGCCGTGGATGACACTGAATTAGCTGCAACTGTTTGCGTTGTGTTATCTTCTAACTTACCTAGACCAAGTACAGTAGCTGTCATTGCGTTGTAAGTAGTGATTGTATCCGTCCATGGAACATTAACTACTAGTTGGCCAGCGGAATTTAATTGAGAACCGTATGTTCTTCCTGCGGTACTTGAAACTGTGTTAGCTGCTACTGATTGATCCGTGTTACTGAATAACTCAATACCACCTCGTACTGTAGAAGTTGCTTCTGGTAATACATAAGTACCAGAAGGTGTAACCCAAGTACCATCACCTCTTAAGAAAGTGCCACTAGCACCTCCTGAAGGTACAATACCTAATGTAGAACCTCCACCGTATATATCAGATGAAACAAACCCGTTAGACGTTACATTAAAGTGTGCTGAGTTAAATCCTGCAATACCTTTAGTTGTTGCCCCGTCAGAAGCTCCTTCACCGGCAATATCTTGTCCAGATTGAACGACTGTCCAGTTAGCAAATGTTGCGCCAGGATTATCTTGATTAGCATATATTAAATCACCAGGCTGAACTTCTTCTGAAAAGAAATCACCTGTATCTGTTACTGCCCAGAACCAACCATTTTTAATAGCGGTAGAAGGTGAAGTATCTAAATCAGGTGTGTTAGTTGCTGCGTTGTAACCTCCTTGGAATATTGATTGACCAACATTTGATTGATCTACATATTGCTTTGAAGCTGCGTTAGCGGGGATTGTTGGAGTAACAGGTACTACTATATTACTACTAAATGTTTTTGTTCCTCCTATAGTTTGATTGCCCGATGTTCTAACGACCGACTCATCTACCTCAATGTCGTTTGCGTTAGCTGTAATACCATCACCACCTATTACATTTAGCGTAGGGTTAACAGTTGAGGTACCAGTTTGCGTCATACCAGTTCCTGCTGTTACAGAAGTTACTGTACCGTCATATTGGTCATTCGATGTTACCGTTAATGTATTACCCGATCTTGTTACAGAAGATGTTCCTGCTCCAATGATTAATACATTGTCAAGAGTTGCGTCAGAACCGTCAAGTTGTACACCGGCTGTTCCGTTCGTAGAACCTACTCCAAATAATTCATATGTAGTATTCGTATCTGTTCCCGCAGGTACAGTTACTGTTTTAAGATTAAGTGCAGTAATATGCCCTTCTGCAGTAGATGTTACAGAATCAACTGAAGTAAACGTATTACTACTTACAGCAGAAGTTGTGTCTGTTCTAGATACAGTGTCATGCGTTACTGATATAGTAGTGTTACCTGACTGATTCGCTGTAAAAGTTCCAGTTCCTCCAAGAACACCTGTTCCTTGTACTGTTAATGTCCCATCACCCACAGTTGGTATAGAAGACGTTAAAGCGTATCTACCATCTAAATCAACTGTTACATCAGATTGATTTGACACCGTTGCGGTTAATATCCCATTCCCTGTATTAAAGGCTAAGCCCGTTAAGAAATCGTTTGCGCCAGTACCATCTGGCACGGTCAGCCAAGAGGTTCCATCGTAAAGCCGAAGCTTGTCTAGAACTGTGTCAAAATAAATTTGTCCAGCTAAAGGCGTTCCTGGTGCTACAGCTAGATTTTGTACAACTGCGTTTTGCAGTTCATTTTTAGAAAGGTTTATGTTGCCCTGTACATCTAAACCGGTTAAGAATTGTAATGCCATTTTTTATTTTTGTTTATTATTAGTTTAAGTATGCGACTCCAGCGAAAGCTGATATGAAGGTTAGTATTAATGAATTTTCGTCTATGTAATCAACCTGGCCTATTACTAGGCTACCAGCTGAATCCGCTACAGATACCGAAGGGAATTTACCTAGGTTGTGTGTTATGTTCCATATGGCGGTTGCGGTCAGTTGTGTGAATGTAAAGTTTAAATCTCCTTGTCCCGGTGCTGTGCTGTTTATATACGCTGCCAGTGTACCAACTTCCACCCTCATGGTAGGGTTTTTCTTAGAGCTCAAGTCACTTATAAGTAATAAGTCTCTGTCCTCTAGGCTTAGTAATTCTGGGTATGAATATATTATTGCCATTTATGTTATATTAATGGGATTGGAGCAGGCGCAAGGTTGTCGCTGCCTTGCTTCGGACTTCTAAGTTATGCACGCCCATTCGGGCACCACACACGTGTTCCCCGTTTTAAGGCAACACGCTGGACGGTTCGCAAGGTTGAGAGAGGTCACGGTGATCCTTCGCGTAAGAACCCACTGCCTACTCGTCCCAATTTATTTTTTGCTTGTAGTATACCCTATATTCTCACAGGAAAAGCGTGATACTTCCAAAAACAGTGACACTTGCCCCTTACTTATATACTTTATAAGGCTAATGTCACACTTTTGTATTACTTATACTGGGTTATGGGGCTGTACCTATCCTTCTGACTATCAACTGCTTACGTAAAATGGTTTTCAAATTGGTTAGCCCCCTGAGTTTCAGCGAGTTACGCGTATATATATCATTTTTTCGATACATTTCCATATATATTCACAAAACTTATTCAAAAATATATACAAACTTAATACGAAGTTACATTGATAATATAATAAATAACGAAACATACTAACATACATTAACTTAATAATAATAACTTACATATCAATATGATTTTACTTCTTATCGCAATACCAATCGCTTTATTCGCTACATTCTTACGCACAAATAACTATGACAAATAGTCATATGACATTGTGTCATGACAAAGAGTCACTGTGTAATACTCTACTAACTATTTTAACTTACAAACAAATATACACTTTTATACAAACAAAATACAAATCTTAACTGATAATATAATAAATAACTAATAACAAATTAATAATAACTAAATACTTTTAACTATGTCAAATTCAAATTCAATTTCAACTTCAAACAATTCTTTAACTTCAAAACGCTTCGTTATTCGCAAGTCACTAATCGGCAAAAACACTGTCATCAATGTCGAGTTCAAAAGTGGCAAAACTTTCACTTACAATCACGATAAAGCGTATGAAATTATGAAAGATAAATTATCAACTATGAACTGCTTCGAAAAGTACAAATCGTACACTTCTTCAACTAGCGTTCCAGTTATCTTGCGCGACAAAGAAGTTATATAATTAACTTCACTTTTGTCAAACAGACATAACGGTTTCACTCTGCATTTTGACTGCGTGAGCTCTACTTTGTGAGGTGGTTCGATTCCACCAATGTCTACTAATATAATAATAAATAATATAACTATGAGAAAATTCAAACACACTGTACTAATAGTACTTAAAAGAGTAAACAAAGTATTAACTGACTTAGGTGCCGGAGCGGGTTACGCTTTACGCAGGTAACAAACAAAATACAAACTACTTTTGATAATATAATAAATAACTAATAACAATATAACTATGGCAACTCAATCTTACCAACTACTAAAAATATCGTGGAACTTGTTCGACAAGCATTACACTGAACTAAATGCAGACGAGAGGTCTAAAGTGTGGGATATATACTACGACTTTTACTAGCGATAACAAAGGTGACTATCCGAACCTGCGGGCAACGAGCTTAACTGGATAGAACAAAAGACATATTGGCGTGTACAATAGTGTGCGGTGAGTTCGACTCTCACCATGTCTACTAAAACAATTAACTATGCAATTTATACTAACTTGCCCAAACGGCAAACAAATAGATATGTCAAGTGATGTACTAAAACAAATGGAAGGTGAGGTCGATAGCTCTTACGTACTAGAGAAAATAACTTACTATAAACTAACTAACTTAAAAGAGAATGATATCATATAGAGATACTAAATTTATTTACGTCGAGTGGAAAACTTATGACGGTAAAATAACTCACGGTTACAGGTGTAATGACGATAGCTTATTCAAGCACGTTAATACTCGTAGCTTTGGAACTAAAACACTAGCTGAAATGCATTCTCAAATAGATTACTATTTAGATAACGCAGAACTTCACCAAGAACAAAGACGCTTGAATGATGCAGGTATTGCAGAATACTATGCAAATAAAAGAGCTAACGGTGACAATTATACAGGAGATTAATATGCTAGAACTAGAATACTACATCGACATAGACTGGAGCGGGATATGCGAAGACTATGACTTAAAACATGGTGACATTTCACCTAACCAAACCTTTAGACTATCTAAAGCTAAAGAAGAAATTAATATTATATTAAATGAGTTTCTACAACAAAACAAATAAAATACGATTCTTTATTGATAATATAATAAATAACTAAAACAATATAACCATGCAGAAAATTAAATTCTTCAACAAAGACGGCCAACCTTGCGCCTTATCAAACAAATTTTACAAAGGCTATACTATTGGCAATATTCCAAATCGCTTCGGCTTCATTTACAACGAAGAAAAAGATCAAGACGGATTTACTCAATGGTTCAACCACAAAGGAATTACATACATATGGGAGTAATGACTATGAAAGAAGCGTGCGAATACTCTAAACAACAACAGATGTTGCGAGGTGTTGAGCATAGACGCAAGCACTCACACGAAGGTTCGTGTAGTGGACTTACTGACGTCGAGTATAACCGTGTGGTTACAAGGCAAAAGTCTACCTTTTCAAAGGCTAGAAAGTTCACACACAATCGTATGTGGCAAGAAACAAGTAAAAACTATTCAGTAGAACAATTAAAAACAATAGTAAAATCATGAGCAAAATAGTATATATAGACATGGACGGCGTCCTGGTAAACTTGCAAGCTGAAATAGAATTCGCTGCAAAGCATCTTGATTCAAAGTGGCCATGGGATATCTTTAAAAACCCTGATCCAATTGATGGCGCAGTTGAAGCTTTTAATTACCTTTGTAATTCAAGCAAATATGATGTGTATATACTATCTACAGCTCCATGGAATATGCCTGCTTCTTGGTCACACAAGAGACAGTGGGTTAGTAAATACTTAGGTGAAAACGCACACAAGAGATTAATCTTGTCAAACCACAAGAATCTATGTCATGGTGACTATCTTATAGACGATAGAACGGCTAATGGTGCAGACAAATTTAACGGAGAACTAATACAGTTCGGTACAGATAAGCACCCTAATTGGGAATCTGTGCTAAAATATTTAAAAGAAAATGAGTAAAATAGACGAAATAATAGACAAGGAGCTAGCTATATTCGATAGATCGATAGTAGCTACGCCTGGTAATAGAGAAAGATTAGACCAATTCGCGAAAGCAAATAATGGAGCTAATGATGTTCTACTAACCCAAATGGCAGTACAGTTAGGTTATATAACCGCGCTTAAATTTATAAAAGAAGAAATTAACATATGAGTGATAAAGAAAAATTAATATCAGTAAGTCACGTTTGGATGCCAGAATCAGACAGGTGGATCAATGTAAAGACATATAACACAGGCATGACAGGCATTAGCTATATGCAAGGCGATGAATACGAGTTATTTAAAGAAAAATATTGCGAAGTAGACAAAGATTTAAGTAATTTCTATCAAGACATGAAGAACGAACTAGGTTTATACCGAGCTAAATTAACAGAAATAGAATTTATAGATAAAGTCATATGGATACACCACATGGCTGAAGTAAGCAGAACATGGGTCACACCTATCAAGAGAGCCCAAATTATTTAACATGAGCGATACACAGAGAAAATGGCACGAGATGCAAGAAGAAAACGACTACGAGATAGAGAACTACATATTTGTACTAGATTATTTTGATGGTAAAGTATACAAATACGACATTAGCTCGTTAAGCAACAAAGAAAACAAATGGAATCCAAGCTTTGAGTCTTGTGAGGCGTTCCTAATTGGAGCAGGTCACACTATAAGCAATATAGAGTGGATGGCAACCAAAGAAAAAGATATAGAATATGGGAACTAGATTATTAAACAAACAACAGATAAGAGAAGAGATCTACACAGATATCATACAAGAACACTGTGACTTATCTCAAGACCAAATATCAGATATAGTCGATCAAGAGATGAAAAGGTTAGGTCTTGGTAAAAAAATAAAGTTAGACTTAACAGATATAGAGCACAATGTCTTATTAGTTGCACTAGATACACTAGAAGAACAACTAAATGACATAAGAAGTGATTTAGATACTTATGAAGATGAAGCAACTAACTTAAATAGACTAGTAGCAATTAAAAACTTAAAACAAACACTAAAAGATTATGAATAACGGAGAGTACAAAAACCCGTGGGATTTAGCTTACGAGCTAGTGTCTACATGGGACGGGAACAAATACAGTAAAGCAGACATAGATGATATGCTGTTCTGTGAAATAGATGAATTATTAAATCAAGAATAGATATGAAAGAGTGGTTAAAACAAGATGTAAGAATCAACGGATGGGATTTTGAGTATGTAGAAAACGACCATGATGATATCTTCTACCAATGTAGAGGTGAAGTCATGTATGATGACGAGCATGACCAAATTCCCGAACCAGCTTTATGGCGTGCAGCGTTAGAGCTAGAAAAACAACTAACAGATGAAGGTATTAAATGCTATGCAGGACATTCTGAAAAAGGCTGGGTTGAAGTAACAATTTCACCTGATCTATAATGAGTAAAATGTCAGAATTAGATTTGGTTGCGCAAGGCGTAGCGGATCACATAAGAGAAATAATAGCAGATAGTGTCGATTGGCAATTAGCTGATGTGCCATTGAATGGTGATAGCTACTTAGAAATGAAAGACTATGTAGTGAGATTGGCTTTAAAAAAGCTATACAATAATAATACAAATACTATTTGATAATATAATAAACCAAAAATAAATAAATATGTATTGTAGATGTGGCACTGAAGTGCACCCAGTTAGATTAGAGTTAGGATATAAAACGTGTGTCGAGCACAGTAAAACAAAGACGTACTCGTATATACCTATTATTGAGCACAAAACAGGTAATACAATACAAATTGTCAGTCAAGAGCTTAGTGCTATGGTACACAGGTCTTGGCGTAGAAAGTAAATATAAAGAGTTTTACGGTACATGCTCTATAAATACCAAAACCAGCGGCGAAAGATACGATTAGTGATCACATAATAGCCGGTAAACTAGGTATGGATGTAACAGGTGTTATTAAGTTAAACAGAGTTCATTACTACTGACGAGTATGAAGGTTCGATTCCTTCGCTAGTTACTAAAATCTTATAAATGTGAAGGGCTCAGTAGGGCTGTAGGAACTCAGCGAGGAGATACGTGGTTAAGCTGACGAAGATCCTTTAATTTTATAAGTCGTAGTATCACGAGTGGCAGAGTAATTAACTGCCGGCACGGTGGAAGTCCGACCGCACGGCGAAACAGTACAGACGGTTAACCAACACTATCTATGGCTGTGAAGTATTGGCGAAGATAACTACGTAATGGGGGTGACATGGTTTTGACATGGTAGAAAGCCTGCAACAGGAACTACTATGCACGAGAGTTCGATTCTCTCCACCTCCACTAAAATCAAAATAATTATGAAATACCTTTATGAACAGCTAGATGAGTTGTTAAACACTATTAAATATGCAGACGCCTCGGGCGATGAAGATGCGGATTACTTAGAAAACGATTACTTTGAAGACGTTTTAGAAGTATGTAAAGAAATTGTAGAATATACAAAATAAATACAAATAAAGTATGATAATATAATAAACTAAAATAAATAATATGAAACTAATCAAAGTGACAAAAAGTGGTGCTATACACTACGAACTAGATGACGGCAGAACAGGTACTACACATCCTTCGGGTTATGTAAGAGTATCAACTCATGGAATAGGACATTACTCAAGACGTGTGAAGTTTTACCAAATAAACAAACAGGAAAAAAAATGGTATGACAGATCTAAACCGTGGGGTTATAATGTCACTAGACTAAAAGTAAATAACCATTCAGACAGAACTAGACTGCTGCTTAAATTTAATAATAAAAACTGTAAATAATATGAGTAAAATTAAAACCGTCTACGACGAGCTGTTGCCTGACGTTAAAAAAGATTTACAAGCTAATGCTAGAAAATATGCAGCTGCTAAAAGACTAAAATATGTTCTAATGTCTAAATACATGTGGTCTAATCTAACTATAGATGAAATGAGAGATCTATTCACGTATAGTAACATAAAAACCTGGGAACTAGAGCCTTATAGCTTTATGTATGGTGATAACATCTTAATAAAAAAATAACATGAATAAATTAACAGACGAATTAATAGAAAGTAAGCTTGAAGAAGCAGGTATTCTACATCATGAAGAAATGGATCATGACAAAAAGTTAAAGCTAGTGTTAGACCACTACGGATCCGAGTTTACACACGATTGGCAAAACTACGGTTTTTGTTTTACTACAACAGAAACAGCTGATGGTTATGAACTATACATGGCTACGGCTGACGATAGAAACCCTGATTTTAGCTACGATATCTACTACTATGACAGTCAATGGTTTGAAAAACTATCAGATGTGATCATAGAAGGTAATAGAATACAGATAGATGAGTACATGATGGACGAATATGGCTTTCAAGATGCTATAGACGAGACTTACCAAGAGTTTTATAACGATAAATTAAAAGAAATAGAAGACGAATTAATAGAAGAAGGATATGAAAGAGAAAGAACAGAAAATTCCTAAATGGTTCAATGGTGCAATATACGACGAAGGTGATGTTGTAGAAAACAGATTTACAGGTCAAAGTATTGAGCTAAACAATATAGAGCTTAGTATGTATGACTTCGTAATTGGCGCAACCATGACCTCTGAACTAGGTATGTCAACCACTAACGACGAGATAGTTAGAGATTTACGCAAAGGACTATCTTGGTTTAGACAAAATAATGCAGAAGCCTATATGGTTTTACTGGATTAACAACGGGCGCAATGGTTATAAAGCAGGTTCGATTCCTGCTGCGTCAACTAATATTAACTAAAAACAAAAAAATTATGGGAAACATGAGTTACTGCCGTTTTGAAAATACGGTAAGAGCAATGCAAGACTGCGTTAATGCTATTCAAGAAGGTGAAGCTGATGACTTAAGTAGTTACGAGACTTTAGCTATTGAACAATTCTTGATAACAGCAGAAGAGATTGTGTCACTAGAAAATGACATTGAAAACTTAATAAAGCTAAATTATGGCAACTAGAAATGTAACAATGATAGTAGATAGAGAGCTAGCTTCACACAATGAGGCTGGCTTTGCCTGTAACCCTGAGTTAGTAGACGGAAATAGCTACGTAAATATGTATCTACACCATGATGGTTATCCTGAGTGGAGAGCTGTAGAACTAGCTAATTGGCTTAAGCACATGAAGAGTAACGGAATAGTTGCAGATGGGTCGAAAATGGCCGCTCATTTAGTAAAGGACTTTCATTACCAGTCTCAGTATTTATACCCCTCTCACGTAGACATTGATCACCATTACACGTATGTTATATGGGTTGGTAAAGCAGACATATGGATGTCTTGCTGGAATCAACACAGGGCAGAATGTGTGTTTGTTCTAAAAATAGATGATGTCTTGTCTAGATACAAAGCTGATTATGACTATACTGATTGGGAGAAACACAAACAAAATACAAACTAGTATTGATAATATATACATGAACGACGAAGATATCGAAAGAATAGCAGAATTGGTAGCTGAAAAACTCTACCAGAAAGCACAAAAAAACATTAATAATGATTCTTTTATGATACCAAAAGAAGATCAAGAGCAAATGCTGTTAGCTGAATTAGCTAGGCTTATGACGCTATTGTCTTCTTATTTAGAAAGAGAAGAATATGATAAGTGTGCTATATTACAAAACAAAATTAAAATAATAGAAAATAAAATAGAAAGACTATGATAAAACCAATGCTTGCCCATAAAGTTGGCAAGAAAGATATTGATTTTTATGATAAAGTGTTTTTACAACCAAAACTAGACGGTGTACGGTGTGTCTTTACTAAAGATGGTGCATTTTCACGTACAGGTAAGCAATTCAAAAATGTTGCTCATCTTGAACATGATCTTGCAGACTTTTTTAGAAGACACCCTTTTACTATTTTAGATGGCGAGCTATACAATCACAAGCTAAAACACGACTTCGAAAAAATCATATCATTAGTAAGAAAAACAAAACCAACTGAAGACGACCGACTCGATGCACAACACCTTGTTCAGTATCACGTGTATGACACAGTGGCATCTTTTGTTAATTACGAAGCTCGTTACGATTGGCTTGTATCTAATTTGCCAATAGCTAGATCTATGACACTGATCATAAATCCTATTGTTAGAAGCATGACAGAAGCTAAAGAAATGCACGAGGCATACTTAAATCAAGGCTACGAAGGCTCCATGTTAAGACTTAACAAACCTTATGAGCAAAAACGATCTTATAATCTACAAAAATTTAAAGACTTTCATGACACTGAGGCTACAATTATTGATTATGTTACTGGTAAAGGTAAACGTATAGGTACGCTTGGTAAATTCATTATGCGAGATGATGAAGGCGTTGAGTTTGGTTGTCCACCAGGTAAAGGCTATAACTATGAAGATCTAGCTGATATGCTTGTAGATGTAAACGACTATATCGGTAAGCGAGCAACGTTCACTTACTTTCAACGAACTAAAGCAGGTTCTTACAGACACCCGCTGTTTAAAGCACTTAGAAATTATGAGTAAATTAATATGGAAACTATACAACGAGAACATGATAAGCCAAGAGGTAGCAAACCTCTTATTAGAGAAACACTATGAATAATGAATATATTTTATTTAGATAGAGACCCAGTTAAAGCTGCACAGATACAATACAACAAGCATGTGGTTAAAATGATCTTAGAATCAGCCCAGATGCTTTGTACTACGCATCATCATTATGCTGAATTATTAGATTATGACGCGAGTTATATACCTTATAAAAAAGCACATTACAATCACCCATCAACTATATGGACTAGACAAAATAGTAGACAATACTATTGGCTTTTCCATCATATGTTAGGCCTTGGTGATGAGTACACTAAACGTTATAATAAAAAACATCTTAGTATAACAAAATGTTTTGATGCTCTTAAAAATTGCCCTGTAGGTATGCCTTTAGGCGGTGAGTTTAACGAACCTCCACAGTGTATGCCAGATGAGTATAAAGTTGAAGGTGACAGTTTGTCAGCTTACTGGAATTATTATGAACAAGAAAAATATAAAATAAAAGCAAAAGATGAGCAAAAAATTGTACGAACACTTAATATCAACTAATTATGAAAACATATCTGATAAAATTAAAAAGGCGCAAAAGAAAAGCCCAGCACATAATGTTCATGGAAAATCAAATAAACCAGCTTAATAACGAGATAATAACAGACGTCTTATGCGGTAATTATAAACTAAAAGTTTACAATAAAGCAAAGCTTTTAAAGAAATACAATCGAAGGTTAAAATTAATTTTATACTAAGCATGACACATGCCCTATAGTATATATAAGTAATAGGCTTATGTCACAAAAAAGAAAAATACAATGGCTCAATGAGCAAAAAGTTATCTATAGGCAAATGCCTATTAATGACGTCGCTTCTATTGATACTGACAAGTACATGTTCTTTGAAAATGGCACGTATGAACACTATTGTTTATTTAATACAAAAGCTAAGATAACAACATACAAGAGTTTAAAATGGCATTACCTAGTCTTATACTATTTAAACCAAGATAGACCTGAAGGATTATTGCCATCGCATGTATATGAGTTTATTGCAGATAAAGAAAACGGATTTGTCACATTTTTTATTAGTGACAAGAAGTTAAATTCTATGATAGACGATGTATTTGAAACAGGCGGCGAACCTCCTAGAAACAAAATACGTAAAGTTATATTTAAAGACTTTTGTATGTTAGATGTTAGTGAAAAGCTTAAGATCGTAGGAAAATTAATAGGTAGAAAAAATATGGTAGATCAAGAATCAATATACCAATGCATGTTAGATCTTAATGAGCTTGGTAAAAAGATAACATGGAGTAGAGTAGCTGGTCTACTTAATTGCTCAACAAGAACAGTTCAAAGAAATTTAAACGAGTCATTAAAAAATGAAAAAAAACTTTTAAATGAAGAAATATAACATTCAAAACTACATCAGATACAAAGAAGATGTAAAGAAATCTATTAACGATTTAGAAGGTTTATTTTACGATGAGTACACTAGAGACGAACTAGTTGTTAAATTTATGCCATTAGTTGAGTCTATGGCAAGAAAGTTTTCAACAGCAAGTCACGCGTCAGGTGTGTTAAGTATCTTAGATCTATTGCAAATAGGAAATGAAGCCCTAGTTAGAGCTGTAGACAAGCTTAATTGGGAAATATTAAACGAAAAAGAAGACGTTGAAAAATCTTTAAAATCTTTTTTTAGTAAAAGAATTAAAGGTGCAATACGCAGAAGAGTAGACAGACATAGAGGTAATATAAGAATACCAGAGCACAAACTTAACGAGATGAGATCAACTAAAGACAAGGCTATGGTTCAAATGTTTTTTAATTCTATTTTCTTAAGCATTGACAAGCCAATGAAAAACGAAGAAGAAAGTATGTATCATCAAATTGCTGACAACTCTGAAGCATATAACATACAGTTATTAAATTTATACCTGAAAGGATTAATGCAAAAATACTTAAAAAATCAAGAGTATGAGGTGTTAAGACTTTCGTATGGATTAGACTGTGAAAAGCATTCTGCTAAAGAAATTGCAAGTATATTAAATATACCTGGAGTTAGCAATTATGTGCGTGTTTCAGAGATAAAAAGACAAGCTGTAGACAGGCTTATAAACAGCGTAGATCACTCACAAGTGCTTGACTACCTGTAAGTTAACAATGTAAAACTATATATTTATATGTGATTATATAGATATACCAAATACCAAATATTATGACTTTAAACGATAAGTTAATTACAATTCAAACAAACTTTAAATCTAAAAAATCTAGATTTAATTCTTTCGGCAAATACAACTTCAGATCAGCCGAAGACATTCTCGAAGCTACAAAACCCTTTTTAAAGGAGCTAGGCGTCTCAGTTACGATAAACGAAGAGCTAATATCCCCAAGTGATAAGCCGGTTATAAGAACCACGGCATTACTAAGTGACGGGGAAAGCTCAATTATTGCGCAAGCAATCGTAGGTGTAGACTTAAACCAAAAAGGTATGCAAGTACCTCAACAATATGGTAGCGCATCGAGTTATGGCAAAAAGTATGCACTAGGTAATCTATTTCTAATAGATGACACAGCGGATGCAGATGCAACTAATGATCATGGCAAGAAGAAATTCGAACCTAATAAGCCAACTTTAACGTCTAAAAAAGATCCAGCTTATGAAAAAGCGGTTCAATATGTAACAGCAGGCGGTAAATTGTCAGCCATAAAGGCTAAATATGCTCTATCTCAAGAAATAGAAGGAGCATTAAACACACTATAATATGAACAAAGAAGAAGTAATTAAAAAGTTACGAGAAGATGAACATTACTATGGTTCTTTTGGAAAAAAGTACTTAAGTAATTCTGATGTCGGAACTTTACTTACAAATCCTTTGGGCCTTGGTAAGGCTTTAGAGCCAAGACCAGCATTTCTAGTAGGTGGATATTTCCACACTGCTATTCTAGAACCTGATAAACTTAAAAAGTTTAAGATAATAGAAGCAACTACTAGGAATACAAAGGCATACAAAGAGATATCTGGTGGAGAATTATGCTTATTGCAGCATGAGGTTGATCAAATAGAAAAGCTAACAGATAAAATGTTAGAAAATAAAATTTGCCACGACCTTATTAGAGGTAATAATGTAGAGTACGAACTACCAGGTATTACAGAGCTTGAAGGCCATAAATGGAAAGGTAAAGCAGATATAATAAACCACGACGAAAAGCTGATAATAGATTTAAAAACTACAGCGGATCTTCAATCGTTTAAATGGTCTGCTTCTAAGTACAATTACGATAGTCAAGCTTATATTTATAGTAAACTATTTGGCTATGAAATGTTATTTATCGCTATTGATAAAAACACAGGTCAAATAGGATTATTTGATTGCTCACCACAATTTTACAAAAACGGTAAGGACAAAGTCGAAAGAGCAGTCGCTGCTTATGAATTATTTTATAAGTCAGAAGGCTTTGATCCTACTCAATATTTCATTAATAAAACCCTATAAACCATGGCTAGACCAAAAATGAAGACCTGTAGTATATCAGGCAAGCAATTTAAAGCTAACAATACAAACTTTTACACTAACAACAACTCTAGAGATAACTTACATCCTTATCACAAGAAGTTTGATAACTTTAGAAGACAGACAAATAGTAGTGTAGAGCAAATTAGAAATTTAGTAACCTTAATAAATAATTAAATATGGCTAGTATAATTAAAGCAAGTATAAATCTTAATCTTGTTGACAAAACAAAGATTATTGAAGGTAAAAAAGGTAAATACCTACCTATAACAATAACTATAAACGATGAGCCTGACCAGTTTGGTAATCAAGGACCTATTGTTATAGCTCAGTCTAAAGAAGAACGCGAGGCTAAAGTAGCAAAGACTTACTTAGGTAATGTTTCTGTAGTGTGGACTAATGGAGAAAACGTAGCCGCAGCACCACGTGAGGATCAACCTCAAGCCCCTGCATTTGTAGCTGAAGCAGGCGATGATGATCTACCTTTTTAATGTATAGGAATAACGGAGAGCTAGCGTGTCAAGTGTGTCACGCTGGCATGACGCAAGAAGAAATAGATTTTTGCGACATATGCCCTGACTGTAGAGATGGAGATTAATAATTAAATTAAATTAAATGCAGACAATAGAGATCAATGGATTTTTGATTGATGAGTTCAATCAACATAAGCTTGAAGAGGGTAAAACACAGGGCGTATGTCCTGTGTGCTCTCACAACAGGAAACCCAAGAATCAAAAAGCAAAATGTGCTTCTTATGATTGGGAACGTGGTCTTGGTACTTGTCATAATTGTAACACGTCATTTCAGTTACATACTTATCAACGTAAAGGTTCTAGCGTAAAAGAATACATTAAACCTATACAACCAGACCCAGAATATCCAGATAAGGACTTCGGCTTAGGTGATAAGATATTGAAATGGTTTGAAACTCGTGGTATATCTCAGTCAACTCTTTCTGATCTAAAGATTGGAGAGAGTTCTGAATATATGCCTCAGACCGGTAAAACCGAGAACGTAATAAAGTTCAATTATTTCATGGGCGATCAACTTGTTAATGTTAAGTATCGTGATGGAAGAAAGAACTTTAAATTATATAAGGGTGCTGAAAAAGTATTCTATAATATAAACAGTATAGTAGGTTATGATTATTGTATTATAACTGAAGGAGAAATGGATGTGATGGCTTTGCACGAAGCCGGTATACCTAACGCTATATCGGTTCCAAATGGAGCTACACTTAATAATAACAATTTAGATTACTTAGACAATTGCATAGATTATTTAGAGGACAAAGAGAAGGTTATTTTAGCCGTAGATTCAGACGAAGCAGGTCAAGCATTACAAGCTGAGCTTATACGAAGACTAGGATCAGAGGTATGTTATATAGCCACGTTTGATGACTGCAAAGACGCAAACGAATATTTACAAAAACATGGAAGAGAAAAACTATCACAGCGTATTACAGGAGCAAAGCCTGTACCAATGGAGAATGTTACGACATTCAGGGATATTGAAGATGAAGTTACCGACTTTGTTCGTAATGGTTTTAAGCCAGGCTTTCAAGTTGGCCTTCAGAATTTTGATGACATATTTTCTACTTATACCGGTCAATTTATTACTGTCACTGGGATTCCTTCTTCCGGCAAAAGTGATTTTGTCGACCAAATGGTTGTTGGTTATAATGCGAACTATGGCTGGAAAACAGCGTTCGCTTCGCCGGAAAATCAACCAACGTATCTTCACGCACATAAGTTAATGCGTAAGACTTGGCAAGGTATGCCAACGACTCAAGATATAAACACCGAAAAGTGGAATCAAGTAGCAGATCATTGTAATACTAATTATTTCCATATCGACATGGAAAGATACACGTTAGACTCAGTACTTAAGAAAGGAGCTGAGCTAGTTAAACGTAAAGGTATTAAATGTTTAGTTATTGATCCTTTTAATAAGGTTAGAGACGTTGGAGGTTCTGATGATGTCAATAGATATACAATGGAATATCTAATGAAGATAGAGATCTTTGCTAAGAAATTTGATGTATTAGTGTTTATTGTTGCTCACCCAACTAAGATGTATAAAAACAACGATGGTAAGATTGAAGAGCCTACAATGTATAATATAAAAGGCGGTGGTGAATGGTATGATGCTAGTTATCATGGTATACTTGTTCACAGAGACTATGAAGCTAAGACAGTTAAAGCTAAAGTTTTAAAAGTTAAGTTTCAAAATCTAGGTGAAAACGGTGCTGAAGCTAATTTTAAATGGGAACCAAAGTCAGGTTGCTTTATTCCTCACGAACAGATGAATATTGGCGATGATAAAATGCCTTGGGAATAATGGGTAAGAAAGCTAAGATAGATATGGGTAATCCAGGTTACGAAGTAGAAGACTGGAATGCCTACCATTGGTGTATAGAAAACAATATACATATTGCACCGTACGCTAAGTCGTATATAAAATGGTATGTTGATATAACTAATAATGGCAAGACGTATCGAGACCCTGAAGCATATAGTAAAACAGATATATGGATAAAGATATTTGAATACTGTAAATACTATTATAATAAAAGAAATAAAAACAATGACAAAAAGATATAATAACGCAAATGAAGCTTATGAAGCTGTGCTCGATGAGATACTACAACAGGGTATAGACTTTGGTGATACTAAAGCTATATTTAATTGTGGGTTTTATATAGACAATCCTTCTGATAAGCTTATAACAAACCAAGAACGAAACTGGAGCCAAAATTATGCATCAGCAGAATGGTATTGGTATTTGTCTGGTGATCCTAGTGTTGATAAACTATCTGAGTTATACGGTAGAGTACCACCTATATGGGATCGTATGGCTGACAATAGAGGAGAAGTTAATTCAAACTACGGTTATCAATGGAAAAGAAACAATCAATTAAGTTACGTAGTTAATAAATTAAGAGATAACCCAGACACTAGACAAGCTGCTATAAGTATATATGATGCAAAAGAACATGATAAATATAGTAAAGACACGCCCTGTACATATGCCGTACAGTTTAGTATTATAAACAATAAGCTTTGTATGTCCGTCTATATGCGTTCTAATGACGTCTGGTATGGTTTCTGTAATGATCAGTATCAATTTGCATCGTTGCAAGAGATGGTTGCAGATATGCTGTCTATTGAGACGGGTTGGTATTACCACCATGCACATAACATGCACTTGTATAATAACAAACTTTAAAATGATGTATTATTTATACCACATACCAGGTAAAAAGATAGGGGTAACATGTGATCTTAAAGACAGGGTTACGCGGCAACAAGGTTACACCGCAGATGAATACGAAGTTCTACTTACTAGTGACGATATAGATTATATATCCCACAAGGAAATAGAACTTCAACAGTCTTATGGCTATAAGAAAGATAGAAAATTATATAAAAATTTATTTAATAATATGAAGATAAACGCAACAGAACAAACCTCAACATTCCCTATACCGATAACTAAACTTAAAGGTAGACTAAGTGATAATATAGGTTTAACTTGGCAAGTACCGGACTTCGGCCAGTTTGAAATAACCAAACAAAATATTCCGTGGATAATGATGAATGTAAGACCTTCAATGTATAATGAAAACAGGTGTTACATTTACAACAAAGCTTTTTACGAAGCCGCTAATAGAGCATCAAAACCTACAGCAGTAAATCATAGGTTTGATTTAATACGTCAATGGGCTATGGATAGAGGTATATATAAAGAAGGTAATTCCCATACACAATACGTTAAGCTTATGGAAGAAGCTGGTGAGCTAGCTAAAGCTTTATTAAAAAGAGATAATTTAGAAATAATAGATGCTATTGGAGATATGGTTGTAGTACTAACTAACCTAGCGGCAATAGAAGGTTTACAAATTGAAGGTTGTATTGACAGCGCTTACAACGTAATAAACAAAAGAACAGGTAAAATGATTAACGGAACATTCGTGAAAGATGCAGATTAAAACGCAAGATAAGATAGTACAAGATGTACTAAGGAAGATGGACGAACGTAGCTTGGTAGGTCAAAAGAAATATGGAGCTACTATGATGCAAGAGATTGAAGGTCAAAAGAAAGACTTGTCAAGGTTTATAGTTGATGTTCAAGAAGAATTAATGGATGCAATACTGTATCTAGAATCAGCACGTCATTGCTTACAAGACGAGATCGAAGAAGCAATGATAAACCAAATCCAAGTAAATGAAGAAGAAATCTTATAAAAGAAAAAAAGGGCCTGTACAATCAAAAAAGATCTCGTACGATGGTATTAACTTTGCTTCAGGATTAGAGCGCTATATGTATATGGCACTAAAGAAAGCTAAGATAAAATCACTTTACGAAGGAGAAACTTTTGAATTGCAAGAGGCCTTTGATTTTCCATTTGAGTCATACGAAAGGTGTGGAAATGGTAAAGGAGAATATAAAAACAGAGGTAAAAAGAAAATACTTAATATAAAATATACTCCTGACTTCATAGGCGAAGGCTTTATTATAGAAACTAAAGGCCGAGCCAATGAATCATTTCCTATTAGATGGAAGATGTTTAAAAAGCTTTTAACTGAAAACAAAAAAGAACCTTTAAAAATATATAAACCACAAAATCAAAAGGAATGCGACGAAACAATAAGGTTGATCCTAGAATCTCGAAGCTAACAGCTCAGCAGAAGTATGCTGAAAGACAAATAGCTAAATTTGTTAAGTGGTCTTTCGAGAGCAAGGGTTATATTAAATTTAAAGATATAATAAAATTACAAGATAAATATAATATAAAATGTTATGGATAAACAAGAAACTAGTTGGAGCCTATCTATAGGCTTTTACCCAGGCGTATTACTGGGTTTTAGATCATATGAAGAAAAAGAACAAGTTACACACGTGTTGTACCTACCATTTATAGACTTAGCATTAGAAGTTTATTCGTAATGGGATTGTTTGATGAGCGCATAGCGTATAAGCCATTTGAATACCCTGAGTATTATACTGAGGGTTGGTTAAAACAAGCCCAAGCATTTTGGTTACACACTGAGATATCAATGCAAAGCGATATCAAAGATTGGAACGAAAAGCTTAATGAAAAAGAGAAACACCTAGTAGGAAATATTCTACTAGGTTTTGCTCAAACAGAATGTGCAGTATCAGATTACTGGACTCAAAACGTAGTAGGTTGGTTTCCTAAACACGAGATCAAACAAATGGCTATGATGTTTGGGTCTCAAGAAACTGTACATGCTGTAGCATATAGTTATTTAAACGAAACATTAAAACTAGAAGACTATGAAGCATTTCTTCATGAACCAAATACGTCAGCGAGGTTTGACAATCTTGTTGCTTATGATGGGCACGACCCTGTTGGTATCGGTAAAAGCTTGGCTGTATTTTCTGCCTTTGCTGAGGGCGTTAGCCTTTATTCTGCTTTTGCTGTTTTATACTCTTTTCAATTAAGAAACTTGCTTAAGGGCATAGGTCAACAAATGAAGTGGTCTGTAAGAGACGAATCATTACATAGTAAAATGGGTTGTAAGCTGTTTAGAGACATGTGTAATGAAAACAATCAGCTATTACATTTATGTAGAGAAGATATAATCAATGCAGCAGAGACAATGGTAAAACTCGAAACCAAGTATATTGACAAAATGTTTGAGATGGGTGATATAGAGGGTATAAAGTCAAACGATCTAAAACACTTTATAAAGAAAAGAACAAATGAAAAACTTGTGGAACTTGGTTACATTGATTTGGGTTCGTATTTCGCGTATGACAAAGAAGCAGCAGGCAATCTTGATTGGTTCTATCATCTTACCGGGGGGCATACTCATACCGATTTCTTTGCTATTCGCTCGACGGATTACTCGAAAGCTAATGAAGGAGAGGACTTTGAAGATATATGGTAGAAAATAAAACAAAAATATGAAAGGACAGAAACAAAGTAAGACAGAGGTCTTGCAGAACAAAGTACAAGCATTAACCAATGTAATCAAGCAGTTAATAACGGAGATACAGGCTAACGCAAGTTTAGCTCAAGGAACGTTAACAGCTTTTCAAATGTATATTGGTAAAGATGAATGGAAAAAAATAGTAGAACAATTAAAAGAAAAAGAAAAACTAGATAATGAGTTGGAATGAAGACTGGGAAAAAAACAAAGATTACCCTGCGTGGGGTGATAACGACGTATACAAGAAGACTATATCCGGGGGATATTTATTCGACGGAGAAACACCACGAGAAGCATACCAAAGAGTCGCTAAAACAGTTGCTCGCAGATTATATAAGCCGGAAATGGCTGAAACGTTTTTTAATTATATCTGGAATGGTTGGCTGTGCCTTGCTAGTCCAGTACTCTCAAACACTGGGACTGATCGGGGCTTACCTATTAGCTGTTTCGGTATTGATGTTGCTGATTCGATACAGGATATTGGTCAGAAAAATTTAGAGATGATGCTACTCGCTAAGCACGGCGGTGGAGTTGGTATCGGCATTAATCAAATTAGACCCGCTGGCGCTAAAATAACAGGTAATGGAACATCAGACGGAGTTGTCCCTTTTTGCAAAATATATGATAGCACAATACTCGCGACTAATCAAGGATCAGTCAGAAGAGGAGCAGCATCGGTTAACATCAATATTGAACACGATGATTTCGAAGAGTGGCTTGAGATCAGAGAGCCTAAAGGAGATGTTAACAGACAATCGCTTAATTTACATCAGTGCGCAATTGTGGGTGATAAGTTTATGCGAAAGCTTGAACAAGGAGATGCGGATGCTAGAAATAGATGGAGTAAACTTCTTAGAAAACGAAAAGCAACTGGAGAGCCGTATATTATGTTTAAAGGAAATGTTAACAAAAACAATCCAAAAGCATATAAAGATAATGGATTAAAAGTTCACATGACTAATATATGCAGCGAGATAACATTACACACAGATGAGAATCATAGTTTTGTTTGCTGCTTGTCATCATTAAATCTAGCTAAATATGAAGAGTGGAAGGACACTAACCTTATATATGACGCCACGTTCTTTCTTGATGGAGTTATGGAGGAATTTATTCAAAGAGCCAAGGGGCTACGTGGGTTTGAAAACGCTGTTCGATCTGCGCAAAAGGGGAGAGCATTGGGCTTGGGAGTCCTCGGATGGCATACGTATCTCCAAGAGAAAGGTATTCCTTTCGAAGGCCTATTATCTCAGTTTGAAACTAGGAAAATATTTTCGCAACTTAAAATTGAAAGTGAAAGAGCATCTAGAGATCTTGCGGAAATTTATGGAGAACCACTATGGTGTGCTGGAACTGGTATGCGTAATACTCATCTGCGTGCTGTTGCTCCTACCGTTTCTAATAGTAAACTATCTGGCAATGTTTCTCCTGGTATAGAGCCTTGGGCTGCCAATGTATTCACAGAGCAAAGCGCTAAAGGCACATTCATTAGAAAGAATCCTACGCTTGTAAAAGTATTAACTAAACATAATTTAAACAATGAAGAAACGTGGAATAAAATACTGGTGGACGGAGGTAGTGTTCAGGGTATCAACGAGTTGGATAATATTACTATTGGCCATGAGGTACCTGTCAAGGATGTTTTTAAAACATTTAAAGAGATCAATCAGCTGGAACTCGTTACCCAGGCCGGACTAAGGCAGCAATATGTAGATCAATCAGTTAGTTTGAACCTAGCTTTTCCTAGTATCGCTACACCTAAGTGGCTTAACAAGGTTCACTTTGAAGCCTGGAAAAATGGTATTAAAACTTTGTACTATACTAGAACAGAGTCTGTACTACGAGGAGATATAGCACAGCAAGCGATGAACGAAGATTGTTTAGCTTGTGATGGCTAAGTAAACTAATAGGTTTACAAAATAGCTTAAAAGTAAACCAATAGGTTTACAAATTAAAAAAGGGGATCTCAAACGAGGTCCCCTTTCTTGGTTA
>ERZ887851.1242-NODE-1242-length-22623-cov-6.619328_pt1 | contig 22623 bp, 18 predicted proteins | sample MGYA00521100_ERZ887851 | MGnify/ENA primary metagenome ERZ887851 (study PRJEB32303, sample SAMEA104408602) | aquatic metagenome | biome: Brackish water; feature: Pelagic; material: water | place: Baltic Sea | collected 2014-06-06T16:11:00 | depth 11,444 m ... | reverse complement strand
AAGATGACGCTCCTAAAGAAGAAGAAGCTGAAAAAGAGGAGCCCAACGGTGTAAAAAAACCTGAAACGGAAACAATTCGTGTTCAGCGAACAAAATTGGCAGGACCTAACGTTGTGGGAAAAATCGTGCTTCCAGTTGAAAAACCAAGAACACCTGGCCCGTCATCAGCAGATCGTAAGAAACGTAAACGAGTTCGTAAAGTTGACGCTAGTAAATCTTCGCCAGCAAGACCAACTGGAGGGGGGAATCAAGCAGTAAGACCGAAAGGAACAGGAGCTCTAGGAGCGAATTATAAAAAAGGGGGTGGTAATCGTGCAGACAGACCTGAGATTACTGAAAAGGACATCCAAAAAGAAATTAAAGATACGCTTGCCCGATTATCAAATAAAGGAGGTAAATCGAAAGCAGCGAAGAATCGAAAACAAAAAAGAGAAAACGTAGCACACCGTCGTGAAGCTGAAGAAATTTTAGCTGCCTACGATGAGAAAGTTTTGAAATTAACGGAATTCGTTTCGGTTTCAGAATTGGCAACGATGATGAATGTTGGTTCTACTGACGTTATTTCAGCGTGTATGTCTCTTGGAATCTTTGCTTCGATCAATCAACGATTGGATGCGGAAACAATTAAGATTGTAGCGGAAGAATTCGGATTTGAAGCTGAATTCGTAAGTGCGGAAGTTCAAGAATCGATTCCTGTTGTTGAAGACAAGGAAGAGGACTTAATGCCGAGAGCGCCAATTATTACGGTTATGGGTCACGTCGATCACGGTAAAACATCTTTACTTGATAGAATTCGTGACGCAGATGTAATAGCGGGTGAGGCTGGTGGAATTACACAGCATATTGGCGCATATAGCGTTACACTTAAGAGCGGAAACAGAATGACGTTCCTTGATACGCCTGGTCACGAAGCCTTTACAGCAATGCGTGCACGTGGTGCTCAAGTAACAGATATAGCAGTAATTATTATTGCAGCAGATGATGATGTAATGCCTCAAACGAAAGAAGCAATATCTCACGCACAGGCAGCGGAAGTGCCAATGGTTATCGCAATCAACAAGATTGATACACCAGGTGCAAACCCAGATAAGATTAAAGAACAATTGTCGCAGATGAATATTCTGGTAGAGGATTGGGGAGGTAAATACCAATGTCAAGAAATTTCTGCAAAGAAAAACTTGAACATCGAAGAGCTTCTTGAAAAAATACAATTGGAATCAGAGCTTTTAGAGCTTAAAGCAAATCCAAATAAAAACGCAACTGGTACTGTAATTGAATCTTCTCTTGATAAAGGAAAGGGTTATGTTACCAACATGATGGTTGAAGCCGGGACATTGCATGTCGGAGATATTGTTTTGGTGGGAAGAAATCACGGAAAGGTTCGAGCGATGCACGATGAGCATGGTAAGGAAATGACTGAAGTGGGGCCTGCTATGCCAGTAGCCATTTTGGGAATTAACGGAGCTCCTTCTGCGGGTGACAAGTTCCATATTATGGATGATGAGCGCGAAGCCAAAGCAATTGCCGCAAAACGTGAGCAACTGTATCGTGAACAAGGTCTTCGTACAAATAAACATCTTACTCTTGAGGAAATTGGCCGTCGTTTGGCGGTGGGTAACTTTAAAGAGTTGAATTTGATCATTAAAGGGGATGTTGATGGTTCTATTGAGGCGCTTTCAGATGCTTTACTAGGACTTTCAACAGAAGAGATTCAAGTGAATATTGTGCACAAGGGAGTTGGTGCAATTTCTGAGGCTGATGTCAACTTGGCTTCTGCGTCCGATGCAATTATTCTTGGTTTCCAAGTAAGACCATCTTTAGGTGCAAGAAGACTTTCTGATGAAGAACAAATTGATATTCGATTGTATTCAGTAATCTACAAGGCGATTGATGAAATCAAGTCTGCGATGGAGGGAATGCTTTCTCCAGATATCGAAGAAAACACTCTTGGTACAGCTGAAATTAGAGAAGTCTTCGAAATTTCGAAGGTGGGTACAATTGCAGGTTGTTTTGTGACAGACGGCGTGATCAAACGTACATCTAAAATTAGAATTATTAGAGACGGTATAGTTGTCTACACAGGACTTCTAGGATCTCTGAAAAGATTTAAGGATGATGTGAAAGAAGTGAAGAACAACTACGAATGTGGTTTGAACATAGAAAAATACAACGACATCAAGGAAGGTGATATTATTGAAGCTTACGAAGAAGTGGAAGTAGCTAGAAAGCTTAAGTAAACTTCATGCAAATATTGAAAACCGTATTGGCTTAGCCAATACGGTTTTTTGTTTAGTAATTAGATTGACCGGTACCACTGTACCATTGGAATAGGAATTGGCAATAGGTCATCATCCATGTAAACACCTGTAAATCCAAACTGTAATGCTTTACCCTCAGATTGATGCCATCTGATCCCAGGAATTAGTAATGCAAAAGCGCGTTTTTTAACTTCGAATGTTTCAGTGTATTGAACAGGTTCAAATTCCTGAGTCATTGGATTAAACTCTTCGTTGGTATAAGTATTTGTTCGGAAAGTACTTTGCCCCGGAAGAAGAATGAAAGAATCAAAAACAAGGCTTAAATTAGGCGCAATCTTAATCATTCCTGCTATGCTTGCGAGCGCTCGGCCTTGAGCCCCATCTGAGTTGCCTGTCCATATAGCACCATATCCTGCAGAAAGTGCAATATTAGCTTTACGATTTCCAAATGATAATGCTGCAAATGGTAATGCCCCCCCCCATTCAGGCGCGCCCCAAGACCCAGTTCCGGCCAGTCCTCCCAAAGCAAGCTGGGCATTCGGACCAAGTTCGACACTGTATTTAATAGTTCCAATTACAGGGGAGCCTATCCATGTTGTCATAATCCCAACACCCAAGTTCTCCGCGATACCAAATTGAAAGTCAGGACCAAATAAATTCCATTGTACATAATGTTCCCCTTTTTTAATAGGAAGGCCATTTGTTGTGATAAAATAGCGAGTAGCAAAAGCGTCTTCGCCAATAAAAACGCCATTAGCGTTAAAGTCTTCAGATTCAATTTTTATAATCTCCTTAACCACGTATTGAGGAATATAAATTTTCCGTCCATCTTTAGTTAGCACCAAAAGTTCGCGTGCATCTCGGCTTAAAATGGTCACAATTAATACAGTATTATCTGTTTTTACAATACGATACATTGTTTCATCCTGAACCACTTTTGTAGTGTCTTCTTGAGCAAATGCAAGCTGGTTTAAGGCTATAAATAAGATAAGGCCAATCAGATTCTTCATGAAATGTAGTTTTAGATTAAGAACAAAGATAGGTAAAAATTAAGCCACTTGGTTTGTGTTATATCACAGCATAAGTTTTACATCTTGCGATTATCGCAACAAGGTTCAGTTTCCTTTTTATTGGATGATTTAGTTGCTAGAATCTCAAAGCTGTGATAAAAAGGAGCTCATATTTTAGTGGGCTGAAGTTCTACTTACTGCATTTCCTCCTCTTTTTTAGTCAAATCTGTCTAATATCTGCTCGGCTTTGTCACACTACTGTCACGATTTAATGAACAAGTCATTGTTTTTAATAAATTAACAGAAAGCCACGCTGTTAAGGGATTCATTAGCGAATATTAAGTACCTTTGAATTAATAAAAAATCAGATATGATGGTATTAGGAATTTTCGGACCTTGGCAAGTTATTGCAATTTTAGTAGTTGCTCTTCTTTTATTCGGTGGAAAAAAGATCCCAGAATTAATGAAGGGTCTTGGCAAAGGAGTAAAGGAGTTTAAGGATGCATCTGCGAAAGAAGAAGACAAAGCAGAAGCGTTAGACACTGAAGAAAAGAAATAAAAAGACCGCTAATGCTGCGCACTTACGCTGAAGTAAAGCAAGCGATTTCCTCAGGAAATACTGTTGTAAGTATTTTTGAAGAATACCTATCGGTAATAAAATCAAACGAACATTTGAATGCATTCCTTGAAGTTTTCGAGGAAACGGGTCGCGCTCAGGCAATTGAAGTGGATGAAAAGATTCAAGACGGTACAGCAGGAAGGCTGGCGGGAATGGTTATCGGATTGAAAGATAACCTTTGCTACAAAGGACATAAAGTTTCTGCATCTTCAAAAATTTTAGTAGGTTTTGAATCATTGTACACAGGTACTGCGGTTCAAAGGTTATTGGATGAGGACGCAATCATAATCGGACGTCTCAACTGCGATGAATTCGCAATGGGAAGCTCAAATGAAAATTCTGCTTTTGGTCCTGTTCTAAACCCAATCAATAATAAATTTGTTCCAGGAGGTTCGTCTGGAGGCTCTGCATCAGCAGTTGCAGCTGGACTATGTACTGTTGCTTTGGGGAGTGATACTGGAGGTTCAATTCGCCAACCAGCTAGCTTTACAGGAACGTACGGTTTGAAACCAACCTATGGTCGAATTAGTCGTTATGGTTTGATCGCTTATGCTTCTTCATTTGACCAAATTGGTCCATTCACAAATAATGTGGACGATGCCGCTCTTTTGTTGGAAGTCATGGCTGGCTCTGATGATTTTGACTCTACTGCATCTTCAAAGGTGGTGGAAGCGTATTCTCAAGCACCTGACGACAGTCAAAACTTAAAAGTTGCAGTTATTCAGGAAAGCCTTGATATGGATGGAATTGATCCAGAAGTGAAAGCTAAAATGAGTAACGTTATCGATACACTTAAGGCTAATGGTCATCAGGTAGAACCGGTTTCATTTCCTTATTTAGACTATATGGTACCTGCTTATTATGTATTAACAACGGCGGAAGCGTCATCAAACTTATCTCGATTTGACGGAGTTCATTTTGGGTATAGAAACGAAGAGGCCAAAGGTGTTGAAGAAACATATAAGAAATCGAGATCTGAAGGTTTTGGGGTTGAGGTTCAACGACGAATCATGGCTGGAACATTTGTTTTGTCACATGGGTATTATGATGCGTATTACACGAAAGGACAAAAAGTTAGACGTGTTTTACAGAATAAGACAAATGAAATTTTCGAAAAATACGATTTCATTATTTTACCGACCACGCCATCAACAGCCTTTGAGCTAGATGCTGTTTCGGATCCTATTTCAATGTATTTGCAAGACATTTACACAGTTCACGCAAACCTTTCTGGAAACCCAGCGATTTCATTACCGCTTGGTCACCATTCGAACGGAATGCCCTTTGGAATTCAAGTAATAGGGGATCTTTTTAAAGAGAAAGAGATGTTGGGCTTCTCTAAACAGTTAGCTAAAACAGATAATAAGTGATGAGAGACTTAGTACTAATAGTATTTGTGGGCCTTTCGCTAGGCGCGTTTGGACAACCGGACTCGGCTTTAGAAGACAGTATTCGTGGGCAACGAATGGTTGAAACAATTGAGCAAAGCCTAAGAATGTACTACGCTGAGCAGTCGCCAAATGAAAATTATGATTCAATAATTGAAGCGTTGGAGTTTGAATCCTCTGATGTTCCTACTTATTCTGACGAAGTTTATTGCGAGCGTTTGAACCAAATGAATGAAATGAGTCCGTTTCATTTAGAATGCAACGAAACAACTTTAAAAACAATAAAGTTCTTTGTTGAAAAACGGAGAGGTTTTGCAAGAGTTGTTCTGGGGAGATCTAAACTGTATTTCGATATGTTTGAGGAAAAACTGACGAAACACGGCCTTCCAATCGAGCTTAAATATTTATCAGTGATTGAGAGCGGGCTTCGTCCACAGGTTAAGTCAAGGGCGGGAGCATTAGGTCTTTGGCAATTCATGTACCGCACAGGCCGATGGATGGGCTTAGAGGAAAACTCGTATATCGATGAGCGAATGGATCCTGAAAAGGCTACAGATGCGGCATGTATGTATTTAAAGAGTCTATACGGAATGTACAACGATTGGAATTTGGCTTTGGCAGCATACAACGCTGGTCCGGGAAACGTAAACAAAGCGATTCGTCGTTCTGGTAATAAATTAACATATTGGGAAGTTCGCCCTTTCTTGCCTAGAGAAACACAAGGATACGTTCCCAACTTTATAGCGGCATCTTACTTATTGACGCATTACGCAGAACACAACATTATTCCTGCCGAAGCGACGGTAACATATAATGAACTCGACACTATGTGTGTAAAGAAAGGAGTCCATATCGCAACGGTTGCGAAACTCTTGGAAATTGATGAGGAAGAAATTGAACGATTGAATCCTATTTACAAGAAAAGCTACATACCTATAGGAGTCAACCGTCTGTATTGCATCACGTTACCCATTGATGAGATCGGAAATTTGGTAACGCTTGAAGACAGCTTGTACGAGTTGGAATATGAAATGTTCGTAAAAGTAAATCAGCCTGAAATCAAACCGACAACGAGCCCAAACACAACACCAACGACAAACACTTCTTACGATTATCATAAAGTGAAGAGCGGTGAAACCCTGGGTACAATTGCTTCGAGATATGGAACAACAGTTCGAGAAGTTCAGCGGATTAACGGACTGAGTTCAACTAAAATTTATGTTGGTCAGCGTTTGAAGGTTAAGGTGGGTGGAACAGCTACTCCAACAACGACAAAACCACAAAGTACTGCAGCAAAAAAGTACTATACAGTTCGGTCTGGAGATACCTTTGGAAGAATCGCTCAAAGACATAAATTGTCTGTTTCTCAGTTGAAAAGATTGAACTCAAGCATTAACATTAGCCGACTAAGTGTTGGTCAGAAAATCAGAGTGAAATAAACTCTGCATCATTTTTGCTATTTTGTTCCCTAAAGTATTACCTATGAAAGCATACGCCCTTATATTTTCTGCTTTATTCATTTTTGGGTCACTTAGTTGTGACATGAAAAGCTCTGAATTGGCAGTAGCAGGAAAAATCGGAGAAATTCTTATTGTAACAGATAAAGGAATTTGGGAGTCGGACTTGAAAGAATGCCTAGACACCAACCTTACACAATGGATCATGCCTTATATGCCCGATGTTGCAACATTTGAATTAATTCACAAGACGCCCAGCCATTTTTCGCAGGGAGTTAAGCGGTACCGAAATGTTTTGTTCATTAACATCGACCCAAAATTCAAAGGAAAAATTGGATCAATTGTCAAAAGAAAAGACGTTTGGGCAAAAGGACAATTGGTTATTGATATTAAAGCGAAAGATTATACGCAACTTGTAAAGACCTGCGCTGCAGGTTTGGATGAAGTACACGATGCGTTTGATGAAATTGAATGGCATCGATTAATTAGAAATTTCGAAAAAACGAAAACGCAAACATCCCGGTCTAAAATCAAGGAAAATTTTGGAGTTGATGTTGTTTTACCATCGAATTCATCTATTGTAACAAGCCGAGACAACTTTTACCGCATTGAGTTTCCACCATCTTCTCGACCGATTGAATTTGCGGGAACTGGAACGCAAGATGTAGGATCTATCCTTTCCGGATTGATGATATACCAATATGATTTTATTGACTCGGCTCAATTTAGTCAAGAAGCGCTTTTGAGAGCAAGAGACACAATGTTGAAACACAATGTGCCACACGAAATTGACGGTTTGTTTATGGGAACACAATACTATTCTGCTGTTTATCCCGAAGGAAATGTTGTTAAGAATGCTTCGGAAACAATTAATGGATATGAAATGCGAGGCATGTTTATGTTTACTGGAAGACCGATTCAAAGTACAGGTGGAGCCTTCTGGTCCTATCATTTTATAAATCCAAAAACGAAGAAATTAATTTGTTTTAGCGGGTATGTAGATGCTCCTGTAACAACAAGTTGGACGCATCCTTTGCGAGAAATTCAAGCCATAATTCGAAGCGTGGAGTTTATAAAAAAATGAAAATTTCTGCCACTATAATCACTTTAAATGAAGAGCGGAATATTGACCGATGCATTCGGTCTTTAAAAGGCGTTGCTGACGAAATTATTGTGCTCGATTCCTTCTCAACGGATAACACAGAGAAGATTTGCTTGGAGCACGGTGTAGTTTTCGAAAAACGAGAATGGGAAGGGTATTCAGAGAGTAAGAACTACTTGAACTCTTTAGCAAACTGCAATTACATTCTTTCAATCGACGCGGATGAAGCGTTGGATGCGGATCTGAAGCAAGCAATTCTCAATCTTAAAAAGCTCAACGACCCTGAGATTTATTCAATGAATCGATTAACGAATTATTGCGGGAAATGGATCAAGCACAGCGGCTGGTACCCTGATGTCAAGTTAAGGTTGTTTCCAAAAAATGGATGTTCATGGGAAGGAGAGTTTGTTCATGAGGAATTGGTTTACCCGTTTAACCTAAGCATTCAGCAATTGCCAGGACACCTGGAACACTTCTCTTATTATTCATTTAAAGGCCACAGAGAGCGAGCGGACAACTATTCCACCCTAACAGCAATGAAGATGCACAAATCGGGCAAGAAAGCCTCTATTTTCAAGCCATATCTAAGTGGATTTGTTCGATTTATATCAATGTATATCATTAATGGTGGAATCCGAGATGGAAAAATGGGCTTTAAGATTGCGCAGATAAGTGCTCAATCCAACGTTTTTAAGTACAAAGAACTAAGAAGACTAAATCAACACTAGTGGATTTAAATAATAAAACGGTTATTATCAGCAGAACGGATAGCATTGGAGACGTAATGCTCACGTTGCCTATATGTGCCTGGTTAAAAGAACAATCGCCAGACGTGAACATCATTTTTATTGGAAAAGGATACACCAAACCGATTGTCGAAGCCTACGGCCTTGTGGGTCAATTTGTGGACTGGAATGATTACCTAAATGTTCCAAAAATGGAGAAAATTCAATCCTTCAGAAAGTTAAAAGCCGATGTAATTGTTCATGTTTTCCCGAATAAGGACATCGCATCATTGGCGAAAAAAGCAAGAATTGAGACTCGAATTGGAACGTCGCACAAAGCGCATCACCTCTTGACGTGTTCGCATCGCGTGAATTTTACGCGAAGAAAATCGAATTTGCACGAGGCGCAATTGAACCACGAATTGCTGAGACCGCTTGGGCTTAAGGAGATTCCTTCACTGGATGAAATAGTGAAAACGACATCTCATTTTAAAGTAGATCAAGTTAAATTACCAAACGCGTTCAAAGACCTTAAAGACTTTACGATTTTACACCCAAAATCGCAAGGAAGCGCCAAAGAATGGCCTTTGGAAAAGTATATGGAATTGGCTTCCACGCTTGTTGAAGAAGGAAAACAAGTTGTTTTTACTGGAACAGAAGATGAGGGGAAACAGTTTAGAGAAAGGATCCCAGGAAATGAGAATGTGATTGACTCAACAGGGAAATTGAGTCTAGAACAACTCATGGCCTTGATTCAGAACGCGAAAAATTTAGTGGCTTGTTCTACGGGTCCATTGCATATTGCTGGCTATTTGGGCATCAATGCGGTTGGATTGTATTCGCCAAAGCGACCGATTCATCCTGGACGCTGGAAAGCGCTTGGCGAAAACGTTCGAATTATTGTTTTTGATGAAAACTGCAAGCCCTGTGCTGAAGAGAAAGATTGCAATTGCGTCTTGGAAATAGAGGTCGAGCGTGTTTTAAAAAGCTTAAATTAGTTTCTGAATCAAGAAACGCAAGATCAAAAAGCTTCTCCAACATATTGTTTATTTGAACATTATTGTAGCTCTCTCAACGGGAGTTCTTAGTGGTGGATATGCTTATTCTAATGCGATTGATTCATGGTTGATCTACGGCTTTTTCAGTTTCTTTTCAACGCTCGCCGTTTACAATGGACAACGCTTGTTTAAGGCAAAATCTTTTGAACAAACACCATGGTTAAAATGGGTAGATGAGAACCGTTCGGGACTTCTAATTTTGTCGGTCACAAGTGGAATTGGTGCCTGTGCGACGTTGTTGCTCCTTCCGAAAATTGAGCATGTTACCATGGTGTTATTGGGTTGGTCAGGTTTAATTTCAACGCTGTATGTTCTCAAAATCAAAGGGATGAACATGCGTCAGATTCCGCATTTAAAAATTCATTTGATTGCGATTTCATGGGTTGCTGTGGTCATTGTTTTTCCAGCCGTTAATGAATCAAAAGAAGAAGCTCTTGTTTGGTCTGCGGTTGCGCACTACATTTATGTCTTGGCCGTGACCATTCCCTTTGATATTCGTGATTTGAAACACGATATTCCCGAACAGAGAACCATCCCACAAGTCGTTGGAGTTCGGGGTTCAAAATTTATATCAATAGTGCTTTTGCTTTGCTTTCCAATCACGATGCTGTACTTTGTAGAACCTTTCCTGCTCTTGAATCCGTGGTTTTTTATCAGCATTTTCGTCCAAATTGTATTAGTGCTTTTTATGAATGAAAAACGATCGGACATCTATTGCGCAGGAATGATAGATGGATCTATAGCATTGCTTGGCTTGAGTTATTTTTTGTGTTAAATAGCAGTTAAAGAATTATCTGTTCATCAAATTATACCGTTGATCCGTACATTGATCGTTTTGTTGTAAAACTCCCGAACTGGCTTCATGAATTTCCCCAAGAACTTAACATAAGGAACATTCTCGATATTCACATCCGCAGTCAACAAACTAAAGTTTAATTCTTGAAAACAATAGTCGATCAGGCCTTTGGTAATTTCAGTTCGATAGCCCTGTCTCTAATACTATTCTTTCAAGCGGTATCCTATTTCATCTTGCCCCTAATCATTAACAAGCAGAGCATATAATCCTATGAGTTCGACATCCTATCAAAGGAATTATCAGAGGGGCAATTTTGCAAGGTGCGTACGTGAAGTCTTATGGTGGATAACATCAATTTATTTTTGGTCGTTCGAATAACGATTGAAATTTATTTGTGAGTTTATGCGAAGAGGGCCTTTACAACCTCGACCATTGTTCCGCACTGAACTAGCTCAATCTTAAAGTTTTTCTGATAAATTCCTTTGTTATACTTGGATATAATGATTTTCTCGAAGCCTAGTTTTTCCGCCTCATGAATCCGTTGGTCAGCCCTATTGACAGGCCGAACTTCTCCAGACAAACCAACTTCTGCCGATAGAGCAACTTTCTTTTGAATAGCAATATCAGCGTTTGAGGAAAGAACAGCAGCCACAACTCCCAAATCAATCGCTGGATCGTCAACTTTAATTCCTCCTGCGATGTTTAGGAAAACATCTTTCGCGCCCAGTTTGAAACCGCAGCGTTTTTCCATAACCGCAAGTAACATATTCAAGCGTTTGCTATCAAAACCAGTTGATGAGCGCTGAGGCGTACCATATGCAGCGGTGCTCACAAGAGCTTGCACTTCTATGAGCATTGGTCGTGTCCCTTCTATTGTAGCGGCTATGGAAACCCCACTCAACGAACTGTCTGAATTGCTTATTAAGATTTCAGACGGGTTCGCCACTTCTCTCAAGCCTGTTCCTAACATTTCGTAGATTCCCAATTCGTTTGTGCTTCCAAACCTGTTTTTTATGGATCTTAAAAGTCTGTAAACATGATTTCTATCTCCCTCAAACTGTAAAACACAATCAACCATATGTTCCAGAACTTTAGGTCCGGCGAGTGATCCCTCTTTGGTAATGTGTCCAATTAAGAAAACAGGAACGTTACTTTGTTTTGCATACCGAAGAAGTTGTGCTGTGCATTCCCTAACTTGAGAAATACTTCCCGGGGAACTTTCAATTTGTGAAGAGTACAATGTTTGAATCGAATCAATAACCAATATTTCCGGTTGAACTTGTTCTGCTTGCTTGAAGATGTTTTGAACGTTCGTTTCGGTGAGAATAAAACAATCTTTGTTCGTTACCCCAATTCTTTCCGAACGCATTTTAATTTGCTGATCGCTCTCTTCTCCTGAAACATACAAAACCTTTAAATTCGTCGTTGTAACAGCGAGTTGAAGAATTAGGGTTGACTTACCTATACCAGGTTCACCACCAAACAAGATGAGAGATCCATGTACCAAACCACCGCCTAAAACGCGGTTCAGTTCTTTATCATTGAGAGTAATTCTCGGATGTTCTCTTTGTTCAATTTCCTCCAGGGGTTGAGGTTTTGCGATCTCTCCAGACCGAGAAAAGGCAACGACTTGAGGGACCTGCTTTTGAACAAGTTCTTCTACGAATGTATTCCATTCATTGCATGATGGACACTTTCCTAACCATTTTGGAGTATCGTGGCCACAATTTTGACAATAAAAAGCTGATTTTATTTTCGCCATAGAATTTAAGAATGACTAAAAGTAATTAAATTGATGGTGATTATTTGGATTCCTACAGAGGAAAAGTTTATTTAAAGGCGGCAGCTTATTTTCTAAGCACAGAAGAAAAAGTCAAGCTTTTGAAGACAAGTGATAAAGGGGGTGCACAATGGGCAGAGGGAAGTGTTTGATTTCGGCGAAATTAATCTTCGGTTAATAAAAGCTACACTTTTGAAGACGAACGGAGGAACGTTACAAGAGCTTAGGCAGGTAGAACGTACCTTTCACATTGGGCACTATGAAGCGGGTGTGTTTGACGCTAGGAATTATACTAATGGCAGGTGCCAATGATTGATAAGGAAACCGGTATTATTAGCTCCTAAAAAGGTTCTATTCAGATTGTTTCAAACCAAGGTGAGACACCTTTAAGTGAATCTTGCGACCATACGATGGTCATGCAGTACTTACTTGCGCCTCCGCGGTTAAAATTTGTCTATACTAGCTAAACAAAAAACGTCAAAACAAGGACAGCAAAAATTCCATTATTCTAATATTCAAGAAATAAAATAGATGCCTATCCAGCGTAACCTTTACGGCTCCATTTCGCACATTTGCGCTTTCTTTTCTTGTTGGTACGCTTTCCTTTCTTTCCTATCTTTCCAGGACCTCCAGGATACAAAGCGGTTTCTATTAAACTGGAATTTTGACAGTCAAGAGTTAATTCTGTGCCTGCCGAAGTCAGGAAAGACATCGAAATTACTGCGAGAGAGAGAATATATTTCATAAAGGCCTGATTGTATAACTTATAAGAACGCCAAAATTAAGAGTTTATTTAGAGAACTAATAATTTATTTTTTTTTGGCGAGATAATTGAATAGGTTTGGACTTTTAAACGAAACAACGCTCGATGAAAAAAACAATTTTCACATTGATGCTTTTGATTCCTATTTTAGGACTGAGTCAAGAAGTAAAATTAAACACAAAGACTGCATCTGTTTCTTTCGTGTTTGAAGCTGATAACACGAAAGGAACGATTACTGGAATTACGGCAAGCATTGCCTTAAACCCGATGAATTTAGGGAGTTCTGTTATTAAAGGGTCGGCCTTAGTTGGCGCTATCGATACCGGAAACAAAATGCGAAATAAGCATTTACAATCAAAGGAATACTTTAATGCCGAAAAGTACCCAACGATGAATTTTACGAGCAGCTCTATCACAAAAGATGGCGATGATTACAAAGCCAATGGAACCTTAACAATTAAAGGAATTACCAAAGAAGTAAGCTTTACTTTGAAAATGGAAGGTGAAGATATGGTCTTCAAAACAACTGTTTACGCTTCTGATTTTAATATTGAAGTAAAGAAAGGCCGTGAAAAAAATAAAGTTTCCGTTAAGGTAACCGTACCCAAATCGTAATGACATTTTTTTTTGATTCCCTTTGGAGTGGGATGGTGGCCACCTCAATGTGGGAATGGCTAGCATTCGTCACGGGCATTTTATATGTAATTCTCGCCGCAATGCGACATATTTCATGTTGGGCGTTTGCTCTTATTTCCTCCATTTTGTTTGTTTATCTCTGCTTTACAGGGAAGCTATACTTGGAAAGTATTCTTCAGTTGTTTTATGTGGCAATGGCAATTGTTGGTTGGATTTCTTGGAACAATTCAAAAGGTAAAGGCAAGACAATTCACCGTTGGACGACTGGGCAACATTTGTCAAACCTTATCATAAGTGGCATTGTGGCTTTTGTGGTGGGATGGATGTTCGATTCATTCACGGATCAAAAAGCGCCCTATATTGATGCCTTTACAACTGTATTTAGTTTGGCAGCAACGTTTATGGTAACACGCCGTGTGTTAGAAAATTGGCTATATTGGATCGTAATTGACATTTTTTCAATTTACCTCTATTCTGGCCGCGGCTATGAATTGTTGGCGTTGCAAATGCTGATATTTACTGTTTTGGCTTTGTTTGGTTATTTATCTTGGCGCAAACAACTCAAACTTCAGCAGGAACTATGAAAATTGCAATTACTGGACCTGAATCAAGTGGAAAAACGACACTTGCAGATGCTTTGGCATCACATTATGGCGTTAATGTAATCCCAGAATATGCGCGAGAGTTCCTAGACGAAAATGGACCCGATTATGAATATTCACAAGGGGATTTGGACGATATTGCTGAAGGCCATGAAGAAAACTTACAAATATTCTTTACCGAAAAAAGCCGAGTTAATATTGTTGACACCGATTTCGTTGTGCTCAAAGTATGGTCGGAACACAAGTACGGTTTTGCTTCAACGTATATCAATGAACTAGTGAGCGAGAACCATTTCGACCTGCACGTGCTCTGCGCACCTGACATTCCATGGGAAGCAGATCCTCTTCGTGAGAACCCTGACGACCGCCATACATTGTTTGAGAAGTACATCTCCGTGCTCAATGCATTCAAAAAAGATTTCATTATTGTGAATGGCGCCCCTGAAGAAAGGTTAAAAAAAAGTATTCAAGCAATAGATCAATTTTAAATAATTTATTTAGTTTTGCGGCGTCTCTAAGGGGTGCTGCTGAGAAATCAGTGGCTGAGATTATACCCATGGACCTGCTCAGGATAATGCCTGCGAAGGGAAATGATGACCAATTAGCTAATTATTAATTTACACAAAGGATTAGCCCCTTGTTCTTGTTAAACATTTTTTAAAATGAAAACAAGAATAGTACCTATGATTTGTGGTTTGCTGTTTATTCCGCTCGCCACATTTTCACAAAACAAATTAGAAGGAAGAGTAACTGACGAAACTGGACGGCCCGTTATTGGCGCCAAAATTGAAGTGCAAGAATCCTTTTTAAGGACAATTGCCGACGAAGAAGGCTATTACAAACTGACCAAGCTTCGACTTGGGCCAACCCGAATTATGGTGAGCAGAATGGGGTATAAACCCATTGAAAAAGAGTTGACAATTAGAGCTGGAGAAAACAAGATGAACTTCTCGCTCCAATCAGCACCACAGGAACTTTTGGAGATGGTGGTTTACCGTCCTGTTAATTTCAAAACGCCAACAACGTACACGGTGTTAGAGACGAAGGACATTGAAAAATCGAATTTTGGACAAGATCTTCCTATGCTTTTGAGTTTCACACCTTCAGCAGTTGTTACGTCTGACGCTGGAGCTGGGGTTGGGTATACTGGAATTCGAATTCGAGGTGTAGACCCAACAAGAACCAACGTTACGGTGAATGGAATTCCAATAAATGATTCAGAAAGTCATGGAGTCTATTGGGTAAACATGCCTGATTTCTCGTCTTCCGCAGATGGAATTCAAATTCAGCGTGGCGTGGGAACATCGGCCAATGGAGCTTCGGCTTTTGGAGCAAGTATCAACGTTAACACGAACAAGATGAACAAAAAACCTTACGCCGTAATTGACAACGGACACGGTTCGTTCAACACTTGGCGACATACAGTTAAAGCCGGAACCGGACTGATCAACGATAAATTCACTGTCGATGCTCGTTTGTCTAAAATTGGTTCGGAAGGATACATCGATCGTGCGTCCTCAGATCTTAAATCATTTTACATTGCCGCATCCTGGATTGGAAAAAAATCAACTTTAACGGCAAATATTTTCAGCGGACAAGAACGAACGTATCAAGCTTGGTACGGAACCCCAGAGTCTGTTGTAAATGGAAATCAAGATGAGATTCAAGCGTATGCAGACAGAAACTATATTTCTGGATCCGAGTTAGACAGCCTGAAAAGTGGGGGCAGAACCTATAACTTCTACAATTATGAAAATGAAGTTGACAACTACCAGCAAGATCATTATCAATTGCATTTTTCTCATTTTCTAGCGGAAAAATTAACATTGAAAGTGAAAGGACATTATACGAGAGGAAGAGGTTATTTCGAGCAGTACAGAGCAGATGATGACTTTTCTACGTATGGTTTGGATCCTGTAATCTTAGCAGTTTCAGCCCCGCCGTTGTTTTTACTTGATACAGTTAATTCAGGCGATTTCATTCGAAGAAGATGGTTGGACAATCATTTCTATGGTGGAATTTACGCGTTGAATTACAAAAACAAAGGATTTGATATTACCCTCGGAGGCGGAGCCAATCAATATTTGGGCGCGCACTTTGGAGAAGTTATTTGGGCGGAATATTCATCAAACGGAGAGATTAGAGATAACTACTATGACAATGACGGGGTTAAAAATGAAGTTCAATCTTATTTGAAAGGAACCTACAAGCGCAATAAAATGACGTATTACGCTGATTTACAATTTCGTTATATAGATTATAAATATTTGGGAATTGATGAGGTAGGTGGCGTGTTGGAGGAAATAACGCAATCAGCGTCGTATAACTTCTTTAACCCAAAAGCAGGTATGATGTATGATTTCAACCACCGAAACAATGCTTACATTTCTGTTGCAGTTGCCAATAGAGAGCCTGTTCGCTCTGATTTTAGAGAAAACACCCCAGAGAACCGACCAGAACATGAAGAGTTATTGAATGTAGAAGTGGGGTACCGTTACAAAGGCCGAAAGCTGATGGCAAATGCGAACGGATACTTCATGAAGTATAAAAACCAATTGGTTCTTACAGGTCAACTCAATGACGTTGGTGGTAACACGCGAACAAACGTTGACAAGAGCTACAGAGCAGGAGTTGAAGTTGAAGTTGGATACATGATTCTTAAAAACTTGAGCGTTACTGGAAACGCAACATTTAGTCAAAATAAGATCAATTCCTTCACAGAGTATGTGTTCAATTACGACTCTTATACTGAAGATGAGATCAAGCATGCGAAGACAGACTTGGCATTTTCGCCGAATTTAATTGCGGCGCTTGGATTGAATTATGAGCCGATAAATGGACTTGTTCTTGGAGCTTCATCTAAGTTTGTGAGCGAACAATATTTAGACAATACTTCAAGTGAAACACGGAAAATTGAATCGTATTTCTTTACAAATTTCCAGGTTTCATATACAATCAAAGATGTGTTGTTTAGAGAAATCACAGTTGGAGTTCAGTTGAACAATGCCTTTAATCATTTGTACGAAAACAACGGATACACTTGGGGATACATTGCGGGCGGACAAAGAATCAGCGAGAACTTTTATTACCCTCAAGCGGGAACGAACATCATGACGAGATTGACGATTAAGTTATAGGCTCAAGAATATTATAAGGTAACCCTCGGTCGCTTTTGGTGTCCGAGGGTTTTTTGATTTAGAAAGTAGCCCGATAAACGGCAACAGGCATTTCCATAAACTCAAATTCCGTTTCGAGAACCATGCCGTTTTTCTTAGCCACATTGATCGACGGTTCGTTTTCAACGTGAATGATAGAAATTACAGAGTCAAGGCCAACAACGTTTTTCAAATAATCACGGAAGTGATTGGCAAGTTCTGTTCCAAGCCCTTTTCCCCAATGTTCTTGTAAAAGTGAATATGTAATTTCATATTCACCGCCTGCTTCAAGATCACGAAAAATAACCCCTCCAACTCCAACTAACTTACCTGTCTTTTTATCAAGCGCGGCCAATTGACCAAACACTCCATCTTTTTGACGATCAATTTGGCGTTGAATCCAATTTTCTGATTTTTCCAAAGAAGAAAGGTGTTCAAGCATCTTTCCACCTAAATATTCTAAAGAAGGGTTATCATTAAAAAAGGCTTCCCAACGATTGATATCTTGAAGTTCAAAAGGCCTATAAACTAGTCTTTCGCTATATTGATTGTAATACTCTTTTGCTGGAGAAATGCTCATTCAATAAAGGGTTTCTTTATCTCTTGATAAATTTCACTACCTCTTGACCTGCATCATGATTTATCGTTAAGAAATAAGTTCCAGCTGGTAATTTTGAAATATTAATTGTTTCGTCTTTCGAAGCTACTTTCAGTGCTCGTTTTCCAAAGGCATCCACAATTTCAATAGAAATTACTTGAAGCAATTCATTATAGTTTTCAATATGTAACACATCTTTTACTGGATTTGGTGATATTGAAATCAAGCTCAAGTTATTTTCATGTAAACTAGTAAAGACTATCACCTCAACACATGCGGATGTTTTAGAGCAGTTTCCAATTGTTATTTCTACAGCATAATTCCCTGAAGCGAGCGGTGAAAATGATTGGCTTGTTGCACCAACTATTTCAATGTTTCCATTATCACAATCCAACCATTGGTAGGCCCCTCCTGATTGATCTGCTGCTATTTGACCGCTAGTCACCGTAACTTGAGCGTCTATTATTTCAACATTCAGTGTAAGGCTTACCAATGAATCACAGCCGCTCGCAGATTGGAATGTAGAAGTGTTCAATCCCGCATTTGTAGAGTCCAAAGTTTGCCCGTTAAAGGCGAAGGTTTCTCCTTCACAAATCGTAATCGTTGTTGTTTCTGAATACGTAGGAAGCACAGTTAAATTCATTTCTAAAGTCGAATCACAACCGTTAACTGTACTTAATACGACAGTATTTAAACCAGCATTGGAAGCATCCAATGTTTGCGATGCCCAAGATAAAGTCTCGTTGTCACAGATCGTTGCTGATTCCTGTGTAAGTGATGTAGTATTTACCGTTAAGGTTAAGTTCACGATGGAATCACAACCATCAATTGATTGAAAAAGCTCAGTATTCAAGCCGACATCTGAAGCATTCAAAGTTTGTGAACCGAAGATCAAAGTCTCATTACTACAAATCGCTGCCACAGCCGTCTCGATGTAAGTGGGATTGATTGTAATACTGAAAGAAGTAGTGCCCATAGAGTATGCATAATCAATTTGATACGTTCCAATTGTTGAGTTACTAATATCTATAACTCCTGTACCTGCGTCAATAATTAAACCTGCCGGAGCTGAAAAGGCACCACCTGTTTCTCCTGTTTGAGTAGGGGACTGATTCAGTTCATTTGCACAAAATGGCGTTCCAGGAAAACTAATTGTTGTTGGAATAGTTTCTGTTAATCCAAATAACACAGAAGTACTTGCATCATCACCAAACGTACTTCCGTCGCCATTTAAGGCTAATCCTCTGGCGTATATTGAAACAGCTCCAGATCCAGCCATAGGCGCCGTCCAAGATGTTTGGAAAGAACCCGTTGCTGACATTGATTGGTGCTCTAAGTATTGAACCCCTCCAGATGAAGTAATTTGGGTGTTTGGTGTTGGTGAAAAAAGGTTTCCAGCAGCACCATTAGACGGGTTAAGTGCAACTCCTTGCATCCCATATCCTGATGGAGAACCTGACCCAGCAAGCACAGTATATTCTATTGTATAGGTGTTTCCTGGTATATAGCTTGTCACAGAATTCAAACCGGCATCCTTAACATCAATTGAAATCGATGGACTAAAAGAACCTCCACCGTGACAATTTGCGCAAGAAGAACCGGCTCCTCCAATTGGACTTCCAGTCCGATCGCCCAAGCCCATTGCTGCGGCTCCATTTGATCTTGGTGGAGAAGGGACATATGTAATTATTTCTCCACGCAACATCTTTTTAGCGGAATATCCAGCTGAGAGAAGTCCGAAGGAGATGACCAAACCAAAGGTGATTTTGAGAAAGTTTGATTGACTTGAGAGGTATTTAAAATTCATAAGGGGGTAATTAATTTTGTCCAAGTTAAGACAAAAGAAACTCTTTACAAATTAGTTGTTTCCGCTTAATTTGATTTGACACAAGTTTAGCCCCCTTTCCTTTCCATAACAAGAGCATAAAAAACCCCATCCCATTTAACGAGAAGCGGCTTTTTTATATTTGGGCGTAGTTGTAGTCTAATAATGTACGTTCCAGCGTTTGCGCTGGTCCGCATAAAAACCAGTAACACCTTTACAATGTCTTTTGGCTTTACCTTCTCTACTATTTAGAGCTATGTTAACTGTTGCATCTGCTTTGTCGTATTCTCCTTGCCAAACAAGGAGTTCTGCTAAATTACAGTAAAGCATTGCAGTGACCTTTGTGTTAATTCTCGCCTTTTTATCTGAAAAATTGCTTTCCTCCAAAATCATTTTGATTGCATCGATAGCTCCATCTAACTGGTTCATTGCACCATCGCGGTCTCTATCTGCACCAACAACCTGTAGCGCTTGAACAGCCAAAGAATACGCCTGTGTTACATCCGTGTAATCGTAGTTTTTGAAACTCTTCACCGAATAAATTTCAGTCGCACGGCTCTTATTAACATATCCGAATCGGTTGTTTAAATAGTTGTTTGTTTCTAAAAGAGCAGCGTTTCTAGCATACAATTCAAGGTTATTGTAAAACTCACCTTTGTGATCTAACATATAAATTTGATGGTCATACTGACTTTTTTGATCTGACATTTTATAGGTCTTGGCGCTTGTAAATAGTGTCGTTTCTAGCAAAATTCCTTGTGTCGGACTTGCAAGTTTAACGGCAACAGGCATAGCATATCGTGCGCTGTATAAGTATTTAGTAGTGGCTCCTGTTCCTTTTTTAGTTTTAACAATGCTGATGTTCTGGATCGGCAATAACTTAATTGTTATTTGAATTCCTCCCAATCCATCTTCGAAACCAGAAAGCGCAATCTTTTGCTTCACACTTTCATCCGTAAATGCCGTGTGTAAATGAGGAGCTTCTACGTTTGGATATGCAGGCTGTGTTGGATAATTGGGTGGAAATGGCTTATCTATTGCGGATCCATCAGGCTTTAAAAGCCCCGCATTAACGTTCTTTTCCCAAGTCGCCAATTTCCCCAAATATATCTTATCTAAAGAATCTCTAGAGGATTGATATAAAACTATTTTACTTTCAAAATCATTGATTGCCAAATCTTTACGTGCTTGAAACAAGGCCAAACTGTCTGTGTTCGCTTGATTGTAATCATGCTCTACGAGGATTTGATAGTTCGTAAACTGATCGTCAATTTTAATTAATGGCAATTGGATATACTTGAAGTTGATTTTGTTGTCATTTATATTCTGCGAATGTGCAAAATTGACGCCCAAAAGCAATGTTGCCGTGAGTAGAATCTTTTTCATAGTAATTGATTTTCTGTAAATTTATTAATTTTCTCTAAGTATCACCGTTCATTCAAAAAGAGCGACTTTGTAGTTCCGATAATTAAAGTGGTGAAAGACAATACACGTGCCAGAAATGGAATATTAAGAAGGATTTAACAATTTTCAGGTTAAAGAAAATAATTCAGCGGATAAAAGACTGCCAAGACGAACAAGAACTTCACAATTACTATTAACAGCGGCACCTCCATATGCTGGAACCAGGCTGAACTGACCTTTTCGAACGTCAGCAGGAATATTTGCCTTAGCTAAATTGTCCATTTAAATTTAGCAACTCCAGTTTCTTGTTGGTTAAAAAAACTTCCGATTAAATGTTTAATAGGGAGTAATAATAAAATTATTTTTAAGGGAACAATCCCTATCTTTGCCACATGCAAATTGCAATCATTGGAGGCGGAGCAGCAGGATTTTTTGCTGCAATTCACGCAAAGGAAAACCATCCACAGTCTACTGTAACGATCTTTGAGAAATCAAAGAAGGTGCTTGCGAAGGTCAAAATTTCTGGTGGTGGAAGGTGCAATGTTACCAATGGATGCACAGACATCAAGGAGCTTTCAGAAGCGTATCCAAGGGGAAACCGAAAACTGCGTAAGGCTTTTGGAACCTTCAACACGAAGCACACAATGGAATGGTTCGAATCGCGCGGAGTGGCTTTGGTGACGCAAGATGACAACTGTGTATTTCCTGTTTCACAAGATTCACAAAGTATTATCGACTGCTTTCTAAATGAAATAAAGCGGCTTGAGATCAAGTTAGAGATAAGCAAAGGCGTCAAACGAATTGAATCTTTAGGAGAACAAATCGAACTTGCATTTTCTGAGCAAACGCTCGTTTTTGACAAGGTGATTGTCACAACAGGAGGTTCTCCAAAACGGTCGGGTTTGGATTGGCTAGAAAAGCTTGGACATCAAATTGAAGAGCCAGTGCCATCCTTGTTTACCTTCAACATGCCCAACGAATCGATTCGCGAATTAATGGGAATAGTGATTGAAAACCCTTCTGTTACAATTCAGGGAACGAAATTGAAATCTGATGGTCCTTTGTTAATCACACATTGGGGCATGAGTGGGCCTGCAATTTTGAAGCTTTCGGCATTTGGTGCGCGCATTTTAGGCGAGATGAATTACGAATTCAAAACGCAAGTCAATTGGATCAATGTTCAGAATACTGATTTGGTTTTATCAGGACTGAAAGCAATTGCCGGGGACCATCCCAATAAGATTTTGTCCAATTTCAGACCGTATATGTTGCGCGAACGTTTGTGGCATTACCTTATTGAGCGTTGCGGTCTTTCAAAGCAATCAACTTGGGGACAGACGGGGAAAAAGGCACTCAATAAAATCGTGAACATTCTAACTAATGACGTCTATGAGGTCAGCGGAAAAACAACGTTTAAGGAAGAGTTTGTTACGTGTGGAGGAGTGAG
>ERZ887851.1230-NODE-1230-length-22756-cov-8.914145_pt1 | contig 22756 bp, 36 predicted proteins | sample MGYA00521100_ERZ887851 | MGnify/ENA primary metagenome ERZ887851 (study PRJEB32303, sample SAMEA104408602) | aquatic metagenome | biome: Brackish water; feature: Pelagic; material: water | place: Baltic Sea | collected 2014-06-06T16:11:00 | depth 11,444 m ... | reverse complement strand
GGATATGTAGTAAACATTGTTCCACCAGATTCGATTGTTTCAGCTTTTGACATATCTATTTTATTCATCTGCAGAATCCTTTAATTTAACAAGAGCAATTTCACCTTCATTATCGAGAGTAGTTTTCACATATCCTTGTTCAATCAAACTATCAAATGCAAAGCTAGTACCAACTACCACACCCATTTCATAACCCTTTGATTTACCAAGTAGATAACCGCAGAGTATAAACACAGAAGCAAAAGCAACTGACATCATAAGAGGAAATTCCATTATGCGAATTCCTTCCATTCAGCTTCAACCGCATCCAAATCAGCGGTTGTCTTACACTCGCGAAGACGCATGCGAGCATATGATTTGCTGGTAATTTCTGCTAACCAGTCTTCAAGACCCATAGAATCCATATAGAATTCATAATCATCAACAGTACAGATACCATACGATGCCCAATGATGAAGATCCTCGGTGATAATGCCGATAAACAAACCTGGTGTCTCAGCCATTTCTTTACGAGACTTATCATTTTTAGATTTAATATAATTCAATAACGACATTTTTGTTGCTCCTCAAACAATCCTTATACTATTATTATATCATACTTTTAAGGTATTGTACATAGTTATTTTTACTTTTTTTTACTTTTATCCTCGAGCATCCATATTGGTTACAATAGGAGGACATTCACATACCTTTGTGTTATCTAATTCTTCTCTTAATTCTCTGACCCGAATATAGGCATTCTGCAGTTGTTCTTGCAAATCTCTAATGTTATCACGTAAAATATTATTTTCTGTTTCTAGGCTAATTTCGTCCATACCATTCCTCCAATAAAGTTTCTTGTGTTTTATAGGCTTCTATTTCCCATGGTAAATTTAGATACTCATCTCTTGTCTTATAAAAGTTACATTCAGAAAATAGTTCTTTACGTACGTATTGTTTTACATGAACCATTTCATGGAATATAGTTGTAATAAAATTATCTCCAGTTAAACTTTTTGATATTTCTATTTCATATTGACGAACATCAGTATCAATGCATGTTCCTTCGTACACTGTCATGTTTTTAAGTTCTACATTAATTTCACAATTGACAATACGAGGCATTAATTTTTTCCAAGCAAACTCTACTAAATGATAAGTAAGTTGCCTTTGTTTAAAAGTACCACCAGTAACAAAGATCATAATAACAGCTCCTCTATATTATTATATCACAATACCGCATCAATGTAAACAGTTATTTTTCTACAATAGGTCTTTCTGCTAAACTTCCATTAATATTACCAGCGTCAATAATTTCACCACGTTTACTGTAGTTGAATATATTAACATTCTCAGGTGTTTCAAACTTAAGTAAGTTATGGAAGTGATGTAAATGTATTTGTGTATCTTTGAATTCCTTAAACATATTGTTCCAGAGTGGTCTCCAATTGTTTGTCAATCGATTGTTATTCATAGAACCACGATCTGAAGTGATATAGAAATCAGTACTAGATCTTAGATTAAAATCAAAAATAGAATCAAAACCATAAAGATGTAAGGTGTCAGCTTTGAGGTTTTCGAGAGCAAAATAAGCAGCCATATGGCCACAATTAAGGTCAGTATAATTTGCAGCATATTTTGGCAACTTTGTATAAAATTGTTTAATTTGTCTGGCTCGTTGTGTATAAAAACCTGGATTCTTTTCCATATACATTTTAGGCCGAGCACCAAGAATCCATTCACCCGGAACATCTATAATTTTGGTATGAATAGTGTGCATCATTTTAAAATCAACAATACACGTTGCATAAGCACCCTGTACTGCAAATGGCGGTAAATTACATGTAAGCTTTAAACCTTTACGCGGTTGTTCATTATATAGAACAGCCGAATCGCCATTTCCTATAATATGTACCGTTCTAGACATAGTATATTTTTTACCTTATTTTATAGCTTTAATGAGCACACCGCCGGCGGCGCATTTTGCTTTGGTTTTTTCAATTTTAAATCCGACATCTGTCATCATCTGCATTACTTCATCAAGAGTAGCATCTAAAGGATCAGCCGCTTCATACACAGATTGCCTTTCTGAGTACTCTAGGAAAAGAGCACCATCTGGTGATAGTTGATCTTTCCAAGTTTGTAAAGCTTTTATTGGATAGATACAGTGATCAAATGCATTAGTATATACAACATCCCATTTACCTACCCATTCATCTTTCTGCTTTTGCATATCCCACTCTACCGTCATCGGAAACTGAGTTGCAGTATCTGAAATTTCAGTACCTAAAACTTCCGCATTTTTCCAATGATGTTTAAAGTATTTCTGTTCAGCCCCATTTCTTGTACCATGACAAAGAACAGTACTTGCAGTATTCATATTTTCAACAATAGCCTCAATAGTAACTTTGTTTAAATAAACCCAATTTAGTTTTAGTTTATTAACGTCTGATTGTATTTTTACATATTCTTCATATGATTCAAATGGGAATATTCTAGACATTACTTAAAGCTTCTTTAATTTTCATCATACCTTTAATCCTATCATTACCCTTTTCACCAGTCCAATGCATAATCTTTTTGTCATTAGAATCTTCGTTATCATTTTCTACTTGGATACGAAGCCAGTTCCATTTATTAGGTAGTTCATTAATATATATCTGTCTATTAAGTGGATCAAGCATGGAATGCAATACTTCTTGATCTCCAATATATGGATTTTCTTTTACTTGTGCTGCCCACTTATGCAGTATCTCTGGCTTATTAATAAATCCTACAACTCCAGAATTAAACCATTCTTCTTGTCGGCGTGTTAACCATGGACGATCTATAACCATATTCAATTTATTTGGTTGCATAATTCTAAAGATATGATCTAAATTACCAAGCACTTGACAATCTGTATCTAGCCAAACTGTTTGCTTTGATGGTACTGATAACATGGCGTCTGGCTTATAGAACCAACCTTTTCCGTATTTGTTGGTGCTAGGATTCTTATCCATATTTAAAACACACCAAGCACCAGATTGGGTACTTACCCATTGCTTCATTTCTTCAGACATACCAAAATCTGCAATAGCAACCTTTGTTGTATTATGTTTATAGTAATTACCTAAAAACCATGGTAACTGCCATTCAGTTTTTTCATCACAACCTGTTAAAAATACTTTATCAGCAAATTTACTAGACATCAATTATCTCATACTTATCATTGTTGTTATGTTTTGCACCACAACCTGTTTCGTTTTGAATTGTTGTAAAACTATCTGCTGCCATACACACCCATGGATAATATTCTTGCAACCAAGGGAAGTTATGTTTACCTAAATAAATGTCAGTTGGTTGTGCACGTCTTGTGGCTTCTGATATAAGAAAATGTGCACCTTCAGGTTTTACAATATAACCATGTGCACCGCCAAAATATTCTTTTTGAATTAAACCATCTACACCAAGTTTCATCGGAGTTTTATAGTTACCATATGAAGGTTTAGAAAATGTCATAACCTTATCAAACTCGACATCAACTGGAACTGGGCCTGTCACAAGAGCATCATGTTCAAACACTACAACAGTTTCTTTTAATTCACGTGATAATTCCCATAATGAATAATGAGAAATAAATGCAGACATACAATTAAGAGAACGTGAATATTTCTCTTTAAAACTATCCGGATTAATACCGTGATTTTCTAAAAATCTAACCGGATCATTGTCTGGAGTAAAGGCATCAAACTTTAGAATTTCTAGACCGTGTTTGGCACCTGATGTAATACATCGTTCGGCTGATTTAACTGATCTAGGGTTGTCAGTAATTGTTATAACAAAGGCTCTCATTTATCCCACCGTGGTTGAAGGTAATCCTTGCACTCGAGTGTAATATGTTTTAGTCACTCCAAGAGTACTTATAAGTTGTTTACACATAAGTGCATCATTTGGCCAGACTCCATACTTATATGATAAATCAATTAATGCCTTAGCACCTGCTGGTTTAATTATATATGCGCTGTTTCCAGCAAGGCCTTGAGGAATATTAAACTCATCAATTGTAGGAACCGGTTGAATCCATGAATCACCTGCTTGTACTATATCATGGAATTGATGTGCCCTACGAGTAGCTGCTGCAGGACTATTAATGCCTATGATATCATATTTGCTGCTCAAAGCTAATTCGTATTCTAGTTTGGCTATAAAGTATGCGTCGTGTTCTAAAATAAGTAAAGGTTCATCTGTCTTTACACAGTTATTCCACAACAACCAATGGCTCATAGCACAAGCAATTCTAGTATCCGGATTTGCAGTAGGATATGCAGACTTAATAAGTCCGGTAGAAAGGTCAGTTTCTTTTCCTTCCCATGGATAGTTCCATTTTAAACCATTACCAGCTAATATTGCTTGAGACATATCAGCAGTAATAGCATCAAAACGATTTAAATCAAAATCATTTCCTACCTTTTTAGAGGATTCCTTAAGATTAATAAAACCTGTTTCAGAGGTTTCATTATCCCTAATAACAATTACCTGTGTATTAATAGACATTTAATTAATGAATACCCAATTTACTGAACCAGTTGTTCCTTTATTATTTATTGCTGCAGTTGGAATCTTACTCCAGTCAACGGAAGCAAATTTATCAACTGGTTTCGGAGGTGCAGAATAGCGAACAGTAATACTACGATCTGGTTTATTAAATTCAATTAGATCATGACTAATTACTTGATGTGCTGCACCACCGAGTAGTCCAATAATAAGTGCTGTTTCCATAATTATTTCCTTTTCAATACGGTGTAACCTACGTTTTCAACACCACGTTCTAAGATACTCCAGGATGGATTATCAATACAAAAATCTCTTAGGCATTCATATAGTTCAATTAGATTAGAAGACTGTGCAATGCTTGTATCATGAGCAACAATATATTTGGTTACCATCTGACCATGAATCTGTAGTTCTTTTTCCATGTGATAACGTTTATGAATTGAATCAATCATAAGCATATCAACTGCCTTTGCAGACATAGAACCAAGGCCACCAGAATCTGCCTCACGTACTACCAATTCAATACCATGTTCCTTACAATATGGTTCTGCCAACGATTTAAATTTGGCTCTATATTTAACATGATCAATATCAATAAGTTCCATATATTTTGGTTTGTGCTCACCTGACATTACTGCTGCAGCACTACCACCTTGGTGTGTACCAAGTTCTTTATATGAATTACAATCCTTCATATATTTTCTCATAGCATCATGCATTGCACAATAATGAGCACCATGAAAAGCTTCTTGTTGTGATCTAATTTCATTATAAAATTCATCAACAGATGTTACATCATCAAGTTTAGCCGTTAGCATTAGAAATATCCTTTAATTGATTTAATAGACTGTTATCACTCTTCGGTGGATCATTAGGCCATTCCTTATGTAAATGTAGGTTCCATTCATCTACTGGTTTATTAGTAATTCTCCAAAGTATTTCGGTTGGCCAGTCATCTGCAGTACGGAACATAATATGAACTAATTTGGCATTGTCTGGTCTGTTATCACCAATCGATGCATTCGGATGTGAACCTACCTTATGCATATAGCAATTCCACTCATTAGGTAATCGCTTTAATTTGAACCCGGGTAGGTGAATGAATGCAGAAAAGTAATCTTGGAATAACTTATAGAACTTTGGGAATTGACCCATTTGATCAGCGTATTGTTGGAACGTTGGCCATTCAGATTTCATCTTTGCCAGGCCTGCCTTAGAAATAACTACAACACCAGTATTAAATACCTCAGGTCTTTTCTTCTCATCAACCGGATAAACTACACCCCAATGTTTGTTACATACATCAACCCATCGTTTATCAATTTCACTGGTAATACCACCAGATGCATAGATTGTTCTGAAGTAAGGTTGCTTTGGTTCGGTACAAATACCAGCATCTTCTCCATCTAGCAGATCAAAAATATTATCAGATAAACCTTCGGTTGGAAATACATCAACATCGCAGAGCATCACGTTATCATATTCATCAAAGTCATCACATACTAATGGATTAGCTGGTTCATAATAAATTGGAACGTTTACCACATGACCTGCAATAGTTTTATTAAAATCAAATCTATATTCTGCACCAATACGTTCGGCATATTCTTTCATGAGCTTGCAGCTATATTCAACTCCAGGCTTCATATCACCTTTCCAATATTGGTAAATTATATTCTTCATAATTGTTTCCTTAAATTATTCCTTTTAGAGTAAGATCATAATAATTTTCAATCTTTTCTCTTTTAGGTCCTTGAGGTAAAATCTTTGTTCTTACATGTATAAATCCAGCTTTTTCAGGATTTGGTAAGAAGGAACATTGACACCATTTCTGATGCATATATGGTTCTTCTATTTTAAAGTCTGCCATTAAAGCAAGAATGTGCATAATCCCTTCATCTTCAAATCGATATGGCTCATTAAATTTATCCATCCATGATTCATCACCACCTAGGCCGGCTCTTAATGTTTGCCTTGTTTCTGCATTCATTTTATATATTGCACCACCCCAGTAAGGGTGGGCCATACTACCTCCCATCGGTATCATTTTACGATGTAAAGATTTTTGCACATCAGCATAAAGACCAATACCTGGAACTTTAAATACGTTTGTCATCATTCCTTTCGGCGTAAACATATCAATATCTACCATCAATACCTGATCATAGTTATCGTATTTTTCGTCTAGCATATAGATTTTTTGACATGCGCCAGTTAGATGTTCTCTAAATGGTCTGCCTCGAATAAGTTCGTAATCAGCACCTACAAATTCTGCGTATTTTTGCATGTTTTTAACTGAAAGATGATCAAGTTCACGTAGACGACCATCCATATGTTGTAGTATAATATTTTTAGACACAGTACATGGTTCCTTTCTTAATAGCTAATGGTGTCCATGTATCTATGTAGTTCTCTAAAGACCAATCTTTAGCTAGAGTTTCATGAGCCTTTTTAGGATTTAAACCAATACCGACTTGTTTACCAGTTTCTCTATCGGCTGGTAATAAGATACACTCATTATTTAAGTTTTCTAATTCTACCATAGTATCATAAGCAGGAATTGCATCTGACCGAGTAATAAACAATGCGTTATGTTTACCCCAACGACGAGATCGGTATAAAGCATCCTCCATTTTATTTGTAAATAAAAACTTAATACCTTGATTTTCATATTTACAAATGAGAGGAGTCCAATATTCTGGATATTCGTTAGGACCATCTCTCATACCGTCAGGCCTTTTACTATCTTCTAATATAATTAATGTTACCATATTGTGGCCTCAACAACTGCAGAATGTAATGCTCTAATTTTACCGGGAGTTTCGATATTATGAAAATCATATATAGAACTTACACCGTATTTGCATTCTTTTACGTTTGAGAAACCAAGATCTTTAAGAGTATTCATAAGTTCTTCTTTACCCCAAATGTAAAGATGTTCTCCATGTTGATGTAATAAACCAAGAGCACATTGTTCTCTTTTACTACGATGTTCATTTCCTGCTGCAGTAAACTTATGTTTTACTACATAAAATTGATGATAGTGATGAACGAATTCATCTTCATCTGCAGTAAGGTCTTCACCACTCACAAGCTTTTCTACAAACTCATGCGGTGGCCAAACAGTACGAATTGTACCACCAGGTTTTAGAATACGCTTTGCTTCCTTAAGAAAATTAATCCCTTGGTACTTATGCATGTGTTCAATAAAATGTTCTGAATAGATTCCATCAAACTGATTGTTGCTATAAGGTGTAGGCAAATTTGTAAGATCGAGGTTATCAACTCCAACTCTATCAGACATATTAACCACTGTCCAATTAAGACCTCTTGCTTTATCTGCTGCGATTTCTAGGAATTGTCCCATATACTTAACCTCGTTTTTTCAAGTTGTGGCATACTAAATTTTGTACGTGCCAAGAAGTGATTGATTTTCCCATCAGGTGTACCATTTTGCCACTGATACGGCATACGATTCCACGTGGTACTAAGTTCAGTAACATCAAACATAGGTTGGGATAATTGAAGATTGACATACATTTGTTCTGTGTATCGAGTGTGCAAAACATAATCATCAACAGAAGTAAAATGTTCTCTTGCTTTTAATCTACCTTCACGTGACCATAATTGAAAGCCGCCATTAAGGTATCTAAATTTTTCATTAGGGTATTTGCTTGACTTAGGAAACATCCAGTCATCACCAAACAAATGTTTGCCATAAGCAATAATACCTCGTTCATGCAGAGGCTTATCCATAACATTACGAAGCCATCCAGCAGGTCCGCCGGTATGAACTCCGTATTCATGTACCATTGCAACATCACCTATTTCTCTATCAAAAATATTATCATAACTAGAAATAAGCATATCTAAATCAATGCATAAGATATTATCGTACTCTTCAAATTGTTCATCATAGAACATTCGAAGAGAATCAAGTCTAGGATCTAAGTGTGTGAAGAATCTATCGTGGCTAAGTATATATTCAGCATTACAATTATCAGCAAATGCCTTTGCCGAACGTGAACCTGCCATGGCCCAGTCAGGCATTTCAATACCTCCCATGTCTTTATCAAATGATTCATATGGGATATAATATTGTAATATCAAATTTCTCATAATAAACTTTCACAATTACTTTTTAGGCGGAGTAGATTTACCTTTAACAGCGTCAGCACCAAAGAATGCCGCAACTAATACTGATATAGACACAAAATATGTAGGGGCAATATCACTAATTAATTGTGCTGCTTTATCTTGTCCAGCCAATGTTGTAATCAAAATAATTGCTGGATAAAGTAACATACCAAACAATGCAAACCAAGTCATTTTTCTCATAGCATCTCTTTGTGCATCAGCATCTTCAAGTTCTTTACGTTTGAACTCCATATGCATTTCAAGTTCGTCGGCGGTAATATGACCGTCACCATCACTATCTGCTTCTTCTAGACCATCAATAGTCTTCCGCATAGCTTGAATTTGTTCCTTGGTCGGCTCTGACATTTTCGTTCTCCGCTATAATTATTTTAGCAATTTCCATTGCTCTTTCATAACCATTGCGTAAACGATTAGACTTAAAGCCATAGTTTACGAACCACTCTAACGTATTTATACTAGAACCATTACCAATAGATTTTGAAAAGCCTTCTGTAAGTTCTTCAAACTCTGTTCTAAGATTCATCAGTTTAACGATTGACATACCGAAGTGCTTCCTTTAAAGTTGGTACTAAGTATTCAGAAAAATCATCTTCATTAGCTTGATAGCGAATACCGATACCACCAGCTCTTTCCCATCTTTCGATGTTTTGGGGTTTATCATCAATAAGTATGTTTCTTTTGAATGTTAATTCATTAATCGCATACTTATGTTTGTTTGATGTAAAGATCATATTTTCAATAAGTGGTGGTACGTATTCCATACGATTTAACCAAACTCTTTTCCAATAAGCAGAATTCATAGTATCGCCTCTCATAGGAGAAGAACAAATACCCCAATCATTATCTGAGATATCTTTTACAAATTCTACAATATCATCAGAAACTTCAAACCTATCCAAGGTATTAAAGAAGTTTGTATTTGCTAAACTTGCAAAAGCTATCTCTTTATCTTGAATTGATTTCCAATGATCGACTTCAAACTTTGTTTCGATACCACCGAAGAAGTCTGCGATCACTCCATCCATATCTAAATATACTGTCATTACGCAACTTCTCCTAAACCATCTTTAACTGTATAGCTAACAACTTTTTTATCAGCTTTAATGTTTTGTACAACATTATTCAAACCATCACGAGTGTGACGTGTAGTTTCCCATACATCACCATTTTGCATTTTGGCTCTGATTACAAATTTTAACATAATAGACTCCTCTTTTCTATGTCTTTCTATAGATCTATTATATCATACTTTTAAGGTATTGTACACAGTTAATTTCACTTAATGTGAAAATAATTTGCGTCTACGATATTCTGCAATGGTATCTGTAAGAAGTTTAGAGTAGTTATCACGGTGTTCTTTAAAGACCGATGGTTCATTATCATCTACATCCATGATAACTACTGTATTTGTAATTGGCATGCCAGTACGTTCCTCCCACATAATGGCATAACCACTCATCTGCGCAAAGTAATTAGAAATGTATTCTTTCTTCTTTGGTCGACGAGATGTTTTAAAGTCTATAATAGATGGTACACCATCAAACTCAGCAACACAATCGCATCTGCCAGCAATACCAAGGTAAGAGCTGTAAAGAGCAGTCTCAAGGCCAAATATTTTTCCAATCCGTCCGTCCAAAATCGGACGTAGGTTCTCAAGGCTTTGTCGAATGTGTGGGAGATAGTCTGTTGTTTCTTCATTGAGTAAGTATCTTTCTACTATTGAGTGTACAAGAGTTCCACGAGCAGATGCTCTGCCGCCAACTCTATTTGCTTCTTCCTCCCCTACACGTGCACGCCATGCACGGATACCTTCCTCCGATAATATGCTTAAGACTGTTGTAATGCTAGGATAACTAGAACCATCAGGAGTACGGTATACCCTACCACTGGGTTGAGTGTCTGCATCCAAGTCACCATAGCCAAGATCCACTGTTTCATGGATAAACTCCCTATTCATGTTCTCCACCGTTACCACGACCCAAACCACCATAGAATACAGCTGGCTTACGTCTTGCAGTCTCAAATGTTCCTACTGTAATGACAATACCAGCAATGAACAGCGCATGAGCAATAGCACTGACACCAAACACCGTGATCGAACCAAGACTCATACTAAAAATGATACACCACATCCATGCTAAGAATTGCATAATAACATGTCGTACACCTAGGTCTGGAATCTTACTTAATGGATTCATTTTATGATCCATGATTGTATTCCAACAATTTACTATAAATGTTTGCACTGGATAAACTCCCTTTTCAAATGTAACCTTTAGCGGATAATTAGCATCCACTATATCTTTAAAATCAATAGCATCGAACCTGTCATCAAAATATTTAACAACTTTGTGGCCTTTAAAATGTCCACTCACTCGATACATTACTTATATCCTAACATTTCCTTAGTCATAATGTAGTCACGCAAGAAACCTGACCTTACAATATCTTGCCAATTAAATGTAACTACTTCAAAGTTCTTTAATTGTTCTACAATACGTAGAAACTTTTGAATACCATCACGTTCATGACCATCTTTAAAATCAGACTGATGGTAATCACCACTAAAGATTATACGAGTATTTTCACCAACTCGTGTAATAACAGAATCAAGCTCGTGAAAATTTAAGTTCTGCATTTCATCTACAATGATAATAGAATTATCGATAGTCATACCACGAATAAATGATGTAGTAGTAAATTCAAGTTGTTTACCACTTACTAATTTATTGTACGCTGCAGGATCATCTAGAATTTGAGTACAGATATTTTTATATGCTGCTTCATATGGTGCAGTTTTTTCTTCAAGTGATCCAGGTAAATAACCGATATCACGTGTAGGAACAACCGAACGAACCAGAATAATTTTTCTGTACTCATTACCTTTTTCAAGCACAGCTTCTAATGCAAGATATAGAGCAACAAATGTTTTACCTGTTCCTGCAGAACCGGCAAGAACTAAATTATCACCATCATCCCAAGCCTCATAAGCCTTTACTTGATTGCCGGTAATTGGTTCATGTACTATAAGATCTGCCGCACTGACTGTAGATTTATTTGTCATGTTTTAATCGTGTTGCTCCTGCCAGAACCTTTTTTAATTCTACCGAGTAGATCTTTCCAACCATCACTTGTATTACTATTAGCATGAGTGGCAGTATTACCAACAAACTTAGCGGTCGATAATACTTTTTCTAAATCGGCATCAGCTTCAATGATCTTTTTCAGGTCATTATAAGAACAGATAATATCGTGTTCTTCGCCGGTAGATATACTTTTAAGCGTGTAAGTTGGCACTGCTTTCGCTCCGTATTTCTTCTTTTACCATTTCAACACGTTGTTCTAACCAACGAATTGAGGTGTGAATATGACCTGTGCCATTTTCTCGTATTTGTGTTTTAGCATATGAAATTTCATCATAAAGCATTTCAAGTTGATCTAATTTATCAGGCATATTGTAACTCCTTGAACCATTCTGGTACTGAACGTTTTGACCATTTCATTTTAAAACGTTCTTGTTTTGTTTGATAGAAAGACCGATAAGATTCAACAGGACATGATAGCATACATTCAGGATTTGATTTCATAGCAAGTCTGAACGGTGTCATCTTACCCTGTGGTATATTTTGTGGCAGTTTAGCCAATTCTGAACCTAGGTCGCGATTAGTCTTATGAACTTTCCCATAACGATATGTATACTCTTCGCACAAGGCAATAAAATGCTTGTAGTGCCAGAGGTAATTATCAGATGATTCCATAGACCATTGTGTACACGGATGACCAACATGAACAGCTGAGTAATAAAGCGATTCTGCTTTTGAGTCACCGATGCCTTCATACAAATCCCAGTATTTGACCATAGTCTTACCGGACTTTGAAGGTTTACGTGTTAGCTTACCATCCAGTACACGATGAGCGGTTGACAACATTTGACCAGATTCCACAACCATTTTGGGAATATGTTTGTCACATTGTAACTGAGCAGCGGTAACTGGATCGTGATCGAGCACAAATATATTCATAACGAAGTAGCCTTTTCAATTTAGTATAGTATTATTATATCACATTTTGCACTGATTGTAAACAGTTATTTTTAGTTTGGTTGTAATTGGTACGTTTCAATAGTTTTATCTATAAAAGCTTTCTTTTTAAGTATCAGTTTTGCTTGAGTCTCTTTACCTTTTTCTATGAGTCTATGAGCATAAGTCTCTAGATCTTGAGAATCTTGTTCTAAACGATTTAACTGTACATGTACCATTAAAAGAGTTCCTTACAGAAAAAGAGCGTGCTCGGTTGTGCACACTCCTTTGTTGAGTAGAGGTTAAAGATAGAGGTGCACTAATCTGAAAGTAAACCAGGAAATGCCTCCTCGATAATCGGGCGAGTAATACCCTTTGGTGTTTCTTTGTTGATCATGTTGATAACAAGCGTGGCATCTTCAGGGTGAACAGATTCTAACATACCAAGAAAAATCTTTTCTCTCTTGTATGCAGGTAATGTTTCACACTGCCTTTGACCAGACACAAAGTAGACAAAGTTTTTGTGCTCACGATGTAATGAAGCAGGATGATTATGGGCCTCTGATGGATTATAAGGTGGTGTACCACCCGGTAATTTCCATTTAATTTTTGAATCCATAGATCCTTTAATTACATCTTTTAAAGCCCAAGATTCGTTTTGTTTTAAAACTTTAATCTTATCAGCCTTATGTCTCTGTTTGTTAACTTTTTCGAATATTTCATATAAGTACATCATTTAGTAAATTCCTCGACACATTCAATCAACATCTTACATTGTTTATTTATAAGATAAGGAAACACCTTAGATGAGTTTGCAGACGGATTTTGAGAATTAAATTCTTCAATGATTTCATTTTTTAGATTGTCTGGGGTTTTAGTTAGATCAATCAGTGTTTCATTACGGCAATAATTTCTATACCATGAAGCAGCATAAAGCAATTCACCTTCACTTAAGTCTTCTATAATAGCTTCTTTCTTCTTCTTTGATAATGGAGTTTGCCTTTCACCATTTACAAAGACATCGTCATTGGACAATATATTAGGAACACCGTCACCTGCATCGCCACGTAATACCTTATCGATTAGATTAAGACGTGGGTTATCATCCTTTACTTCTTTCTTAGTAAGAGGAGAAAACTGACTTACATTGTTGTATTTCTGTAATTGCTTGAAATCGTGATCTGCTGATACAATCATCACATCTTCGTGTTGACCGAACTCTTGAGTTTGTTCTACAAGAGCACCGATAATATCATCGGCTTCACACTTATCGATTTGAATAAGTTTGTAAGGAAAGTTTTCTTTGATTTCATTACGAACAGTATTGAGTATTTCCCAGGCTTTAGCCCAGTCGAAGTCAGACTCTTCACGACCTTTCTTACGATTAGCTTTATACTGTGGATAGTAATCTTTACGCCAGTTATTACCGGCATCACACGCCAATATTACTTCGCCGTATTTACCTTTGAACTTTTGGCGGTACATCCGAATTGAATTGAGAATCATATGACGAATCATTTGTTCATCATTCATTTTATTGACGATAATATTACTTACAGCAATACCACTAAAATCAAGAATTATCATAGCATGTCCTTTTACATTATATAGTTTATTATATCATACTTTGCAGTAAATGTACACATAAAAATGAATTATTTTTTTCTTATATGTTTGCTATGAATTTTACAACCAATAAATTCATTGTAGTAATCGTCACTTAAAAGAACATCATTATCAAATTGTAGCTTAGCTTCATAGTAACTCATTTCACCTTTTGTAGAGCAGAATTTTAAGATTTCTCTTTTGTAATTATCTGCCCCTCGTTGTTCAATGAGTAACTGAAGTTCTTTATTAGATCCATAATATGATTGCCAGTCACTTGGGACTCTGGTCTTGACTCTTCGATTTCGCTTTGAATTTTTAGGTAAAGTCTTCGGACGCCAAAAGTTCTTTTTACCGATATATTTCTTGCCTGTATCCAATTCTGTGATAAGATAGACAAATCCTTGGCAGTCTTCTGGTTGATCATTATATTCTTTATCATTGTAATACCACATATATTATATATTAATCAAAATTAAGCTCTTCTGCTTCGTCAACTAATTCAACCTCAGCCCTTCTACCACAGCATGGACAATAATAAGGTTTCTCAAATGTTGCTGCGTATGATGTATTATCACACTCCTCGCACTCAATCCTGTAATCTATCATTAATAATCCTTTCAAGGATTTCTTGCTTACGCTCGTCGGTTGCGACAAACCATTCACGAATCTCATCGCCTGATCTATCACAACCGATACAGTAGTTATCTACTATTGAGCATATTTTCACACAAGGTGATTGCACTTTAGAAGTCGATTTCACACGCACCACCAGCACATGCTGCAGCACCTAAGGTATCAACATCGGTAAACTTTTGTTCGGTCAAATCTTGTGACCAATCAATAGGTTGTAGATATTGTTGAATCTTATTCCACTTGTGCATAAGGTAGGCATCTTTCAAACAATATTCTGTTTTCTTGATATCACCTTTTAGATAATTATTAGCAAAGTTTTCAAACCTACGAACCCAGTCTTGTCGAGCAGAATTTTCAGATGATTCTAATGTGATATCTAAACCAAACCCTTGAGCTGTTGAACATGCATCCCATAGATTAGGGAATACTTTCATAGCATCTACTACAAGACCTGATGCAAAGATAGCAGCTGAGCCATATAGTTTGACCATTTGCTTTTCATCAATCACTGCGGTGTTTGGAGCCTGGTTGTAATCTTTATCACCTGACATACCAAGGAAAGAAATACCAGAGAAAGAATATCTATTCTCGAATACATATTTCTCTACTTCATCCCAATCGTCTACAATGATAGTATTAGATACATTATGTCTAATACCCTCATCCGCGCACAATTCCTCATTTGTACCTGCAATCACCCAATGCTTCTGGGCCTTAGCAACTAATTCCAAATGTTTCACACCGTACAGATCATCTTTATACATAGAACCTTTATGAGGTATAATTGGATACGATATTACAACATCCGTACCATTTGCTGACCAAACTGATTCTTCAACCATATAAGGGTTAGATTTGATAATAGCCTGTGTTATTTCAGATTCTTTATTCATCTGAATATTACGAATATACATCGGTGAATGCTCTGCATGAATACCACTAGCAGTTTGTAGTAGAACAGAAGCATTACCAGATGGTTTAACACAGGTTGTACGAGCAGCAGGATTAATACCGATAATCTCTGCAATCTTCTTATTCATATCCTTTACAATCTTGGCACCTTTTTCAAGTACTTTAGCATCGAATAGAACATCAGGGTTATTCATCCAACCAGTGATAGAGACACCAAGTAGTGCTTCACGATCAAAGATTTTCTTTGATACCGGTGATAAGAATTTAAAGTCTGTATAACCAGCTTGTAGTGTGCCAAGGATCGCACCGGCACGACATGCTTTGTAGAACTCTTCAGGAGTAGTACACATACCACCATTAATTTCTGTTAGGTTACAACCTTGCCAACCTGATTCACCTTCGTACTGTGGATACATACCAATTTCAACACAAGGGTTTGTAGTATGTTCTTTTGAAGTTGTAAAGTAAAAACCTGGCTCACCAAATGATTTAACAGATTCCATAATCTTTGCAAACATTTCAGGAGTAGATTCATCACGAACAATCACCGCAGAGTTGTTTGAACGACCACGCTGTGGATTATCAACAAACCAATTACCTGTTTTAGCATTCATCATCTCTTCATCTTCTGGTGAGAAGAGACATATAGTAGCAGAACGACGAACACCGCCTGATAATACTGCATCTGCTGCATGCATACAGATATCGTATACAGCAAGTGGTTTAATTTCAATAGGACCTTTTGCATCAATTACAAGAGACTGTAACATATGCTCGATCTTATCTAATGACTTGCGTAGACCTTCTGGACCTGGTGCTTTAAATCCACCAGAAATCTTTGCACCTTTTGGACGAATGTTTGATAGATCAAAGAATACTCTACGTCCTTCGTAATCTGGAAACTTACTACCACTTACAAAGTATGAAGACATAAGAACATCAAGTGCTGATGCCCATCCCTCAATAGAGTCTTCTACAATATAACCTTTAGCTTGTTTTGTACGTTGTTGAATATTTGGTATTTTTGCAACGTGATGTGTTTGTACAGAAAATCCAGCACCTGCTCCACATAATAGAATATAGAAGAATTCACCAAAGAACTCTGCTCTGTCTGCATATGATGAAGTACAATTATACATTCTCATTTGATGTTTAAGTAATTGCTCACCACCGAATTGCAGTGCACGTTGAGCTCCAAGGACACGCTGCTCTTTATACGCTGTCCGAGCTTCTTCTAAAAAGCTTGTTAATTTTTCATTATGATCAATGTAATTATTTTCGTGCATTTCAATAACACGATCTACAGACTCTTCCCAAGTCTCATACCCACCATTCCCGGTGTCTTTATATCTGGAATAAGAATCGTAAAACTTGGTTTGCGATAAAAATTCCCTTGTGTCTACATTTAATGCAGCCATTTGTGATTCCTAACATTTTATGATTGTTTTTATATGTACTATTATATATTAAAACGCAGTCTTTGTAAACAAGAAAAACTGCGTTTTTATGTAATATATTTTGTTTTTATGTGAAATTATTTTAGTGTACAGAGTTACTTTTATATGATATAATAAAGTATAACTGTTAAGGTGGCAGGGGTACCTATTAATCTATCGATCAAAGTACTCTTTGTCGTCTTCAAAATGTTCCTCAACAATATGAAGTACATCTTGCCATCGTGCAATCTTTTCTATTTCATTCACCACAGATTCGGTAATATCAGAATGTTCTCCAATACCAGCCGGGTTTTTCAGGTAAATTTCTACATTTGTTTTATGAATTGCAATATTACCCTTAGCATGATCTCTTACTGCAGATAATATTTGCTCACGTATTACACTCATTATTTTTTCCTTGCTTTATCCAATGCTCTAGAACCAAACCAAAAGGAGATAATAGCCGCAAAAATGGCTTTTGTATCATCATCCCATAATAGTTGGATGGCGTCATTAAAAGATGTTCCCATCTCAATTGCGTTTCTCAGTAAGGTAATTTCAATGGTTACAAATAACGCAAAGAATCCGTACGTAATTACTGGACGCACTGACCTTTGTAAACCACTGATAATACCACTTCCTTTAGATATACTTATATCATGTTCCATAAGACGTTTGTGCTCTTCAGCAGCACCCATTGTCTCATACATTTTAATGTCATGGTCATATCCTTCAGCTCGAAGCTCTGCCATAACTTTCATTTTTTCTAATTCATGTTTGTTATCTGCCTTACGAGCAAATGAATCAGTAATAGCTGGAACCGCAGAACCAGCAAAACCGAGTAATGAACCTAAAAGTGCTAACATGTTTATATATCCTTAATTTCCGAGTGATTCTGTAGGAGGTGTGAATGCTTCAGTATATTTTGCTCTGCCACGATATACCGCTAAATCTTCCATATACATTACTTGACTACCACCAGTTACCGAGGAGCTACTGTTGGCATGCCTTCCATTTCCAACAATGGCATCTGTTGTAGCAGTTGTAGTGATATTAGTCGAAGTACCTTTTGCCACACCATCTACATATAAAGTTGTCGTACTTCCAACCTTTGAAACTGCAATATGAACCCAAGTATTAAGCATTGTAATACTTGTAGCTTCAATCTGTTGAGTGGCATTCCATACTTGTAATGTTGTTGCTGCAGTCCTTCTTAAATTAAATCCATCACTTGTATTATTAGTAGACCTACATTCAAAGATAGGTGTACCTGTAACACCACTATAAGTACTTATTGTATTACTTCCAAAGTATACCCAAGTCTCAAAGGTAAAATTGCCTGGACCAAATAATTCCGCCGTAGATTTATCAATGGTAATTCTATCGTCATTATTAGTAGTAAATGCCATACTTCTAGGACCAAACTTTATTATATCACCCGGAGCAGCATAATCACCGGCAAGCATCGTAGTTTTACCAGTCTTGTCAAAGAATGGTATGTTATCCATCGGTACATAGAGAATAACATCACCAGCCGGAGATGTATTTCCTACCGGTGAGGTTGGTGGTGTAATTGAGGAATTAGAAACATCATAATGATCACCCTCAACAATTCTAACATCAGCATAGTCCCATTGAGTTGCATAACTAGCCGTAAACGAGAAACCACATAGATAGAATACATTGTCACCACTAATTACACCAGTCCAGCCGGTACCATTAGACACTGATACACCATCAATCCAAATTCTATAACTACCAGATGCGGCTCTAGCTAGAACAAAATGGTGCCACATTCGATCAGCAAAATTATCCATCCCGTACGAAGGTTGATACAAATGGCCGGCGTTACTTCCATAATTGTTTGAATAAACGCCAATATCATCACCACCGGCGCTCTGAGAAAATGATGAAACACTTCCAACATTGTTGTGTTTTCCCCAATCCCAGAATTGAGTGTTGTTGCCATCTGTACCAGAATACCTTGCCCACATTTCTAGAGTAGCTCCGGTCGATGCACCAATAGTTTGAACCGCAAACATAAGTCGTTCATCTGTTCGAACTGTTGCTATACCTCTATTGCCGGCAGGACTAATTACTTGATCATTACCATACGGAACCACATTCGATTGAACAGGATAGCTATGCAATGTTAATGTACGTGCATTCGAAGAATAATCTTTTTTGATATTCCAATCTCTGAAACATAAAAGTTCAGTATTGCCGCTTGATTCTAATTGAGCCTTTGGAGGAGTAAATGCCTCAGTGTAATGTGCAACACCCACATCATATCTAATATCATGAATTTGACCAATGAAATGATTGCTGCTAGCAGCTCTGGAACCAAAATATAAACTAGTTGTAGAGTCGTTTCCTACTGAATAAGTACCTGAATATTTTTCAACACCATTAACAAATATCTTCATTACATTAGTTGATGCATCTCTACAAACAGCTATATGATACCAAGTTTCAGCGGCAATAGTTTGTGATGTATTAATAACACCACTGCTGCTAGTAAAATCTAAATTATGACCAGATGCTTTATATAGTGACCATCCAACAGGACCAGAAGAATATTTTTCTATTAAAGTTTGCTCACCTGTAATAGATGAGAATTTCCACCAACCTTCAACAGTGAAGGAAACATCTCCGGAAATATTAAAGTCGGTTGAATGAGCAAGGCTTGAGGTATTTGGATTATTCTGTTCAGAACTAAAATACCCGTATATATCACCACCAATCTGAACTGGATTTCCAGTATATGTTACTGAAGCTGAATCAATACCTCTATCAAGGAACGCACTTGCGCCTTGACCACCAGCAGTGTTGTTTGGTATAGCATTAGCGCCAGCAGCAACATCACTATCACCCGCCGCCAAAATAAGTTCTGCAGAATACCAATCTGGGTCATTAAACGCAAGTGTAAAAGTAGCTTGTTCAGACCCAAAAGAAATACCGTCTGACGCCTTAAATGTCAATGTAGATGAACCATCAAATCCTAGAGTTGTTGCTGAATCTGAACTTCGAGGTGTAATAGTAAAGACACTTGAATCCTGAGATACAGTAGCCATTTTAAAGAAGTCACCACCAGATTCAATACTTAATACTAGATTTGCATCAGCATTATCTGAATCAGTAGCAGTTGCTGTAATAACAGTCACAACACCCTCACTAGAAAGTTCAATAGTTCCATTCGGGCTAATTGATAGTGTAGGCGTTGCATTGATTAATGCAACGTTATACCACCCAGATCCATTAGAAAGATATAGTCTGCTACTCGAGGTAATATAAGCTTGATCACCAGCAGTTAAACTGGTTGTTGGTAATGCTCCAATAGAATCATAAACGGTTAGCGCAGAAGCAGAAGCAATTGCGCCAACTTCAGCAGAATCTAAACCAACTTCTGATGTTGTATTTAACAAAGCATTATTGTCTGTATTAGCTGCTTCTGTAGCAGATAAAAATGCTGCTATATCTCTTGTTCTACTCATTTTATTTCCTAATTCATATTTAAATTTATTTGAATATTAGTTATGATCACCTATACTTCATAGATGAATACTTGTCCGGACGCATCACCACCGTCATCATCACCAGGGGCACCAACAATTACTTTATTACCATCTCCAGTAATAGCAACTGAAGACCCAAAAGTATCAAAGGCAGCAAGAGTAGAACTTACAATTATCTCGTCTTCTGTCCAAGAGCTACCATCTCTAGAAAATACATATACTGCGCCGGCATTGGTCAATGAACCTGCCCCTACTCTTTTCCATGCTGCCACCGCTGCTATAGTCCCAGCAGAGTTGATATCAACTACGTATGCGAATTGAGCATTTGTTGCCGCATCTGAAGCAACTAATTTTGCCTGTTGTGACCAAGATGAGCCGGATCGCACAAATACATAAGCAGCACCTGCATCAGTAGTATCTCTGTATGCACCACAAATAGCATATACTCCATCATTACTAATAGAAACTACTCTTCCAAAATTTTTATTTTCTGTAGGATCAGATGCAACAATTTTTGCCTGTTGTGACCAGGTTGTATCAGATCTTGTAAAGATATATGCAGCTCCGGCACCCGATTGTGTAGTATCGTCTCCACTAGAACCAGCAATAAGATATGTACCATCTTCATTTAGCTTTACACCACCATGCTGTTGCCCCTGTGCGCTACCAAAAAAGTCTGACGCTGCTATATCACTTGGTTGTATTTTTTGCTGAAACGACCAAGATGTTCCGGATCTTACAAATATTTCTACAGCACCATCCTGTGATGTGCCACTACCTTCGTTTTTATGAGAAACAGCAACATAATTACCATCACCACTTATTGAAACACTAAAGCCGAAATTATCATTTAATATTGGTGATGTTGCTTTTATTTTTGCCTGTTGTGACCAAGATGCGCCGTCTCGTATAAAGACATATGCCGCACCGCTATTGTTAGCTGTATCATCGTCATGTGTTGCACCAACTACTAGGTATGTGCCATCATCACTTATATCAACATCCTCACCAAAATTATCATTATCACCAGCATCACTTGCAATTATCTTAGCTTGCTGTGACCATGTGCTGCCGGATTTTGTGAAAGAATATACAGCACCTCTATTAGTACCTGTAGCGTGTTCATAAGGGGCAGCACCAATCGCATGAGTACCATCAGCGCTTATGGCAACCGCAGCTCCATAATTATCAGCAGCTTCAAGGTCTGAAGATTGTAATACTGATTGAGTAACTGTACCAGTCCAATCTGGAGTAAATGCAAGTGTGAATGTATTTTGTTCAGAAGCAAATGATACACCATCACTTGCCTTAAATGTGAGAGTAGATGTTCCATCATACCCCAATGAGACTGCAGAATCCTCTGATCTAGGAGTAATAGTAAAGACGGATGAATCCTGAGAAAGTGTTGCCATTTTAAAGAAGTCACCACCGGATTCGACAGTTAATACTAAATTAGCATCAGCATTGTCGGAATCAGTTGCTGTCATTGTAATTACGGTAGCAGTGCCGTCGTTAGCTAAAGCAATTGTACCAGAGGCGCTTAATGATAATGAAGGTGTGGCATTAATCAGTGCAACATTATACCAACCAGAACCATTTGAAAGATATAATCTCTGTGATGAGGATACATATGCCTGGTTACCTACAGTTAAACCTGTGGTTGGTAATAAACCTAGAGAGTCATAAACAGCTAATGTTTGTATTACTGCAGGATTAGGTTCTGCTGCTGTCGGAGGTGGAGTTACTGCATTTGAATTAACTGTTCCGTTAGGATTAAATGATTTATTAATACTTCTTGCTTTTGATTCAGCCATGTTGGTTCCTATACTAATTCAAAATAGTTAAATCTAAATGATGCAGCAAAAGTGATAAACTCGTTACCACTTGCAGTCGATTCAAATTGGATATCACCAAGTGATGTTGGTACACAATCTATATATCTTACTTGTTTTGTCTGATT
>ERZ887851.1223-NODE-1223-length-22818-cov-64.554013_pt1 | contig 22818 bp, 16 predicted proteins | sample MGYA00521100_ERZ887851 | MGnify/ENA primary metagenome ERZ887851 (study PRJEB32303, sample SAMEA104408602) | aquatic metagenome | biome: Brackish water; feature: Pelagic; material: water | place: Baltic Sea | collected 2014-06-06T16:11:00 | depth 11,444 m ... | reverse complement strand
AAGGCAACTTAAAAGCCTTAAAAACCGTTGAGGTTGAATGGATTTTTAAAGAAGGCGAACGTCCACAATTAAAAGAAGTTCCAAATTCTGAAAAACTGTGGGATTGCGATTTAGTGTTGTTGGCACTAGGATTTACAGGTGCTGAAAAAACACTTGCAGATCAATTTGGTTTAGAAATGGATTTTAGAACCAATATCAAAGCCACAACCAAAGATTATGTAACAAATGTACCTGGTATATTTGTAGCAGGAGATATGCGACGCGGACAATCCTTAATTGTTTGGGCGATATCCGAAGGAAGACAGGCGGCACACCATGTAGACACATATTTGATGGGCAGTTCCGCATTACCTCTAAAAGACGATAGTGACTTACCACGTGTTTAATATTATTTTTGTGTACTGAACGTCATACAATATGCAGGGTAATTGTCTAAAAAACAAGAGTTTAACATAAACTCTAAACAGTTGAGTTTAGACCATTTAAAGAGATAATTTTTCCGATAAATATGTAAAAATATAATTTCGATAATTTAAAGGTATAAAATTTAAATTAAAACGAGCATGCTAAAACTATTATCATACAAGGAAATGACTAATAGAGAGCCTTCCTGCGACAGGCAGGCACCATGTGACCTTTTTAAAGAATAGATATAGACACATGAAACAACTAAATAAATACAGTCGAACAGTCACTCAAGATCCAACGCAACCAGCAGCACAAGCAATGCTACACGCCATAGGGCTTACCAAAGAGGATTTCGAAAAGCCTTTTGTTGGAATTGCGAGCACAGGTTATGAAGGGAACCCCTGTAACATGCATCTAAACGACTTAGCCAAATTGGTAAAAGAAGGCACTTTAAACAAAGAAGTTATAGGGCTGATTTTTAACACGATTGGTGTGAGTGATGGAATTTCAATGGGAACACCAGGAATGCGTTTTTCTTTACCTTCTAGAGATATCATTGCAGATTCGATGGAAACAGTCGTGCAAGCGATGAGCTATGATGGATTGATTACGGTTGTGGGCTGTGACAAAAATATGCCAGGCGCCTTAATGGCAATGATTCGGATCAATAAGCCTGCCATTTTGGTATACGGAGGAACGATTGATTCGGGATGTCATAATGGTAAAAAACTAGATATTGTTTCCGCATTTGAAGCCTGGGGTAGTAAAGTTGCAGGCACAATGTCTGAGTCTGAATTTGATCAAATAGTAGAGAAAGCGTGTCCAGGAGCAGGTGCTTGTGGAGGGATGTACACTGCAAATACAATGGCCTCTGCCATTGAAGCACTCGGAATGGCCTTACCTTTTAACTCATCAAATCCAGCAACAGGTGAAGAAAAAAAGAAAGAAGCAATTAAAGCAGGTGAAGCCATGCGTATATTGCTCGAAAAAGATATAAAGCCATCAGATATTGTCACCAGAAAATCCCTCGAAAATGCCATTCGACTTGTGACGATTCTAGGCGGTTCTACCAATGCAGTCCTCCATTTTTTAGCCATCGCAAGAGCTGCCCAAATAAAATTTACACTCGAAGATTTTCAAAGAATTAGTGATAGCACCCCATTTTTAGCAGACTTGAAACCAAGTGGAAAATACTTAATGGAAGATGTACACCGGGTTGGAGGAATTCCAGCCGTGATGAAATACCTATTAAAAAAAGGAATCCTTCATGGAGATTGTTTGACTGTGACTGGAAAAACAATTGCTGAAAATCTATCTGAAGTACAAGATTTATCTGAAGGTCAAGATGTAATCAAAACCATTGAAGAGCCAATCAAAACCTCAGGACACTTACGGATGCTTTATGGGAATTTAGCATCAGAAGGAAGTGTCGCTAAAATTACAGGAAAAGAAGGCTTGAAATTTAGTGGTCCAGCAAAAGTTTTTGAAGGAGAATATAATGCCAATGATGGTATTCGGGATGGAAAAGTCCACAAAGGGGACGTAGTTGTCATTCGTTACGAAGGCCCTAAAGGAGGACCAGGAATGCCAGAAATGTTAAAACCAACGGCAGCTATTATGGGCGCTGGTTTAGGAAAAGATGTCGCTTTAATTACTGATGGACGTTTTTCAGGCGGTACACACGGATTTGTTGTGGGCCATATTACACCAGAAGCACAAGAAGGTGGAGTGATAGCTCTGGTAAAAGATGGAGATATCATCACTATCGATGCCGAAACAAATTCAATTCTTCTTGAGGTTTCTGAAAAAGAACTTAAAGAACGAAAAGCCCAGTGGAATGCACCCGATCTTAAAGTATCTAGAGGGGTATTATATAAATATGCAAGAACGGTTTCATCGGCATCTGAAGGGTGTGTAACCGATGAATTTTAAAATATAATTATGGAAACAGTAACCTCCAAACAAAAGGAATACTTAGAGCAACCAAAAGAACGTATTTCAGGAAGTGAAGCGATTGTAAGATGTTTATTAGCCGAAGGCGTAGAGGTTTTATATGGTTATCCTGGCGGAGCTATTATGCCCGTGTATGATGAACTCTATAAATATGAAGGCAAAATAAACCACGTGCTTACAAGACACGAACAGTGTGCCGCTCATGCTGCTCAAGGCTATGCCCGTATTTCTGGAAAAGTAGGTGTTGCTATGGCCACTTCGGGACCCGGTGCAACCAATTTAATTACAGGGATAGCAGACGCACAAATAGACTCAACACCCATTGTATGTATTACAGGGCAAGTGCCATCGCATTTGTTAGGGAGTGATGCGTTTCAGGAAACAGATATTGTTGGAATTTCTACCCCTGTTACCAAGTGGAATCACCAAATCACAAAAGCATCTCAAATCCCAGAAGTGATTGCTCGTGCTTTTTATATTGCTAGAAGTGGTCGTCCAGGACCTGTTTTAATTGACATTACAAAGGATGCCCAATTCGAAGAATTTGACTTCCAATACAAAAAATGTACAGGTGTTCGTAGCTATAAGCCTGTTCCAGAAATAGATGAAAATTCTATTACCGCTGCCGCTACGCTTATCAATTCTGCCAAAAAACCGATGATTGTTTGGGGTCAAGGCGTGATTCTTGGGAAAGCCGAAGAAGAATTGAAGGCTGTGATTGAAAAAACGGGGATCCCATCCGCATGGACCATTTTGGGCGCTTCAGCAATTCCTACCGCACACCCATTAAATGTTGGGATGGTTGGAATGCATGGAAATTATGCTCCTAACGTGCTGACAAATGAATGTGACGTATTGATCGCAATTGGAATGCGATTTGACGATCGTGTGACAGGAAAATTAGACGAGTATGCAACACAAGCCAAAATTATTCATTTTGAAATCGATCCCGCAGAAATTGACAAAAACGTAAAAACAGACGTCGCAGTTTTGGGAGATGCCAAAACAAGTTTGAAAAAATTAGTATCATTGCTAAAAACTAATTCACATCCAGATTGGTTGCAGAAATTTAAGGATTTATATACTATTGAGTACGATAAAGTCATCAAAAATGACCTTTATCCAACGGCCAAAGGCCTTACTATGGGCGAAGTACTTAAAGAAATAAACATCCAAACCAAAGGCGAAGCAGCGATTGTTACAGATGTGGGGCAACATCAAATGATTGCCTGTCGTTATGCGGACTTTAACGTTAGTAAAAGTAACATCACTTCCGGTGGTCTTGGAACGATGGGTTTTGCATTGCCAGCAGCGATTGGTGCTAAAATGGCGGCTCCAGAAAGGGAAGTTGTTGCGATTATTGGAGACGGCGGCTATCAAATGACGATCCAAGAATTAGGTACTATTTTTCAGAACAAAGTACCTGTGAAAATAGTCGTATTGAATAATGAGTTTTTAGGAATGGTACGTCAATGGCAACAACTATTTTTTGACAAGCGTTATGCCTCAACCGAAATGGTGAATCCTAACTTTGTAGCAATTGCACAAGGCTATTATATAGAAGCAAAAAAAGTAACCAAAAGAGAAAATTTGGCTGCTGCAGTAAAAGAAATGATTGCCAGTGATGAACCGTACTTCTTAGAAGTTTGTGTAGAAAAAGAAAACAACGTATTTCCAATGGTTCCATCGGGAGCATCGGTTTCAGAGATAAGATTAGAATAAGAATGGGAACAGAAAAACAACTTTATACAATTTCAATATATACTGAAAACAATATAGGATTGCTCAATCGAATTTCAGCAATTTTTCAGAGAAGACACCTCAACATTGAAAGCCTCAATATTTCCGCCTCCGAAATTGAGGCCGTGTCGCGATTCACTATTTTGGTGAATATGACGGAAGAGAGCGTCAAAAAAATAATTGGTCAAATTGAAAAACAAGTAGAGGTTATAAAAGCGTATTTTCATACGGATGAAGATACCATTTATCAAGAATCTTGCTTGTTCAAAATCAAATCAGATTTATTGTTTGAAGAGCGACAAATTCAAAATATAATTAAAGAAAGCAATGCACGAATCGTTACTGTAAATAAAGAGTTTTTTGTGCTCGAAAAATCAGGACGTCGAAGCGAATTAGAAATTTTACATAGGGAACTAAACGTCTTTGGAGTCATGCAATTTGTACGATCGGGACGCATCGCAATAACTAAAGATAAATTAAAAATAACGGAAATGCTAAACGCATTCAAAAATTAAGAAAATGGCAAATTATTTCAACACATTAACATTAAGAGAAAAATTAGAGCAATTAGGGAAATGTCGTTTTATGGACGCTTCAGAATTTGAAGATGGAGTAGCCGCACTAAAAGGCAAGAAAATTGTTATTGTAGGTTGTGGAGCCCAAGGATTAAACCAAGGTTTAAATATGAGAGATTCTGGTTTAGATATTTCTTATACACTTAGACAAGCTGCGATAGACCAAAAAAGAGAGTCGTATGTAAATGCAACGTCTAACAATTTTAATGTTGGAACGTATGAAGAATTATTGCCATCAGCAGACGTAGTTATTAACCTGACCCCAGATAAGCAACACACAAATGTGGTAAAAACAATTATGCCTTTACTAAAAAAAGGAGCCACATTGTCTTATTCTCATGGTTTTAATATTGTTGAAGAGGGAATGCAAATCCGTGAAGACTTAACTGTAATTATGGTCGCACCAAAATGTCCTGGTTCTGAAGTTAGAGAAGAATATAAAAGAGGGTTTGGAGTGCCAACATTAACCGCAGTACATCCAGAAAATGATCCAGAAGGAAAAGGCTGGGCGCAAGCAAAAGCCTATGCAGTTGCCACAGGGGGGCATAGAGCAGGGGTCTTAGAATCTTCATTTGTTGCTGAGGTAAAGTCTGATTTAATGGGAGAGCAAACTATTTTATGTGGGTTGTTACAAACAGGAGCAATTTTATCTTTTGATAAAATGGTAGCAGAAGGAATTGATGCCGGATATGCTGCTAAATTAATTCAGTACGGATGGGAAACTGTTACCGAAGCATTAAAGCATGGAGGTATTACCAATATGATGGACAGACTGTCGAATCCTGCAAAAGTAGAAGCATTTAGACTTTCTGAAGAATTAAAAGAGATTATGCGTCCATTGTTCCAAAAACATATGGATGATATTATGACGGGTCATTTTTCTAAAACAATGATGGAAGATTGGGCGAATGATGATAAAAATTTATTAACTTGGAGGGCGGCTACAGGAGAAACCGCTTTTGAAAAGCAAACAATTACAGAACAAGAAATTACAGAACAAGAATATTTTGATCACGGAACGTTATTAGTTGCTTTTGTTAGAGCTGGTGTTGAATTAGCTTTTGAAGCAATGACAGATTCTGGCATTATTGACGCTTCTGCATATTACGAGTCTTTGCACGAAACGCCATTAATTGCAAATACAATTGCAAGAATGAAATTAGCTGAAATGAACCGTGTAATTTCTGATACGGCAGAATATGGCTGCTATTTATTTGATCATGCTTGTAAACCGTTGTTAACAGACTTTATGAAGACTGTAAAAACGGATGTTATTGGTAAATCATTCAGTTCAGAGAACGGAGTTGATAATCAAGAATTAATTAGAATTAATGCGATTATTAGAAATCACCCAGTAGAAGTCGTAGGAGCAAAATTAAGAGCCTCTATGACCGCAATGAAAGTTATAAAAACAGACGCCTAAAACGAATGTCCGACACGACTCCTTATTTTCCAACAATTGAAGCAGTTGAAGCTGCTGCAAAAAAACTAGAAGGTGTAGCCAATATTACGCCTTTGACCCCCAACATGCAGTATTCATCAACGTACGATTGTAACATTAGTTTTAAACGCGAAGATTTGCAAGTTGTTCGATCCTATAAAATTAGAGGCGCTTATAATAAAATGTCTTCTTTAACTGAACAAGAAGCTGCTAACGGAGTGGTATGTGCAAGTGCAGGAAATCACGCTCAGGGAGTTGCATTGTCCTGTAAACTATTAAAGATACAGGGGACTATTTTTATGCCGTCCACCACCCCGAATCAAAAAATTGAGCGAGTCAAAATGTTTGGGGAACACTATGTCAAAATCATTCTGATAGGTGACAGTTTTGACGATGCATACAATGCTGCTATAAAAGATTGTACAGAACGCCAGAAAACATTCATACACCCTTTCAACGACGAAAGAGTGATAGAGGGGCAGGCAACATTAGGCTTGGAATTGATTCACCAAACGGAGACTCCCATCGATTATATATTTGTAGCCGTTGGTGGAGGTGGGCTTGCTTCGGGGCTGTCCACGGTTTTTAAACTGTTATCTCCAACTACCAAAATCATTGGTGTGGAGCCAGAAGGTGCTCCTTCCATGAAAATGGCGTTTCAAAAAGGGGAAGTTGTAGAACTGGAAACGATCGATAATTTTGTAGATGGCGCAGCAGTCAAGCGTGTTGGAGATAAAAATTTTACGATTTGTAAGAACAATCTATATGACATGATTACGATTCATGAGGGTAATGCGTGTCAAACAATATTAGATTTATATAATAAGGAAGCCATTATAGCCGAACCTGCTGGCGCATTAAGCGTATCTGCTTTGGAGGAATATAAAGACGAAATTAAAGGGAAAAATGTGGTGTGTATTATTAGCGGAGGAAATAATGATATTACACGAACTGCCGAAATTAAAGAACGTGCATTACTCTACTCAAACCTAAAACATTACTTTATAGTGACGTTTCCGCAACGGGCGGGTGCTTTGCGAGAGTTTGTAGTGGATATATTAGGACCGAATGATGACATCACACACTTTGAATACACTAAAAAGGTGAACAGAGAAAATGATGTTGCAGTGGTGGGAATTGAGCTAAAATCTCAACACGATCTAGAGCCCTTGGTCGCAAAAATGAAAGAATATAATTTTTATGGAGACTATCTAAACGAAAAACCGGATCTATTTCAATTTTTAGTTTAGATAGTTTCTATATGTAGTGCCAATTTATTCTTTTGAGTAGTCCTTTACTTCACTCACTCTTAATGTATTAACCATCCCTTTTTCTTTCATTGGCATAGCCGCCAAACTAATGACCATATCGTCTTTTTCAACGTATCCCTTATTAAAAGCAATTTCATTCACATCATTAATCGTTTGGTCCGTAGACGAAAATTTGTCATAATGAAAGGCACGAACTCCCCACAGCAAATTCAACTGAGAAATAATTCGTTTGTTCGATGAAAACACAAGAATATGAGCATCAGGACGCCAAGCCGAAATCTGAAAAGCAGTATATCCACTGTTTGTTAAGGTTGAAATGGCACGTGCGTTAATTTCATTAGCCATATTTGCGGCATGATAGCAAATAGACTTTGTAATGTAACGTTTTGTGCGAATGTGCGGTGGATTCTGAGGCACATTAATTAACTCTGAACTTTCGACAGTTTTTATAATATCTGACATTTTTTCAATCACTTGAACAGGGTATTGTCCAACAGAAGTTTCACCAGAAAGCATTACGGCATCTGCACCATCTATTACCGAGTTGGCAACGTCATTAACTTCAGCACGCGAAGGCGTAAGGCTGTTAATCATGGACTCCATCATTTGGGTCGCAATAATGACTGGGATACGCGCTTGCTTGGCTTTTAGAACCAATTTTTTTTGAATTAAGGGGACTTGATGCGCTGGAATTTCAACTCCCAAATCGCCTCTGGCAACCATTAATCCATCACAATACGCCACAATTTTATCAATATTTTCTACCGCCTCTGGTTTTTCTATTTTGGCGATAATTGGAATTTTAGAAGGACTGTGTTCAGCGATTAAGTCTTGCAACTCCATTAAATCTTCGGGGTGTCTTACAAACGAAAGTGCCATCCAATCCACTTCTTGAGAAATTGCAAATATCGCATCTTCTTTATCTTTTTCGGTAAGTGCTGGTTGTGAAATATCAGTATTGGGTAAGTTCACCCCTTTTTTGGACTTCAAAGGACCTCCTTGAATGACTTTGGCCTTTACCTCATCTTTTTGATTACTTGAAATGACTTCAAAAAGAAGTTTCCCATCATCCAATAAAATACGTTCGCCTGGATTTGTGTCTAAAGGAAAACGTTCATAGGTCATATAAACGCGTTCTTTAGTGCCTTCAAAACGTTTGCCTGTAGCAAATATAATTTCATCGCCTGGGCTTACAACCACATCATCTTTCATGACACCTACACGTAGTTTAGGGCCTTGTAAATCTGCTAAAACAGAAGCATTGTAACCATGTTCTTCATTGATCTCTCGAATGTTTTTGATACGGGTTTTTACATCCTCATAGTCTGCATGTGAAAAATTAATTCTAAATACATTAACACCAGCAGCAACCATTTTTAGGAGCATTTCCTTTGAACTAATTGCTGGCCCTAGAGTTGCGACTATTTTTGTTTTCTTTCTTTTGTGTGACATTAATTAAATATTAAATGTTCTTTTGATTTTAGTTGTAAAACATCCACACGGTAAGCAGTGGATATTTTGGATATGTTTTGAATCGTATTTAAAACTTCTTTTTCATTTATAATTCTACCACCATTGTCAATTTTTAAAAAATAATCAACTGCAGCATGATCTGACAATAAGGACTGCACAGTCCATGTACGATCTTTACTTTCGGCAAATAAGCCCATTGAAATAGCGGCACTATTTTCTACAAGGCAATTGTTTTTAATCAGATGCCATGACGTTTGTAAAGCGTTATCATTCCATTCAAAAACAGAAAAAGAAGCAGTCGAATTTGTGAAATCTAAATCTTCTTTTGTGCGCACCAACCGTATTGCCAAATTTTGGTTTAAAAAGTATGCCAACCGATAGTCTTCAATATCGCTATGGATAGCCAATAGCGAGTAATTTGCATCTTCAAAATCATCAACAAGAAGTTTGTGTACTGCCATGTGTCTTAATAAACATTTTGTAAATATAAGATATTCACACAATAATTGACTTCGTATTGACGCTACTTAGAGTTAAATTATTACGAAAACGTTATAGTTTTTCAGGGTTTTTTGATTAATAGGATTTATCAATCTTTCCTTGCAAGGCAAAATAAGCGCGTTTTGAGACTCGTTCCTCTGCTTTCTTTTTTGAAGTTGCGCGAGCTTTGGCAATAGTTTTTCCGTCAATAAGAAGTTTTACAGAAAAATGCTTAAGGATGTCTTGCCCAGCATCTTTTTGGTTTTCAAAAATAAAATGTTTCTTTTCTTTTTGACACCATTCAATAATAAGGCTTTTGTAGCTAATCACCTTTCCTTCTAAAAGATCAATGTCTACATGAGGAGTAATGACTCTTTTGTAAATAAATTTCTCACAAACGGCGTATCCTTTATCTAAAAAAACAGCTCCAATTAAGGATTCCAACAAATTACCATGAATGTTATCTCCGAACTGACTGATTGGAATTTTTGTACGCAAAAAAGATGAAAGCCCCAGTTCTTTTCCTATTTCGTTAAGATGTTCTCTGCTGACAATTTTTGAACGCATTTTTGTTAAATATCCTTCGTTGCCATCAAGAACTTTTTCAAAGAGATAATGAGCGATGACAGCACTTAATACAGCATCCCCAACATATTCTAAGCGTTCATAGCTTATTGAGTTTCCAAAAGAATCTTTTTGATTGGTTGAGCCGTGTGTAAAGGCTTTTATATAGTAATATAATTTTTTAGGAGTGTATCCAACAATTTGGCTTAAAGAAGCCTTTAATGAAGTGTTATTAGGAGAATTTGGTTTGAATATGTTTAGAAAAGAAATCAATAGAGGTTAATCTAATTTCTTAAACACAACACAAGCGTTATGACCACCAAAACCAAACGTATTACTCATCACGATTTTAACATCTCGTTTTTGAGCCTTGTTTAGGGTAAGGTTTAATTCTGGGTCAATGTTTTCATCTGGAGTAACGTGGTTGATTGTTGGAGGAACGATGCCATGCTCTATCGATAAAATAGCGGAAATAGCTTCAATGGCTCCAGCGGCACCAAGTAAGTGGCCAGTCATGGATTTCGTTGAATTTATATTTATGTTTTTGGCATGTGATCCAAACACTTCTGAGATTGCTTTTAATTCAGCAACATCTCCCAGTGGTGTAGAAGTTCCATGAGTGTTAATAGCATCGACATCTTCTGGTTTGATTCCTGCATTTTCCAAACAGTTTTTCATCACTGCAATAACGCCAACTCCGTCAGGATGTGGAGCTGTCATATGGTAGGCGTCTGATGAAAGTCCGCCACCAATAAGCTCTGCATAGATTTTTGCACCTCTTGATTTGGCGTGATCATAATCCTCTAAAACAAGAGCTCCCGCTCCTTCGCCCAATACAAAACCATCTCTGGTGCCATCAAAGGGTCTCGAGGCAGTTTCTGGGCTTTCATTTCTTGTAGACAACGCATGCATTGCATTAAACCCGCCCATTCCCGATTCATTTATAGTTGCTTCACTTCCGCCAGTGACAATGACATCACAATGTCCAAGACGAATTAAGTTTAAAGCGTCAAAAATAGCATTGGCTGAGGACGCACAAGCAGATACGGTTGTATAGTTTGGCCCCATAAATCCATGTTTGATAGAAATATTACCAGGCGCAATATCTGCTATCATTTTAGGAATAAAAAAGGGATTAAATCTAGGGGTTCCATTTCCGTTGGCAAAGTTCATTACCTCGTTTTGGAAGGTTTCAATTCCGCCAATTCCAGCACCCCAAATAACACCGACTCTAAATTTGTTTAAGTCATCTAAATCTAGTTTGGCATCTACGATAGCTTCGTCAGAAGCTACCATAGCATATTGCGCAAACCGATCCATTTTTCGGGCTTCTTTACGATTTAAGAAGTCCGTTACATCGAAATTTTTTAATTCACAAGCAAATTTTGTTTTGAAATGTTCGGTATCAAAATAAGTTACAGGAGCACAACCACTAGTACCACTTATTAGGGCTTCCCAATAAGCGTCTTTGTTATTGCCTATGGGAGTCAAAGCTCCCAAGCCTGTTACTACAACGCGCTTTAGTTCCATAAAAAATTAAAAGGTATTATTTTGCAGTTTCAATATATGAAACAGCCTGACCTACAGTAGCAATGTTTTCTGCTTGATCATCTGGGATTTGAATGTCAAATTCTTTTTCAAATTCCATTATTAGCTCTACAGTATCTAACGAATCTGCGCCTAGGTCGTTTGTGAAGCTAGCTTCTGTTACTACTTCGTTTTCATCAACGCCTAATTTGTCTACGATAATCGCTTTTACTCTTGATGCAATGTCTGACATAATCTTTAATTTTAAGTTTAAATTAGGATGCAAAAGTAAAAAACTTTATATTAAAAAACATAATTAGTTTAAAAATGTGCACTTATTTGTGTTAAAATCGACGATGTGTGAGGGTTTTACTTCTCAATGTGGATTATTATTCTTTTTTTTGTTGAACAGTCCCCACCAAAAAAAATTTTTTTAATGAAACGAATTGCAATTTTTGCTTCAGGATCTGGATCGAATGCCGAAAATATCATTACATATTTTCAAAAAAACAAGAAAGCTGAAGTAGTTTTGGTTCTTTCAAACAATCCAAAGGCGTTAGTCTTAGAGCGTGCCAAGAACTTGGGGGTTCAAAATCTGGTGTTTAATAAACAACAACTAAACGACTCCAACTGGGCTATTGAAAATTTAGGTACCCTTGACTTAATTGTATTAGCTGGGTTTTTATGGAAATTTCCAGAACACTTAATAGAAAACTATAAAAATAAAGTGGTGAATGTGCACCCCGCTTTGTTGCCAAAATATGGTGGAAAAGGCATGTATGGCATGCATGTGCACGAAGCGGTGGTCAAAAACAAGGAGATCGAATCTGGCATTACAATTCATTATGTGAATGAGCATTACGACGACGGGGCGATTATTTTTCAAGCAAAATGTACAATTCACCCCAAAGACACTCCAAGCGATGTTGCTGCCAAAATTCATAAATTAGAAATGAGATACTTCCCAGAAGTCGTTCAACAGATACTTTTTGCAGATGGCTAAACCAAAAAAAAAATATTACACGGTTTGGAAAGGACACCGCACAGGAGTTTTTGAAACTTGGGATGATTGTAAATCACAAATTGCAAATTTTGAAGGAGCACAATACAAATCATTCCCAACGTTTGAATTAGCAAAAACCGCACTGAAAGGAAATTATAAAGATTACATAGGAAATAACAAAAAGTTTTCGAGTGCTTTGTCCGAAACCCGATTAAAACTCATCGGTCAGCCAAATTACAACTCTATTGCAGTGGATGCTGCTTCTAGTGGAAATCCAGGCATAATGGAATACAGGGGGGTCGATACTCAGTCCAAAAAAGAATTATTTCGCAAAGGCCCATATCAGCAAGGAACAAATAATGTGGGGGAGTTTTTAGCCCTTGTACACGGTTTGGCATTTTTGAAACAAAATAACAGCGATCGAATTCTTTATACAGATTCAAAAACCGCCATGAGCTGGGTTAAAAAAAAACAATGCAACACCAAACTGCAACGTACTGCAGCCAATGCGGCTTTATTTACTCTTGTGGATCGAGCTGTTTTGTGGCTATCAAATAACACTTACACAACCATTATTGTCAAATGGGAAACCAAGGCTTGGGGCGAAATTCCTGCCGATTTTGGGCGTAAATAAATTAAGTCATTAGAGCGTATTTTATTATTTTATAAGGACTAAAAAATACGTAACTTTGCTCTTCAAATTTTAAAATATTCTATGAGTAAATTGGTAATTGTTGGAACCGTTGCATTTGATGCTGTTGAAACGCCTTTTGGAAAGACTGACAAAATTCTTGGCGGATCGGCTTCCTACATAGGACTCTCTGCCTCGCAATTTAATGTTGATACCGCGATCGTTTCCGTAGTGGGCGGGGATTTTCCTCAGGATTATTTAGATCTTTTTCTTGAGAGAAATATCGATATTTCAAGTATTAAAATTGAAAAAGAAGGCAAAACTTTTTTCTGGAGTGGACGCTATCACAACGATATGAATACACGTGATACATTGGCAACCGAACTTAATGTATTAGAAAACTTTCAGCCGATAGTTCCTGATGCTTATAAAGACGCAAAAATTTTAGTTTTAGGAAATTTACACCCCATTGTGCAATCAAGTGTTTTAGATCAAATGACAGATACTTCTACACTGGTTATTTTGGACACGATGAACTTTTGGATGGACAACACACTAGAGGACCTTTTAGAGGTTATAAAGCGTGTCAATGTGATTACCATTAACGACGAAGAAGCCCGTCAGCTAACAGGACAATACTCTTTGGTAACTGCGGCAAAAAAAATACATGAGATGGGTCCCGAGTATGTGGTCATCAAAAAAGGAGAACATGGCGCATTACTATTCAATGGAACCAATGTATTTTTTGCACCAGCTCTCCCTTTAGAATCTGTTTTTGACCCTACGGGAGCAGGCGATACTTTTGCAGGAGGATTTGCAGGGTTTTTAGCCCACACAGAAAACATATCCTTTGAGAATATGAAAAAAGCGGTTATTTATGGATCCACCCTAGCATCGTTTTGTGTTGAGAAATTTGGCACGCAACGTTTAGAGTCTTTACACCCTGAAGAAGTGCACACACGCCTCAAATCTTTTAAAGATCTGACAAGATTTGAAATAGAGTTAACATCATAATTAAACGCGCCAATTTGGGGCGTTTTTTATTTAATTATATAATTAGGAAACTAAAATGAGCGATGCTATAAAACACGAATGTGGAATTGCACACATTAGACTTTTAAAACCATTAGAGTTTTATAAAAAGAAATATGGAACAGCTTTTTATGGAATCAATAAGATGTATCTCATAATGGAAAAGCAACACAACCGTGGTCAAGACGGTGCAGGTTTTGCAAGTATTAAATTAGACATGCAACCTGGAGAGCGCTATATAAGTCGTGTGCGTTCGGTTGCGCAACAGCCCATTCAAGATATTTTTGCTCAGATTAATAATCGAATTAATGATGTATTGGCAGAGCAGCCAGAATTGATCAATGATGCGGAGGCACAAAAAAAAGCACTACCGTATTTAGGAGAGGTCATGTTAGGCCATGTACGTTATGGCACATTTGGCAAAAACAGTGTTGAAAGCGTACACCCCTTTTTGAGACAGAACAATTGGATGCATCGAAATGTGATTTTAGCAGGAAACTTTAACATGACTAATGTAAAAAGCTTATTTAAAAATCTTGTTAAGATTGGACAGCACCCTAAAGAGTATACGGATACCATTACCATTATGGAGAAAATTGGGCATTTTCTGGATGATTCGGTTTCAAAACTTTACAAAAAGCTCAAAAAGGAAGGCTACAATAAAATGGAATGTTCTCCTTTGATTGCGGAGCGTTTAAACCTTAAAAAAATATTAACCAAAGCGGCTAAAAGTTGGGACGGTGGTTATGCTATGGCGGGGCTTTTAGGACATGGAGATTCTTTTGTTTTAAGAGATCCATCGGGGATTCGACCAGCCTATTATTACATGGATGATGAAGTTGTTGTTGTCGCTTCCGAGCGTCCAGTGATTCAAACTGTTTTTAATGTAAACTTTGAGGAAGTTCACGAGTTAGCTCCTGGAAGTGCTATCATTACAAAAAAATCAGGAGAAACAACAATAAACCAAATTTTAGAACCCTTAGAACGCAAGGCCTGTTCGTTTGAACGTATTTATTTTTCCAGAGGAAGTGATGCCGAAATTTATCAAGAACGAAAATTACTCGGAAAACTGATTGTTCCTGAAGTTTTGAAGCATGTAGATTATGATATTAAAAACACCGTTTTTTCATACATTCCTAATACAGCAGAAACATCGTTTTTTGGGATGATTGAAAATGTTGAAGAGTATTTGAATAAAACGAAAACTGAACAAATTTTAAAAGGAAAACGCTCTCTTTCTGCGGAAAAAGTAACACAGATACTTTCGGAACATACACGTGTCGAAAAAATTGCTATTAAAGATGTCAAGTTAAGAACCTTTATCACAGAAGATAGTAGCCGTGATGATTTGGTAGCGCATGTGTACGATGTTACTTATGGCGTTATTAAGCCAGAAGATAACCTTGTTATTATTGACGATAGCATTGTTCGAGGCACAACTCTAAAGAAAAGTATTCTAAAGATGTTGGATCGTTTGACGCCAAAACGAATTGTGGTGGTGTCTTCAGCACCTCAAATCCGCTATCCAGATTGTTATGGAATTGACATGGCAAACCTCGAAGGGTTAGTTGCATTTAGAGCGGCACTTTCTCTGTTAAAAGATGCTGGTATGTATGCGATTGTCGAAGAGATTTACACGCGCTGTAAAGCCCAAGAAAACATAGAGGACTCAAAGGTTCAAAATTTTGTAAAAGAAATTTATGCGCCATTTACACCTCAACAAGTGTCGGACAAAATTGCAGAGTTATTGAGTGATGACGGGGTTAATGCCGAGGTTAAAATCATCTTTCAATCGATAGAAAATTTACATAAAGCCTGCCCAAAAAACTTAGGAGATTGGTATTTCACAGGAAATTATCCAACCCCTGGGGGTAACCGAGTTGTAAATAGGGCGTTCATAAACTTTTTTGAAGAAAATAATGAGAGAGCATACTAGCGCAAAGTGCAGTTTATCTAATAAATATGCAGTTTATCTAAAATAAATTTTTGCTACCCATTAAACATATATATTTGGGTCACCATAACATAAGTAGGTTAAGTTCATGGTAGATTTGGGGCAAAAAAGGTGAACGCAAGTTCACCTTTTTTATTTTCTATTGTTTTTAAATACTTATTTTGCAGCAGCAAAACGTCTTTCAACTTCTTTCCAATTAATTACATTAAAGAACGCTTCAATATAATCAGGACGACGGTTTTGATAGTTTAAGTAATAGGCGTGTTCCCATACATCTAACCCTAAAATTGGAGTTCCCCCACAGGACACTCCTGGCATCAATGGGTTGTCTTGATTTGGTGTAGAACAGACCTCAACTTTTCCACCTTTATGGACACACAACCAAGCCCAGCCTGATCCAAACTGCGTTGCAGCAGCTTTGCTGAAAGCGGTTTTAAATCCCTCAAAAGAACCATAAGCTGCAAGAATAGCCTCTTTGAGTTCGCCCGAAAGGTCTTCTTTTCCTGCGGGATTCATAACTTCCCAAAACAGCGAATGGTTGTAAAATCCACCACCGTTATTTCGGACAGCCTTATTAGACATGTCCAAGTTTTCAAGGATTGTTTCAATGGATTTGTTTTCTAAATCCGTGCCAGCAATTGCAGCGTTTAGATTGTTTGTATAGCCGTTATGATGTTTTGAATGGTGGATTTCCATTGTTCGTGCATCAATATTCGGTTCGAGAGCATCATAAGCATAATTTAATTTTGGTAATTCAAAAGCCATAAAAATTTGTTTTTAAATGTTTAAATAATAATTCCAAAGTTACAATATTCAAATAATAATTATAGGCATATGTAATTAAGATTGTTTATTTTGGTATAAATTTTATTTAGTGAACGCATCAACATTCAACATCTATAATGCATCTGCAGGAAGTGGTAAAACATTTACCTTGGTCAAAGACTATTTAAAAATAGTTTTGACTTCCAAAGAGTTTTTACCTCATCGCCATATTTTAGCAATTACCTTTACAAACAAGGCTGTGGATGAAATGAAAACGCGAGTTATAGAAGCGCTAATGACATTTGCTGCACCGTCTATCTTAACAAAATCAGATGCCTTATTTGAACAAGTTGTTAAAGAGTTAGATCGTTCGCCAAAAGAAATTCACCATAAATCCAACCAACTTCTCAGTAAAATACTGCATAATTATGCAGCCTTTGACATTTCTACAATTGATAAGTTTACTCAAAAATTGATCCGAACTTTTGCATTCGATTTAAAACTCCCCATGAATTTTGAAGTTGAATTAGACACAGATTTTTTACTAAAAAAAGCGGTCAGTCGTTTGCTGTCCAAAGCTGGAAAAAATAAGGCACTAACAAAAGTGTTAATTGAGTTTGCTATTGAAAAAGCAGATGATGATAAAAGTTGGAATATTGCTTTAGATTTGGCCAAAACAGCCAAGCTATTAACAAGAGAGTCAGACGCGCCATTTCTAGAGGAACTCTCACAACGTTCGTTACAAGATTTTGGCACCCTGAAATCAACCTTAATAAATGAGATCCGCAAAACAGAACTAGAGATTATTGCGTTGTCAACTCAGATTTTAGAGGTGATTTCAGCCAGTGGGGTTGAATTTTCAGATTTTACAAGAGGGTCCTTACCAAAACATTTTAAGGCTTTAGTCTCCAAAAAATTTGACCTTAGTTTTACAGCACAATGGCAACAATCCATAGAAACAACTGCGTTGTATACCAAAAATGCCCCCCCTAGTGTTACTGCCACCATTGATAGGCTGCGTCCTCAACTTGTAGAGGCATTTCAAAAAAGCAAAGAATCCGTTTATCGTATTCGGTATCTAAATAACATTAGAAAAAACACTACACCACTTTCGGTTTTGAATTTGATTCATCAAGAACTAAAAACAATCAAAGAGGAAGAAAATTTGTTGATGATTTCTGAATTTAATACCATCATAAGTCAGCAAATAAAAGATCAACCAGCACCTTATATTTATGAACGTATCGGCGAAAAATTTAATTATTTTTTTATTGATGAGTTTCAAGACACTTCCGAATTACAATGGAAAAATTTGACCCCCTTAATAATAAACACATTGGCGCAAGAAAACGGGAGTTCAATGTTGGTAGGAGATGCCAAACAAGCAATTTATCGTTGGAGAGGTGGGAAGTCAGAGCAGTTTATCAATTTATGTAACAATGCGACTACATTTCCTTTTGAAGCAACAATTTCTAATCTTCCAACAAATTATAGAAGTTGCAGTCAGGTGGTTGATTTTAATAACAAGTTCTTTAAACACCTGTCATCGGTTGTTTTCTCAAACGACACCTACAAGGCTCTATACCAGTCAGCTTCTCAATTAGAATTTAAAAACAAGAGTGGGTATGTAAATATTTCCTTTTTAGAGATTGAAAAGGGTTCAGATAAATCACTTTTATATGCGGAAAAAGTTTTAAAAATTATTCGATCGTATTTGGATTCAAGTGAGAATGCAGCCATGAAAGATATTTGTGTGTTGGTTCGAAAACGAAAAGAAGGAGTTGCTGTGGCAAATTTATTAAGCCAATCTAAAATTGATATTGTCTCGAGTGAAACTCTATTAGTGGCACAGTCACCAGAAGTAAATCATATTATGAACGTATTGGAATATATGCATGAACCTTCTAATATACAAGCCAAACTCGAGGTGATCAATTATGTTGCAACCCATACCGATGTAGGGGATCCACACTTATTTCGTTTAAAGTGTATCCCTTTAAATCGTGTTGCTTTTTTTCGAGCGCTGCAACCCTTAGGACTAAATTTCAATCTTAGAACAGCATTACAACTTTCTATATATGAATCTGTAGAGTATATAATTAGTAGTTTTCAACTTGTAAAAACCTCGAATGCTTACATTCAGTTTTTCTTAGATTTTGTAATTGAATTCGCTCAAAAAACAACATCGAGTGTACGTCAATTTATAGACCATTACAATCTAAAAAAGGACACTCTAAGCGTCGTAACACCAAAAGGAATAAATGCCGTTCAAATCATGACGATTCATAAATCGAAAGGATTGGAGTTTCCAGTTGTTATTTTTCCATTTGCAGAATTGGATATTTATAAAGAATTGGAGCCGAAAGAATGGATGCCAATGGATGCTTCGTATGCTCCTTTTTCACATTTTTTATTGAATTATAACAAAGATTTTGAAGCATTTGGGTCTGAAGGCGCAGCTATTTTTAAGGATCACCAATCAAAATTGGAGCTTGACAATATTAACCTGTTGTACGTGGCGCTCACTAGGGCTGTTGAGCAATTATATATTGTTGGAAATGCATCGGTAGCCAAAAGTGGAGATGAAAACCTTAAAACATATTCAGGACTTTTAATTAATTATTTAAAATCATCAGGACTCTGGAAAGACGGAAAGTTGGAATATAAGCTTGGAACGTTCGAAAGTATAGACACTCCAAAACCGGCCAAATATCCGACAGTGTATCAGAGTGAATTTATATCAACTCCAAAGGAACATCTAAATGTTTCCATGGCAACGAATGCGGGATACTTATGGGATACAGCACAAAAAGAAGCACAAGAGAGGGGAAATTTGGTTCATTTACTAATGTCAAAAATTTACACCAAAGATGACATTAAAAGTACGTTGAATGATTTTTTTAACGCAGGGGTAATATCATCAGTTCAAAGTGATGCACTTTTAAGTACTTTAAATGCGATTGTTGACCATCCTTTGTTAGCACTCTATTTTAGTTCAGGCTTAGATGTTTATAACGAAAGAGAAATTATGACTTCCACAGGAAAAATCATTATTCCAGATCGATTGGTTGTCTTCAAAGACTCCACAGCCGTAATTATTGATTATAAAACGGGCGATTCTTACGATAAACACGAAGCTCAACTTGAAAATTATTCCAAAATTATTGAGAAAATGGGCTTTAAGGTCACAAAAAAAATTCTCGTGTATATAAACGCCAGTTTACAGGTTAAAGAGTGTTAGTTTTAAGGTGCTTTTAAATTTAAATTTTATTAATCTGTAGTTCTTTGGAAATTAATATTGATTTTTTTATGTAGAATATTTGTTTTGTAAAATTAACGTCTTACTTTTGTACGTACCTAATTTAAAATAAAAATATTAAATCATGAAAAATCTTAACAGATTAATTCTCTCAACATTACTAGTCTTTGCACTTGGAAATGTAAATGCACAAGACAAAAATAATCCATGGCAAATCACAATTGGTGTAAATGCTGTAGATGTTTTTCCTGTAGGTGAAGACGCACCACAAGGAGACTATTTTCAAGAATTTTTTAACGTAGAAGATCATTGGAGCATTCTTCCTTCAGTCTCTTTAATTTCATTGCAAAAATATATAGAAGATGGTTTTTCAGTGGGTATTTCTGCATCTATCAACAGACTTGATAAATGGGGACAAACAGAGGATGGAACTCCAGTTTCTGTAAATAACTTAATGTATTACGCAGTTGATGGAAATGTAAAATATAGCCTTTCAGGATTATTAAATACAAAAAAACTAGAGCCATTTGTTGGGTTTGGTGGTGGATATACTTGGATAGAAAAAGGTCCATATAGCCCACCCTCTGGTTCTAAAGATTCTGGTGATTTAATTGGAGCTGGAACTTTAAATGGAACTGTTGGTTTGGCGTATTGGCTTTCTGATAATTTTGGAATCACAGCCCAGTCAACATACAAGCATTCTTTCAAAGACTACTTAACAAAACATTTTCAACATTCTGTAGGAGTTTCTTTCAAATTTGGAGGAACTGATACTGATGGTGACGGCATATATGATAAATATGATCTTTGTCCAGAAGTTCCTGGTTTAGAAGAATTTAATGGATGTCCTGATACAGACGGAGATGGTATTGAAGATTCAAAAGACACATGTCCGGAATTAGCTGGTTTAGCTGAGTTTAATGGATGTCCTGATACAGACGGAGACGGTGTGTCTGACAACAACGACACATGTCCAAATGAAGCAGGTTTAAAATCTTTAGCAGGATGTCCAGATGCAGATGCAGATGGTTTAGCAAATGCTCAGGATAAATGTCCAAATGAGGCAGGTCCAGTTGCTAACAACGGATGTCCTTGGAAAGATGGTGACAGCGATGGTGTATTAGACAAAGATGACAACTGTCCTACGGAAGCAGGAACTGTTGCAAACAATGGATGTCCTGAAGTTGTTTTTCCATCAGAAGAAGAACAGAACGAACTCATCAACTACTCTAGAACCATTAACTTTGTACTTGGAAAATCAAGCTTTAAAGCTGATGCTTATCCAACTCTAAAAGCAATTACTGCTATCTTAAAAGAGTATCCAAAAGCTAGCTTTGTTGTAGAAGGTCATACAGACAGTACTGGTACTAACAATAACTTCAACCAATTACTTTCAGAAAGAAGAGCTGAAAAAGTTGTAGATTATTTAGTCGAAAATGGTATTGCAGCTGATAGATTAAACTCAATTGGTTTTGGTGAAAACAAACCAATTGAATCGAACATGACTGAAGCAGGAAGAACTGCTAACAGACGTGTAGAAGTAAAATTGGCGGAATAGTTTTTACTATTTCATAATAAAAAGCTTAAAACGCTTCGCTATTGCGAAGCGTTTTTTTATTTTTATAACATGACAAGTTTTATTTATGACGTCCTAAAAGATTTGGAAACCCATTCGAAAGATGTTTCCAAACTCAGCCTCATTCTGCCTAACAAACGGGCTGGGATATTTCTCAAGATGGAATGGTCTAAATTAAATAAAACAACGGGGTTTTTACCCCAAATAATTGCTATTGAAACGTTTATAGAAGAATTATCTCAACTAAGGCTTCTTAGTAATACCGAACTAATCTTTGAGTTTTATGAAGTTTATTTAGAGCTTACCCCACTAAATGAAAGAGATTCATTTGATCGTTTTTCAAAATGGGCTCCCGTTGTGCTTCAAGATTTTAATGAAATTGATCGCTATCTAATTCCTCAGAATCAAATTTTTGAATACCTGTCCGCAATTCAAGAAATCAACCACTGGTCTTTAGATCCAAACACCACACCACTAATCAAAGGCTATTTATCTTTTTGGAAAAAGATACAGACCTATTATAAAAAATTTACGGAGCATCTTCTTCAAAAAGGAGTGGGATATCAAGGTTTAATTTATAGGGAGGCCGTAGAAAATTTAGAACTATATATTCAAAACCATCAAGACAAGTCCCATATCTTTTTAGGATTTAATGCTTTGAATGCATCTGAGTCAACGATTATTCAGGAGTTGTTACAACAAGACAAAGCAAAAATTTATTGGGATATTGACCAAATATTTCTAGATTCTCCTCAACACGATGCAGGCTATTTTATAAGACAACATCAAAAAAGTTGGAGCCATTTTAAATCAAAACCTATTAAGTGGGGTTCTAATTATTATACCAAACCCAAAAACATCTCTGTCATTGGAACTCCAAAAAACATAGGTCAAGTTAAGTATGTAGGGGCATTATTACAGCAATTACACACAGAAAACAAACTTCAAAACACTGCCCTAGTTTTAGGAAATGAAGAGCTACTAATTCCGATATTAAATTCAATACCAAGCTCTATAGAACATATCAATATTACTATGGGATTGCCTTTAAAGCAAATTCCTTTTTCAGCCTTTATCGATCAATGGTTCCAACTTCATAAAGAGCCCGCTACCTTATATTATTATCAAGATGTGATAGGTGTATTATCACATCAATTTGTGCGCCC
>ERZ887851.1218-NODE-1218-length-22887-cov-17.560398_pt1 | contig 22887 bp, 22 predicted proteins | sample MGYA00521100_ERZ887851 | MGnify/ENA primary metagenome ERZ887851 (study PRJEB32303, sample SAMEA104408602) | aquatic metagenome | biome: Brackish water; feature: Pelagic; material: water | place: Baltic Sea | collected 2014-06-06T16:11:00 | depth 11,444 m ... | reverse complement strand
AAAGGCGGTCCGAAGGACTAGTTAACAGGCTTCAGCCTGTTAAGTATCAATCCCTTCAGTTCAGTACTCGAATCCATCACAGATGCGGGGGATTTTTTTTTTGCGTCGAAAGACGGCCTAGAACCCTAACCGGTTCGACAAAACGCGAATGCGTTTTGGACGCCAAAGGCGGTCCGAAGGACTAGTTAACAGGCTTCAGCCTGTTAAGTATCAATCCCTCCAGTTCAGTACTCCAAACCATCACAGATGCGGGGGATTTTTTTTGCGTCGAAAGACGGCCGAGAACCCGACCCTATTTGCACATGTTACTGAATTAAGGGAGGGTCTTTCTATCTCTCTGTCTGGCAGGCTATGTTTAATAAAACAAAGCCCCGATCATAGTCGGGGCTTTGTGAATGTGAATCGCTTAATTTGCGCTTATAGAGATTCTAGGAAACGCAATACCGTCTGCTGATTTTCTTCTGACAAGGCCTTGTATGCGTCAGCCGATGCTTGTCCTTCAGAGCCTTCAATACCGTGCCATAAGATCGCCTCTTCAATGGAGCGCGCTCGGCCATCATGCAGGTAGGCGTGATCAGGTGTACAGATTTCTCCACCTTCTCTGCCAGTCGGATTAGTAACCCCGCCTGTTACACAGGCGGACAAGCCAAGCCCCCACAATGGTGTAGTTCGCCACTCGCCACCACTGGCCAACCCTTCACCTAGATTATCGGCGAGCCCTTCACCCATATAATGCAGCAACATATCACTATAGGGATGAATGGTTTGGTCGCGCACTTCGGCCAATGGATGGAATTTACTGGTCTGGAAGGACTCCGTATGGCAGCCTACGCAGCCTATCTCTCTAAAGTGCTCTCTGCCTTGAAGCACTTCCTGATTTTCAACGCCTTCGTTCCAGACGCGTTGAGGTCGGACACCAAGGGCAGAAATATACAATATTAGGTTGTCGAGGTTCTCTTCCGGCATAAGCGGGCTGCTCTCACCGCAATTGGTTTGTGCAGAGCCACAATCCGGGTTCGGCAGAACAGTAGTCCGCACACCCATGTCGGTATTCAACGCAGCGGCCACTTGGTGCTTTACGCTTGAGGTTACCGCCTTCCAGCCAAAACGACCCAGACGCGTTATGCCACCGTCCTCGGGGTCTACCACCTTGTTTGCACGACCGGAAATACCATCGCCATCGGCGTCATCCACGTCCTCCAACGCCAGAATAGCTGTTTCGGGTATGGCTTCCAGCAAACCCAGTCCTACAAGACGCGGTGCAATTCGCGCAGAGAAAGTAGCGGGTGCACCTTGACTAAATTGATAGTTAGGGGTTCGCAGTCCGTCTGCACGTTCGCTCCAGGAGGCGATAGAAACATCGCCTTCACCGGCATTGCCACTAGGCTGCAATACACTGCCAATAAGCGGGTCAGGTGCACCATTGGCATCACCTACTTTAAAGACCCAACGATCAAGCGAGACACCATTTTCAGCAACGCCGGCTCCGCCATTACGCTCATGACAACCTGTGCAACGCTGATTAATGTAACGTGTACCTGACAAACCAGCATTTGTCGCTAACACCCCATTGGCAGGATCTTCATCATGTGCACCGTCAATCACGGAGGAGTGATGTACGCGACGCCCGAGCAGAAATTTCTGTCCGTTGTCGTAGCCGAGATTGGTCGCCATTTGTAAGAAATTATCGTTGGGCTCATCCGTATACTGGTGGTGAATAGTGGTATGCCCGCCTAACCAAAACTCTTCAGGAATTTTTTGACTGTCTTCACGGTATGTTGAACCTGCGGCTTCTGCATACCATGGAACAATACCTTCACCCACGATGTAGAGAAAGGTGGTGCCATAATAGTTGGCTTGGCCTCGGGGAATACCCGGCGCGCTAAACTGGCTAATCTCAAATTCTAGGCGGTCGCCCAGTTTAATAGACCTTCCCAGGCGGGTGTTTTCACTGCTGATTTTTTGGTAATTGTAATATGTCCCATCAAAGCCCTGATAAGTCATAACCCCATTGCTCGCGTACTGAGCGACTGTGGTTATACCCTGATACCACCAACGATTCTCCGCTTGGATTGTGTCCAGCGGAAAAATGGTACGCACATTCATTTCAATAGTGTCACCACCTTTGGCCACCTTATCGACAATCTCGATATTGCTTGAACGGTCTTCAAAGTAGAATTTAATGTAATGATCGTAGGCCTGAAACTCGTCTTCACGGGCATGACGGGTACGTGGACGATCAGAAAAACGCGTTACTAAGGCAACCTCTGTTTCAACTTGGGTGTTAGGTTGCAGCGTTGTAAGCTGGTCATAGAGCATGTCGACGTCACCTAAGACACCATGAGGCACTAGCCACCATACGCCACCGCTTCCATCACCGCTGGTAGCATTAACTGAGCTGTCTGCGGCATAGAAGTATAAGGGACGATCGTTATGGGCGGCTTGCCTGCTGCCATCATCACGCACTATGGTGCTTAACCCGCTGACGCCAGAAGCCTCCGCATCTTCGACCAATACAGGCGGCCATGCCGTGGCGCAACCATCATTACAGGCACTGCTGCCAGGCGCTCCTAAATCATTATCAAAAACATACAAGGTATAACCTGGTGTCAGCGAATCCGGACCCCCTACCAGTCGTTCATTCGCGAACGATACTTCGTTATTGACCTCCACAACTTCGCATCCCAGGATATCAACCATGGCTCCGCCTGCCGTATCCAGACATTGATCGCTTGTGTCAGACACGCCGTCACCATCTCTATCGACATCTGGTGTAAATTCGATCCAATTGATATTGAAATCATTCCCTGTCACATTCAGACGGAGTGTAAGTGTCCCTCCCGAAACCACCTCAACAGTGCCGACGGTATGTGTAACAAACACCTGCCACCCACCCGTACTGGAAACACTGTCGCTACCGATTGTTTCTCCGTCAAGCAGCAGGGTATAGCTACCACTTGACACCTCAGACGCAACTCTTGTTGTTACTGCATATAGGCCGGCACTTAGATTAATCTCATACTCAAGCCATTCTCCCGCAGTAGTCCAGCCTACGTTGAAGCCGCCACCGGCATCGCTTGTCGCTTCGATATCAACATCATCATTTCGGTAGCTATTTCCAGCATTGCCGGAATCCGAATCATTGTAAGTAGTGTAATCTTCCACTTGCACAACCAGTGCACTTGCACCTGTATCGCCACCTACTGTACTTCCGGTATCGCTCTCTGGAGTACTTCCGTTATCGCTCTCTGGAGTACTTCCGGTATCGCCCTCTGTAGTACTCCCAGCGTCGATAGATGTATCTGGAGTCGATGCTGGTGTTGGGCTGGAAGATGGATCTCCCCCTGAACCGCCACAGCCGATTAGCCCAGCACAGAGCAATGGTATTAACAATCTCAAGCAATTGGATATCATATGTATTTATTCTCTAAGGGTTAGCACGCTTCTTATTGCAGTTAGCGGCACGCCGGTTTCCCTTGATAAAAAGTTCGCACTTTTCGATTTTTATTTTTTTTTGAGCACATAGGTGCCATGCGCTTTTTAGCGCTGCACAGAAAACTAGCGTGGGATTACTTTAATAACAATACGATAAAACGCCTTTCTAGCAGGATAAAGAGGTACGGAAAGCGCCACCCGATACCGACTAAACTTTACCTGCGCTCAACAAAGAGCTCTCTCGTCACTACACTCTGCAGGGACGACAAACAAAATGGCGCTGCCGAAATGACAAAAAACGAATCTGTCGAGATAGTCAGCCGCCCAAGGCTGTCAATCTTTCGCCTCGTCACTTTCTTTCTTAGCGCTAGTCTCAGCCTCTGCCGTCTTATCTTCATCAGCGTCGTCAGTGGCCACAGAGTCTTTAAACCCTTTCACCGCACCACCCAGATCTGAACCAATGCCACGCAACTTCTTAGTGCCAAAAATCAGCGCCACAATAACCAAAATAATTAGTAGTTCTTGCCATCCAAAACCCATCTCAATACTCCTTCGCTATGAATCAGTGATATTAAATTTTTAATTAATCTCGGGCCGCTTTTTCATCTAGGCCCGAGAGATCAAAACGTCGCTCAAGTTCCGCGAGCACGGTCTGGGCATCTTCCCCAAGGTGCGAGAGCATCACCAAACTGTGGAACCAGAGATCCGCTGTCTCATAGATAAGCTTGGTGTTGTCGCCGCTATCCTGGGCATCTCGCGCGGCTAAAATGGTCTCAATACTCTCTTCGCCGACCTTCTCAAGAATCTTATTCAGGCCGCTGCTATGCAGGCTGGCGACATAGGAGTCGTCTGCTGAGGCGGCTTTACGCGCTTCTAATACAGCGCACAGCTGTGCCAACACATCGCCGCTCGATCGCTTATCTGTCATGAGTAAATATCCTTTGGATCTTTGATTACAGAGTCTACGCTTTTCCAGACTCCGTTCTCGAGTACTCGATAAAAGCAGGATTCACGGCCTGTGTGGCAAGCAATGCCACCGAGCTGCTCGATCTGCATCACAATCACATCGCTGTCGCAGTCGAGGCGCAGTTCTTTAATCTGCTGCACATGGCCGGACTCTTCACCTTTGCGCCAGAGTTTTTTTCGTGATCGCGACCAGTAAACAGCACGCTGTTCGTCGACGCTGAGCTGCAGTGCTTCGGCATTCATCCAGGCAACCATCAGCACACGGCCGGTTGCCGCATCTTGGGCAATGGCGGGAACCAGTCCGTCGCAGTTCCAGGTTATATCGTCTAGGTAACTCATATCCAAAAGTACCGTAATAATAAGTCTTGAAATTATGGCAGTTGTTTTGTGCCAACAACAGCAAAAACACTAGCGCAGCAGCAAGATCAACAAGCCAACAGTAACCAATGTCAGGCTGGGTACTGGCACCTGCGCCAGTGATTCAGTCCAGCTGTTATAAGCAAGGCCGAAACCCACACCCACAGCGGCAGCGCTGACCCAGGGTATTAGTCGACGCAGCGGCTGAGGCGTTGCCGTCGGCGCTGGGGCAGGTACTACAGTAGTTTGCGCGGGATTCTCTGCTGTTTGTTGAGCGTTCTTAAGGGCCGAGTAAATCAACGGTGGAATCTCTGGGAGCTGTTCCAACCAGTCTGGCACTAGCTGTTTGAATTGTTTAAACAGGCTCTTGGGAGAGTAGCGCTCTTTTAACCAGCGATCCAAAAATGGCTTGGCGGTAGTCCAGAGATCCAGCTGGGGATAGAGCTGACGGCCGAGACCCTCAATATTCAACAGCGTCTTTTGCAACAGCACCAGTGAGGGCTGCACTTCCATATCAAAGCGTCGCGCCGTGGTAAACAGGCTGATCAGCATATGGCCGAGAGAAATTTCATTTAGCGGACGCTGAAAAATAGGTTCGCAGACCGCGCGAATAGCCCCGGTAAATTCATTCACAGGGGTAGTTTTGGGCACCCAGCCAGAGCGAATATGTAGCTCCGCCACTTTGCGGTAGTCGCGCTGAAAGATGGCAATCAAATTGCGCGCCATATAGTACTGATCTTCTTTGCTTAGAGACCCCATAATCGCGCAGTCGATGCCTATATAAGAGGGCTTTTTCGGATTGCTTGTATCGACAAAGATATTGCCCGGGTGCATATCTGCATGGAAAAAATTGTGTTCAAACACCTGGGTAAAAAAGATCTCCACGCCGCGCTCGGCAAGCAGCTTAAAATCAATTCCCGCCTCTTTTAAGTCGGCAATATTGGTTACCGGCGTGCCGTAAATACGCTCCATTACCAGTACTTTCTCGTTGGAGTAGTCCCAGTTGATCTTGGGCACATAGAGCAGTGGTGAGCCGTCGAAATTATGTCTTAGCAGAGAGGCATTGGCGCCTTCAGCCTGTAAGTTGAGCTCGTCATAGATAACCTGTTCGTAATCTGCAATCACCTCCACCGGGCGCAGGCGACGGCCATCCTGGCTGTATTTAGCCAGTAGCCGGGCCAGGGTATACATCAGCGCTATATCTTTGCTTATGGTTTGTTCAATATTCGGGCGCACCGCTTTAACCACTACATCACTGCCATCCTTTAACACTGCGGCGTGAACCTGAGCCACTGAGGCCGAGGCTAGAGGTTCTGTTTCAAAGCTCAGGAAAATTTCGTCGACGCTGTCCCCCAGGGCCAGTTCCACAATCTGACGAAATGTGTCTGAGTCAAAGGGTGCAACGTTGTCTTGCAGATGAGCCAGCTCCGAGCAGATATCCGCTGGTACCAGATCCGGTCTAGTGGACAGCAGCTGACCAAATTTAACAAAGATTGGGCCCAGACTTTCCAGCGCTTTGCGCAGGCGTTCACCGCGACTGACTTTCGGTTTGCCCCAGAGAATAGCAGGGGACAGCAGCAGACGCAGTGGCAATGGCGTCTTACTTTTGTCGAGCAACGTATCGAGGCGGTATTTAAAAACAACTCGGGCAATCGCAGCCAGACGCCGCAGGCGAATCAAGAGTTGGCCCCCTTTGCAGGACTGTTTTGATCAGCCAATATTTTACTGAGAATCTGACCGCTTTTATTGATTCGTGCCGCGGCCCGTTCGACGCCGCTGGAGAGTTCCCGCACCTGCTTAGAGAAGCCGTCGAACTCCGCTGAGGTGGGTGTCACTCGCAACTCTTCCTGGGCTACTTCGGCGGCGGCAGACTTTGCTCGCTGACCTATGTCTTTGGCCATGGAGGCCGATTTACGGAGCTTTTCAGCCATCAAATGAGCGGGAATATCGCCGATAACGGCTGCTAATATAGCCTCCCAATCAGCATTAAGTTCGCTCATTAAATTATTGATTTCAATCAAAAAGTTAAGGTCACCTGACACGTTAACGCCGCTGCCTGAGAAGGATGCTTGTGAGGCTGAGTTAACCGCTAGTCCCGCAATGGCAAGCAGTGAGCCAGACACAGTGGTATCGGCCTTATCCTGCCAGTTGCTGTGCAACATAATGCCCTGGCTATTGGTTTCCATGGCCAGCTTAAGGGGCGGCACGGTGCTTTCAATAAGCAGTAACTTGCCTTCCAATTCACCCATTTTACGCAAGGTTGCAGGGTCATATTTCAGAGCACCATTGATCAGGTTTTCCGCTGTTTCAAATGCGCCGGACTGCAGTGCTGAGAAGAACACTAGGCTTTAACCCCACGGTGCAGTGCGACGATGCCGCCGGTCATATTGTGGTAATCGCAGTTACTAAAGCCGGCTTTTTTCACCATGGCCATCAGGGTTTCCTGATCTGGGTGCATGCGAATGGACTCGGCCAGATATTGGTAGCTGTCTGCATCACTGGCAAAGAGCTTGCCTAGTTTGGGCAGAATATTAAATGAGTAGCCGTCGTAGATCTTCGACAGCACTGTGCTTGGTGGCTTGGAAAACTCCAGCACCAACAGCTTGCCGCCGGGCTTAAGTACACGATGCATAGAGCGAAGGGCCATCTCTTTATCGGTGACATTGCGCAGGCCAAAGGCGATGGTAATTACATCAAAGGTATTGTCCGGGAAGGGCAGGTACTGTGCGTTGGCCTGAGCGAACTGAATATTGTTGGCGATACCGCGATCGAGCAAGCGGTCACGGCCGACTTTGAGCATAGAGTCGTTGATGTCAGCCAATATAACCAGCCCGTCGCTGCCGACAATGCGGGAAAACTTAGCTGCCAGATCACCTGTGCCACCGGCTATATCCAATACCTTGTGGCCGCGGCGCACACCGGACATCTCGATGGTGACACGCTTCCACAGACGGTGGATACCAGCTGACATCAGGTCATTCATCAGGTCATAGCTGGAGGCGACGGAGTGAAAGACCTCGGCAACTTTGCCGGCCTTTTCTTCGCTATTAACAGTTTGGAAACCAAAGTGGGTGGTTTTGTCAGACATAGAGCCGGCTATCGTTAATTAAGGGAGGGCTATTGTAGCGGCAGTTGGGTCATTTAGGTATGTCTATCAGCAAATCTGGACGGCTGACTTTATACTCGCTTTTAACCGCTAGACTAAACCAGTTTAACGATCTGAGTATCCGGATCCCGACTTTGACCTGCCTGATTGAGAGCGTCCAAATAGGCCGCCCAATGGCTGTCATAGTTGGCACCCAGGTCGTAGAGATAATCCCAGGTAAAGATTCCCGAGTCATGGCCGTCACTAAAGAAGATCTGGATGGCATAGTTACCAGACTTGGTGATTTTATCTATGCACACCAAACGCTTGCCGAACTGCAGTACTTCCTGGCCCTTGCCATGGCCGCGCACTTCGGCGCTGGGGGAGTGCACCCGCAGATACTCGGCTGGCAGTTGGTGGCGAACATCCCCGGCATAGTCGATACACAGGCAATCTTTGGCTTGATTGACGGCAAGACGCCGGGGAACTGTGCTGCTTAGGTCATGACTCATGTTAGAGAATAAACCGGGTTAGGTCTTCATTGGCGGCCAGTTCGCCGAGCTGCTTGTCGACAAAGGCTTTATCGATGGCGAAGGTTTGCCCATTTGAGCCCAGCTCAGAGGCATCGTAGGAAATTTCCTCGAGTAGTCGCTCCATAATGGTGTGTAGGCGTCGTGCGCCAATATTCTCGGTGCCTTCATTGACGTCAAAGGCAATCTCGGCAATGCGTCGCACACCATCTTCGGTAAAGGTGATCTCCACTCCCTCAGTAGCCATTAGCTCGCGGTATTGCTTGGTAAGTGAGGCTTTGGGTTCCGTAAGAATACGCTCGAAGTCATTGATTTTTAACGAGTTCAGCTCAACGCGAATTGGCAGTCGGCCCTGAAGCTCGGGAATCAGATCCGATGGCTTGGCCAGATGGAAGGCGCCGGAGGCAATAAATAAAATATGATCGGTTTTGATCATGCCGTATTTTGTAGAGACTGTGCTGCCTTCTATCAAGGGCAGCAGATCTCGCTGCACACCTTCCCGGGAGACATCTGCACCACTGGCTTCGCCACGGCGGCAGACTTTGTCGATTTCATCGAGGAAGACAATACCATTCTGTTCTGCGGCACTAACAGCGGCGGCTTTGATCTCTTCTTCATTGATCAGCTTGGCAGCTTCCTCTTCTTTGAGGTTCTTTAGGGCTTCGGCAACGGTGAGCTTGCGCGTCACGGTCTTGCCTTTGCCCATGCTGCTAAACATATTCTGCAGCTGCGAGGTCATCTCTTCCATACCCGGAGGGGCCATGATTTCGACACCGGCGGCGGTTTGGCTGAGCTCTATTTCAATCTCTTTGTCATTGAGTGCGCCTTCGCGAAGTTTTTTGCGGAAGATCTGTCGCGTTGAACTGCTCTGTTCAGTCTGGCCATCGCTGCTCCGTGCTGGGGGCAGCAGAACATCGAGAATACGCTCCTCGGCGGAGTCTTCGGCACGCTGTTCGACCTTCTTGATCTCCTGTTCACGGACCTGCTTAACGGCGGTTTCCACCAGGTCGCGAATAATTGATTCAACGTCTTTACCCACATAGCCCACTTCGGTAAATTTGGTCGCTTCCACTTTGACAAAAGGAGCGTTGGCCAGGCGTGCCAGGCGGCGGGCAATTTCAGTTTTACCGACGCCGGTGGGGCCGATCATCAGAATATTTTTAGGTGTCACTTCGTTGCGCATTTCGTCGTCCAGCTGGGCACGACGCCAGCGGTTGCGCAGGGCGATGGCCACTGAGCGCTTGGCGTCGTCCTGGCCAATAATATGGCGGTTGAGCTCATGGACAATTTCGCGGGGGGTCATTTGAGTCATAGGTGATCCTTTTTGTTACGGGACGCCGCAGGCGCCATTTGATTCCGGTAGCTAGGGGCGCTTAGTGAGTGCTGTCGAGCTCTTCAAGAGTGCGGTTGTGATTGGTGTAGATGCAGATATCACCGGCGATTTTTAGGCCCTGTTCGACAATTTCTCGGGCACCCATCTCGGTGTTATCCAGCAGTGCACGGGCAGCAGATTGGGCGAAGGGACCGCCGGAACCAATGGCGATCAAATCATCTTCTGGCTGAATCACATCGCCATTGCCGGTAATAATCAGTGAGGCTTCGCTGTCGGCCACTGCCAGCAGGGCCTCGAGCTTGCGCAGAATGCGGTCGCTGCGCCAGTCTTTGGCCAGTTCTACCGCGGCCCGGGTGAGGTTGCCCTGATGCTGTTCCAGCTTGGCTTCAAAGCGCTCAAATAACGTGAAGGCGTCGGCTGTGCCACCGGCAAAACCGGCGATCACTTTATCGTTGTACAGACGTCGCACTTTGCGCGCATTGCCTTTCATAATGGTGTTGCCAAGGCTGACCTGGCCGTCTCCGCCAATAACGACTTTGCCATTGCGACGCACTGAGAGAATGGTTGTTCCGCGGTACTGTTCCACGAGCTTACTCCTTTTATTGATACCAATTGAAATGGGGTCGCCAAAGAGAATATCAATGGCGGGGGAGAAAAAGCTGATAAAAGTCTTTAATACTAGGCTGGTTGCGGCCGTTGCTCTGGCTCTGGCTCTGGCTCTGGCAGTTTAGATTTGCTGTTGTTAAATCAGCGCACCCAGACAACCGGTTTTTTGCAGTAGCTCGTTGGTTTCCTGATGACTGTTGAGGGCGGCATATTTTTCCCGCAGTACCTGATAGGACTTGGCGTGATACTTCTGCGGCTTTTGCGTCCAGGTCTGGCCCTTTAACTGCACTGAAAATTCCTCTTTGCCCTGGGCGATGGCTTCGGCGTTGGCTTGAGTCCAGGGCAAAAAGAGCTCGCCGACTTGGCTTTTAATAAACGGCTTAAGTGTTGGTTTTAAGGTTTCCCAGGTTTCAAACTCGCCCTCAATGCGCGGCCACAGCATGCGCTGTATCCAGGCGAGTAGATTGGGCATTTTGGCTTCGATCAGGGCGCAGTTGGTGGGGTCTGTCGAGACATTATAGAGCTGCCCCCAAAGGCTAAAGTCGCCAAAGGAAGGGCGTCCACCCAGTAGATAGGCGCGAGACTCCAGGTGTACTTCGAGCTGCTCCAGTGCCAGATGCAATGAGGCTTCGATCTGGGGTGCAGTCTCTGGGTTCGAGCCGACAAACCAAACCCGCCCGGTCATGCGCTGACGCACCTGCTCGGTTAGCTCATCCAGCTGTTCGCTGCTGGCGTCTGGCTGCGTAAGCTGAGCAATGCGGCGGGCCGAGGCGATCTGATCAATATCTCGAGCCCAGCGGCAGTGGAACATCCATTTATTGCCCCATTCATCACCCAACTCTTCTAGTAGAGTGGAGACAAAGTTGACGGTTTTATCCTCTGGATAAATGCTCTCTTGGGGGTGCTGTGCTTCAAGTTGCTCAATCACCAGGGTTGAATCCTGCGAGCCTTGCAGCTGTGGGCTAACCACCAGGGGAATAATTGGCAGCTTGGCAAATTTGGCAAACTCCGCCATGGTCTCGGCGCTGCGAATAATCCACTGGTGGGGAATCCGTTTAAAGCGAAAATAGGAGCGCAGCTTGACGGAATAGGGCGAGAGTTCGGCACCATAAATGCGGTATTTATGGCTTGAAATATCAGCTGAAAGATCAGTCATGGGACGCTCCTGAGCGCTCTTGGACACTCTTTAATTGGCTAGCCTAGTTGAGGCTAGCTCTGATGATATCCGCATGAGATTGACGCAACATCATCTTATTGATGCCATAGACCGGCGGCAGCTGGGCTAACTGAGTTGCATGCTCAATGGCTCGGGGCAGCACCTCTTCGGCACTAACAAGCTCATCAAAGAAGCCCGCTTCAAGGGCGGTTTCGGGGCTGAACATATGGGACTGAATAGCACACATGGTTTGAAAGCGCGGCGATAGTCGCGACTTAACTAGCTCAATACCAAAGGCCGGTAAAATCATATCAATAGCGGTTTCATTGAGGGCAATCTTAAACTCGCCATGAACGCCAATGCGGGTATCTGAGGCCAGCAACATCATGCCGCCGGCAGCAATGGCATGGCCGGTACAGGCAGTCACTACTGGCTGGGGGTGGCTGAATAGTCTCAACAGTAAGGCTGCGCCTTTATTCACTAGGGCGGGTAGAAGCTGGTCATCGGCTGGCTGAGCAGCGGTTTCTGCAGACACCTCTTTGAGGTTAAAGCCGGCTGAGAGCAGACCTGGGCGACCGTGAATAACCACCGCAGAGGCCTCTTTTTCGACGCGATCCAGGAGTTCGTTAAGTCGGTCGACAGTGGCATGACTCAAGGAGTTCACTTTGCCATCGTCCCAGTTAAAAATTGCTACGTCGCCTTGCTGAGTGTATTCAATCATTGCTCGCCTCTCTGTCATTTTTGTTTTATTAAAAATATTAATTTCCACCATCCTAGGTGAGCGGCTAATCCTTTGACAGGATTAAATCTGACCGCTTAGCCACAGGGGTTCTAGTGAGTTTGTTGTAATGGCGGCGGCAGTAAAAGTGGCAGGGGCCGGTAGCCATTGCGGCGCACTGATCGCTCCACCTGGCCGGGTAAAAAATTGAATAGGGGCAGGCAGCGCAGCCCGGCTATTTTTAGGCCGCGAGATGTCCAGTTATTGCAGGTATTGAGGCACATATAGATACCCCGGGACTGGAAAAATATTTCACCACTGTCTCTGGTGCGCACCTTAATCAACTGCTGGGATCTATCCATTTTAAAATGTCGCGAGATAAAGGCCACCACTGCGTCGATTACCCCGAGATTAGTGTCGATGCTGTAGGTGCGACTAGTGGCGCTGCGATGTTGGTTAATGTCGGCGATACCGAGCACGGCAATCGTGGCTCTGGTTGGCAGTAATAGTGCGCGAAGACCGAGAAACAGAGTTTGCTGTGCTGAGCCGTAATAGTGATAGTCGCCCCAGCCAATTCGTGCCCACTCTGTATCTTGCAACTGTTCAGCCAGTTCTGGTAAAGCCCGCAGCAATACCACGCTGGGGACTACCAGGTGAGTATGGATGCCATCGCGGGAAAAATAGAGTTGTGAATTTGACATGGCTTTATATTCGAACAGTTTTATTATCGAACAGTTTTATTGGTCGGCAGTTTTATTTGTTCTAGGTAAAACCCGGACTAAGGGTACCGTTTTTCTGCGCATACTGGAAATAGTTGTTCTAGACTTTCAGCCTGTGGCGGCAGTTACCACTATAGGGTATTGTTGGAAATTGCCTAGTGACCGTATATTGCCAACCTGTAAGTGGTTACTGGCCTAGTGAATCTCAAGGAGTTATGCAATTGCAATTACAAGACAGCAGTTTATTAAAAACCCAGGCCCATATTAATGGCCAGTGGTTAGATGCAGATAGCGGTGAAACTCTAGCGGTGACCAATCCGGCCACTGGTGTGACAATCGCCGAAGTGGCCAAGTGCGGCACTGCTGAAACCCGGCGTATGATCGAAGCTGCAGCTGTTGCGCAAAAGCAATGGGCTAAAACTACCATTAAAGAGCGTGCTGCTGTGCTGCGCCGCTGGTTTGATCTGGTGATGGAGAATCGTGAAGATCTGGCACAAATACTCACCGCGGAGCAGGGCAAGCCTCTGGCTGAGGCCCGCGGCGAAGTGGCCTATGGTGCTAACTATATAGAGTGGTTCTCTGAAGAGTCGAAGCGTGTTTATGGCGACACCATCCCCCAACCTTCCAATGACAAGCGCATAGTGGTGATCAAGCAGCCGGTAGGGGTTGTTGCCTGTATCACGCCGTGGAATTTCCCCAATGCCATGCTCACCCGCAAGATCGCTCCGGCCATTGCAGTGGGCTGTGCCGTGGTCTGTAAACCGGCCAATGCCACACCCCTATCGGCCCTGGCGCTTATGGAGCTCGCAGTGCGTGCAGGCTTTCCCCCAGGCCTAATGAATATAGTTACAGGCCGCACGGCGCAAATTGGCGCCGAGTTAACTGGCAATCCGACAGTGCGCAAAGTCACTTTTACGGGCTCCACGCCAGTGGGCAAGCAGCTGATGGCTGAATGTGCTCAGACCGTTAAGCGCACCTCCATGGAGCTGGGTGGCAATGCCCCGTTTATTGTTTTTGATGATGCGGATATTGATGCCGCGGTGCAGGGCACCCTGGCATCAAAGTATCGCAATGCCGGACAGACCTGTGTCTGTTCCAATCGCATTATTGTTCAGGCTGGAATCTATGATGAATTTGTTAGCAAGCTGACTGTCGCCACGCAAAAGCTAGTCATAGGGAATGGCACCGAGGAGGGGGTCACTGTTGGTCCGCTGATCGATGAAACGGCAGCTAATAATGTCTGTGACTTTATTGATGATGCAGTGGCCAAGGGCGCTAAAGTTGCTCTGGGTGGCGGTCGCAGCGATCTCGGCGGGTCCTTTGTCTTGCCGACGATTCTCACAGATGTCAGCCGCGATATGCGGGTGTTCTCTGAGGAGATTTTTGGTCCAGTGGCACCGGTATTTAAATTCGAAACCGAAGCCGAAGTGGTGGAAATGGCCAATGAAACGGAGTTTGGTTTAGCGGCTTATTTTTACTCCAGAGATATAGGTCGCGTGTGGCGCGTTGCCGAGCAACTTGAGTACGGTATGGTCGGCATCAATGAAGGCGTTCTCTCCAACGAGATGGCACCCTTCGGCGGGGTTAAAGAATCAGGCAGCGGCCGAGAGGGATCCAAGTACGGCATGGACGACTATATGGTGATGAAATATATCTGCATGGGCGGTATAGATAAGTAGCAAGGAACAAGGAACAAGGAACAGGACAATGAAACAGTCGACCCATCTAATTTACCCAACCACCAACTTTAAGGCCATAGAGCAGATTAGCCTTGAGCGCGGTCAAGGCTGTTATGTCTGGGATGATCAGGGCAATAAATATCTTGAAGGCATGGCCGGACTCTGGTGCACGGCGCTGGGCTATGGCAACCAGGAAATTATTCAGACTGCCACTGAGCAAATGAGCAAGCTGACCTTTAGCCATATGTTTGGCGGTAAGACACATTCAGTGGGAATCGAACTGGCAGACAAGTTGGCCGAGATGATTCCCATGGCGGATGCGGTGCTCTCTTTTGGTAACTCTGGCAGTGATGCCAATGACACCCATATTAAATTACTGCGCTATTACCACGAGGCGATCGGCAAGCCGGAGCGGCGTAAAATTATTGCCCGTGAACGCTCCTATCATGGGGTAACTATCGCCTCGGCAGCGCTCACTGGATTGCCAGTAACCCAGGCACACTTTGATTTGCCAGTGGATGCATTGGGAATCTTGCGCACGGATCATCCCCATTATTATCGCGGCAAAATAGGCAGTGAGAGCGAGGCTGAATTTGTCCAGCGCATTGTCGGCAATCTAGAAGCGATGATACTGCAAGAGGGTCCCGAGACTATTGCCGCTTTTATTGCTGAGCCGATTACCGGTGCCAGCGGCGTGATTGTGCCGCCAGAGGATTATTATCCCAAGGTTCAGGCACTGCTAAATAAGCACGGCATCATGTTCTGGGCCGATGAGGTGATCACTGGCTTTGGTCGCACGGGAAAGGATTTTGGTTGCACTACCATGGGCATTGACGCGCCGGATATGATGACGTTTGCCAAGCAGCTGTCGTCAGCCTATATGCCCATCAGTGCCTCGGCGATTCGCCGTGATATGTATGAGGCAATGATCGACCAGAGCGCCGCTGCTGGTGCCTTTGGTCATGGCTATACCTATTCCGGTCACCCTGTGGCTTGCGCCGTGGCGCTCAAGGTTTTAGAAATTTATCAACGCGATGATATCTTTGGCAAAGCCGCGATTACTGGGCAGTACTTGCAACAGCGTCTGGCGGAGTTTGCCGATCATCCCTTGGTAGGTGAAGTTCGCGGTAGTGGCCTTATCGGCGCCCTTGAGTTGGTTGCAAATAAACAAACCGGTCAGGCCTTCGCCAATGGTGCTGTCGGCGCCTATGCGCAAAAAGCGGTGCAGGATAGGGGGGTGATATTGCGCACTGTAGCCGGTTCCAGTCTGGCATTCTGCCCGCCACTAATTATCACTACAGCGCAGATCGATGAAATTATTGCGGCCACTTCTGGGGCCCTTGATCAGACACTTGAGTATTGCCGAAAAGAGCAACTTCTGGTTTAGGGATTGTTGTAGTTATTGTCGTAACGTTTGTTGTAATGTTTTTTGTGGCGTTTGTTGTAACGATTGTTGTAGCGTTTGTTTTAGCAATGGTTTTTGCAATTAGCCTGGATTCGTCTAAACCGAAAAATCACTCTTACAATCGAGTCTCCGCGTACGCTTTATAGCTCTATGCGGTTATACTCAGGCATTCAAAATCCGATTATTTAAATCTGCTTAGGAATAACAATAAAAATGATAAAGTCCTTTGAAAATAAAACTGTCATTATTACTGGCGCATCCGCCGGTGTTGGCGCGGCCTGCGCTCGTCTATTTGCTGGCCATAAAGCTAAGCTAGTTCTAGTGGCCCGCGGTGAAGCGGCTCTAAATACTATTGCCGACGAGCTGCGCTCGCAGTGCGAAGTGCTGACGGTGGTAATGAACGTGGCGAGCAATGAAGACTGTTTAACCCTGTTGGAAAAAGCCGAGGCGGCCTTTGGCGCTGTGCATGTGATTATCAATAACGCTGGTATGCATGCGCGGGGTGATCTTGCAACCATTTCGCCAGCGGATGTTGCTGCCATGGTGGATATTAATATGCGCGCGCCACTGCTGCTTTCCTGTGCGGCAATTCCCTATCTTCTGCGTGCCGGTGAAGGGGCCATTGTCAATGTTGGTTCGCTGGCCGGCCGTGCGCCGCTTCAGGGCGCCGCAACCTACAGTGCCACCAAAGCGGGATTGCGCGCCTTTAGCTATGCTCTGGCAGACGAACTCCGTGACAGTGGTATCAGCGTTGGCTCGGTGTCTCCTGGTCCAATCGATACCGGATTTATTATGGATGAGATCGATGCAGTGGAAGATATTGTTTTCTCCCAACCCATGAGTAGCGCAGAGCAGGTGGCTAATGGAATCTTGGTTGTGGCTTCGGGAGACGAGATCGAAGTGGTGTTGCCAGCGACCAGTGCCAAACTCACCCATATCAGTTATCTGTTCCCCAAATTGCGCCGCCGCCTGCGACCTAAGCTCTATGAGCAGGGCCGCAAAAATAAAGACAAGTATCGCAATCGTCAGGCGACCAAGTAGAGGTAATTTCAGGACATTATGAAACTTAACTATTCCCTTCAGTACGGCGAGCAACAGGAAAGTAGTCCAGCGGTTATCCTGATTCATGGGATGTTTGGCTCACTGAGCAATCTGGGGGTGCTAGCGCGCTCCTTGAGTACGGATTATCGGGTTATCAGCGTGGATCTGCGCAATCATGGTGACTCGCCTCACGAGTCGTTAATGGATCTGCCCTCCATGGCCGCTGATATTGTTGAGTTGATGGATGACCTCAAGCTTTCCAGTGCAACCCTGATTGGCCACTCACTGGGGGGCAAAGTCGCGATGCAAGTTGCGCTGAATAGCTCAGAGCGGGTGACCAAGCTGGTGGTGATTGATATAGCGCCAGTGACCTATGGCGCGCGTCAGGATGCTGCCCTGGATGCGCTCAATTTGCTGGCGCAAAATACTATCGAAAATCGCCGTGATGCAGATGCCCTGATCAGTGAGCTGATTACCGAGCCCTCTGTGCGCGCCTTTTTGTTGAAAAATCTTGCCCGCACTCCTGAGGGCAGCTTTAGATTGAAGCTGAATCTGGCATCGGTTAATCAAAATTATGCCAGCACCTTGGTATCTGCCCCCGCCGGAACGTCCTATGCAGGCCCAACACTATTTTTGAAGGGCGAGCATTCAGCCTATATTCAAGAGAAACATCGACCCATTATTGAGCAGCTGTTCCCCCATTCTCAGGTAGAGGTTGTTGCAGATACGGCTCATTGGTTGCACGCTGAGAAGCCTGACAGAGTAAACGCCTTGATAAGGGCCTTCATTGAGGCAAAAACACCGACAAAATCGTAACCAATTGCCGTCAGACATAGTAGAATTATGCCGTAATTTTTTTACCCGCACTGTAACCCCGTATTTTGGCTCATATTAATTGCACAGGAAACCACTGATGTTTGAAACTTTAAAGCCAATAGCTACTGATCCTATTCTTGGATTAATGGCGGCTTTTCGAGATGATCCACGAGAGACTAAAATCGATTTAGGCGTTGGCGTCTATATGAATGACCGCGGTCAAACCCCGGTTATGGATGCGGTAAAACGCGCCGAGGCTAAATTGGCTGAACTTGAGAAAACCAAATCCTACCAAGGCATTGCCGGTGATGCTGAATACAACACTCGAATGTTGCAGCTGATGTTTGGTGATGATCATGCAGTTCTTTCCTCTGGACGAGTTAAAAGCTTGCAAGCTCCAGGTGGATCCGGTGCTCTGAGAGTGGGTGCCGAAGTGATTCGTCGCGCTCGCCCTGAAGCTAAGTTGTGGGTTGGTACTCCCACCTGGCCAAACCATATTCCACTGCTTGGCAGTGCTGGTTTTGAGATTGCAGAATACCCTTACTACGACACAGCAACTCGGGAGGTCAACATTGACCTGATGCTGGAGACATTGCGTCAGGTTCCCGCTGGCGATGTGGTACTGCTCCACGGCTGCTGCCACAATCCCACAGGCGCTGATCTGAGCAACGAGCAGTGGGATCAGATTACCGATATAGCCCTAGAGCGCGGCTTTGTACCCTTCATAGATACAGCCTATCAAGGCCTTGGTGATGGCCTAGACGAAGATGCCTATGGCATGCGTCTGATGGCCGAGAAGTTGCCCGAGTTGGTGGTAGCCTCAAGCTGCTCGAAGAACTTTGGTCTCTATCGCGAGCGCACCGGATCCATTACCTTTATTACTCAAACGCCAGAGCAGGCAAATATTGTCGCCGGTCAGGCCATGGCGGTGGCCCGTCAGATGTACTCCATGCCACCGGCTCACGGTGCTTTGCTGGTTTCGTTGATTCTGGGTGACGAAGAGCTGTGTAAAGATTGGAAAGCTGAGTTGGAAGAGGTTCGCCTGCGCATCAAATCTATGCGCACATTGCTGGCGGACAGTATTCAGGACAATGCAGCGGGACTGGACTTTAGTCATATCAAACGCCAGAACGGCATGTTCTCATTTTTGGGCATTGCCCCAGAGCATCTGACACGCCTGCGGGAAGAGTTTGGTATTTACATTGTCTCTTCAACGCGGATTAACTTGGCGGGCATTAACTCAAGCAATATTGCTTATCTTGCCGAGTCGATTCGCACAGTACTCAAATAGCCTAGTCTTATCTCTCAAGTTGCTGCAGTACTGAGTCTAGGCTCTGCTGCAGTGACTGTTGGTCGCAGTTAACTCTGATATCGCCATACTTTTTATACAGCGTACATCGTTCATCGAATAGTGACTCGAGGCTCTGGTTGGGTTTCCGAGCTATGCCTCGGGCATCGAAGTTACCGATGCGTTTGCGCAACTCTTTCAATGGTACATCGAGAAATATAACGGTCGCGGTTTCTTTCAAGCGCGCCATGCCAGCTTCGGAATAAACCGCGCTGCCGCCGGTAGCTACAACCTTTCCTGCAATATCTTCGCTCAGCAGAATCTGTTCTTCGATCTCGCGTAGATGAAGGTAATCACTGCTGTCGAGAATTTCTTGCAGGGTGCGGCCTTCGCGGACTTGGATGGCAATATCGGTGTCGACGAAGTCCAGGCCCAGCTCTTTTGCCAGAAGGATGCCCAGGGTACTTTTCCCAGCGCCGGGCATGCCGATTAGGACGATGCTATGGTGGTTCGTATTCATGTTTTTCCTACTAAGATAGTTCTGGCTTGTTACTCTCTCACCATTGCAATTTTCACTGATGTCATCCCGAGCGTAGTCGAGGGATCTCCTCAGTGTACTGCTTCGCGCATTTGATGCTGCAATTCTGCATAAGATCCATTCGGTTCGCTGCGCTCTCTCAGGATGACTGCGCTTTGCGCAGTCACCGGCGGCGCTTTCGTGCTAGATGATCAAACAGTGCAATATACTGGCCAGTCAGCTTATGCGACGGTGCGTAGTAAATCAGTGGCGCACATTCATTGTGGGACTCTTTCATTTTTACCGACTGATTCAGATAGGTGGGAATCACCGGCAGCTTCTCTTTCTTCATTTCAGCAATCAATCGACTGGGCAATGAAGCAGTGGGCTGGAACTGATTGACCACAATACCCCCCACACTGAGGCCCTGATTGTGGTCCTCACGAATCTCATAGATTACATCGAGAATTGAATAGAGCGCCTGGCGTGAAAAGGCATCGCAATCGAAGGGAATCAAGACTATATCGCCAGCTATTAAGGCCGAGCGAGTATAGAAATTTAACGCCGGTGCCGTGTCTATATAGATCTCATCAAAGTCGCTATCGAGCTTGTTTAATAGATCCCGTAACTTGTAAATCTTCTGCCGTGACTCAAGCTTGTGCTCAAGGGCCAGCAGATTAACGCTGGAGGGCAGTACAAAGAGATTTTCATAGGGCGTTTCATGGACATAGTCCAGGGCTTCATTGAGTTTCGAGGAAAACTCTAGGGTGCCATCAAAGTAATCAGCAACTGTATTCTCCTCGGGGCTGTCGCCGAGCAGATAATGTGTGGAATTACACTGGGAGTCTAAATCCACTACCAGAGTACGCTTGCCCCTTGAGGCGCTAATGGCTGCCAGATTGCAGGTGATGCTGGATTTTCCGACGCCGCCTTTCTCGTTAAAAATAACTCTGCGCATTTGATTCACTCCATTATTTACAAATCACGACTGATTCTACCCAAACTTAAGGCTAAAGCCACAGTCATGTTCGAATGCTGTGGGTAATACAGTCAAAATCAGCTGCTGGGGTAGAGCGCTTTAAGCTCCGCCTTGACAGTTTGAGAACCCGCTTTGGGCACTATGGCACTGCGTATTAAATTGACCAACAGTTGTAAATCCGGCTGTTGCTCCGAGCTGCTGTTATAGAGGGCCTGATCGAGTAGATCAAACTGTTGCTGCAGCTCAGAGTTATCCAATAATAGGGCGATCTCAGCCAGAGTTTTAACTCTCTGCTGAGGAAAAATACAGCGACCCCAGGCCAGAATGCTATCACGCAATGGCGCTAGATCAGATTTCCGTGCCGCCCGCTCTACATTAGTAAGCAGCTGTTTAAGCTCCAGTCGGGCACTATTTAAACCGCTCAGGTCTCTCTGCGGCTTGGGAGTAGTTGATCGGCGCAGCCAGGCTATTGATAAGAACATCAGTAGCAGCCCATTACCCGCCAGGGATAGCTGCAGAGCTAGAGATGAGCGCAGCTCCTCCATAAACGACTTTGGCATCTCTGGTGCAGAGGCTATGGCGCTGATGTTTGCGCCAGCTGCTGGGGTAGGCGAACTTATATAGGGATTCACTGCTCTCACTTCAGCAGCGGCCACCTGAAGAGTTACGGCGTCGAGTTTGGCGGTCTGCATTCGCTGTTTGCCACTGTCCCACCAGCGCACTGTTACTGGGGGCAGGGTTATCTCTCCCGGGCGATTGGGTACCAGAGCAAAGGATTCACGGCGAATGCCGGTGACGCCCGAAGCGTCAGCGCTGTCATCCAGCTGGGGCTGATCAGGATAAATTTTATAGGCATCACTTTCACTGAGGGATAGGGGCATAATCTGAGCGCCGGTTAGACCCTTGGCTGTAATGCTGATATTGCGCGTTATGGGCTCTCCCACTGTTAATTGATCCAGCGGGCTGCTCCACTGCTGATCCAATCGAATACTACTGGCTGGCATCCAGTTGTCTATATCTATATGGGCTGGCCGTGCCATCACATCAATAGTCTTGCTATCAGTACTGCGAATAATACGGTTGCCTCTGGTGTTAAAACCACCGTAGCGACTGTTGCTCGCCTCATAAGCGGAAAAACGCAGGGCGGGAATTTGCAGTTTGCCGCTGGTCTGAGGGAAGAGGGCGTAGACGATTTCCACCACCTGATAGTTTTTGCCGGCAACATTTTTTTGAAATTGAGTCTCCGAGACTTTCTGCATCAGCGCGTCGTCAACCTTGAGCGGATCCAGCCCTAGGTCGCTGAGTCGCACCGAGGTGTAGAGTCGGTGAGTAAGCAGCAGCTGCTCCTGAATATAGACCTCGGATTTATCCACGATGGTTTCGGTATACACCGGTTGCCCCACTGCCGAGGTAGCACTGGCCTTGCGCACGGTAATTTCGATGGCATTGCTGATATCTTTTTTATACTTGATCGATGGCACCAGCAGTCGGCCAGTGCGTTTTGGCGCCAGGAGTAGATTCCAGTCTGTAAAGGACTGGCTCTGTCCATTGACCCTTGAATACTGCTGCTGGCGGCTGGTGGAGAGAATCTCGAAGTCACTTTCAATGACGCTGAAGTCCGGTTCGCCCATCAGCGCTTGAGAGTCTAGGCGCACTAGAAGCTGCAGGGTTTCATTGCTGTCGATAATGGTGCGGTCAGCTGTGGCAGTAAGGGTCGCCCAGCTATGGCTGCAGGCCAGCGCCAAGAGGGCCTGCAGTGCCATGGAATAGATGCGTTTCGGCAAAGTATTTTTTACAGTCATATTGATCATTACTACCAGCGCTCTTGCTGTTCGTTATTGGGAGGTACTGGGCGGCGCTGCTCAAGTTCGCGCTGCCGGGATTGGTAGCGGAATTTTTCCCGCAGCAAGCCACCAGGATCATCTGGAACGCGGCGCAGCCACTGTTCCAGTTCTTGCTGGGCCTGTTTTTCCGCTTCACTTTCTGCTTCGGTAGGTTCGACGGCATTCTGCACTTGTTCCTTTGCCTCTTGCTGCTCTCGCTGCGCCTCTTCTTGCTTAGACTCCTGTTCCTCAGACTCGTCTGGCTCGCCTTGTTTTGCTTCGGGCTCCTGGTCTGACGGATCCTGCTGCTGGGAATCTTGTGGATCAGATTGTTCTTGATCCTGAGATTGCTGGTCTTGAGATTGTTGGTCTTGAGATGGTTGTTCTTGAGAGTCCTGAGATTCCTGGTCCTGTGAATCATTTTCCTGAGACTC
>ERZ887851.1215-NODE-1215-length-22912-cov-26.526928_pt1 | contig 22912 bp, 22 predicted proteins | sample MGYA00521100_ERZ887851 | MGnify/ENA primary metagenome ERZ887851 (study PRJEB32303, sample SAMEA104408602) | aquatic metagenome | biome: Brackish water; feature: Pelagic; material: water | place: Baltic Sea | collected 2014-06-06T16:11:00 | depth 11,444 m ... | reverse complement strand
CAGCCATAAGCTGGCTAGGCGCAAAATGTGAGGCAAAGGCAAACGGCATGCCGAGGGCCGCGGCGAGTTGCGCGCCATATAGGCTCGACCCCAAAATCCAGATCGGCACTTCGGTGCCGGCGCCGGGCGTTGCGCTCACGCGCTGTCCGGTCTGGGTGGGCTTGAGGTAATGCTGAAGCTCCATCACATCTCGGGGAAAGTCCTCGACACTGCCGGCAAGATTGCGGCGCAGGGCCTGCATTGTGACGCCATCAGTGCCAGGTGCGCGGCCAATCCCGAGATCAATCCGATTGGGGTACAACGTCGCCAGCGTGCCAAACTGTTCTGCCACCACCAAGGGCGCATGGTTGGGCAGCATGATGCCACCCGAACCCACACGAATGCTCTGAGTGGCCGACGCTAGGTGTCCGATCACCACGGCGGTGGCCGAGCTCGCAATGCCGGGCATGTTGTGGTGTTCAGCGACCCAGTACCGATGATAACCCCAGGATTCGGCTTTGATCGCCAGCTGTTTACTGCGCTCGAGCGCACAGGCTGCGTCGCTGCCAAGGGTGATGGGGACCAGGTCGAGAATGCTGTAGTGCGCCATAAGTCAGAGCTGTTGAGTGCGATGTTTTACAGTATGCCAGACTATCGGCCGCGGTAGCCGTTGGCACTTAGATGGTCACAAGGCGCGCGTGCACCCTCTAATGGTAATGGGCAGTCTTTTGCTCATCGTTTTTACCACCCCCCTCCCTCATATCTGGCAAGCCATTGAAATGACCACCAGTCAGCTATACAATTGACCAGTGGTCAGCTATGGCGTGGAGACGGATAACCTTCTCAGCCCAGCAACCCGATAACGAAGTCGCGTGGAGACATTCATGAGTTCAGTGGTGGCGATTAATCAAAGAGCGAGGAGCGCAGAACAGAAAGCGTTGCGGCGGCAAGCCGTGTTAGATGCCGCCGAACTGTACTTCTATGAGGTGGGCTATGAGGCTTTTTCGATGGCGCAACTCGGTAAAAGAAGCGGCGTCGCCAAGGGTACGCTCTACCTGTACTTCGACACCAGAGAAGCGCTCTTCCTGACCCTCTACGAGCAAAGCTTGATGCGATGGAGTCGAGGTTTTATCGATGCGCTATCGGATGACATGACCAGTGAGACGTATGCCACGCTGCTCTACCACACGGCACTCGCCGATGGCCTCTTCTTACCGTTACTCATCAGACTCGAACATGTCATTGAGCACAATGTTGCGATCCCCCGGCTGATCGAATCGAAACGAATCTTCATCGATCAGGTGGAGGGTGTTGCGAAACGGTCCGCCACAGCGCTCCAATTGAGCGCTGTACAAGCAGTTGAGGTCGTTAAAACAATGGGGGTGCTATTGATCGGTGCGACGCAAACCGACCAAAGTCCGTCGCTCGCTAACGAAGCGCTGCCCACCGATGTGCAGAATCTGATCGCCAGTTTTTCGTCTGAGCCGCTCTTTATTAAAAATGCGGTTCGCATCATAGAGGGCATCCGCGCGGAATCCTCATCCAATCCTTAAACAAATTTAACACAGCAGACGCTTCGGCAAATCGCAGCAGATTGCCGAACAGACACTGCAGCGCAAACTCGGAGAGACGCTATGGGCATGACCGAACTCGACAACATCACACCGGTGACCGAACAAAATCTCAACGCATTGGTCGAACGACAACGAAGTCAGTTTCGCGCCGAGGGCGAAGTCACCTATGCGACACGCATTGACCGCCTTAAAAGACTCAAAGCGCTGATTATTGAAAACAAAACCGCCTTCGCGGCCACCACCAAACGTGAATTCAACGACGCTCGTTCCTACGAGTTCAGCTTGTTTTCTGAGTTCGCATCAAAAGTCGAGGCCATTGAGTACTCGATGAAGCATTTGAAAGCGTGGATGAAACCTGAAAAGCGAAGCGCCAATAAACCCATGAACTTTTTGGGAGGGAAGAGCCAAGTCCGATACTATCCGAAGGGGGTTGTTGGCATCATTTCTCCTTGGAATTTACCCTTTGGTCTCACCGTTGCCCCATTAACGAGTGCGCTGGCTGCCGGTAACCGAGCATTACTCAAACCCTCTGAGTTCGTGCCTGAAACAGCGGCACTGTTTGCCGAGGTGGTGCCCCGTTATTTTGCCGAAGAGGAAGTCGCGGTTGTGACCGGGGGTGCCGCGATCAGCCAACAATTTGCGGAACTGCCTTTCGATCACTTGCTGTTCACGGGCTCTACTCGCATCGGTGCAAAAGTGATGCAATCAGCAGCAAAAAACTTGGTACCGGTCACACTAGAGCTCGGAGGCAAGTCGCCTGTCGTCATTGGTCGGAGCGCCAAGGTTGAGCTCGCTGGAACGCGCCTGACATTCGGCAAGCTATTGAATGGTGGGCAACTCTGCCTATCACCCGATTACGTCCTGGTACCCGAAGAGCTGGAAGCGCAGCTGATCGCTCGCGTCGTTAGCGAGACACAGTCAATGTATCCGAACATTACTGAGAATACAGATTACGCCGGCGTTTTTGACGAGAGGCACTTTGCCAGATTGCTGGGCTACATTGATGACGCGGTGGCGAAGGGCGCTAAGCTCACCATCGTCGGCGCTGACAAGACCCGCGCGTCCGAAAGCAACCGTCGCATGCCGCTGCACATTCTGCAAAACGTGACAGAAGACATGCAGGTCATGCATGAGGAGATTTTTGGTCCCATTCTTCCAGTCATGACCTATAACGACATCACCGAAGTGCCGGACAAGATTGAACCCCGTCGAAACCCCCTCGCCCTGTATTACTTCGGTAAAGATAAAGCTGAACAGGAGTACTTACTCAACCACGTGCCCAGTGGGGGTGCCTGTATCAACGACATTACGCTGCATTACGTGCAAGAGGACCTGCCATTTGGCGGAGTGGGTTCCTCTGGAATGGGCGCTTACCACGGTCCCGAAGGCTTTAGAAATATGAGCCACGGCCGCGCAATTTACAGTCAAACGATGATCGACATTTTGCCCATCATCGGCGCTCGCCCGCCCTTTGGGGAAAAGTTTCGAAAGAACATCGGCAAAATTTTGGGCGCAATTTGAGTGAGCATCTCAGGATGTTAACGCCGGCTGCACCGCTGAAGCCAGGCCCCAATTCCTGACGCTGGCTGGGCTTTAGCTTGCCACGGCTACTCGTCTAACGAATGACAACCAAATCATCACAGGGTTGCCTGAAAAAGGGGTAACCAATCTGAACATTGCATGAGGAGCGTTATCGTGACAATTAATTGCCATTATTCGTAATTGCCATTATTCGTAATCGCCATTATCCGCCAACATGATTATCGATTGGGCAGGAACTGCTCATCAATAAATATTGCAGGGTCAAACATGATGGGGCTGAAGCAGCTCAGCAACATACTCCTCAATGAGGCCAGCTCCCCCGCTCAGCTGCGGGACGCTCTCAGCGCGTTTACACAACGCTGCAGTGAAGTGGGGGGCATCGTACCCGACCGCAGTTTTAACGCCTGGGCGGGAGATGCACTGCTGAAGGACGGCGTCGCCATCAGCCCAGCGGCGGCGGCCCATTGTGTCAACGACACGCAGCGCAGCGTGGTCTTTATCCGGGCAGTGTACGCAGCAATCAAAGCTGCTCAAGCGCGTTTCACACAGGCTCCCGTTGAAGTCCTGTACGCGGGTTGCGGTCCATTCGCGACCTTATTGTTGCCTCTATTGTGGCGATTTGAGGCCGGTGAGCTCACGGTGCACTTGCTGGACATTCACCAACGATCACTCGACAGCGTCGGCTTACTCATCAATGATTTTGGCCTGCAGGCGCATCGCATCAACTGCATTCAAGGTGATGCCTGCGATTATCAACACCCGAGTCACCCCCACGTGATCATTGCCGAAACCATGCAAAAATCACTCGAGCAAGAGCCCCAGTTTGCCGTCACCGCCAACCTCGCACCTCAGTTACACCCGCAGGGAATTTTTATTCCCCAGCAGATCGAGGTGGACCTGTGCCTTGCCAAACTCAGCGAGGAAACAGCCGCGGTTAAGCGCGGCGATACACTCGACTCGGACGCCTTGATAGCCGACGGCAAACGACATCGACTCGCCACTGCGCTGTGCTTAATACCCTCACAAGCGGCGACACTCATGCAACAGGCGTCTCAAAACAGCGCTGGCCTGTTTGAACTCAACCCGATACATCTCACCATGCCCGCCGTAGCTGACCTAAGTGATTTTGACCCGGTACTTTTTACCCGTGTTCAAGCTTTCGAACAGCATCAGTTACTCAATTATGAATCGGAAATCACCCTGCCATTGCGCTGCACTGAATTGTCACCCTTGCAGGCGGGCGAGCGCTTTAAGCTGAGTTTTCAACTCGGCAATTATCCGAAATTTGCGATCACCCAAAATGGGGATGGGGTTGATTCTGTTTACTCGTCAACCACCCTCAACCCTCAACCCTCAACCCTCAACCCTCAACCCTCAACCCTCAACCCTTAACCCTCAACCCTCAACCCTTAACCCTCTACCTTTAGCCCTTAACCCTGCACCCTTAACCCGTAACCCGTAACCCGTAACCCTTAACAGTGAGGAGTCACACACGATGTCCGTTTACATCATTGCTCGATTTAAAATACATGACCGTAGTGAATACGATCGCTACTCCGCCGGCTTCCCAGCGGTCTTCCAGCAGTTTGATGGCACGATGCTGAGTATTGATGAGGGGCCCACAGTCTTAGCGGGGGAATGGGACGATACGCGATCGGTCATTATTGAGTTCCCGTCAAAAGAGTCGGCACTCACGTGGATGAACTCCGATGAGTACCAAGCCATAGCGAAACACCGTAATGCCGGTAGCACCGTCAACTCGATACTGGTTAAGGGGTTGGGGGGTTAACGGCAGTTGGGGTCCTAGTCTCGTGATCTTCAGGCGCAACCACTCAAAGCGCACCCAACTCATTAGTCTCTAGTGCTGTTGCGCCTGATCTAACTCTGTAGGGTGCGGCATCGCTCTCGAGGTCCAAACGTAGCATAGCGCCGCAATCACAGCCGCCGCGCCACAGACGCTCATCAGCGAGTAGTTTAAGGATTTGACGCCATAGGTGGGCGCCAGCAGGTCGCTGAAAAAGCCGACGAGCAACGGACCGAGCGCCAAACCCACCATGGTGGTCACTAACAAGACAAACGACATGCCCAGCGCCCGCTCTCCAGAGCCCAATGAGGATTGCAACATCGAGAGGCTCGCCCCCTGCGGGACCATGAACAGTGCATAGGTCAATGCGAAAAACCCAAGGAACGCCGAGAGGCTATCGGCAGACAAAGAAAACCAAAACGTCGTCACGGAACTGAGGACAAAAATAGCGGGAATCCAAGCACACCAGCGTGCATCGCGCTTGACCATGTAGTCGGTGAGGTAACCGCCAATGAGTGGCCCGGGTATTCCGCCAAGGATATAAGTTCCACCCAAATACAGGCCCACCATACCCATCGATACCTCAAAGTTACGCAGCATAATCGGCGCCAACCAAAGCGCCATCGCGTAACCCACCATCGTCAGCATGGCAAAGGAGAAACTCACGCGCACATACACTTTATTGCTGGCTAAGGAGTTTAACGTGCGCTTGATATCGATAGCCTGTTTGCTCTCGTCAGTCCCCGAATCATAACGACCTCGGGGTGGCTCCTTCACGGTGAAATATAAAATCACGCCGAGCAAAATCCCGGGGATGCCAAGCGCCAAAAAAGTCATGCGCCAACCCAGCCACTCACCGAGCAAGCCGCCTACGATCAACCCGCCACCGGTACCCAGCACCGAGCCGGTCACGTAGACGCCCATAGCGCGTGCACGCTCACTGGGCTTGAAGTAATCAGCGATGATCGAATAGCTAGGCGGACTGCCGCCCGCCTCGCCAATGCCTACTCCGAGTCGCGCTAGAAACAGACTGACAAAACCGGTCGCCGCGCCACATAGCGCAGTCATGCCGCTCCAGATAATCAACGCGGCTGCCAAGATATTTTTCCGATTAGAGATATCTGCCCAACGTGCGATGGGGATACTCATCAGGGCATAAAATAACGCGAACGCGAGGCCCGCGAGCACACCCAGCTGGGTGTCTGTGAAAGTGAATTCGGCCTTAATATCTTCCAATAAGATCGACAGTATCAGCCGATCCATAATGTTGATCATGGACACGACGGTCAGCATGACGAGCACGTAGTAGCGATAATAATGTGTCATGAATGCGGCTCGTCTTTTTGGCTTTGTGCTATTCGCTGATAGCCGGAGATATGACGTTACTTTTGGCTGAGCTCATTAACCGCCAAAGCCTTTATGTGGCTCAAACTAACAGATTACGAGTCGCCTCACAGCCGGGGAGTGAAAAACGTCCTGCCGGTATCGACGCCTTGCGCAACACTGCAAACCTTCCCTTGAATACATTGCCACTCGTGCTGGCCTGGCGCAAACCGATTGACTTGCTCATCTGCGTCACGGGGCGATAACGCAAGCCACAGTATCCCAATCAGCCGCTTGCTATCAGCTGCGTACTAGCGGGTGCTCGAACTTCACAAGTTGCGGTCGAATTAGGGGCGCGACCTCAGAATGATTTTGGGAGGTCCAGAACATGCGTCGCCACATGACTGAGAATCAGGTTGGTGCTGATCGGCGCGACTTGATACAAGCGGGTCTCACGAAATTTACGTTCGATGTCGTATTCCTCGGCAAAGCCGAAACCACCATGGGTTTGCACACAAACGTCGGCCGCCTTCCAACTTGCTTCTGAGGCGAGCATTTTTGCCATATTGGCTTCCGAACCGCAGGGTAATTCGCTATCAAATAACTGGGCGGCCTTATCAACCATGCCGGCGGCTGCCTCGATCTCGATATAAGCCCTCGCAATCGGAAACTGAACGCCCTGGTTCTGTCCGATGGCTCGGTCAAACACAACGCGATCTTTAGCGTAGGCGGTGGCACGATCGACAAAGAAGCGGCCGTCCCCGATGCATTCACTGGCAATCAGAACGCGTTCCGCGTTCATGCCATCTAATATGTATTTAAAGCCCTCGCCTTCCGTACCAATCAAATTTTCGACGGGCACACGAAGTTCATCAAAGAACAATTCGGTCGTGCCATGATTCAGCATGGTTCGAATTGGGCGGATGGTAAGCCCGTTCCCCACTGCGTCACGCATATCGACCAGCAACACGCTGATACCCTTTGAGGGCCGCGCAGCGTCCTCCCGTTTTTCAGTGCGCACCAACAAGACCATTAGGTCGCTGTGTTCCGCTCGACTGGTCCAGATTTTTTGTCCCGACACCACATAGTGATCGCCCTCTTTGCGCGCAAAAGTACTAATGCGAGTGGTATCGGTACCGCTGGTGGGTTCGGTGACCCCAAAAGCCTGCAACCGCAAATCGCCCTTTGCGATCTGCGGCAGGTATAGCTGCTTCTGCTCGAGGCTGCCGTGTTTGAGTATCGTGCCCATGGTGTACATCTGCGCATGACAGGCCCCGCCGTTACAGCCCGATCGATGGATCTCTTCGAGTACGGCTGCCGCTGCGGTGAGCCCCAGCCCAGAACCACCGTATTCCTCGGGTATCAGTACCGATAAAAAACCACTCTCGGTCAGCGCCGTGACGAATTCGGTGGGGTAAGTCCTGGTGCGGTCTAGCGCTTGCCAATACTCGCCGGGAAAGTTGCCACAGAGGCGACGTACAGCGTCGCGAATCTCAGGATAATTTTGATCAGATAATTCAGTGGCCATTGTTTCTCACTCGCACTCTTACTTAACCCAAACCAAAAAGAAAACCGCCCGCCGGCACCTGAGGCGATCGCAACGATTTCGCAAGGACCCTTATTAATCTTGGGCCGCCATCCGTTCATCTTCGCTCACTCAAGGCCGCCCTGCCATGCTTTCAATGAGCCATCAGACACACTCAACCGAACACAGCGGGCGCCACTTTCGAGTGACCAGTGTAGCGCGCTCGGAGAGAGCGCCGCGCCGCCCAGCTGTTAGTCACCCTAACTCCGTCCACACTAACCTCCAGGACAGTTGCTGCACCAAGGCGTCTCAATCCTCCCAGCCCAACTTTGCGCTATCGAAAACAGGCCCATCAAACCGGCCAACTGATGCCGCTGCATCACCAGCAACCGCCGATGCCCCATCCGACAGCCTCATGCCAACCATCGTTCGGATCAACACCGTTGTGGCTTTGCGGTCCGTGAGAACCACTGCATCAAACGACCGGGTTAGCGTGAATCTGTTTGCGCGAGTCCACCCAACGCGACCATCGCCCGCGCGGCGTCCACCACCGGCACAAAGATATGGTCATGGTAATAGCCCGCTATGACGTTCGCGCTGATACCTTGCTGAGTTAAGGCGGCGGAAAAGGCAGCGGTCAGGCCGACTGCACTGAGGCTCGAGTGAACCCTCAACGTAATGCGCTGAAGAATATCGTCATAGGCGATATGATTTTCATCGGCGATTGATCGACGGATGACCAGTGTTAGCCCCTCCATTTCTGCAACGCTAGCAATTGGATGCCAGTCGGTATAATCACCGTAGTCCGCCGAGAGGGAGACGAACACGTAATGCTCCTCGTCGAGCACGGGATCAGCGGCGCGCAGCAGATAGTCAAGGTCCGTGTGGCCGCTCATCCGCTCAATGATCGCGTCGCATCAGGTTGCGACTTGGCTCGCCGGGCACCGGCACGGCTAGATCACACCACACCCTGTCCTTCAACGCGTCGCTTCCACCACGTAAGCTGCCAATGCGTCGATCTCATTAGCACTGAGCTGCGCACCATAGGCCGGCATTGCCCCCACACCTTGCGTAATGGCACCACGGACTTGATCGAGATTCGGCGCCAGCGTATTGAGATTCGGACCCACCACACCCCGAGCGTTGGCATCGGCCAAACTGTGGCAGATGCCACACCCAGGCTGCGCTTGTTGCACAAAGAGCTGCTTACCGGCGAGCGCCTTATCGGAAAGAGCGAGACTCGGAGCCACCTCTTGGGTTGCAGCTGTGGCTACAGAAGCAGTCACCACGCGCGCCTCGTGCGGCTGCTCTGGTAGCGCTGCCATGGCGGTAACACTCAGCGCGTGATCCCTCCAGCCGTTGTGCCCATAACCCCGATGATTGGGCTCAGCCGCTTGCGGCTGCCGGTCACCCAGCGCATCGGTTGCACGGCTGACAAACTGATGCTCACCCACAGGAATAGTGGTACTGAGCTGGAACGTGCGCCAGGCATTAGGGCCCAGATCGGGTCCCACTAACTCGGCGGGCTGCCATGTCTGCCCGTTGTCTGCCGAAAGTTCGACGGCGCTGATGCCGCGCTCGCCCGCAAAGGCGACGCCGTAAAGCGTATTGGGTCCTGCCAATACCGGTGTATTGTCTGCCCCCGGACCGTTCAGCCAGGACTTAACGGGCATACGCCACATAGAAGGATGTTGAGGCCCGCCCGACTCCCCCTCTGGCCGAAAGCGATAACCCGACTGCTGGATCTTGGCTGTCGACTCGGTCTGTGTCGCCGCCAGCTGGCGCACCCATTTGACATTGTTGACGCCAAAATAACCGGGGACCACCAACCGAATGGGACCGCCATGAACCGCTGATAACGGCGCGCCATTCATTTCCCAGACCAACAAACAATCCTTCAGGCCCTTCTCTAACGGTACCGAACGTTCGACGACGACCGTCTCTTTGTCGATCCCCTCTGGCAAGGTCTCACCGCCGGTCACAGTGAGATACGACAATCCGGCTTTCACGCCCCCAAAGCGCTCAAAAACATCGGCCACCGACACACCGGTCCACAGTGCACAACCCGCGGCACCCACTGACCACTGAGAACCCGAAGGGTTATGGGGGAAAAAGTCCCTGCCATTGCCTGAGCATTGAAGGACCGTGGCGACCACGTGTGTCCTCATCCTTTTAAGATCGGCAAGGGTCAACTGCCCTTCGCGCTCACATCCGGAGACCTCAAAGACCCAATCGTCTCCCACAGCCGTCTCGGACTCAGAGGGCATAGGTAAATTATTGCGCACAAAAAAGTGAGATGCCGGTGTAATGGGACCGAAACCAAACTGACTGCGTCGCGTCTCCAATGCCCACGGCAAGTCATTGTGCAGCACAAAGGTGTCGATGGTTTTGTGCGCGGGCATGCTGCGTGCGGCACTGCCAAAGACCAAGTGATTGCTCGCTAAGGCAACACCCGTAGCCAGCGCTTTGAGTAAAAATCGACGCGATTCCGATTGCACAAACTATTCCCTGCCCATTGTCTAGGTCATCGTAGCGACTGCAATGGCATTTTGGGAGCGAAAGATCGTGCAAAAAAAAACGACAGGTGCGTTACCCGAAACGCTGCACCTCAGATAAGCCTTAGGTTGAGAACGAAACGTTGCGCTCGCTTTTTCAGTGCCTCTATTTTGTTGCCGTCGCCATCGACATAACGATCAGCCTCATAGAGTGCACTATATTGCGCGTAGAAAAACCCGGGCGAGGGGGGACCACAAGGTCCCGAACACCCACCACACCCGGCGCATAATGACCCATGGTCCGAGAGTGAGACAATTCGCTGGTTACCAACGTTGTGACGGCCAATGCGGTCGCGATTGTCATCAATCTAGTCATTGGGGTGGCCCTAGCAGGATGAGTGATCCGGCTCACGACCTCAGTATTACTTTGGAAAGACAAAAATAATGTTAAGCCGAACGCCCCAGCCCTCAGGTCCAAACTCACTCGACTCAGCCCAGTAGCGTAAACCACCACCCACCTGCATGATCTGATTGCCCACTTTCATTAGCTGATTAGCGCCGAAGTTGATGGGCACCGACCAGTCTTTCGTCTCCCAGTTGTAGGTCGATTCAGTATTGAGGTAATAGGTCAGCTTTTTAGGCGTGATGTAAGACACGAAGGGCTGCACAAAAGACGCGTTAATTTCTGTCTTGTCCTCTTTCGCAAACGACCAAATATGATTTGCGAGCGCGCCATAAGTCCAGGGCCCACTCTGCTTCAGCACTAGGCCTGTCGGACCAGCGGCCCAGGCCTCTGGCCCGAGCGACTCTTTGGTGGACGTTGGCAGGTTCAGCACCGGACCCACGCCCCAGATTAATCCCCCTGCGGTTGGCTTCTTGGGGGAGAAGAAAAGGCTCTGGACAATATCTCCCATACCGCTCTCACTGATACCCGGTAACGGCACATCAGACTGTTTAACAACCGGTATGATCGTCCGGGAAATCATATTCCAGTCATCGTTAAGAGAGATCGGAATAACGGGCTGGATATTGGTCCGCCAAACGGAACCTTTGTCGGTAGGGCCGTAGTTGTCGTCATAATTAATTTGTATGGGCACGCTGATCAGAGCGGCGACGGGATTGGACAGCTTCTGCGCGATCGCATCAGCAGCTGCAGCTTGCGCCGCTGCATCGGAGACCGGCGCGCCCTCGGTAGCGCTTTCATCACCACCCCCGGAAACGATCGTTTGCGAACTCTGCCCGTCCTGCTGTTGTGCGGTCGAAGCCGAAACTAACCCGACGAAAAGTAGCGCGCAGAGGGCACCATTTGTCACAACCGCCATGAAAGTTCGATCTATTCGTTGCATTGCTGTGTCTCCAAGACTTGGCATCCCGTGGTTGCGGCAAACGGAGCCGAAACACTGACCAGTTTGCGTAGCTTTATAAACTAGCGAGTGCTGTTAGCCAACATTTGTGGGTAATGTTGCCGCTTTTTGCACAAAAAAGAACGTAGGCTACTCGCAGGGCAGGAACGGGACCGATCAACCCGGCCTTCAGTCGCCGTTGCACTTCCTCTGGGTTAACGCGACCCCTGGGCATACTATTCTGGGTTACTCTCACCCCAATGCCCTCAAGGCCCGAGCGACTCTCCCTCATCATGCCCTGGATTAACGACCATTGGCTCGCCGTTGTCTTACTCACGGGCTACACCGCGGTCCTCTTCTATAACGCTTATTTAGGCAGTAAAGCCAGCCAAGGCATGTCGGGGTATTACGTCGGCAATCGGGAGATGAGCGGTGTGGTGGTGGGCATTTCTTTTTTCGCCACCTTTGCCTCAACCAATACGTATATAGGCCATGCAGGAAAGGGCTACGAATACGGTATCGCCTGGTTCAGTATGGCGATTCTGTTGGTGCTGTTCAGCTGGGCGTCTTGGCGCTGGATCGGGCCACCCCTGCGACGGTTTGCCGCCGAGTGGGACGCCCTGACCATTCCCGATTTTTTAGGGAGTCGCTACTTAGGCTCGGAGCGCCCCACTTCAAGGCATCCCTTGCTGCAGGGCTCGGCGGTGATTATCGTCTTTGCCAGCCTGCTCTACCTACTGGCTATTTTCAAAGGCGCCGGGCATCTGTTTCAAATGTTCCTTAATGTTCCCTACGAAACGGGTGTGGGTATCACGCTGGTGATTGTCGTGATGTATACCTCCATTGGTGGCTTTGTGTCAGTCGTCAGAACCGATGTGCTTCAAGGCATGCTCATGCTGCTGGGCAGCATGGTGATCTTTTATTTTGTGACCCGCGCCGCTGGGGGCGTTGGGGTGATTACTGAACTCCGATCACTCCCTGACAAAGCATTCTTATTTGAGCTCAATGGCGGCATCCCGTTCGCGGTGCTACTGGGCGTGTCACTCTCGGGCGCCCTGAAACTCTTGGCAGATCCGCGGCAGCTCTCGCGGTTTTATGCCTTGAAAGACGACGATGCGGTGCGTCGCGGCAAGTGGGTCGCAACCGGTGGCCTGACCATCGTGCTGGTTTGTCTGTTCCCCGTGGGAATCTACGCTCACGCCATACTGACCGATGTCACTGATACCGACTTAATCGTCCCCTTACTGGTGAATGATCCGGCTGTATTCCCGATATGGGCCACCGATTTTCTTATCGTGTCGATTCTTGCGGCTGCGATGTCGTCCATGGACAGCGTGTTGCTGGTGGCCGCCTCTACCCTGTATAAAAACCTCGTCGCGCCCTTTAGGCAGCGCTCACGAGAGCTGCGCTGGACGCGAGCCGCCGTTGTCGGCTTTTCAATCGTCGCCGCGCTGTTGGCACTCAACCCGCCTGGCGACATTGTGGAAATCACCATCTTTTCGGGCAGCCTTTACGCGGTCTGCTTTTTTCCTGCGGTGGTGTTCGGTCTGTATTGGCACAAAGGAACCCCCGCCGCAGTGCTGTGGTCGATGATCATCGGGGTCGGCACTTTGCTGGCTTGGCTCGCCGCCGACCTGCGTCATACCCTACACGAGGTCTTTCCCGCCCTGCTGTTGTCTGGCGTAACTTACTGGGTACTCTCCAGCAGGGCATCGGCGCTCTCACCACCCGATCGTGAAACGCCTCAATCAGACGCGCGCGACCTGTAAAGGCCTTTACCCTGACAAAGGCTTTGAGCCAGACAAAACACAGTATCGGTCGCTCACCCACACGAATTTAGGGCAGGGAAAAACGCGTTTAAAAAAGTGTTTTGAGCGCGGGTTTTGTCACTTTACCCATGGCATTGCGTGGCAGCGAATCCTGTAGCAGCAGTTTTTTGGGGATTTTATACGCGGAGAGTTTGCCGTCGCACCAGTCTTTCAGCGCGGCCAGCGTTAACTCGCCGCCGCTTTTCAACACCACGACTACCGCGACCGCCTCCCCCCAAGTACGATCCTCAATACCCAGCACCGCTACCTCAGCGATGGCCGGATGATCTAGTAATTTGTTCTCGATCTCTAAGGCTGAGAGTTTATAGCCGCCGGACTTAATAATATCGATCGAGGAGCGCCCCATAATGCGGTAGTAACCTGCCTCCAGCACACCGATATCACCGGTGCAAAACCAACCATCGACAAAACTCTTGGCAGTGGCCTCGGGGTTATCCCAGTACTCGAGGAACACCGTCTGACCCTGAATACGGATTTCGCCCGACACGCCTTCTTCTTGTACGACATTGCCCGCCTCGTCAATTAAGCACACGTCGACACCGGGTAACGGTTGACCCACGTAACCCGCACGCCGATCACCCTCATAAGGATTAGACAAAGCCATGCCGATTTCGGTCATACCGTAGCGCTCCAGTAGCGCTTGCCCGGTCAGTTGCTGCCACGTGTCAATCACAACGACCGGGCACGCGGCAGAGCCCGAGACATTGAGGCGCATGTTGGCAAAACCCTCTAGGATCGCCTCTGATTCGCTGGCCTCCATGGCGTCGAGGTGGTCAATGAGCTTGACGTAAATAGTGGGGACTGCCATGAAGAGCGAATAGGTATCGTTTGCCACCTGCTGACATAACGCATCCAGCGCCAACGTCGGCATCACATGGACTGTTGCGCCAGCCCATAGCCCACAACTCAGTACAGCGATGATGCCGTGCACATGGTGCAGCGGCAAAAAGAGGGGAATCACGTCGGTTGCCTGCCATTCCCAGGCGTCAACCAACGCGGTGATCTGAGCGGCAATATTGCCATGCGTCGTCACCACACCTTTGGGCTTACTGGTGGTGCCGCTGGTGAAAATAATCATGGCTTTTCGTTCGGGCGTCAGCGCTGGCAGCGCGCTTATCGTTCCCATGAGGTAATCATTCACCCCTAATACTTCAATCGATAGGCTGTCACACAGTGGCTGAATTTGAGTGCGATAGGGCTCGATCGAGACCACGCGGGTGACGCCCGTACTGCTGAGACAATGCGCCCACTCAGATTCTGTTGCCGCCACATTGAGCGGAATCGCAATGCCGCCGGCACGCCAGATGCCGTGTAGCACCGTCACATAGTCAAGACCGGCAGGGACGAGAAAGGCGATGCGTGCTTCCGCAAGATCACTTGACTGGCCGAGCAAACCGCTCGCAAATTCGGTCGTGCGCTGCTCAACCTCAGCGTAAGTGAAAGATGCCTCGGCCTCGACTAAAGCAATATTATTAGGAAATTCAGTGTTAAGCGGCGACTGCATCAGGGCCAACCCCCCGGACAAGAACACCTAGTTTAAAGCAAGCACTGTGGAGATTCTCTAACGATCTCATCAACCCAGAAACGCTAACAGCTCGGTACTTTCTCAGGCCCAATCGGTGTGTCAGCGTCGTCAAATACTCAAATCATCGAGATTGTAATCTTTGAGCGCTGCCCGGGCCGCGTCATTCCAACGATAGGTCTCACTCGACTCGGCAAAGGGCTGGTAACGGTAAGCTGTCTCGTTGGGGAATCGTTGCTGCCGCGCATCGATGCCATAGCCAATTGTTCGTGACCGGCGTGCGACAGTGGCTTCATCGAAGACCTGTGCATCACTGTGGACACCGCCCCCCATGACACCCAGCACCGAAGAACGCTTATGAAACCCAAAGTTCACCGTGACACGTGGCTCAAAACCGCAGTTTGGGAACGAGCCATGCAACAACTGCCGATTACAGATGACGACATCACCGGGATTACAGATCAGGGGCAATGCCCCTTTCAGCCGCTCACTGCCCGATTCAGCAACGAGCGCTTTGATGTCGAGCTTACCTTGCTTGTGTGTTCCGGGCAGAACCCACACACCATTCACCGCAGTGCTGCCGTAGACCTGTGCCATGAAATTAAAACCATGGATGTCTTCTTCAAATTGGTCGCTGTCCCAATGCGTCACACCATCTTGATGCCAAGATACTGCGGCACCGATGCCGGGATCCTTAATGAATAAAGCCTCATTAAAGGGCGCAAAATCGGGTCCATTAATTTGCTCAGCCACTTGTAGTAGTAAGGGGTGACCGTAGACACGCAGGCAGGCATCTGAAAACTGTAGCGATCCGAGCAACAGAAAAGGGGCTGCCGCAGGGGCATCACTCGCCGCCGCTGGCTCAAACATTTTAATTTCATGGCGACCATTAGCCAGGTCCGTCCCTCCCAATGGATCGCCTAGTGGCTTTGACCAGACCAGCGTCAAAGCCGAGTGATCGACTCCCAGTGCCGGCTCGCCCTGCGCATCAACTCGACTCTCCGGACCGGTGGGGAAACGTGCTCGCATGGCATCCAGATCAGCGCGAATGTCCTGCAGCTCAGCAGCGTCAATCACCCCTTCAAAAATATAAAATCCGTATCGAGAATAGGCCTCGCGTATGGCTGGATCTAGGTCACCGTGGCCATCAAAAATCAGCGGCCCGCGGTTAGCCAACGCCAAGGCTCGTTGCTCACCATCGAGCAAATACGCCTTCATTTCCTCGGCGTCGGCACCATAGTAAGCCGAACAGGCATCGATCGATTTTGCTACTTCAGTCATTTTTCACTGCTCTGGTCATTGGGGAAGATCCATGACGAATCACCCAGATCCACGGTTTATGCGAGGACTCATCTTACCATTAAGCTGACGATCCATCCTGCCTCGCTAACCAATCGATGATCAGTCGATTGACCTCGTTGGGACATTCTTGATGAAGAAAGTGACCGGCTCCCATCACCCGATGAAATAGCACCCCCCGCGGAAAATCCTGAGCCACGGTTAAGCGCTCGAAAACCGCTGAGTCAATGCAGCCATCCCGCTCACCCGACAGCGCTAGCGTAGGAGTGGGCACTCGATAATAGGCCTCCTCCTGAGACATCGTGAGTGCTTTCAGTGACAGCGCGGCTCGGTAGTACTGTAGCGCGGCAGACTTAACCCCGGCTTGAGAGAGTGTGTCGATAACCTCGTCTAAAACACCGGGCTCCGGTTGCCAATCCGGGCTCCACGCCGCCCACAAGCTGCGAATAAACGCAAAGTGATTGCGCCCTACCACCCAGTCCGAAATCCACGGCACATTGAAGAAACCCATATACCAAGAAAGCCGCAACTGCTTGCCAATACGCAACCCATCCCGGGCAAATCGGCCCGCATGCGGCACTGCCAGTGTCGTTAAGCTCTTAAGCCTGTCCGGGGCCGATGCTGACACTCGATACGCAACTGCTGCGCCCCAATCATGCCCGATCAGATGGACCGGGTTGTGGCCCAGCGCATCGATGACCGCCACAATATCGGTGACGATGGCCTCCACTGAGTAATCTTGGTCTGGCGGAATCGAAGCGGCCTCATAGCCCCGCAAAGTCAGCGAGATGGCACGATATCCGGCATTGGCGAGCGCCGGTAACTGGTGCCGAAAGGTGCTGGCGTTGTCTGGAAAGCCATGCAGGCACAATACCGTCGGTCCCTCGCCCATTGCTTGAGCCGAGAACGTGAGGGGACCGTGCTCAAACGACAGTCGCTCCAATTCAAAACGTGACGCCATATTGGAAACCCCCTGTGTGTTGCTCGCAAGTCTCAACTAAGCGCGTCATACTTTCAATTTTTGCGGGGGAAGTTCATGGCCACCACGATTTGGCACAACCCACGATGCTCAAAGTCGAGACAGACACTGGCCTTACTCGAAGAGCAGGGTATGGACCCTCTCGTTAGGCGCTACCTAGAAGATGCGCCTTCTAAGGCAGAGTTAGTCGAGGTGATCAATCAGCTCGGTATCACTCCGTGGGAATTACTGCGACGCACAGAGGCGATATTTAAAACCTTAGGGCTGAGCAAAAACAGTCCTGATGGCGAGCTCATCGCCGCCCTGCAGCAGCATCCCATCTTAATTGAACGACCGATCGTCATTCATGGTAAGGCCGCAGCGATGGGCCGTCCCCCTGAACAGGTCCTGTCATTGTTCAAGTGAGGGCGGTCCGCACCACCCAGGAACATCATCTTAACGCTGGATCTTTGCCCGCTTGTCCACACACATCACTGGCAACGCGCTGGGCAAAAATGAAGTCACCGAGGGCGGTTTGTTGCTCATTGAGTGCCATTTTACACTGACTGGCCTCATCATTGTTGCGCGACAGACAGTGGTTCAGGGCATCGAAATAGTGACGCAGTGAACCATAGTGACGCTTGGCCTGATCCCGAGCGGCATCGCACTTGGCAGCAGAGTCATCGGCGGCGAGCGTATGCGCACTCAAGAACATCGCCGCCAACAATAAAAGTTGTTTCATGATCATCTCCACACCTGCCCTCGATAGGGTAACCACACCGCAAAACGCCTGCATTTCATGGACAAAGATCCGGGTCGAGGGTTAAGTCCTCGTCCAGTTGCACGCCAAACGTATTGAGCATCATTGACACCTGCGTGTACTGAGCGACCGTCATCACCAAATCCATCCGCTGCTTCTCTGACAGCGCTGATAACCGATGCCAATGCTCGTCAGAAATAAACGCATCCCGGGTCAAGTCGTCAGTGGCCCACAGCAGTGCTTGGTCGCCCTCACTCCAGCCTTCAGCCTCGGGCCCTTGCTTGATGCGCGATATTTCCTGCTCCGTCAAACCACAATCCAGCCCAATGCGAACATGCTGGGCCCATTCGTAACCCGACTGCCAATTAAACCCGGTCCGCAATATCACCAGCTCTCGATCACGAGGCGACAACGCATTGGCGTCCGATAAAATATAGCCCCCCCAGACCATAAATCGCTTGTACGCCTTGGGCGCGCGCGCCAGCGTACGGAATATGTTTAATAACGGGATCCGGCTGAATCGAGGGCCCAGCAAATCCAGCATCTCTGGCGTGAGTTCCTGCTCATTGAGCGGTGTTACTCGTGGCGTGTTCATTCTCATCTGAATCTCCTGTTCCTTCACACTAGCGTCTGCGACCTGCACGGCATGCACTCACCCTTCGATCAATCCCTCATCCTGATGGCAAAGCCTACCTGACATCACCGTGTCTCGGACATGCGATAATGCGGCCCACCGGCGTCGGACGGGCGTTACGCACCACCCCCATTTGACTCACTCGTGTGCAGGAGATCGATCATAGACCCTCTCAGTCAAGCCGCCATCGGCGCTGCAGCAGCACAATCGTTTCAAGGTACGCGCAAAGTGCGCTACGCATTCTGCGTCGGCGCGTTGGCTGGCATGGCGCCTGACCTAGACGTACTGATTCGCTCTAGCCATGACCCGCTGTTATTTCTCGAATACCACCGGCAGTTCACCCATTCACTTTTTTTTATTCCGGTGGGCGCGCTGATATGCGCCCTAGCCTTTTACCCTGTTACGCGCCGCGCACTGTCGTTTCGAGAGACCTGGATATTGGCTGCGCTGGGCTATGCCACCCATGGCTTACTGGATGCTTGCACAACCTATGGCACATTACTGTTGTGGCCTTTCAGTCAGGAGCGATTTGCTTGGCATAACGTCTCAGTGATTGATCCGCTACTGACGTTGCCACTGATCGTGCTGATCATACTGGCTGCGGTCAAGCGGCGACCTCGCTTTGCGATGTTGGGGTTGAGCTGGGCAGTGTCATACCTGTTAGTGGGCGTATTACAACACCATCGAGCACTATCGGTCGCTGAGGAGTTGGTGATTGCTCGGGGGCACGCGCCCTCCAGACTAGAAGTGAAGCCGAGCTTTGCCAATGTGTTGGTATGGAAATCGATTTACGAGTTCAATGGTGATTACCATGTCGATGCCATCCGAGTCGGATGGGAAACACGCGTCTACCACGGTGGCACGATCGAAAAACTTGATCTTTCTCGGCACTTCCCCTGGTTGTCGCCCTCGACACAACAAGCGCGAGACGTAGCGCGTTTTCGGTGGTTTTCCGATGACTGGCTAGCGATAGATGCAACCGATCCATCGGTGATCGTGGATGCGCGATTTTCCCAACTACCCCAATCCACCGAGGGGTTATGGGGCATTGGTCTCGATCAGCAACGCGGTGATCAGGAGCCAATAGCCTGGATCACCAATCGGCAAACTTCATCTGCGGATCTTGCTCTTTTTTATGCGTTATTAGCGGGAAAAGACCTCGACACAACTCCCCCGCGGCAAGCAATCGAGTCACTGCGTTAGCGAGATGCCTGAAGTACTCTCCAATAAATCAGTATCCGCAGCGATAGACAACCGACGCAGATAGCGTTACTACTAAGTGGCGTTACAACTCAATCGCGTTATGCGCAGGCGCGGCAACTTGATGCCCGGTTCATCGGTCCTAGCAGTGGATCGTAGCTACCGCCCTCACTGATTCTTTTTCTGGGACAACCGTTGATCACACAACCCACCCACATCAGTGATAACAGCCTTCGCGAGGCCATTACGAGTGGTGCCCTCTCATATTGTGTACAGCCCATTTTTGACGTCACAAACCAACGCCTGATTGCTGCAGAAATACTCGCCCGTTGGTATGACAACAGCGGCACGCTGGTGCCCATCAACGATTATTTGCTCCGCCTGTGTGCGCTCGAATGGACAGCGCCTTACTGCGACCAATTGGGCGCCCAAAGGATGCAGATCGGGCAGGCTTTATGGTGTCAGTTGGCGATTCCTATCCACTTTAATGTCGTCGCCGAGTCACTGCTGATTGAAGAGCGCTTCGACCAGCTCACGCGCCATTTACGCGATAGCACCGTGCCGTTATCGGCATTGGTGATCGAGCTGTCTGAAATGAACCTGCTCTCAGCAGACCAAAACGCGCTTGAAGAAATCGCAGAGCGACTAGCCACGCTCACCTCATCAGCCCCTGGCATCACGATCGCGCTGGATGATTTTGGTATTGCGCTGAGTAATCTGGATCGTTTGCGCTGCTGGCCAATTGGCTGCATCAAGTTTGATCGGCGTTTCGTTCAGGGCGTCGAGAACAACATCAAAACACAGCTTATTTTACGCAATATGCGGCAGTTAGCCGATGATTTGGGGGTAACGGTCATTGCAGAAGGCATCGAGAACACCGCTGAAGAAAAGGCACTCAACGATCTCGGTATACTCTATCATCAAGGTTTTTTTAGAGGCGCACCGATGCCTCTGCTAGAATTTCAGGCTAACTTCTCGACCACCGATGAGGGTTTTTAAATGCGCGGCAAGTTCAACTCTATTATTGAAACGATCGGGGATACCCCCATTGTCCGAATTAACCGACTCGCGCCTGAGGGCGTGACGATGTGGGCTAAGTTAGAGGCCTTTAACCCGCTGGGGTCAGTCAAAGACCGCCTCGCCATGGGCATCATCGAGGCTGCCGAGCAAAGCGGCGAACTGTCCCCTGGGCAGACCGTTATCGAGGCCACCTCGGGCAATACCGGCATTGGGCTGGCGATGGTCTGTGCCGCCAAGGGCTACCCTTTTGTCTCCATCATGGTCGAGACGTTTTCGGTAGAGCGACGCAAACTCATGCGTTTTTTGGGCGCGAAGGTCATTCTGACACCCAAGGCGGACAAAGGCATGGGCATGGTGACCAAAGCGCGCGAGCTCGCCGAAACGAACGGGTGGTTCATGGCACGACAATTCGAGAATCCGGCTAACGCCGACACCCATGAACAGACCACCGCCAGAGAAATCATGAGTGCCTTCGAAGGCGAACGTCTCGATTACTTTGTCTCCGGCTATGGGACCGGCGGCACATTGACCGGTATTGCCCGCGTTTTAAGAGCAGAGCGACCCGAGACGCAAATTATCACGACAGAACCCGATACCGCCGCCCTCCTGGCTGACGGTCGAGCTCAAGACCGCCGCGAAGATGGCTCCGCCAGCGGCAGTCATCCCGCCTGGTCACCCCATATGATTCAAGGGTGGACGCCTGACTTTATCCCACTGGTGGCACAAGAATCAGTCGACAAAGGATTTATCGATGCGGTCATTCCTGTTTCGGCAGAAACCTCTTTCGCGACCGCACAAGCGCTGGCGATGCAAGAGGGTATCTTTTGCGGCATCTCTTGCGGCGCCACGTTTGCAGCCGCATTGGAAATCGCCAAACAAGCCGAACCCGGTTCAACAATCTTGTGTACGCTCCCCGATACCGGAGAACGATATCTCTCTACCCCAATGTTCAGTCATATCGAGGCCGAGATGACCGCTGAGGAGTGGGAGATTGCGCGATCCACGCCCACAGCTGTGTTGACGTCTCCTGACTGACGAACAAGGGCAGAGCCCGAGTGCTTACCCGCGACCCTCTCTTCCAAAACACGGTGGATTTATGCGGGGCGGTCAACCCCCGCGTTGCCCGCCTTGAGCCCTGTTGCGTCATTGATCCCGCATCGTCATCATCCCTCCAGGGGCGTCGTTACCAACACTGACAAGCACACGGTCGCGGCGTATGAAAGGGGACAGTGCCACCGCCCCTCCATGATAAAAAAGGGTTATGCGGCAGGCGAGGAAAACTGATCTGTTTTAACGCCTGACCGTATCGTTACCAGTCCTCTTACCCGAGCAATCACTATGATGAAGCAAAGTCTATTGCTGATGAGCCTTGTTGCCATCACAACGTTGACCATGGGCCCTTTTGCGAGCGCCATCGAGGAACCCCAGTACGAGGTGATTACCGCATGGGAAGAGCACAGCATTGAGCTACGCAGCTATGCGCCACGACTATTGGCAGTCACAACCATGACGCAGGGGCAGAACAACGGGTTCCGAGTTCTCGCCGGCTACATATTTGGTGGTAACACTAGCGACCAGAAAATTGCGATGACGGCACCCGTTCAGCGCAGCATGGACGACTCTGCCGAGATGGCGTTTATAATGCCCGCTGAATATAGCCTGTCAGATTTGCCAACGCCGGAAGATGATCGCGTTTCTTTTCGGGAGGCTCCCGGCTACACCGCCGCCGTGATTCAATTCAACGGGTGGGCTGACATGGAAAAAGCTGAGGCGAATTGGCAAGTGCTGCAGGCATTTTTAACGGAGCAGGATATTGCCATCGCGGGTGAGCCGTCGCTCAATCAATATAATCCGCCTTGGACGCTGCCGTTTTTGCGCCGCAACGAAATCATCGTGCCGATCTCAGACGCTGAGTCCACCTGATAACGCTGGGCTGATCACTCTGGTTTCAGACCGCCACCAGCGCTGTCAGCGCCACTGGCTGCAAACCGCAGGATGGCTCGGGTGACACTCACTGATCACAGCCCCTATACTTCGAGCTTGTGAACCCAGCGTGGCGATTCGATGACGGACAAGACACCCAAAGACATTAACCTCAGTGATCC